>Ga0335069_10002172_pt1 | contig 30479 bp, 42 predicted proteins | sample Lox_Sample_11_FD_206714 | JGI IMG/M metagenome (GOLD analysis project Ga0335069, IMG submission 206714) | Soil microbial communities from Loxahatchee National Wildlife Refuge, Florida, United States - Lox_Sample_1.1 | ecosystem: Environmental > Terrestrial > Soil > Wetlands | place: USA...
TTGCAATACCCGTTGCTCGTCGAACCCGGCCATATCCACCTTCAGATAGGCCGCGCCTTCTTCCGCCGACACCACCGCTTCACGCACGCCCGGCAGCTGCGCCAGTTCGTGCGACAGCCGCTGCGCGCGTGCGCCATCCGTGTCGGGCAGCGCATACATTCGGGTGCGCACCGCGGGCGGCGCCTGCATCGTCGCGACCAGCAGCAGCCACAGCGCGGAAACGGCGGTGCAGAACGCGAACACCGCCGGCGCGCCGAAATGCTGTGACAGCCAGCCGCCGACCGCGGCGCCGGCGAAAGTGCCGGCGAACTGGACGCTGCTGTAGACGCCGCTCGCAGTACCCTTGACGCCGGCCGGCGCGATCTTCGAAATCAGCGACGGCAGTATCGCCTCCAGCACGTTGAACGCGGTAAAGAATACCAGCAGCGAGACGGCGATGCCCCACAGCGATCGCATCAGCTCGCCCAGCATCAACTGCGCGACCAGCAGCAGCGCGACCGCCACCGTGAAAACCTGCTTGAGTTTCGCTTTCTTCTCGCCGTAGATGATCGGCGGCACCATCAGCCCGAACCCGATCAGCATCACCGGCAGGTAGATCTGCCAGTGCTGATTGCTGGCGAGTCCGTCGGCGCGCAGCGCGAACGGCACCACGACGAACATCGCCATCAGACCGGAATGCAGCGCGAAGATGCCGTAGTTGAGGCGCAGCAGTTGCGGGTTCTTCAGCACTTTTGCCAGCGCCGCGGGATTCGCCTCGCTGTCCGAATGGAAACGGCTGTGCGGCGGGTTCGGCACCAGCGCATAGACCACGCCGATCGCCAGCAGCGCTAGCACACCGGTCAGCATGAAAATGCCGGGCACGCCGATCCAGTGGTCGAGCGGCGGGCCCGCCACCATCGAGGCCGAAAACGTGATGCCGATTGTGATGCCGATCAGCGCCATCGCCTGGGTGCGGTGCTCCTCGCGCGTGAGGTCGGCGGCCAGCGCGATCACCGCGCCCGAAATCGCGCCGGCGCCCTGGATAACGCGGCCGACGATCACCATATAGAGCGTATGCGCGGATGCGGCGACGAAGCTGCCGATGGCGAACAGCACGAGGCCGCCGTAGATCACCGTCTTGCGGCCGTAGCGGTCGGACAGCCAGCCGAACGGAATCTGCAGCAGCGCCTGGGTCAGCCCGTAAGCGCCGAGCGCGACGCCGATCAGCGTATGACTGGCGCCGCCGGGCAGGCGCTCGGCGTAGAGCGCAAACACCGGCAGGATGATGAACATGCCGAACATGCGCAGGCCGAAAATCGCGGCCAGACTGACGCTGGCGCGGCGTTCGGCGGGACTCATGCGGTCGGACGACGGTGCTGAACTCGAGGTTGACACGGGTTTGGCATGAAACTGAAGAGTTGCGTATATTAGCAGGTTTGCCCCCGATTCCGATGAACGACATCAAAATCCGCGGCGCGCGCACGCACAACCTGAAGAACATCAATCTCGATCTGCCTCGCCAGCGTCTGATCGTAATCACCGGGTTGTCCGGCTCCGGCAAGTCATCGCTCGCGTTCGACACGCTTTACGCCGAAGGCCAGCGCCGCTACGTCGAATCGCTGTCGGCCTACGCGCGCCAGTTCCTGCAGCTGATGGAAAAGCCCGACGTCGACCTGATCGAGGGGCTGTCGCCGGCGATTTCGATCGAGCAGAAGGCGACCAGCCACAATCCGCGCTCGACGGTCGGCACTGTCACCGAAATTCACGACTATCTGCGCCTGCTGTTCGCGCGCGTCGGCGACCCCTACTGTCCGGACCACAACATCCTGCTGCAGGCGCAGAGCGTGTCGCAAATGGTCGACCACGTGCTGCAACTGCCGGCGGACACGCGGCTGATGATCCTGTCGCCGCTGATCGTCGGCCGCAAGGGCGAACAGGCCGACCTGTTCGACGGTCTGCGCGCGCAGGGTTTCGTGCGCGTGCGCATCGACGGCAAGGTGCACGAGATCGACGCGCTGCCGAAGCTGAAGAAGAACGTCAAGCACACGATCGAGATCGTGATCGACCGCCTCAAGGTGCGGCCCGAGCTGAAGCAGCGGATCGCCGAATCGTTCGAGACCGCGCTGCGCCACGCCGACGGCCGCGCGCTCGCAGTCGAGATGGATTCCGGCAACGAGCATCTGTTCTCGGCCAGGTTCGCGTGCCCGGTATGCAGCTATTCGCTGCCCGAGCTCGAACCGCGGCTGTTCTCGTTCAACAACCCGATGGGCGCGTGCCCGAAGTGCGACGGTCTCGGCCAGATCAGCTTCTTCGACCCCAGGCGCGTCGTCGCCTATCCGCATCTGTCGCTCGCCGCCGGCGCGATCAAGGGCTGGGACCGGCGCAACCAGTTCTATTTCCAGATGCTGCAGTCGCTCGCGCAGCACTACCGCTTCGATATCGAAACGCCGTTCGAAGACCTGCCGCAGACGGTGCAGAACATCGTGCTCAACGGTTCGGGACGCGACAAGATCAAGTTCAACTATTTCGGCGAGAACGGCAGCAAATACCAGCGCGAGCACGCGTTCGAGGGCATTCTGCCCAACCTCGAACGACGTTACCGCGAGACTGATTCGCTCGCGGTGCGCGAGGAACTCGCAAAATATCTGAACAGCCAGCCGTGCCCCGAGTGTGGCGGCACGCGGCTGCGGCGCGAGGCGCGCCACGTGCGCGTCGCCAAACAGACGATCTATGAGCTGTCGGCGCTGCCGCTGAAGCAGGCGGCGGATTTTTTCGGCAAACTCAAATTCGCCGGCGCGCGCCATGCGATCGCCGACAAGATCGTCAAGGAAATCGTCAGCCGCCTCGCCTTTCTCAACGACGTCGGGCTCGACTACCTGTCGCTCGACCGCTCGGCCGACACGCTGTCCGGCGGCGAGGCGCAGCGCATCCGGCTCGCCAGCCAGATCGGCTCCGGCCTGACCGGCGTCATGTACGTGCTCGACGAGCCGTCGATCGGCCTGCATCAGCGCGACAACTCGCGGCTGCTCGGCACGCTGAAGCACCTGCGCGACCTCGGCAACACCGTGATCGTCGTCGAACACGATCAGGACGCGATCGAGAACGCCGACCATGTGGTCGACATCGGGCTCGGCGCCGGCGAGCACGGCGGCCGCGTCATCGCGCAGGGCACGCCGGCCGCGATCCGCAGGAACGCCGAATCGCTGACCGGCCAGTATCTGGCCGGCAAGCGCCGCATCGAAGTGCCGGCGCTGCGCCATCCGCCGGACCCCAAGCGCCTGCTGGTGCTCAAGGGCGCGCGCGGCAACAACCTGAAGAACGTGACGGTGCAGCTGCCGGTTGGCCTGCTGATCTGCGTCACCGGCGTTTCGGGTTCCGGCAAATCGACGCTGGTCAACGACACGCTCTACAACGCCGCCGCGCAGCACCTTTACGGCGGCACGGCCGAGCCCGCGCCGCACGACGCGATCGAGGGTCTCGATCATTTCGACAAGGTGGTCAACGTCGATCAGAGTCCGATCGGCCGCACGCCGCGCTCCAATCCGGCGACCTACACCGGACTGTTCACCCCGATCCGCGACCTGTTCGCCGGCGTGCCGCTGGCGCGCGAGCGCGGCTACGGGCCGGGGCGCTTCTCGTTCAACGTCAAGGGCGGGCGCTGCGAGGCCTGCCAGGGCGACGGCGTGCTGAAAGTCGAGATGCACTTCCTGCCCGACATCTATGTGCCGTGCGACGTCTGCCACGGCCAGCGCTACAACCGCGAGACGCTCGAAGTCCGCTACAAGGACAAAAACATCAGCGAGGTGCTCGGCATGACCGTCGAGCAGGCGGCGGAATTCTTCGGCGCGGTGCCGGCGGTCGCGCGCAAGCTGCACACGCTGCTCGACGTTGGCCTCGGCTACATCACGCTCGGCCAGAGCGCGACCACGCTGTCGGGCGGCGAGGCGCAGCGCGTCAAGCTCGCGCTCGAACTGTCGAAGCGCGACACCGGCCGCACGCTCTACATCCTCGACGAGCCGACCACCGGCCTGCACTTCCACGACATCGACCTGCTGCTGCGCGTGCTGCACCGGCTGCGCGACCACGGCAACACCGTCGTCGTCATCGAGCATAATCTCGATGTCATCAAGACCGCCGACTGGATCATCGACCTCGGCCCCGAAGGCGGCAACGGCGGCGGCCGCATCATCGCCGAAGGCACGCCCGAGGATGTCGCCGACAACAAGGCCAGCTTCACCGGCCACTATCTGAAACCGGTGCTCGACTGAAGCGGAACGCGGTTGACGACGGGGTTTGAAACGACGCTGGCATAGGAATATGATTTGAAGCCTGTTCCCTTGTATCGTTCTGATAATGGAGGCGCAGATGGCCAGCCGCAGGAAAACCAGCGCAAAGACGAAAACCGGGACCAAGCACAAGAAGAAAGCGCCGGCCAGGAAACCGGCAGCGCGCAGCAAACCTGCCACCAAGGCACGCAAAAAAGCCGCTGCGAAAAAAACGGCGGCGCGCCGCGCACCGGCAAAAAAAGCGAAAGCAGGAACGAAGGCCAAGACCAGACCGGTCGCGCGGCCGGCTGCAACCGCCCCCGCTATCCGTCCTGCGGCGCCTGCTCCGCGTCCGGTGGCGCCTGCCATCCGCCCGGCTCCGGCAGCGACAAAGCCGCCGATCACCCTGCCCGCGCATCCCGGCATGCGCATCGGCGTCGTCACCCATTACTTCGGCCATCTGTCGGTCGCGGTAATCAAGATCGAGCAGGGAACGCTGCGCGTCGGCGACGCGATCCACATCAAGGGCCACACCACGGACTTCAATCAACGTGTGCAATCACTGCAGGTCGAGCATCAGCCGGTCAGCGAAGTCGGACGAAACGACGATTTCGGCATCAAGGTGACCGACCATGTGCGCGAGGGAGATGTCGTTTACAAAGTATGATGGGCACAGACGAATAGCCTCGCGCTTCAGGAAAACTATTCGTCGGATTTGGAAAAGCAAGCAGCGTAAAAAACAAGTGGCAATGTCTGCTTTCGACCCTAAGCAGACATTCAACGCCCGCGCTCAGGGGCGCAGACCAGCAAAGCGCAGCGGCTGGCCTGCGCCACCTGCAGCGCGATGTTAGAAGGCTACATACCGAATGTAGAGAATGGGTCAATGTACGGGAACCCGGGCACGAAGCTAGCGTGACCGGCCATGAATTCCTTGCTGTTGAGATCCAGCGCACCTCTCCAATAATGGACACCGTCGCCTAGCTCAACGATGCCATAGACAACAAAGCCAGAATCCCTGAAGCATCCATACTGAATATGGCCGCCAATGGTTGGGACGCTCTCGTCACTGATAACTGATCTTAGGACGTTCATATAGTCAAGATCTTCGGGGTTTTGGGGCAACATTTGCTCAGCGAGTGTTGCTCCCGATCCAAGGAAGCAGTAATTCTTGTCAGTCAGAACCTCCGTAAGCGTATGCGTGTTCGAATCGTCCGTCGCGAGATGGAACACGCGTAGCGCCTTCTTTTGCGTGCAACGACCACCGACAAGAATACCCGCTCGTCCATGTGGACCCAGGGCGGTACGGCACACCTCCAGCGAGACCAGCTTGTACGCCGTGAATACGAAGCTGGCGATACCGCTCATGCTTGTATCGGTGTAGCCAGGCGCATGTTGTAGGCTCTTGAGGACCTCAACCACCGACTCTTTGATCATCAGTGAATTCACTGCGCTTCCGGCGAAGCACATCCCAAGCTCTGTACTCAGCGCGACGTCCCTCTGAGTGCTACTTCCGTCTTGGGCGGGATTCAAGATCGTAAGCGGAAGGCTCAGCACTTTGATACCCACGTCGGCGTAAGAATTGCGAGCGACGGTCAGTCGCGAATCTGACGCGAAATGAACGGTACCGTTGCTTCTCCACGCCATGCAAAGTGTCATGTATCTATCCTGACCTTCTAACAACTAAGCTGATCGGCCGTGCCGGCGCCGCCGCAGGACGGCACTGGACACAGTTGAGCGCGGGGTTAGGCGGCGTCCGCGCCGAAGTCGGGCGCTTGTGATCGTGGTGAATATGCATCTAAGGCAGCCTCTGTTGCAGAGTGCATACGCATTCCGAGGAGTATGCCCATGCTTTCGAACGTGGAGAGAATGAAATAGATTTCTTTTACGCAACCTTTGACCGATTGTGAGTAGGGCCCATCTTCAATTCGAGCGAGATAGTTCAAAAAGTCATCGTGGGCATGCTCCCGTTTTGGGAAGTTGTTCGCACGCAGGAGCCCGAGAAACTTGTTCACCGTAAACTTCCGTCCATACAGCCGCCACGAGAGAACGGAGCCAAGCGTTTCGATAAGGCTGAAGAAAAGCCTCACGGCAGCCAGCACGCCGAAGGCGCTCCAAAACTGGCGTGCTCCCCCATCGACCAGGGCCATGTACGCCCACGAGACCATGAAGTATGGAACAAAGGCGAATAGCCCCATGATGATGCGGGCGCGTGCGTCATTCATGTAGCCTCCCTCCTGTTATTGGTCCGCCGCCCCACGAATTCGATCAATTCGCGACCCGATAGGTCGGCGTGGCCTGACTGCTTTTTAGTGCCAAGTTTTGTGAGAGCCTACTGCATAATTTTCGGTTGTTCAATTGTTGCTGGTTTTGTGCTGCAAGCCTGTGGTGCTGGCGGACGGTAACCCAATGAACTGTGCGGCCGTTTCGTGTTGTAGTGGTTCCTCCATTGTTCGATGATGACCTGGGCCTCCTTCAGGCTGTAGAAGATTTCCTGATTCAAACACTCATCCCTTAGTTTGCCATTGAAGCTTTCGTTATAGCCGTTTTCCCATGGGCTGCCAGGTTCGATGTAAAGCGTGTGGCTACCGATCGACTTCAGCCAGCCTCTGACGATTGGCCTGACCGATTTTTAGTGCCAAGTTATGTGAGAGCCTACTGCATAAGTTTCGGTTGTTCAAATGCTGCTGGTTTTGTGCTGTAAGCCTGTGGTGCCGGCGGGCGATAACCCAATGAACTGTGCGGGCGCCGGGTGTTGTAGTGGTTCCTCCATTGTTCGATGATGACCTGGGCCTCCTTCAGACTGTAGAAGATTTCTCCGTTTAAAAGTTCGTCCCGCAGTTTGCCGTTGAAGGATTCGCAGTAGCTGACCTGACTGGGTTTTAGGTCCAAGTTAATTGAGATTAAGCGTCTGCTTCTGGCCGAAAGCGGACACTTTCAAATTGTGCAGTGTAACGCGAGACGAATCTTCGCGCGGCCAGGAACTGATTAACCGTAATTCGGTTGGAACAATGATCGGGACGCCGCTTATTCTCAACCCGACTCGCCAACTGCCGAAACTCAAAACTCCCAGAACGTGAGCGCCAGGTACACCGCTGAAAAGAACACGATCTCCGAAATCGTGCAGGCCAGCAATACCCAGCACACACAGGACAGCACCGGATAATGGATGTTTGCCAGCCAGGCGCCCGCAGTGGTCATCACCAGCGCAACGACTGTCCAGTTGGCAATGTAGTGGGGCAGACATCCGCGGGCCGCCCGGTTATGCCGATATGCGGCCGCGCGCTCCAACGAATTCCCCCTCGACGTGTCATGGAAAACGCCGATCGGCCACAGCCAGTTTCGAATTGCGAAAACAAATTTCATTTTCTGCTGCAATCGCAGCGTCGAACCACCTCCCTCACCGTGTACCCGGGCGTTCTTCCGATACTCGCGCCCTTGATGCGGCCGGTTCCGGTCAAAGCTTACTCCATCAAGTCAGGCCGTCAAGGTTTGCCCGGCCCCTGTTTGGCCTCGATGTAATCTCCGGTAAAAACCGCCGTTTCCGTTCGATTCACCTGGCATTAAAAAATGCATTTGTCGAAAAGTGCATACGCCGGAATCAGAGGCGGTAACCGATCTTCAAAACAATGGCTCAGCGTCCCGATGAAAACCCGAAGCACCATCATGAAGCATATTTTGCCGTCATGACCAATCCTGGAGCGGCATATTTTTAAAGTGGCATTGATCAGATTAAATAATTCTGTGGTCTGCATCTTGCTTGATTTCAAACAGGGAGAAAAAGCAGTCTGCGTTTTTCGATCTCCGGAAAGGAAAAATAAAAACGGGTTGTTACAAAAATGGTTTGTTAGTGTCCTCTGGAAAGCATGTCGGGATCGTGCCCTTAAATCGGGATAAATAACGAAGGGAGGAGGGTCACATGAAGCGCTTACTCGGTTTTGTCTTGTTGTTCGGTGTACTGAATCTGCTGGGTCCGCTGTTGGCATATGCCGATAATCCGCCTGCGCCGGCCACACCTGCCGCCGCCCCGGCCGGTTATCTTGCAGCTCCCGATTGGCTGAATTCCGGCAACAATGCCTGGCAATTGGCCGCCGCCACCTTCGTCGGACTGCAAAGCGTGCCCGGGCTGATGCTTCTCTACGCCGGGATAGTCAAACGCAAGTGGGCGATCAACAGCGCCTTCATGGCAATGTACGCGTTTGCCTCCGTGCTGATCGTATGGGTGCTGTGGGCTTACAACATGGGATTCGGCCCGCAGTGGTACCCGTTCATCGGCCATCCCGGACTGGCAACGTCGGCCGGATTTGAAATCGGACAGGCAACCGTCCCGGCAGCAGCCAGCGGCATGCCGGCAATGACCTTCCCGATGGCGACACTGGTCTTCTTCCAGTTCGTGTTCGCCGCCATTACGGTGATCATTCTGGGCGGATCGCTGATCGGGCGCATGAATTTCAAGGCGTGGGTCATCTTCGTTCCGGTGTGGATGACGTTGATCTATACGGTCGGCGCCTTCAGCCTGTGGGGAGGCGGCTGGCTGGCTGCGATGGGGGCAGCGGACTTTTCGGGCGGCTACGTGATTCACCTTGCCGCCGGCGTTTCGGGTTTCGTGGCCGCCGCCGTGATCGGTCCACGGCTGCAGAGCGATCGCGACCACTTCCCTCCCAATAATCTGCTGATCGCGATAGCCGGCGCAGGCATCTTATGGCTCGGCTGGGACGGTTTCAACGGCGGCGACCCCTATTTCGCGAACGCGGACGCGGGAGGTGCGGTACTCAACACCAATATCACCACCGCGACCGCGCTGCTGACCTGGATCGTCATGGATACCATGTGCTACGGCAAACCGTCGATCGTCGGCGCGATCAACGGCATGATCGCCGGACTGGTGGCGATCACCCCGGCGGCAGGTTATGTCAACGGAATGGGCGCTCTCATCATCGGCGTCTCCGCCGGCATCATTCCGTGGCTTGCGATGAACAAAATGCAAAAAACCAAACTTTTCCAGAAAGTGGACGACACGTTGAGCGTGTTATCCACGCACGGCGTAGCAGGTCTCCTCGGCGGCCTGCTGACCGGGGTGCTGGCCGATCCCAATATGCTGGTTTATATCGGCACGGGGGCCAATGCTCCCGGCGTCAACATCACGGGCTGGTATTATGGAAATTTCAAGCAGTTCATACTGCAGGGCGAGGCCGCTCTCTTCATCATCGTCCTGAATGCGATCGGCACCTTTGTCATCCTCAAGATCATCTCCATCTTTGTTCCGTTGCGGATGGACGCCGCCACTCTGGAAGCCGGCGACACCGCGGTACACGGCGAAGAGGCTTACTCGCCTAACTGAGATTCTGAAGGCCGACTGCAGGCCCCGGCTCGATTTTGGGCCGGGGCTTTTTCATTGCGGAAAATGGATGGCGTCATTCACGCCCGATATCATCGGGGTGACTATCGGCGGAATCCAGCTTACCGTAATGGCCGCGCCACCGCCACAGAACTCCGGCCCATGAAGAACATCGCAAAAAACGCCCTGCTGATCGCGCTTGCGGCCGGTGGGGCCATGTTATCGGGATATTCGAGCAAGGCTGATGCTTCGCCGCAAATTCTCCGCTGCACCAACACAACAAGCGGGGTCTCGTGGGACGTGAAAATAGACTATCAGAACGGCACCGTGGACGGATTCCCGGCCGTCATTGCCAACGACAACATCAAATGGAATGACAATCTGCGCGGAGGGCATTATCAGCTTGATCGGGCTTCCGGAAACATGACGGTCATTTTCGCTTCGAGTACCGGCGGTTTCATGCTGAACCATAAATGCCGTTTCATGCAGTGAGGCCCGGCCGGGCAAGAAAAATAATGGCGCGATCACATCCCGGCTTTATCTCCCGGTCTTGTCAGACCGCAAACTCGAATTGCTCATTCCTGTCGTAAAATAATTTGCATCCTTCCACTCTCGCCGCGGAATTCAGGCGGTGTTCCTGCCGTTTGCCCGGTTCAACCAGATGCATCACCTCTACGCCACGCGCCACTGCGCTGTCCGCAATCAGATAACGATGGCACTGCCACGGCAACCGTTCGGCGCACATGATCGCAATGCGCTCGCCTGAAGCAAGCGCGAGAAGGCGGTCGAGCGCCTGCTGGAATTCCGCAGTCAGCATGTGATCGGCGTAGGCACGGAAGTTCGCATTGCGCAGCGCGGTGTGAGGCGAATCGTTGCGAGGCTTGCGCCGGCCGCCGAGCGCCCTGCCTTCCCATTGATAGCGGATGCCCGTTTCGGCCAGCAATCGCTCGAGCGCTGCGCGCGCGAACTGCGGATGGCGGCGCGACGCCGGATAGGCGCGCACGTCAGCCAGGCACTGGATGCCGGCTTGCTGCAGCAACTGGAGCAATTCCGTGCTTGTGCGGTTGCCGTGGCCGACGCTGAAAAGAACGGTCATCGGGCATTCTGTTCCGCCACAATCACGTTGCCAAGCGCCCCCGAAAGCCGCGACAATTGCGGAAAGGCCGGCGGTTACCGGCTGTCAATCCCGACAGGAGAACGCGCATGATCGGCGGATATAGCGGCATCATCGGCCTGCTGGTGCTGGTCGCAGACGTGTGGGCGATCGTCAGCATCGGACAGAGCGGGACCACGACCGAAACCAAGGTGCTGTGGATCGTGCTGGTGCTGATCCTGCCGGTGTTCGGGTTCCTGATCTGGCTGCTGGCCGGGCCGCGCGCCGGGCGCGCCTGACCGTCACTTTTCCAATGGAGGCACTGATGAAAAATCTCATCGCATGCACGATGCTGGCCCTGCTGCTCGCCGGCTGCAACGAAAAACCGGCTCCGACCCAGACGCCGACCCCGCAGACCTCGTCCGCCGAGCAGGCAATGCAGGCCTCGAAGCAAGAAGCAACGGCGGCCGTCGAGAGCGCGAAGCAGGCCGCTTCCAGCGCGGCAGCAGCCACCAAGGACGTCGCCACCGCGGCGGCCACCGCGACCGAAAATGCGGCTAGACAGGCGACCGACAAACTGACGGCGGAGAGCCAGGAAACCGCCGGCAAAGCGACGGAAGCCGCGAAAGAGGCCGCGCATCAGGCCGCCACTGCGACCGAGGGCGCGGCGAAACAGGTTGCCGCTGCCACCGCGCCTCCGACCGCGATTCCGGACTGGGTCGTGATGCCGAAGTACGATTGCCGCGCGTGTCACGCGCTGGATCACAAACTGGTCGGCCCGGCGTGGAAGGATGTCGCGGAAAGGTATAAGGGCGATGCGACCGCGGAAGCGAAACTGATGGACAAGGTCAAGAAAGGCGGCCGGGGCAACTGGATCCAGCAGACCGGCGGCGTCTCGATGCCGCCGCACCCGAACCTGAGCGACGACGACCTCAGGAAGGTCGTGGACTTCATACTGTCGCTGGCGAAATAGCCGCGGCCGCTACGCTTCGACGCCGACCGCGTCGCCGATCAGCAGTTCGAAGCGCCGGGCGGCATTGGTCTGGTTCGCCGCGATCTCGGCCAGACCAATGCTGTTTTCATACCAGAACGCCGCGCCCTCCTCGACCGCCGAAAATACGCGCGCGTGATCGAAGCGGTGGCCGCCGACGACAAGGCGCGCGCCGGCGGCCACGCCACGCAGGCCGGTCATCGCGTTGCCGTAATGATCGATGTAGATGATCTCGGCGAGGTCGCCGCCGCCGAACCGCACTGCGAGTTCGCGCGCGGTGCCGAGCATGTCCGTTTGCCCCCGCGCAATCATCGCCGCCACCGGCGCAAACAGATCGCGGCCGTGAAAGGACGCGGAAAGGAACGCCGGTCGCCATGTGATCGGGAACGCTGCGACTTCCCGCGCGCGCGCGGCGACTACCGACAGCAGGCCGTTGTCCGGCCCGACGTACCAGCGCCGGTCGGCGCGCACCGCGATCGGTTCGCGTCCGCCGCCGACGCCGGGATCGACGACGGCATAGATCACGCTGTCCTCGGGCGTGCGCGCGGCAAGCGCGGCGAGCAGGTGCGCGCCGGCCCTGATGTCGAACGCCGGCGCATCGTGCAGCAGATCGATTACGGCCGCCTCCGGCGCGTGGGCCAGCACCGCGGTCCTGACCTGGCCGACGTATAAATCCGAACTGCCGAAATCTGTAAACAGGAATATGGGCATCATATCCGGAAGCGCCACCGCAATACGCCTCGAAACGGCGCATTGCGGCGGAGACTAACCCGTCCGGAACGGACGGGTTGTGCCGTGGGTAAACGGGAAAATGTTCACCGTCAGATGCGTCAGGCTAAATCGTGCAGCACAGGAAATTGCGGCGCGTCCACGTTGGCCACGTAGCGACGGTGGATGTCGCCGAGCCGGTCGAGCACGACCTCCTTGCCGAGCATGCCGCTGGCGCGCACCGCGTCTGCGACGACGTCCGGCGTCAGCAGCTCGAGCGCGACGGTGGACACCGGCGCGTAACTGAGATGCCACGGCTCGGGATGCACGCCGCCGCGGTCGGTGTGGTACGGCCGGAAAAATCCGAAGCGCGCCATGTTCGAATCGAGCCAGCGGTGCAGCGCGTGAAACACGCCGCCCGGCGCGGCTTCCTCCGGCACCATCCGCAACCGGTAGCCCTCCGGCAGCGCCGCCAGATCGATGACGTCGATCTCGCTGCCCCAGTGATGGCGGCTGGCGCCCGGCACCGCGCTCCAGCTCATGATCGCGTTCACCAGTTCGTCTTCGCCGAGAGCGGCGTGGTCGCGCACGTTGCCGTCCGCGTCGTAGAGCGGATATTCGCCGCGGAACTTGCGGTCCCAGATCCTCTGCTGGCCGGCGAGATCGCGGAACGCGCTGACGATCCCGATATCGATGCCGTCGAGCATCGCATGGCTTTTCATCGCCAGCAATGGTTCGATGGCGTCGCGGTGCAGCGCCGCGGCCAGATCGCGGCGGACCACGACATGAGTGTCGGCGCGGCCGGTCAGTTCAAGCGCGTTGAGCATGGCGGGATTCTAAACCGGGCGCCGGCGCCGGCCAAGACAGCCGTCACTGCCAGCCGTAGCGGCGGCTGTAGAAATTCTTCATCAACTGCGTCAGGCACATATAGCCGAGCAGAATTGCGGCCAGAAACCAGAAATAGGCGGTCGGCAGCGGCTGCGTCCTGAAGTAGGCGGCCAGCGGCCCCATCGGAATGAAGATGCCGACCGCCATGATCGACAGCGTCGTCGCCGTCAGCAGCATGGCGGCACGGCTTTGCAGAAATGGAATTTTGCGCGTACGCAGCATGTGCACGATCAGCGTCTGCGTCAGCAGCCCTTCGACGAACCATCCCGACTGAAACAGCGTCTGCTGATCCGGTGAGTTGGCCTTGAAAACGAACCACATCAGGCAATAGGTCACGATGTCGAATATCGAGCTGACCGGCCCGAAAAATATCATGAAACGCCCGATGTCGTCGGGATTCCAGCGCTGCGGCGACTGCGTCAGATCGCGGTCCACATTGTCGAACGGTATCGCGACCTGCGAGATGTCATAGAGCAGATTCTGCACCAGCAGCTGCAGCGGCAGCATCGGCAGGAACGGCAGGAACGCGCTTGCAACCAGCACTGAAAATACGTTGCCGAAATTCGAGCTTGCCGTCATCTTGATGTACTTGAGCATGTTGGCGAAGGTGCGGCGCCCCTCGACCACACCCTCTTCGAGAACCATCAGGCTCTTTTCGAGCAGAATGATGTCGGCCGCTTCCTTCGCGATGTCGACCGCCGAATCGACTGAAATGCCGATGTCGGCCGCGCGCAGCGCCGATGCGTCGTTGATGCCGTCGCCCATGAAGCCGACGACGTGGCCGTTGCCGCGCAGCATGCGCACGATGCGCTCCTTGTGCAGCGGCGACAGCTTGGCGAACGCATGATCGCGCTCGACCGCCACGGCAAGCTCGGCATCGGTCATCGCCTCGACCTGCTCTCCCAGCAGCACATCTCCGATGTCCAGTCCGACCTCGCGGCAGATTTTGCGTGTGACCAGGTCGTTGTCGCCGGTCAGCACCTTGACCGTGATGCCGTGAGCGAGCAGCGCTTCCAGCGCGGGCGCCGCGCTCTCCTTCGGCGGATCGAGAAACGCGATATAGCCGATCAGCGTCAGATCGCACTCGTCGGCGAGGCCGTAGGTCTCTTTCGCCGGCGGCACTTCCTTGACCGCGACTGCAACCACGCGCATGCCCTCCTCGTTGAGCGCGGTCGTCACTTCGCGGATGCGCTCGAGCAGTTCGGGCGTCAGCGGCTCGATCGCGTCTCCGTGCTGGACCCGTGTGCAGGCCGCCAGTATCTCCTCGAGCGCGCCCTTGCAGATCAGCTCGTGATGGTCCTCGCGCTCGGCGACCACCACCGACATGCGGCGGCGCTGGAAATCGAACGGGATTTCGTCGACCTTCCGGTAGTTGGCCGCCGGGTTGAGTTCGCGCTGCACCTCCGCACGTTCGAGCACCGCGACATCGAGCAGGTTTTTGAGGCCGGTCTGGTAATAACTGTTCAGGTATGCATATTCGAGGACGAAATCCGATTCCTCTCCGAACACGTCGGTGTGGCGCTCCAGGAAAATCCGGTCCTGCGTCAGCGTGCCGGTCTTGTCGGTGCACAGCACGCTCATTGCGCCGAAGTTCTGGATCGCGTCGAGCCGCTTGACGATGACCTTCTTGCGCGACATGAACACCGCCCCCTTGGCAAGCGTCGCAGTCACGATCATCGGCAGCATTTCCGGCGTCAGACCGATCGCAATCGAGATCGAGAACAGAAAGGCTTCGAGCCAGTCATGCTTGGTGAAGCCGTTGAGCAGGAATACGATCGGCGTCATCACCATCATGAAGCGCACCAGCAGCCAGCTCACCTTGTTGATGCCGGCCTGGAACGCGGTCGGTGTGCGGTCGCTCGCCGTGACCCGCTCGGCGATCGCACCGAAATATGTCTTGTCTCCAGTGGCAACCACGATGGCGATCGCCGATCCGCTGACGACGTTGGTGCCCATGAACAGCATGTTCTCGAATTCGAACGGGTTGGCCCGATCGCCGCCGCGCAGCTGCGGAAATTTTTCGACCGGCAGCGACTCCCCGGTCATCGCCGCCTGGCTGACGAACAGATCTTTTGCCGACAGCACGCGCGCGTCGGCCGGAATCATGTCGCCGGCCGCCAGCACGAAGACGTCTCCGGGAACGATGTCCCGGATCGGCACCTCCATTTTGCGCGGTCCCTTCGGATGCAGGTGCACCTCGAAATACTTGCGCGCCTCCTCGGCGGCTTCTTCCGCCAGGTCGCAGCGCAGCACGGTGGCGCGGTTGCTGACCATCTCCTTCAGCTTGTCGGCCGCCCGGTTGGAACGCATCTCCTGCACGAAGCGCATGAACGTCGACAGCACCACCATCGAACCGATGACGATGGTCGCCCGCATATCCTCGGTCAGATAGGACACCACCGCCAGTGCGGTCAACAACAGGTTGAACGGGTTTTCGTAGCAGTACCAGAGATGGGTCCACCAGCGGATCTTCTTGTCTTTGTCGATGCTGTTGTGGCCGAACTTGACGAGCCGCTCCTCGACCTGGGAAGGGGTCAGCCCGTTGGGGGCGGAATCCAGCGTCTTCAGCAGCTGCTCGGCGTCCATCTGCGCCGCCTCGTGCAGCTGGCGGGTGAGAGCCGCCGGCATCGTCCTGTCGACCGGACTTCCGGTGAGAACCTCCAGGATCGCCAGCCGCCCGAAATGACGCCGCAGTCCGCGGGCGCGCACGAGGCCGGCAAAAAATTCTCTGAGTACGTTGATCACTTTGCTTTCCCTTCACACCATTTTCCGAAATGTTCGATTCGATATAACAAGATGATATCTATTTGAGCAACAAAAAAGCCGGCGCTCGGCCGGCTTTTTTCGGGATGCTAGGGACGGACTAGGCCGCCCGGGCTTCCTTGTTGGCGCCCTTCTTCCTGGCCGTCTTCTCTTCCGGCGCGGCGGCTACGTCGGGCCGGTCGAGCAGTTCGACCAGCGCCAGCGGCGCATTGTCGCCCTTGCGGAAGCCGGACTTCAGGATGCGCAGATAACCACCATTACGCCCGGCGTAACGCGGACCGAGCTCGCCGAACAGCTTGCCGACGATGTCGCGGTCGCGCAGCCGGTTGAACGCGAGGCGGCGGTTCGCGAGTGACGGCGTCTTGCCGAGCGTGATGATCGGCTCGGCGACGCGCCGCAGTTCCTTCGCCTTCGGCAGCGTGGTGCGTATGACTTCGTGCCGCAGCAGCGACACCGTCATGTTGCGCAGCATCGCGAGGCGATGGCTGCTGGTGCGGTTGAGCTTTCTGAGACCGTGGCGGTGGCGCATGCTGTCCTCGTCACACTTTCTCGGCGAGGCCGACCGGCGGCCAGTTTTCGAGCCGCATGCCGAGCGTCAGTCCGCGCGACGCCAGCACTTCCTTGATCTCGTTAAGCGACTTGCGGCCGAGGTTCGGCGTCTTCAGCAATTCGGTTTCGGTGCGCTGAATCAGGTCGCCGATGTAATAGATGTTTTCCGCCTTCAGGCAATTGGCCGAGCGCACCGTGAGTTCAAGATCGTCGACCGGCCGCAGCAGCAGCGGGTCGATCTGCTGGGGTTTGGGCTGTTCGGTGGTGACCGGCGTGCCTTCCAGATCGGCGAACACTATCAGTTGATCGACCAGCACGCGCGCCGCATAGCGGATCGCTTCTTCCGGTTCAATCGCGCCGTTGGTTTCGATGTCGACGATCAGTTTATCGAGATCGGTGCGCTGTTCGACGCGCGCCGAATCCACCTGATAGCTGACGCGCTTGACCGGACTGAACGAGGCGTCGAGCACGATGCCGCCGACCGTGCGCGCGCTGCCGACGTCGCCTTCGGCGCCCGGCGCGCGCGCGGTGCGCACCGTCGCCGGCACGTAACCGCGGCCATGCTCGACCTTGATCTGCATGTCGAGCTTGCCGCCCGCCGCCAGATGCGCGATCACGTGTTCGGGATTGACGATCTCGACGTCGTGCTGCGGTTCGATGTCGCCGGCGGTCACCACGCCTTCGCCCTGCTTCTTCAGGGTCAGCGTCGCCTCTTCGCGGTTGTGCAGCTTGAGCACGATGCCTTTCAGGTTGAGCAGAATGTCGACGACATCTTCCTGCACGCCGTCGAGCGCCGAATACTCGTGCAGCACGCCGTTGATCTTGACTTCGGTCGGCGCAAAGCCCGGCATCGACGACAGCAGCACGCGACGCAGCGCGTTGCCGAGCGTGTGGCCGTAGCCGCGCTCGAACGGTTCCATCGTGACTTTGGCGTGATACGGCCCGACCGGCTGCACGTTGATGATGCGAGGTTTAAGAAAGGTGCTGCTTGGCATGGCTTAACCCTCTGGTAATTATTTCGAGTAAAGTTCGACCACCAGCGACTCGTTGATCGTCGCCGGCAGATCGCTGCGCTGCGGCAGGCTCTTCAGCGTGCCCTTGAGCGCCGCGATGTCGACTTCGAGCCATTCCGGATAGCCGCGCCCGGAGGCGGCTTCAGTCGCGGCCTTGATGCGCAACTGCGGTTTGGCGCTGGCGGCGACCTCGATGACGTCCCCCGCACGCAGCTGGTAGGACGGAATGTTGACGCGCTTGCCGTTGACCAGCAGCGCGTTGTGGCGCACGATCTGGCGCGCTTCCGCGCGGCTCGCGCCGAAACCCATCTTGTACGCGATGTTGTCGAGCCGCGATTCCAGCGCCTGCAGCAGATTCTCGCCGGTCACGCCCTTCTTCTGCTCCGCGGCATGGTAGGTCTTGCGGAACTGGCGTTCGAGCAGCCCGTAAATGCGGCGCAGTTTCTGCTTCTCACGCAGCTGCACGCCGTAGCCCGACAGGCGGCCGCTCTTCTGGCCGTGCTGGCCGGGCGCATAGTTGCGGCGTTCGATCGCGCACTTGTCGGTGAAGCACTTTTCGCCCTTCAGAAACAGTTTTTCGCCCTCGCGACGGCACTGGCGGCACTTGGCATCGAGATTTCTGGCCATGATGTCCTCCGTCAGATCCGGCGCCGCTTCGGCGCGCGGCAGCCGTTGTGCGGCACCGGCGTCACGTCGGCGATACTGGTGATCTTGAAACCGACCGCGTTCAGCGCGCGCAGCGCCGATTCGCGGCCCGGTCCCGGCCCCTTGATGCGCACTTCGAGATTCTTGACGCCGCATTCCTGCGCCAGCTTGCCGGCGTGCTCGGCGGCGACCTGCGCCGCAAACGGCGTCGATTTGCGCGAGCCCTTGAAGCCGGACGAGCCGGTGGTCGCCCACGACAGCGCGTTGCCCTGACGGTCGGTGATGGTCACGATGGTGTTGTTGAACGACGCGTGAATGTGCGCGATGCCTTCGGCGACGTTCTTCTTGACCTTCTTGCGTACCCTGGTGCTTGCTTTTGCCATATCGACGGTTATCCTTTTGCCGCGGTCGGCTTGATGATCTTGATCGCCGCTTTGCGCGGGCCCTTGCGCGTGCGCGCGTTGGTGCGGGTGCGCTGCCCGCGCACCGGCAGGCCGGCGCGATGGCGCTTGCCGCGCCAGGTGCCGAGATCCATCAGGCGCTTGATGTTCATCGAAATCTCGCGCCGCAGGTTGCCCTCGGTCGTGAATTTCGCGACCTGATCGCGCAGTTTGTCCATCTCGGCGTCCGACAGGTCTTTGATCTTGGACGCGGTATTGACGCCGGCCTCGGCGCAAATCAGCCGGGCGCGGCTGCGGCCGATGCCGTAGATCGCGGTCAACGCGATTTCAGCGTGCTGGTGGTTGGGAATGTTGACCCCGCCGATACGTGCCATATTGCGTCTCAAAAATAAAAGCTGGGAATTATAACTTTTTCATTTAAATCGGTAAATGCCCATCGCGCCGAAAATCATCCCTGGCGCTGCTTATGACGCGGGTCCTTGCAGATGACCCGCACCACCCCCTTGCGGCGGATGACCTTGCAATTGCGGCACATTCTCTTTACCGAAGTCACGACTTTCATAACGGGCTCCTTGAATCATCCTATTTGGCGCGAAACACGATGCGGCCGCGCGTCAGATCATACGGCGTCAATTCCACCGTCACCTTGTCGCCGGGCAGGATGCGGATGTAGTGCATGCGCATCTTGCCGGAAATATGGCCGAGCACAACGTGGCCGTTTTCCAGCTTGACCCGGAATGTCGCATTGGGCAGGGTTTCCACGATCTCGCCCTGCATCTGGATCGTCTCTTCCTTCGCCATCAATGCGTCGGTAACACGCCGCCCTTGAAGTTGGCCTTCTTGAGCAGGCTCTCGTACTGGTGGCTCATGATGTAGGCCTGCACCTGCGACATGAAATCCATCGTCACCACCACTATGATCAGCAGACTGGTGCCGCCGAAATAGAACGGCACGTTCTTCCAGACGATCAGGAACTCCGGCAGCAGGCACACCAGCGTCACATAGATCGAGCCAGCGAGCGTCAGCCGCATCGTGATTTTCTCGACATAGCGCGCGGTCTGTTCGCCGGGGCGGATGCCGGGCACGAAGGCGCCGCTTTTCTTCAGATTGTCGGCGGTTTCCTTCGGGTTGAACACCAGCGCGGTGTAGAAAAAGCAGAAGAAGATGATCGCCGACGCGTAGAGGAACACGTAGACCGGCTGTCCGGGATGCAGTGTGTTGGTCACATCGCTCAACAGGGTCTTCAGCCACGGCGCCATGCTCTCGTTGCTGCCGAACCAGCTGCCGAGCGTCGCCGGAAACAGGATGATGCTGGACGCGAAAATCGGCGGGATCACGCCCGACATGTTGAGCTTGAGCGGCAGATGCGACGACTGTCCGCCGTAAATCTTGCGCCCGACCTGGCGCTTCGCATAGTTGACGAGGATGCGGCGCTGGCCGCGCTCGACAAAGCATACCAGAGCCGTCACGCCGAGAATGACGCCGAACAGAATCAGTACGATCGGGATCGACAGCGCGCCGGTGCGCTGCAGTTCGAGCGTGCTGGCAACCGCGTTCGGCAACCCTGCGGCGATGCCGGCGAAGATGATCAGCGAAATACCGTTGCCGATGCCGCGCTCGGTGATCTGCTCGCCGAGCCACATCAGGAACATGGTGCCGGTGGTCAGCGTGATCATCGTGGTGAGCCGGAACGCGAGTCCGGGTTCCAGCACCAGTCCGCGCTGCGCTTCGAGCGCGATCGCGATGCCGAGGCTCTGGAACACCGCCAGGCCGACCGTGCCGTAGCGCGTGTACTGGGTGATCTTGCGGCGTCCGGATTCACCTTCCTTTTTCAGCGCTTCCAGCGTCGGCGACACTACCGTCATCAGCTGCATGATGATGGAGGCCGAAATGTAGGGCATGATGCCGAGAGCGAAAATCGTGAAACGCCGCAGCGCGCCGCCCGAAAACATGTTGAACATGTCGAGAATGCCGCCCTGCTGCGAGCTGAACAGTTCGGCCAGCCGCGCCGGGTCGATGCCCGGCACCGGGATGTGCGCGCCGATGCGGAACACGACCATCGCGCCGAGCAGGAACAGCAGGCGTTTCTTGAGGTCGCCCAGCTTGCCCTGCATGCCCAGCATGGAATTCTGGAGCGCCACCTAGTCCGCCTTTTTCCTGTTCCTGGCGGCCGGCTTCGCTTTCGCCGCAGATTTGGGTTTGGCGTCCGCGGTCGCGGTTTTGGTTTTGGACGCCCGCTTGGGCGCAGGCGCGACCGCAGTCTCGGGAGCGGCGTCCTGGACAACGGCTGCCGCTGCCGCAGTTTCAGCCGGCGCAGTTTTCGGGGTGTCCGCGACCGCCGGCGATTCTTCGATCCTGCCGCCGGCCGCCTCGACCGCCGCGCGCGCGCCTTTCGACAGCAGCAGCCCGTGCAGCACGACTTTGCGTTTCAGTTCGCCGGAAACGATCACTTTGGCCGACAGCGCATGGATCGGCACCACGCCGGCCGCCTTCAACGCCAGAATATCGATGGTGGCGGCGTCGACCCGGTTCAGGTCCGACAGTCTGACTTCAGCGGTGTCGCGCCGCAGCGGCGACACGAAGCCGCGCTTCGGCAGACGCCGCTGCAGCGGCATCTGGCCGCCTTCGAAGCCGACTTTGTGATAGCCGCCGGCGCGCGCCTTTTGTCCCTTGTGGCCGAGGCCGGCGGTCTTGCCGAGCCCGCTGCCAATGCCGCGTCCAACGCGTTTCTTCGCGTGCTTGGCGCCGGGTGCCGGCTTGATGGTATTGAGTTGCATGTTAACCCTCGTACTTCAGCAGGTAACTGACGCGGTTGATCATGCCGCGGATCGCCGGCGTGTCGGCGACCTCGACGGTGTGATTAAGGCGACGCAGGCCGAGTCCGCGCACCGTCGCGCGGTGTGCGCGCAGGGTGCCGATGGTGCTCCTGACCAGCGTAACCTTGATGGTCTTGCCGGAAGACTTCGCCTTGGTCATCGTTTACCCCGTGATTTCTTCAACCGACTTGCCGCGTTTGGCGGCGATCTGGCTCGGCGTGTTCATCGCCTGCAGGCCGTTCAGCGTCGCACGCACGATGTTGTAGGGATTGGTCGAGCCGAGACATTTGGCCAGCACGTTGGTGACGCCCATCACTTCGAACACCGCGCGCATCGGACCGCCGGCGATGATGCCGGTGCCATCCGACGCCGGCTGCATGTAGACCTTCGAGGCGCCGTGGCGGCCGATTACCGCGTGCTGCAGCGTGCCTTCCTTCAGGTTGATCTTGACCATTTTGCGGCGCGCTTCGTCCATCGCCTTCTGTACCGCGACCGGCACTTCGCGCGCCTTGCCCTTGCCCATGCCGATGCCGCCGTCGCCGTCGCCGACCACGGTCAGCGCCGCGAAGCCGAGCACGCGGCCGCCCTTGACAACCTTGGTCACGCGGTTGATCGCGACCATCTTTTCGCGCAGACCGTCGTTGCGTTCGTCGCCGCCCTGTATCTTGTTTGCCTGTAGTTTCGCCATTGCGTTGTCCCGTGTCCCGCCTAGAATTTAAGCCCGTGCTCGCGCGCCGCTTCGGCCAGCGCCCTGACGCGGCCGTGATACTTGTAGCCGGCGCGATCGAACGCGACGGTCTCGATGCCGAGTTTCTTCGCCTTTTCCGCGATGCGCTTGCCGATCGCCGCCGCGGCCTTGACGTTGCCGCCGTACTTGAGGCTGTTGCGAATCTCGGGGTCGAGCGTCGAAGCGCTGGCCAGCACCCTGGCGCCGCCGGCGTCGATCACCTGCGCATAGATGTGCGAGTTGGAACGATGCACCGTCAAGCGCGTAACGCTCTGTTGCGCGATGCGTGCCCGGGTCTGGCGGGCGCGGCGCAGTCGCGCCTGGTTTTTGTCTTTCATGGGCGGGCCTCTACTTTTTCTTGGTTTCTTTCAGCACGATGACTTCGTCGACATAGCGCACGCCCTTGCCTTTGTACGGTTCAGGACTGCGGTAGGCGCGCACTTCTGCGGCGACCTGGCCGACCGCCCGCTTGTCGATGCCCTTGATCACGATCTCGGTCTGGCTCGGCGTCTCGACCTTGATGCCCTTCGGCATCTGGTGCACGACCGGGTGCGAAAACCCGAGCGTCAGGCTGAGCTTGTCGCCCTGCGCCTGCGCGCGGTAGCCGACGCCGACCAGCGTCAGTTTTTTTTCGTAACCCCTGGTCACGCCATGCACCATGTTGGCGACCAGCGCGCGCAGCGTGCCCGACACCGTATTCGCCCGGGCGTCGCCATCCGCGACCTTGAACTGCAGCGCGTTGTCGACCTTTTCGACCGCGACTTCCGGCGCCAGCAGCTGCTTCAGCGTGCCGAGCGGACCCTTGACCGAAATCTCGCCGCCTGCCAGCTGGACTTCGACGCCGGACGGCAGCGCGACGGGAGCATTACCGATTCTGGACATTGCCGTTCTCCGCTACGCGACTATGCACAACACTTCGCCGCCGATGCCGAGACCGCGCGCCTTGCGGTCGGTCATCACCCCTTTCGAGGTCGAAACGATCGCCACGCCGAGGCCGTTCATCACCGTCGGAATTTCCTTGCTCGGTTTGTAAACACGCAACCCCGGGCGGCTGATGCGCTCGAGTTTCTCGATCACCGGCTGTCCGGCGTAATACTTGAGTCCGACCTCGAGCAGCGGCTTGCCGGCGGCCTCGCGCACCGCAAAATCCTCGATGTATCCCTCGTCCTTGAGAACGACGGCGATCGCAATCTTGAGTTTGCTCGACGGGATCGAAACGGAAATCTTCTCCGATTGCTGCGCAGTACGAATGCGCGTCAGCATATCGGCAATCGGGTCGCTCATGCTCATCGAATGTCCCCCGCTACCAGCTGGCCTTGATGACGCCGGGAATCTCGCCGCGCATCGCGATTTCACGCAGCTTGAGACGGCCGAGGCCGAATTTGCGGAACACCCCGCGCGGGCGGCCGGTCAGCGCGCAGCGATTGCGCAGTCGCACCGGGTTCGCGTTACGCGGCAGTTTCTGCAGCTGCAGCCGCGCTTCGTAGCGCTCCTCGGGGGAAAGTTTCTGGTTGTTGATGATCTCCAGCAATTGCCCGCGTCTGGCGGCGAATTTCTTCACGGTTTTGCGGCGCTTCTGGTCGCGCAGTTTCAAAGCGAGTTTTGACATATCAGTTCCTGAACGGAAATTTGAACGCCGTCAGCAGAGCCTTGCCTTCCTCGTTGCTTCTGGCAGTGGTGGTGATCGTGATGTTCATGCCGCGCAGCGCGTCGATCTTGTCGTATTCGATTTCGGGGAAAACGATCTGCTCCTTGACTCCGAAATTGAAATTGCCGCGGCCGTCGAACGATTTGCCGGGAATGCCGCGGAAGTCGCGGATGCGCGGCATCGCGATGCTGACCAGACGGTCGAGAAATTCGTACATCCGGGTGCCGCGCAGCGTGACCTTGCAGCCGATCGCCTGTCCGGCGCGGATCTTGAACGAGGCGACCGATTTGTGGGACTTGGTGACCAGCGGTTTCTGGCCGGCGATCTTGGCCATGTCGGCGGCCGCATTGTCGAGCACCTTCTTGTCGGCGACCGCTTCGCCGACGCCCATGTTGAGCGTGATCTTGGAAATGCGCGGCACCTGCATCGTGCTCTTGTAACCGAACTGTTTCATCAACTGCTTGGTCACGTTATCCCGGTAATAGGCTTCCAGCCGCGCCGGGATCCTGGCCGTTTTGGCGGTTGCGGCGCTCATGCATCCACCATTTCGCCGTTGGATTTGAAAATGCGCACCTGCCGGCCGTCGTCCAGACGCTTGAAGCCGACGCGGTCGGCCTTCCTGGTGGACGGATTGAACAGCGCGATATTGGAAACATGCAGCGGCATTTCCTTGTCGACGATGCCGCCGGTGGTGTTTTTCATCGGGTTCGGGCGTTGATGCTTGCGCACGCGGTTTGCGCCCTCGACCACCATGTGTTCGGCGTCCACTACGCGCAACACGATGCCGCGCTTGCCTTTGTCGCGGCCGGCAGTCACGATCACGTTGTCGCCCTTTCTGATTTTACGCATTCTTTATCCGCTTCCGTTACAGAACTTCCGGCGCCAGCGACACGATCTTCATGAAACGTTCGCTGCGCAGTTCACGCGTGACCGGCCCGAAAATGCGGGTGCCGATCGGCTCCAGCTTGGCGGTCAGCAGCACTGCCGCATTGCCGTCGAACTTGACGACCGAACCGTCGGCGCGGCGCACGCCTTTCGCGGTGCGCACCACGACCGCGTTGTAGATTTCGCCTTTCTTGACGCGGCCGCGCGGCGCCGCGTCCTTGACGCTGACCTTGATCACGTCGCCGATGCCGGCGTAGCGCCGTTTCGAGCCGCCGAGCACTTTGATGCACATCACGGCGCGCGCGCCGGTGTTGTCGGCGACGTCCAGAATGGACTGCATTTGTATCATGGGTTGCTCTCTTTTAATTCCAACTTGATCCGCCTTCATCGCGGCGGTCAGTCTTGGAATCCGTCCGGTTCGGTTGCCCGCGCTGCCCGTCGATTGCCCGGCGCGGGAAAGGCGGCGATTTTACTGAACCCGCCCCCTCATTTCAAGTGTCCCGCGCTAAATGGTGCGCGCCTTTTCGATCAGCCTGGCGACGCGCCACGCCTTGGTTTTGGCCAGCGGCCGGCATTCCTCGATCAGCACCGTGTCGCCTTCCTTGAACTGGTTGGTCTCGTCGTGCGCGTGGTATTTCTTGGAACGCGTGATGACCTTGCCGTAAATCGGGTGTTTGACGCGGTGTTCGACCAGCACCGTCACGGTCTTGTCCATCTTGTCGCTGACGACGCGGCCGGCAAGGGCACGCCGGTTTTTTACGACAGTTGCGGTAGCATTCATGATTGACGCGCCTTTTCGTTGAGCAGCGTGCGTACGCGCGCGATGTCGCGGCGCACTTTCTGTATCTGGCTGTGGTTGGTCAGCTGCTGGGTTGCGGTCTGCATGCGCAGATTGAACTGCGCCTTCAGCAGCTCGTTGAGCTCCTGCTGCAGTTCACCGGGGTTCTTGGTCCTCAATTCGCTGGCTTTCATCGCTTACGCTCCGACCATGCGGTGGGCGAACGTCGTCCGCAACGGCAGTTTGGCGGCGGCCAGCCGGAACGCCTCGCGCGCCGAGGCTTCATCGACGCCATCCATCTCGTACAGCACCTTGCCCGGCACGATTTCCGCGACCCAGAATTCCGGGTTGCCCTTGCCGTTGCCCATGCGCACCTCGGCCGGCTTCTGCGAAATCGGCTTGTCCGGGAAAATGCGGATCCAGATGCGGCCGCCGCGCTTGATATGGCGCGTCATCGCGCGCCGCGCAGCCTCGATCTGGCGCGCGGTCAGACGGCCGCGCGTGACGGCCTTCAGCCCGTACTCGCCGAAGCTGACCTTGTTGCCGCGGGTCGCGACGCCCTTGTTGCGGCCTTTCTGTTCCTTGCGGTATTTGCGTCTAGCTGGCTGCAGCATGTTTCTTCACTCCTGATTTTCTCTTCTTCGCCGGCGCTTCGGGGGCTGGCACAGCTTCCGGCGTGGCGGCGGCGGGCTGCTCCTTCGGCGCCATTACCTTGCCTTTGTAGACCCAGACCTTGATGCCGATCACGCCGTAGGTCGTCTTGGCCTCGGCGAACCCGTAGTCGATGTCGGCGCGCAACGTGTGCAGCGGCACGCGCCCTTCGCGGTACCATTCGGTGCGTGCGATTTCGATGCCGTTCAGGCGTCCTGCGCTCATGATCTTGATGCCCTGCGCGCCGAGCCGCATCGCGTTCTGGATCGCGCGCTTCATTGCGCGGCGGAACATGATGCGCTTCTGCAACTGCTGCGCGATCGAATCAGCGATCAGTTGTGCGTCGAGCTCGGGCTTGCGCACTTCCTCGATGTCGATGCGCACGCGCACGCCGAGTATCTTCTGCAACTCGCTGCGCAGCGAATCGATGTCCTCGCCCTTCTTGCCGATCACGATGCCCGGTCGCGCGCTGTAGATCGTGATATTGGCGTCCTTGGCGGGACGTTTGATCTCGATGCGGCTGACCGCGGCGTGCGCGAGCTTCTGCTTCAGATAGTCGCGGACTTTGATGTCCTGCTGCAGCATCGCCGGAAAATTCTTGCTGTTCGCATACCATTTCGACGACCAGTTGCGCTGCACCGAGAGCCGGAACCCGGTCGGATGTATCTTCTGTCCCATCGTTATTTCCTTCCGTCGCCGACCGTCAGATGAATGTGGCAGCTGTGCTTGAGTACGCGCACGCCGCGCCCCTTGGCGCGCGCGTGGAAGCGCTTCAGCACCGGCCCCTTTTCGACGTAAACACGCGTGACCTTGAGCTCGTCGACATCGGCTCCGTCGTTGTGCTCGGCATTGGCGATCGCCGACTCCAGTACCTTGCGCACGATCGCCGCGCCTTTTTTCGGGCTGAACGCCAGCAGGTTGAGCGCCTTCTCGACCTTGAGGCCGCGGATCTGGTCCGCGATCAGCCGGCCTTTCTGCGCCGACAATCGCACGCCGTTCAATTTTGCCGTGGTTTCCATTATGTCATTCCTCATTTCTTCTCTTCCGCCGCCGCCGGCGCCGCTGCGGCGGGCGTCACGCTCGACTTCTTGTCGGCGGCCGCGGACACGCTGCCGGCCTTCGAATGTCCCTTGAACTGCCGGGTATGGGAAAACTCGCCGAGTTTGTGGCCGACCATGTTTTCCGAAATGTAGACCGGCACGTGCTGCTTGCCGTTGTGCACGGCGATCGTCAGCCCGACGAAATCGGGCAGTATCGTCGAGCGCCGCGACCAGGTCTTGATCGGACGCTTGTCGTTGGACGCGCGCGCCGTTTCGACCTTGGCCATCAGGTGATAATCGACAAACGGGCCTTTTTTGACTGAACGTGCCATCGATGATTGCTCCCGTTAGGCGGCGCCGGCCCTGGCGTGGCGGCGGCGCACGATCATGTTGTCGGTGCGTTTGTTGTGGCGGGTGCGCAACCCCTTCGACGGTTGCCCCCACGGCGACACCGGATGGCGGTTGCCGCGCGTGCGCCCGCCCAGCGGATGGTCGACCGGATTCATCACTTCGCCGCGCACCGTCGGCCTTACGCCGCGCCAGCGCTTGGCGCCGGCCTTGCCGAACTGGCGCAGATTGTGTTCTTCGTTGCCGACTTCGCCGATCGTCGCGCGGCATTCGATGTGCACCTTGCGCGTCTCGCCGGAACGCAGCCGGATCTGCGCGTAAATGCCCTCGCGCGCCAGCAGCACCACCGAAGCACCCGCCGAACGCGCCAGTTGCGCGCCCTTGCCGGGCAACAGCTCGACGCAGTGGATCGTGGTGCCGACCGGAATATTGCGCAGCGGCAGCGCGTTGCCCGGTTTGATCGGCGCCTCCGATCCGCTGACCAGCTGGGTGCCGGCGGTGACGCCCTTCGGCGCGATGATGTAGCGGCGTTCGCCGTCGGCGTAGCACAACAGCGCGATGTGGGCGCTGCGGTTCGGGTCATATTCGATCCGCTCCACCTTGGCGACGACGCCGTCCTTGCTGCGCTTGAAATCGATCTTGCGGTAGTGCTGCTTGTGGCCGCCGCCGATGTGGCGCGTCGTGATATGGCCGTCGCTGTTGCGGCCGGCGTGCCGCGACTGGCTCTCGACCAGCGCCGCATGCGGCTTCCCTTTATGCAGTTGCGGGCTCACCACCTTGACCACCGCACGGCGCCCGGCCGACGTCGGTCTGACTTTGATCAGTGCCATTATGGGTTCTCTCCTGCCGCGAAAACAATTTCCTGGCCCGGCTTCAGGCGCACATAGGCCTTCTTCCAGTGGCTGCGGCGGCCGATGAAGCGGCCGAAACGCTTGGTCTTGCCGCGTGCATTCGCGACCTGCACCGACAACACCTCGACTTTTTTCTCCTTGGTGCTGAACATCAGCTCGACCGCCGCCTTGATCTCGGGCTTGGTCGCATCCGGAGCGACGCGGAACAGGTACTGGTTGTTCTTTTCGCCGACGAAGGTGCTTTTTTCGGATACCACCGGCGCAAGCAGCACCTGGGCCAGACGTTCGGTATTTTTGGCGGCGCTCATTTCAGCAGCTCCTCGAATCTGGCCAGCGCGCCTTTGGTCACCAGCACATGGGCATGATGGATCAGGCTCACCGGATCGGCATGCGCGGCCATTACCACGTTGACGCGCGGCAGATTACGCGCCGACAGCCGCAGATTGTCGTCGATGCTGTCGGTCACGATCAGCACGTCGTCGAAACCCATGTTCTTCACTTTCTGCGCGAGCAGCCGGGTCTTCGGCTGCTCGACGGTGAAACTGTCGACGACCGCGAGCCGTCCCTCGCGCGCGAGCTGCGACAGGATCGAACACACGCCGGCGCGGTACATCTTGCGGTTCAGCTTGTGGCTGTAGTTTTCGTCCGGCGTGTTCGGGAAAATCCGGCCGCCGCCGCGCCATAGCGGGCTCGACGTCATCCCGGCGCGCGCGCGGCCGGTGCCTTTCTGTTTCCACGGCTTCTTGGTCGAATGCCGGACGTCGCCGCGATCCTTCTGCATGCGGGTCGCGCGGCGCGCGTTCGCCAGATATGCGGTCACCACCTGGTGCACCAGCGCCTCGTTATAGTCACGCCCGAACACGGTGTCCGGCGCGGCGACCTTTTGGGACGGCTTGCCCTGCGGATCGATCAGATTGAGTTCCATCACGCCCCTGCCTTCGCCGATTTGGCACCGGCCTTGACCGCCGGGTAGACGGCGAGATTGCCGCCGGCCGCACCGGGCACCGCGCCGCGCACCAGCAACAACTGGCGCGCCGTGTCGATGCGCATGATTTCGAGGTTCTGCACGGTGCGTCGCACCGCGCCGAGGTGTCCCGACATCCTCTTTCCCGGAAACACGCGTCCCGGATCCTGCGCCATCGAGATCGACCCCGGCTTGTTGTGCGAGATCGAATTGCCGTGGCTGGCGCGGTTCGACGAGAAATTGTGGCGCTTGATGACGCCGGCGAAGCCCTTGCCGATCGAAGTGCCGGCGACGTCGACTTTCTGTCCGACCTTGAACACGTCGACGCCGAGCGCGCCGCCGACCTTGAGGTCGGCAAGCTGATCGGGTATCACGCGGAATTCCCTGAGCACCGTACCGGCCTCGGTGCCGGCCTTGGCGAAATGTCCGGCCGCAGCCTTGTTGACGCGGCGCGCGCGGCGCTTGCCGTACGCGACCTGCACCGCGCAATAGCCGTCGCTCTCGGCGGTCTTGATCTGGGCCACACGATTGTCCGACACGTCGATCACGGTCACCGCAACGGAATCACCGTTGTCAGTGAACACGCGGGTCATGCCGATCTTGCGCCCTACTAGTCCCAAACTCATGTTTTCACCTTTTGGTTTTGACCCGCGCGCGGCTGTCGTGCCGCCCGCGGGCGCCGGTTGCAATTGACCGGCAACTCGTTTACCGGGTCATCACCCGGCGCTCAAAATTTTTCGCCTACAGCCTGATCTCGACATCCACCCCTGCCGGCAGATCGAGCTTCATCAGCGCGTCGACCGTCTTGTCGGTCGGATCGATGATGTCCATCAGCCGCAGATGCGTGCGGATTTCGAACTGGTCGCGCGACGTCTTGTTGGCGTGCGGCGAGCGCAGCACATCGAACCGTTCCTTGCGCGTCGGCAGCGGCACCGGGCCTTTGACCACCGCGCCGGTGCGTTTCGCGGTATCCACGATCTCGAGCGCCGACTGGTCGATCAGACGGTAATCGAACGCCTTGAGGCGGATGCGGATCTTCTGGTTTTTGACGGCGGCCATGCGATCACTCGATGATTTTGGCGACGACGCCGGCGCCGACGGTTCTGCCGCCCTCGCGGATGGCGAAGCGCAGGCCGTCTTC
>Ga0335069_10002173_pt1 | contig 30467 bp, 18 predicted proteins | sample Lox_Sample_11_FD_206714 | JGI IMG/M metagenome (GOLD analysis project Ga0335069, IMG submission 206714) | Soil microbial communities from Loxahatchee National Wildlife Refuge, Florida, United States - Lox_Sample_1.1 | ecosystem: Environmental > Terrestrial > Soil > Wetlands | place: USA...
CGCCACCGCGGCAATGAAGCCGAGGAAGGCCGTCCCCCCGAGCGATTCCGCCAGGAGCGGCGCGGCCATGTTCCCTCCCTTGTCGATGGAGCTGATCACGGACTGGCCGACGTGGACCATGGCGCCGAACCCGAGGATGAATGTCAGGAGATAGAAAAACCCGATGAATCCCGTGGCGTAGAACACGGATGTCCGCGCCGCCTTCGAGTCGGGCACGGTGTAGAACCGCATGAGGATGTGCGGGAGACCGGCGGTCCCGAGCATCAGCGCCAACCCGAGCGAAATCGCGTCCCACGGGTTGGACACGAGTTTCCCCGGGGCGAGCACGTTCTGCGCGGGATATTTGTGCACCGCGGCCTGGAAGAGCGCGATGGGGTTCATCCCGAACGACCAGAGCGTCATGATCGCCAGGATCAGCGCGCCCCCCAGGAGCAGGACGGCCTTGATGATCTGCACCCAGGTGGTCGCCAGCATGCCGCCGAAGAGGACGTACAGGAGCATCACGCAGCCGACGATCACGACGGCGACCTCGTAGGGAAGTCCGAACATCAGCTTGATGAGGTTCCCCGCGCCGACCATCTGGGCGATCAGGTACAGGGAGACGGTGGCCAGCGTGCCGATGGCCGCGGCGATGCGCGCCGGCGTGGCCCTGAGGCGGAACGCCACCACGTCCGCAAACGTGTACTTCCCGAGGTTGCGCAGGGGCTCGGCGATCAGGAACACGATGAGCGGCCACCCGACGAGCCAGCCGGTCGAATAGATGAGTCCGTCGAACCCCGAGAGCGACACAAGCCCGGCGATCCCGAGGAAGCTCGCCGCGCTCATGTAGTCGCCGGAGAGAGCCAGGCCGTTCTGGAAGCCTGTGATGCCGTGGCCCGCGGCGTAGTACTGGACCGTGCTCTTGGTGCGCCGCGCGGCCCAGTACGTGATGCCGAGCGAGATGGCTATGAAGACAAAGAAAAAGACGATCGCCTCCGTGCTGACGTTCCCGAGCGCCGTGGCGGGTGCTGAGGTCTGAACAGGGTTCATGGCTTGCTCCTCAGCTGTGCGATCTTTTCATCATAGACGCGGTTCGCCCACCGGACGTAGACCGTGGTCAGCACCCAGGCCGACAGGATCACCAGGGCCCCGAGCAGGATGCCGAGGCTGAGCCCGTCGGTGATGAGGGATCCCATCAGGGGCTTGTCGAACGCAATCAGCAGGATGAACCCGAAATAGATCACCAGCATGCACACGCTCAGTATGATCGCGATCCGCCATCGCTCGGACGAGATCTTCCTGAGGGTTTCCTTGCGGTCTTCCATTGCCACCTCCGGTGTGTGGTTGGGGGAGTTGGGTGCACCGGGCGAATCCTCCGGCATTAGTCCTCGAGCGTCGAGAGATCCCCCTCGTCCATCCCGAGCGCGCGCGCCTTGAGCACGCGCCGCATGATCTTTCCCGATCGCGTCTTGGGGAGCGAGGGAACGAAGTCGATTGTCTCTGGCTTCGCAATCGGACCCACCTCGTGCGCGATGTGCTGCTTCAGCTCGTCCACGAGCGTGTCCGTCTTTTCCACACCCGCCTTCAGCGTCACGTACGCGTGTATGGCGACCCCTTTGATCTCGTGGGGGAGGCCGATCACGGCCGCTTCCGCGACGGCGTGATGGCTGACGAATGCGGACTCGAGCTCCGCCGTGCCGAGCCGGTATCCGCTCACCTTGATCACGTCGTCCACGCGCCCGATGATCCAGAAGTAGCCGTCCTCATCTTTGCGCGCCGAGTCGCCGGTGGTGTACATCCCGGGATACCTGCTCCAGTACGTCTTCACGTACCTGTCCGGATCCTTGTAGACGGTGCGCAGCATCGCCGGCCAGGGCCTCTTCAGGACGAGGAACCCTTCCTCGCCCGGTTTCACGGACTTCCCGTCTTCGCCGACGACGTCGGCTTCAACCCCCGGGTACGGGCGGCTGCCGGATCCGGGTTTCAGGGGCATCGCGGGCATCGGCGTGATCATGAACATCCCCGTTTCCGTCTGCCACCACGTGTCCATGATCGGGCACTTCTCCTTGCCGATGTTCTTGTAGAACCAGCGCCACGCCTCGGGGTTGATAGGCTCGCCGACGGAGCCGAGGAGCCTGAGGGAGGAGAGGTCATGCCGGTTCGGCCATGCAGGACCGAACCGCATGAGTCCGCGAATGGCGGTCGGCGTCGTGTACATCACGGACACGCCGTACTTCTCGACGATCGTCCACCAGCGGTCGGGGAAGGGATACGTGGGCGCGCCCTCGTACATCACCGAAGTCGCGCCGGCGATCAGCGGAGCGTAGACGATATAGGAGTGGCCGGTCACCCACCCGGGGTCGGCGGTGCACCACCAGCGGTCCTCTTCCTTCAGGTCGAACACGTCCTTGAGCGTCGCGTAGACCCCCACCTGGTAGCCCCCGTGCGTGTGGAGAATTGCCTTCGGCTTGCCGGTGGTGCCGGACGTGTACAGGATATAGAGCGGATCCTCAGCGTCCATTTCCTCGGTCTCGCAGCGGTTCGAATTCCGGACCAGCGGCATCGTCATGAGGTCGTGGTACCAGTAATCGCGCCCCGCCTCCATCGCGACTTCCTTCCCGGTGTGCTTCACGACGACGACGTTTTCGGGCGCCGCCGTGCGCTTGAGGGCTTCGTCGACGATCTTCTTCAGCTCGACGGTCTTGCCGTTCATGTAGCCGCCGTCCGCCGTGACGATCACCTTCGACTCGCTGTCCTCGATGCGTCCGTGAAGCGCTTCGACGGAGAATCCGCCGTACACGACGGAGTGGACCGCACCGATCTTCGCGGTCGCCAGCATCGCGATCACCGTCTCCGGGATGCGCGGCATGTAGATCGTGACGCGGTCCCCCTTGGTGATGCCCATGCTCTTGAGAACGTTGGCGAACTTGCAGACCTCGCGCGCCAGGGCGTGGTAGGAAAACGTGCGGAGGTCTCCCTTCTCGCCTTCCCAGATCAGCGCCAGCTTGTTCCTCCGCCAGGTGCGGACATGCCTGTCGATGGCGTTTGCCACGATGTTGGTCCTGCCGCCGACGAACCACTTGTAGAACGGCTTGTTGGAATCGTCAAGGACCTTGTCCCACTTCTTGTACCAGAAAAGCTCCTCCGCGCGCTTCGCCCAGTATCCTTCCAGATCCCGGGCCGCCGCGCTGCGGGCCGCCTCCGGGTCGTTCACGTTCGCTTGCGCGACGACGTCGTCGGACGGTGTGTAGACTTCACCCTTGAGCGTGGATGTGCTGTTGCCGGCGGACATAGTCCAGCCCTCCCTCTGATTGAATGTTGGCGGTGATGTGATTTCAGCTCAAAGAACGATGCGGTAATCCGTGCGCGGCGCTCGAGATGCGGGACGGGCGTTCATTGGTGCCTGGGAACATGAACAGACTGATACTACGCTATGGTGATTCTGGCCGCTTGATGTGTTCGAAACATGCTGCGCAATTCTGTGAGTGAACCTGAGACTACGGGAGTTCCGGGATACGACGGGAGGATTCCAGGGAAGCCAGTGCCTGATGCGGACTGTTCATAGGAGGTAGATGCTGCCTGCTTTCGGAGGATGTGCTGCCAGTCAGATGCCTGATGCGGAAAAGATAGAGAGGGTGTGAACAAAAAGCAATATTTTGGGGGGGGTGGGCGGGTCTCCTTTCTGTCACTCCCTGCGACCGGTTCGTCACTGCGGGCACCCTTCCGGCACTATTGGATTGATTGAGACGGGTTGATGTCGCTATCCTCCATCCGCATCTCACACTACACACCTCCGGAGGAAGTATGCGACTCGCACGTCCTGTTTCAGGCGTTTTCCCGCTTATTATTGCCCTGGCGGCCCTCACGGCCCAGGCAACGGGAGCGGAGAAGATTCCCGTCACATCCTCTTCACAGAAGGCGCTCAAGCTCTTCCTGGACGGCCGGAAGCTCGTCGATGACCTGCGCCTGACAGACGCCATCCCTTATTTCGACAAGGCGCTCAAGGAAGACGGCAATTTTGCCCTCGCCCACCTGTACAAGGCCCAGTCGGCCGCCACCGCCACGACGTTTTTCGAGGAAATGCGGAAGGCGGACGAGACTTCCGGGCACGCTTCGCACGGAGAGCAGCTCATGATCAGGGGGTTTATCGCGGGGGCAAACGCCAATCCGGGCGTCCAGCTGGAAATGTACCATGAGCTTGCTCAGGAATACCCGGAGGACGAGCGTGCACAACTGCTGGTCGGCACGGCCTACATGGGCCAGCAGGAGTACACGCTGGCGGTCGACCACCTCACAAAGGCTGTCGAGACATCCCCTTCATTCGCGCCGGCCTACAACCAGCTCGGGTACGCGTATCGATTCCTCGAGCGCTACGACGAGGCCGAAGCTACGTTCAGGAAGTACACGGAGCTCCTCCCCACCGACCCGAATCCCTTCGATTCCTACGCGGAGATGCTCCTGAAGATGGGACGCTTTGACGAGTCGATCGTGCAGTACCGGAAGGCGCTCGCCGTCAACCCGCAGTTCGCCAACTCGTTCACGGGGATCGCCGCGTGCCTGATGTATCAGAACAAGCACGATGAAGCCCTCGCCGAGACGCAGAAGGAGATGAATGCGGCGAGGAATCCTGGTGAGACTCGGCTCGCGCTCTTCACGCGCGCGGTCGTATACATGGATGAAGGAAAAAGCGATCTGGCCCTGAAGGAGATCGGCAAAGAGTTCGCGATTGCAGAGAAGCTCAGGGACACGGGGTTGATGTCAGCCGATCGAAACGCGATCGCCAACATTCTGCTGGAGCAGGGAAGGACCGACGAGGCCCTCGCGGAGTTCAGGAAATCGCTTGACCTCATCACACATTCCTCGCTCGGCGCGGACGTCAAGGAAGCGAACGTGCTGTTCCAGCACGCCAACATCGCCAGGGTCATGGTCCGCAAGAGTGATCTTGCGACTGCGAGGACGGAGACGGACGCGCTGCGGCAGGAAGCGGAAAAGCGGCAGAGCAGGAACCAGGTGAGGCTCGCCCACGAGCTGGCGGGACTGATCGCGCTCGAGCAGAAAGACTTCACGGGAGCGATCGCCGAGTTGAAGCAGGCGAACCAGCAAGACCCCCGCGTGCTCTACACCATCGCGCTGGCTCTCCAGGCGTCGGGCAAGGCGGACGAGGCGAAGGGGTTCGCGAAGGCGGCGGCGCGGTTCAACGCGCTCCCCTTCCTGAACTATGCCTTCGTGCGGGTGAAGGCCGAGAAGCTGCTCTCGGCGCTGTAGTGCGACGCGGCTCAGGGGTTGATGAACGCCCGTATGGCGATGATCGCGAGCATGATGAGGAGGAGAGCCCCTATCAGGAGAGGCAGCATCTTCCCGAGGGGCATCCCCTCCTTCTTCCCCTGGAACTTGCGGAAGGGCTGCGTGGCGACCCTGCCGGTGTCGCCCACAGGCCGAGTGAAGACTTTCGAGATCGAAAACGAAGCACGCTTGAGATGGCGGAACTCGTTGAGCATCTCCTCAACGGATTGATACCGGTCTTCGGGCTTCTTCTCCAGCGCCTTTTCAATGATGGAAACAAAGCCGGGCGAGAGATCCGGCCGGTACTGGCGGATGGGAACCGCCTTCTGGTTCTGGACGGCATAGAACATGCCCGCTTCATGGTCCGCCTTGAAGGGAAGCTGGCCGGAGAGCATGTGATACAGGAGCACGCCGAGCGAGAAGACATCGGACCTTGCGTCCAGTGCGACGCCCTCGATCTGCTCGGGTGACAGATAGGCGGCGTCTTCCGGTGTGCCCGTCGTGCGGGTGAGCTTCAGCACGTCTTTCAGCCGCGCCTCTCCGAACCCGATGATCTTCAGGCGTCTCTTCGCGCTCACGATGACGCCCTCGGGACGGAGGTTCAGGTGGAGGATTCCCCTGCTGTGCGCCTCCTGGAACGCCGAGCAGAGGTAGATCGCGTAATTGATCGCGACCTGCTGGCTCTCGATGGGCATCAGCTCCTTGAGCGTCTTTCCCTCCAGGTACTCAAGCACCGCGAAGCACTCGTGCTTCTCGATCTTCAGCGAATAGAACGCGCGGATGTTGGGGTGGAGGAGGAGAGACGCCTGCGTGGCGTCAGCCCTGAGGCGTTGTTTGTCCGACTCCGTGAGCTGGACGCGTGTCGGGAGGAACTTGAGCGCGACATCGCGCTCGCGCTTCGTGTCGCGGGCCCTGTAGACTGTGCCTGTGGGTCCCTCGCCGAGCTTGTCGAGGATTATGTAGTGGGATACGGTTTTCTCGGGCATGGGAACTCCGGATTGTCCCGCCTGTGGCGGGATGCAAAAAACGAACTTCGCAAAGAACGCTCGCGGTGACGGGGACTCAGGGCGTACGGATCGCGGACGGCCAGCCGGTGACGAGCGCGAGATCAGCCGGGCGGGCATCGGAAGGGCTGTAGACGCCAAGCACGCGCTGGTTGTCCGGTGTGACCCCGCGCAGAAAGCGGATGCCCCGGGACCGGGCATTGAGGACCTCCCGCAACCTGCCGACCCTGAGGGACGAACCGGAGTGCGTGACTTCCACTGCCATCACCCTGAAATCCATTGACATATAGTAGATCTCTTTTCCGTCGCGGCGCCAGAATGCTTCGCCGTTGCAGCCGTGCGCGGAAACCTGCACCCTGCTCCCCGGACCCGGGAACGGTCGCGCATACACCTGCTGCTGCCCCTCCTCGTCGGACACGTAGAGCATCCACCTGCCGTCGGGAGAGAATTTCCCGAGCTGGACGTCGGCCGGACTCTTGAACCAGAGGTAGGGCTTCTTGCCTCCGCCGACGGGAAGTATCCAGACGCTCCACTTCTCATCCTTCATCGGCCCCCGCTGCAGCGCGATGTACCTGCCGTCGGCGGACCAGTCCGTGGGAAAGAGGTTGTAGTCTGAAGCCATCAACGGCTCTTCTCCTCCCGTCCCGTCGGCGTTGATTCTGTAGGGGTTCGCGCGTCCGCTCCGGTCGGAGGCAAACGCGATCTGCCTGCCGTCGGGGGACCAGACAGGGTTCGTCTCGTCCCCCGGGTCAGACGTGACCCGCTGCGGTACGCCGTGCGTCCTGTCAAAGATCCAGAGATCGGTCGTCAGGTGCCTGACCGCCCCCTCCTCGTCGTCGTTGGAATAGACCACTTTCTGGCCGTCGGAGGAGAGGCGCGCATCGATGTTTCTCACCGAGCGGGCGACGAAACCTGCAAACGTCCCCAGGCGGTCGAACCACGCGAGCCCGGTGCTTTCAGAGCCTCCTTCCCGGTACACGAGCTCTCCGTGCGCCGATGCCGCGAATTCACCCCGGTCGTATCCCGGGTCGAACCTGACGTCTTCCGCAACCGTGGCCGGGAGCCCTTTGAGCTCGAGCCCGCCGGCGTCGAAAGGCTGTGCGATCAGCCCCCCCTGCTCCATGAACAACAGGCACCCGCTTGCGTAGAGTACGTTGGAGTGCTTGCGGAGAAGCTCCTTCTGCTCTTTTCCGTCGAGCGACGCCGCGTAGACAATATCGGCGGAGGAGGCCCGTGCAAGGTAGAGGAAATGCTTGCCGTCAGGGAGAAACCACGGCCAACGGTGCGATTGTTCGAGCCTGGACGCGTCGAGCTTCGTCACCTGCGACGTCGTTCCCCCGCCGCCGGAAATCCTGCTCAGGCCTTCCGTCGGCGACGGTGCAAAGACGATAATATCGCCCGCTCCCCAGGATCCTCCTCTCCCCGCCGGAGCATCGCAAAGCACCGCAACGGGCCCGCCGGAGGCCTGGATCTTCCTGAGTTTTCCGCCGGCAAAAAAGGCAATGCTCCTGCTGTCCGGCGACCAGAAGGGATAGGCGCCCTCTTCCGTCCCTTCGAGCGGAACGCACCGGAGCGATGAGAGTGAGCGCACCCAGAGTCGCGTGGCGCCGGTGGAGTCCGTCGCCGCGAACGCCAGCTGCGTCCCGTCGGGAGAAAGCGCAAAGTGTCCACCTCCTGATCCGCCCGACATCCCGGCAAACTGGGAATTCTCCGGCGGGCGGACAAACGTGCGCACGATGCGCGGGTCCGTGCCGGCACTCCGCGAGCCGACAAATCCGAACCAGAGCGCCCCGCAGAGACACAGTGCAGCGAGCACCCACGGAGCGTATTTCCACACCGACAGGACGCGGACCGAAGAGTCCTTCGTGCCGGCGGTTTCAGTTGCGGGCGTGTCAGTCCCGCCCGAACCCTCCTTGCCGTACTTGCCAAGCACCACCAGCATGTTGCTCTGAACCGAACCGCGTGCAGCGACATCCTCGCTCTTGACGGCCTGAACTTTGACAAGGCGGGTGGTCGTGGAGCCCGACATTGTCCTGACGTAACGGCGGAGGTCTTTCGCCAGTTCCCGCGCGGACTGGTACCGCTCGGCGGGATCCTTCACGAGGCACTCCATGACAATCGCATCAAGGGCCTCGTCGATCCCCTCTGTGGAGGCTCCCGGGGCCGGAGGATCGGTGTAGAGAATCTCCTGAATTACGGCTGCGTCGTCACTCCCTCTGAAGGGCGCCTGGCCGGCAAGCATTTCATAGAGGACCACGCCGAGCGAGAAGATGTCCGTCCGTTGATCGGAGGCGTGTCCCTGTATCAATTCCGGCGACATGCACGCCGGGTTCCCTGTGGGGATCGCTGCCTTCACGTGCGGGCTGAGCGATCCTCGCCACAGAAGTCCGAGATCCATCACCTGGACGACGCCGTCCTTCCGAATCATCACGTTTTCGGGACGGACGTTCCGGTGAATCATCCCGTGATCGTGCAGTATAGCAAGACCCTCGGCGATCTGCATCCCGATTTCGATCGCCCGCCTGACCTGGACTGGACCCGCTTTCAGCTTCGCGCGGACAGTCTCGCCGTCGACGAAGTCGGAGACCACAAACATCGCCCCTTCGTGCTCCTTGATCGCATGCACCTGGCAGATGTTGGGATGAGAAAGCGTCGCGGCGGCTCTGACCTCGAGTATCGAGCGGGCGCGGTCGACTTCAGAGGTCGAGAGAATCGGAGGGAGGAACCGTATTGCGGCAGTCTGGCCGAGTGCGACGTCCTGAGCTTTGTAGACAATCCCCATGCACCCCTCGCCAAGCTTCTCGAGGATTTTGTAGTTCAGGATCGTCTGCCCCAGCATTGTGCCTCCGGCATGTCACAGCGCTATACCATACCAATAATCTCGGACATTCTCAACGCATGTGACATTCCTGCGAATATTGGGGAAACTTACGGTCGAACTGAGAGAGGTGGGAAAATCGTTCAAAAAGGCCAGATTGCCACGTGGCGCCTGCGGTGGCGCCAAGGCGCCACCTGCGGCGCCACTCGCAATGACAGGCGTTCAGGCGCGGTGACATTCGTTCAGGCGCCCGCGATGACGGGGTAGTCGCTGAGATCGGGAAAACCGTTCCGGATCCCCCGGAGCCAGGACTGCCGGGGAACCCGGACGGCACAGCAACCGCAGATCGGTTGTCGGCTTGCTTCGTGGCGGCGCTTTCAGCGCCACCACTCGCAATGACAAAATCAGTTATTGCGGGCCATGGGAGGCGCAGCAGGCTGGAATTCGAAGCTTCCCTCCTGCACATATGTATTGTAGAACCAGGCAGCGAGCGTGCGGACTTTTTCGCTCCTGTCGAATCGTGCGGCACGCTTGACGGCAAACGTTCCCCGCGCATCGCCGATGCGGCAGAGAGCCAGGGCGGCAACAATGCGTGAAGACTCCTCGGGATCCGAGTGGAGCACGCCCATCAGGGGGATCACCGCCTTTTCCGAGCGCAGCTCGCCGAGGTCGTACATGGCGTTGTCCTTCATATGGCAATCATCACACGAGACGTTGTCGAGGAGCTTTGCCTCGGTGAGCTCCGTCTCGGGAGCCGACCTGTACATCTCCCCCGGGCCAGCGTACGCCAGCGCGGCGACCATCACTGCGGCACCGGCAACAATTATGGATTTCATGGCACCCTCCTTTGATATTGATCCCTTCCCCACGATCTTTAGTCAGAGATACGAAATCGAAGGGACCGGGGATGCAAAAATGTGACGGGAGGGACTTCCGCTGTGACGGAACGTGCGCGCCGCGCGCGGGCGCGGGCAACCGGCGGGAGACTGCCGCCGCGGGTGCATCCAGGCGCTCAGCCGGGGTGCCGGTTCGTCACGCCGGCACTCCACTTCGTCCCAAAGTGTTTGCTTCTCTGGGGGGCCGCCCGTATAGTCGTTTCGCAACTTTCTTCCGCCAGGCCTCCCCCAGCCCCGCGAAGAACGTCACAGGCGGGCTCTTTCACGTACGCACATGAAGGAACAACTCCCGATGCTCAACGGGGAAAAGAATCCCTTTACCTCGTGGCGATGGAAGCAGTGGCTGATCCTCTTCGGCGTCTCCACGGGAATCGGACTCCTGTTCGTGTTCCAGAATTACGTGGGAATGGTGCAGGAAAAGGGCCCATCGTACACGTGGAGCGAGCTGCTCATCGGGCTCCTCTCCTACTGGTACGTGTGGGCCATACTCTTCCCGTGTATCGTCTGGCTCGGGCGGCGCTTCCCGCTGGGGGCCGGACCGTCGGCGGGAGCGCTCAGGTGGCACATTCCGGCCTTTGTCTTCGTTCCCGTCCTCCATATCGCGATCTACTCGCTGTTCCTCCACGCGGTGGACGGCGCCGAGCGGCCGTTCCTCGCGACGTCCATCGCTCTGATGAAAAGCGGGCTCTTTTTCCGCTACCTCACATACGCCTTCCTCCTCGCAACAAGCTACAGCATAGACTACTACAGGCACTACCGGGAGCGGGAGCTGCGCGCCTCGCGCCTGGAGGCGACGCTGGTGGAAACGCGCCTCCAGTCGCTCAGGAACCAGATCCACCCGCATTTCCTCTTCAACACGCTCAACGCGATTTCTTCGCTCATGCACAGGGACGTTGACGCGGCGGACGAGGCGATCGCGCGCCTGGCGGAATTGCTCAGGGTGACACTGGAAGCCGACGGGACACAGGAAGTGACGCTGCGACAGGAGCTTGACATGCTCGGGCAATACGTGGAGATCGAGAAGCTCCGGCTGGGGGACCGGCTCACCGTGGACGTGCGTGTGCCCCCCGGGGAAGCCGCGGCGATGGTGCCGAGCATGGTGCTCCAGCCCCTTGTCGAAAATGCCATACGGTACGGTGTGGCGACCAGGAGCACACCGGGAACTGTGACGGTGTCCGCCCGGCGGGACGGGGATGAGATGGAAATCCGCGTCACGGACGACGGTCCCGGCCTTCCCGAGGGCTACACGGAGGGCATCGGTCTCGGCAACACCAGGGCCCGGCTTGCGCAGCTGTACGGCGCCCGCCACTCGGTTTCGGTGGCGGGGGAAACGCCCGGCGGGTGCTGCGTAACATTGCGCATCCCGTTTCGTACAGATACGTATGAGCCCTCCACTGACGGTACGTCAGAACCACCCGAAGATCCGGACGCTCATCGTTGATGACGAACCGCTCGCCCGGGAAAAGATCAGGATGTTTCTCCAGCGCGATCCCGAGATCGAGATCATCGGCGAGTGCGTTGACGGTCCGCACGCCGTCGCGTCCATCGAGAATTCCAGCCCCGACCTGGTGTTCCTCGACATCCAGATGCCCGGAAAGGACGGCTTCGAGGTGCTGCGCACGGTCGGCGTGGACCGGGTGTCCGCCGTCATCTTCGTGACCGCCTACGACGAGTACGCGCTGCGGGCGTTCGAATTTCACGCGCTCGACTACCTTCTCAAGCCCTTCGCCGCGCACCGCTTCCAGGACGCGCTGGACCGCGCCAAGAGCCAGCTCCGTGTCGAGGAGGCCGCCCCGTTCAAGAAGCAGCTCATGACGCTCCTGGGGAACGTGGACGGGAACTCGCGGTACATCAGCCGGCTGGTCGTCAAGACGGGCGGGCGCATCGTGTTCCTGAAGGTCGAGGATATCGACTGGATCGAGGCGGCGGGGAACTACCTCACACTCCACGTCGGGACCGCATCCCACCTGATCCGCGAGACGATGAACGACCTCGAGTCCCGCCTCGACCCCGCCCAGTACCTCCGCATCCACCGCTCCACGATGGTCAACATCGACAGGATACGCGAGATGCAGCCGCTCTTCCACGGCGACTTCACCGTCATCCTGATGAACGGGACGCGGCTGATGCTGAGCCGCAACTACAAGTCACGCCTCCCCAGGCACCTGGGCAAAACCGACTGAATCGGGGCACTCCGGCCGCCCGCCTCCCCGTTCATCCGCCGCATACTCCGACCCGTCCCCGTCCGCTTCACGCGCCGCACACATTTCGTCCCCGCAACTTCCGTTTCGTCCCCGCCCTTCTCGCCTCATCACAAATGAGTTTTCGATTGCCGCTTCGTGATGTACCATACCCCGACATCGCATAGCCGGAAGGAGGTGACGTCGCACGGCAGATTGATACGACCTTCCAGGTTCCATCCTCACACACGCAGTTGAAGCGCCGGACTCTTCCCGCCGCCCGGGAAGCACGGGATGAGTACGTCTACGAGGAATCCTCACAAGGAGAAAACGCATGCGGACACCGTGGGTTGTGCTGCTCCTGCTCGCCCTTGCCCCGGGGGCGCTGCTCGGCTCGGGCAAGCTCAAGGGGAAAATCACCGACAAGTCATCCGGCGAGCCGCTGGTCGGCGCGAGCGTGAGCCTCGCCGGCACCACGCTGGGCGCCGCGGCCGACGTCACCGGGGAGTACACCATCCTGAACGTGCCGGCCGGCGTCTACACGCTGAAAGCGACGTTCGTCGGATACGCCTCGTTCTCGATCGCGAACATCCGCGTCAACGACGACCTGACCACGGGCGTCGATTTCGCGCTCTCGCCCTCCGACGTGCAGCTCCAGGCGGTGGAGGTCGTGGCAGAGCGCCCGCTGGTGAATACCAGCGCCACCAACGCCGTGCGCATCACCACGAACGAGGACATCGACGCCCTCCCCGTCCGCGGCATCAACGGCGTGCTGGCGCTTTCGCCGGGCGTTGTCGTCCAGGACAACACCGTGTTCATCCGCGGCGGACGGCTGGACGAAGTCGGGTTCTACCTGGACGGCGTCTCCATCACCAATCCCATGGTGGGAGGGAGGGCGGTCAACATCGTCCAGGACGCGATCGAGGAGATCCAGGTCCAGGCGGGAGGGTACAACGCGGAATTTGGCGGGGCCAACTCCGGCATTGTGTCGCAGACGCTCAAGAGCGGGACGTCCGACTGGCGGGCCAGCGCACAGTACATCACCGACAACGTGGGGCTCCAGGGGAAGAGCAGCGCATTCAACGGCGAGAGGCGCCTCGGCGCCAACTGGTACGGGTACGATGAGTTCACCGGCACGGTGAGCGGCCCGCTCGGCACGGAACGGCTCAAGTTCTTCGGCCTGGTCGATTACTTCTATCAGCGCGACCAGACTCCCCAGCCCTACCCGGGCATCCACCTGGGCACGCTCGTGGGGCAGACGGGCGACACCGTCAATTTGAACTACCCGGCGGGCGCTCTCCTGAAGAACCCGCTCAACCAGTACAACCTGACCGGCACCGCCACGCTGGACCTGGCCCCCGTGACCGCGAGGCTCTCCGGCACGTACACGACGAACACACAGTTCAGCGCATACAACTCGAACAGGAACGCCGGCCAGATCGCCAACATGTTCAACACCGGCCGGATCGAGCAGGTGGACGGGAAAAACGGCTCCGTGAGCCTCAAGGTCTCCCACCTGCTTTCGCCGAAGACGTACTACGAGGTCACGCTCGGGTACCTGAGCACGTCGTCGAAAAACTATGATCCGGTGCTGGGCGACAACTTCCTCGGGTACGGCGACAGCGTGGCCAACGCGCAGGCCGGCGCCGTCTGGACGCGGAGCGCGGCGGACGTCGCGGCGGGACACGTGGGAAGGTACCTCCGGCCGACGCGGCTCACGCTGTACAACTTCCAGTTCAACGCCCCCGGCGACGAGGTCGCAGGCTATATCAAGACGAAGCGCGAGGACATGTCCCTCACCGGCGCGTTCGTGACACAGGTCGGGTCGCAGCACTCGATCAAGATCGGCGGCGACTACCAGCGGTACACGATCCGGAACTACTCCTGGACGAACGACGGCGTGTTTTCGCTGGCCGGGCTCCTCTCAGCCAATGCCGCGCTCCCGGACGGCGATTCGCACAAGGTTTCGGCCGCTCAGATCCTCATCAACCAGGGGGTGAACAACTTCGGCTATGACGTGTTCGGCAACCAGACGAACGGGACGGGCATCGACGCCCCGAAGCACCCGGTCTTCGCCTCCTTCTACGCGCAGGACAAGATCGAGTACCGCGATCTGATCGTCAACGTCGGCCTCCGGTACGACTACATCAAGATCGACAACAAGGCGTTCATCGACCCGTCACACCCCGAGCTGACGATCGACCCGTTCAGCGGCGCGATCAACCCCGCCGGGCTGAGGGACGTGGCCCCCTTCAGCACGGTGAGCCCGCGCATCGGGCTTTCGTTCCCGGTGTCGGAGGAGACCGTCTTCCACACGCAGTTCGGGCAGTTCGTGCAGCAATCGCGCCTGCGGGACATCTTCCAGGGGCTCTACAACACCGCGGCCAACATCCGGGGCGGTCTCTTCATCAGCGTCCCGGTCGGGTTCGACGTCAAGCCCACGCGCACGACGCAGTACGAGATCGGGTTCACGCAGCAAATCGGCGACTTCGCGTCGTTCGACATCACGGGATACTACAAGGACATCAAGGACCAGGTGGTGTACGACCAGCAGAACACGGCCGCCGGCTCCCCCCTCGGCGCATACTACGTGTTCGCCAACGGGGACTTCGCCACCACCAAGGGGGTGGAGCTGACGTTCAGCATGCGGCGGACGAAGCGGCTCCTGGTGAACGGGTCGATCTCCTTCCAGGACGCCGAGGGCACCGGCTCATACCCGAACTCCGCGCGGGGCATCGTGGGCGCCCCGCTGGACGGCGTGACCCTCTTCAAGCCGGAATACATCGCCCCCCTCGAGTACAACAACGCGGTCCGCGGCGACGTCAACCTGGACTATCACTTCGGGAAGGGGGACGGCGGTCCGATCCTGGAACAGCTCGGCGCGTCGTTCCTGCTGACGTTCAACAGCGGGCACCCGTTCACGCTCGGGACCGGCGGAGCGAACCTGGAGGCTGACGCCAGGACGCGGCAGCCGGTGGAGCCGCTCAACTCGTCCACCACGCCCTGGAATTTCCAGGTCGACATGCGCGTGGACAAGACATTCAACATCACGGACCGGCTCACGGCCAACGTGTTCATCTTCGTCATCAACCTGTTCAACACGAAGAACATCCAGAACGTGTTCCTGCGGACGGGAACAACGGACGACGACGGCTACCTGAGCAACCCGTCGCTCGGTCAGCCGCTCATCAACACGTTCGGCCCGAACTACGCCGCGGTGTACCGGGCGATCAACATCGACTACTACGAGGCGTACCAGAACGCGATCGGGCTCAACACGGTTCCGTATTTCTTCGGCCCGCCCCGCCAGATCCGGTTCGGCGTGCGGCTCGAATACTAGGAAGGAGCCGCCGCGCTTCTCCCGCACGCGCCGCAGCGGTCCGCGCCGCGGGAATTCCGACAACCTGTGAAGGAGCATTCAGCCATGAGAGTGACACACTGCCAGATGATCACACGGGCCGGCCTGTGCCTGCTCCTTGCCACCGCGACGCTCGGGGCGAAGGAAAAGAACGGCACCCGCAGTCCGGCGTCCGCAAAGACGACGGGCAGCCCGGTGGTGACGTTCATGGACATCAACAACATCTCGACACCCATCCGGAACAACGGCATCGCCGACATCAACACGGCACAGACGCTTGCCGGGTTCGTGTTCCCGAAGGGGAGCGGGAAGACCGCCGTCTACGAGTCCGGCTTCCTCTGGGCGGCAAAGGTGCCCGGCGACCCCCAGGTGCGCGTGGGCGGCTCGGAATACAAGTCGGGCCTCCAGCCCGGGAAGATGATCTCCCCCGGCGTGTCGGAGGATCCCAACCTCCCGAAGAACCGGGTGTACCGCGTCCGGCCCGATTACCGGACCGCGGACCTCTCTTCCGAGATCCAGGACCAGGGGGGAAGCGCAACCACCATCCGCGCACAGTACGAGAGCGACTGGAACGAGTGGCCCGCGGCGGACGGGGCTCCGTACAGGGACGTGAACGGGGACGGGAAGTATGATCCCGCGGTCGACATCCCGGGCGTTCCCGGGGCCGACATGACGATCTGGTTCGTCGCCAACGACAACAACTCGACGAACACCTCGGCCCTGTTCGGGACCCCCCCCCTCGGCGTGGAGCTCCAGACGACCATCTGGGGGTACGCACAGCAGGGGGCGCTCGGCAACATGATCTTCAAGAGCTATCTCCTCATCAACAAGAGCACGGCAGAGTTCGACAGCATGTACGTCACGCAGTGGTCCGACCCGGATGACGGCAACTCGCAGGACGACTTCTCGGGCTGCGATACGACGCTCAGCCTCGGGTTCACCTACAACGGCCAGGCGGTCGACGCGACGTACAATCCCCTCCCGCCCCCGGCGGTCGGGTTCGACTTCTTCCAGGGGCCGCGCGTCCCTTCGGCGGGGGAACAGGCGATATTCCGGGGAAAGAAGATCAGCGGCTACAAAAACCTCCCCATGACCGCGTTCTACTACTTCATCAACTCCGATCCGACGCTCGCCGATCCGACGCTGGGCGACCCCTCGGGGGCGACGCAGTTCTACAACTTCATGCGCGGAAGGATCGGGCTGACGGGCCAGCTCTTCCAGGACCCGCAGGGGAACTCCACGACGTTCTGCCTCGCGGGCGATCCCCAGACGGGGAGGGGTTGGATCGACGGGCAGCTCTTCCCGGAAGGCGACAGGCGCATGGGACTGGCCTCGGGACCGTTCACCATGGCGCCGGGCGACACGCAGGAGATCGTGGTGGCGGAGATCGCCGCCGGCGCGATCCCGGGAGTGGACCGGCTGAGCGCCGTGGGACTGCTGAAATTCTATGACAAGTCGGCGCAGCTCGCCTACGACAACTTCTTCCAGCTCCCGTCAGCGCCCCCGGCGCCGGGCGTGACGGTCACGGAGCTGGACCGGCAGGTGATACTCGACTGGGGAACCAACCAGGCGGCAGTAGCCAAGACCGAGAGCGCGAACACGAACGGATTCACGTTCCAGGGGTACAATGTGTACCAGCTCCCCTCGGCTTCCGCGACGATCACAGAGGCGAGAAAGGTCGCCGTGTTCGATGTCGTCGACGGGATCACGCGCATCGTGGACCAGGTGTTCGACCCGTCGACGGGCGTCGTCACGGGAAAAGTGGTCCAGCTCGGGACGGACAGCGGGATCAAGCGGTATGTCTCCATCACGGGGGACGCGTTGAACGGCAACGCGCCGCTCATCAACGGCATCAAGTACTACTTCGCCGTGACGTCGTACAGCTACGACCCGGATCCGCTGGCGATACCGAACAACCTGGAAAACCCCCTCCAGATCATCACGGTCGTCCCCCACAGCGCGAACCCCGGCGTGAGGACGCGCTCGGCCACGGGTGACACGGTCACGGCAGCCCACGCCGCGGGGATCGCGGACGGGACGCTGAATGTCCAGATCGTCGACCCGAGCCGTGTCACGGGAGACACCTACGAGGTGCAGGTGACCGTGTCGGATTCCGTGACGCTCGACTTCCAGGGGACGCCCACGAGGTTCCCCAACCCGAAATGGACGGTGGTGGACAAAACGAAGAACACGGTCGTGTCCGCACCCTCGACGTCGTACACGTCGACCACCGCGGATCCGGTGATCGACGGGAGCGTCCAGGTGGGCCTCACTGCCACGCCGTTCTGGGTGGCGGGGCAGGAGATCGCCTCGCAGACGTACACGCCCGCGGCCGATTTCAACTGGACGGGGGTGGCGGCCGGGCTGGCGTTCTTCGGCGGCGGGCTCGACGTCGCCTACAACTTTCCCGGGCCCGGCACGAGCACGCTGCTGCCGTTCCAGGTCAACCAGACGATCGAAGTCCGCTTCGACCCGGCCAACGGTCAGAACGCGTACGACTTCAAGCGCACGCTCACCGGTGGGAGCGGCGGCGCTCCCTACGCGGGGTTTTACCCGCAGCCGTTCAAGGTGTTCGACGTGACCGACCCGGCAAATCCGAAGCAGATCGACTTCGTCTTCATGGAGCGGGACGGTCAGCCGACCGAGGACAACATCTGGGCACCGGGGGGAGACCCCAACAACAGGGAGTACTTCTTCTTCATCGACGAGGCATACACCGCCGCGGCAAAAGCCGAATACACGGGGAACACGCTCGGAACGCTCCTCGCGGGCAAGCCCGCGGTCTATGCCGGCTGGTACACCGTGACGGACACGTCGAAACCGCCCTACAAAAAAGGGGACGTCTGGCGCATTACGGCGACGAAGATCATCAGCACGCAGGACAGGTGGACGTTCAGCACGGCGGGCAGGAACGCCGTAAGCTCGCCGGAGGTGGCGAAGCAGGACGTCACGACGATCAACGTCTTCCCGAACCCGTACTACGGCGTCAACACACAGGAGCTGAACAAGTACCAGCGGTTCGTCACGTTCAGCCACCTCCCGCAGCATGCGATCATCAAGATCTTCAATCTCGCGGGGGTGCAGGTGCGCCAGATCGAGCACCTCGCCGACAGTCAGTTCGAGCGGTGGGATCTCGCCAACGAATCAGGGTTCCCGGTGGGAAGCGGCCTCTACATCGTGCACATCCAGATGCCGGAACTGGGAGGAGCGATCAAGATCCTGAAACTGGCGGTGATCCAGGAACAGCAGATACTCGACCGATTCTAAACGGGAGGAGAAACGACAATGAAACTCACCTCTGCAGTCTGCGCCGCGCTTCTCCTTGCCGTGGCCTCCGCACCCCCCGCCCTGGCGGGAGCGGGCAACCGCGTCGGGACGTCCGGCGCCGCCGAGCTGCTCATCCCGGTCGGCACGCGTGACATCGGGATGGGCGGCGCCACCGCCGCGACGTCGGCCGGGGTTGACGCGCTCTTCTGGAACCCCGCTGCGGTCGCGATGATGAATACGTCCGTGGGACTCTACGTTTCGCACATGAACTACATCGCCGACATCGGCGTCGACTACGGCGCCGTGTCGGCAAGCTTCGGGGGGCTCGGCGTGTTTTCGCTCAGCATCAAGTCGCTCGCCGTGGGCGATATCGCCGTCACGACCACGCAGGACCCCGACGGCACCGGGCAGACGTTCTCCCCCCAGTTCTTCACCGCGGGACTCTCATACTCCCGCCGCCTGAGCGACCGGATCGCCGTCGGGATCACCGGGAACCTCATCACGGAGCGCCTGGGGGATGTCAGCGCCTCGGGGGTCGGTTTCACCATCGGCGTCCAGTACACGGGCCTTGCCAGCATCGAGGGACTCAGCCTCGGCGTGGTCGTGAAGAACATCGGCCCGCAGATGTCGTTTTCGGGGGCCGGGCTGCTGAACCAGGCCTCCGTGGCGGGACAGGACCGCCCGCCGCAGTATTACTCCATCGTCGCCGCCCCGTTCGAGCTCCCATCCTCTTTTGAGTTCGGTCTGGGGTACAGGCGAACATTTGCCGGGGACAACTCCCTGCTCCTCTCCACGGGGTTCGAGAGCAACAACTTTTCCGACGACGAGTACAAGCTCGGGCTGGAGTACGCGTACCAGGACCTCTTCTTCGTGCGCGGGGGATATGACTTCTCCCAGAAGGAGTCCGGCGACCTTGACTATATCTACGGACCCGCGTTCGGCGTGGGATTCCACACGGCGCTCGGTTCGACGGACATCACGTTCGACTACGCGTACCGATCGGTGAAGGTGTTCAGCGCAAACCACGTGTTTTCGGTAAAGCTGGGGTTTTAACCGCCTCCCTGTCATTGCGAGTGGCGCCAAAGGCGCCACGAAGCAATCTGCGCGAGATTGCTTCGCCTGAGAAGCGGCTCGCAATGACGGGGGGGGCGGCTCACAATGACAGGTCGCAATGGCCGGGACGACGGGTCATTGACTTTCCTGACTTCCCTCGCTACATTCTCTTCCAACGTTCTCTGAAGAGGCGCCCGCGGTCACCGACCGCGGGCAGCCCCTCCCTTCTGCTCCCTCCTCGTGACGTGCGGTGCACGATACAACAGAGGAACTTTCCATGTCCAGGCTCTCGATACTCCCGTTTGCGATTGTTGTCGCCGCCTTCGCTGGTGCCGTTTCCGCCGGGCCCGTCCCGGCGGATATTTCCGCCGACTCGCGGATAGTCTCCGTCACTGTCTACCCGGACAGGGCAATGATCACGCGGGAGGCAAAGGCCGAGCTGACGCCGGGGTTGAAGCACGTGCGCCTCGAGGGATTGTCCCCGCTTCTCCAGGACCAGACCGTGCGGGTCTCCGCGTCCGGGAGCGCCGCGGCGCGGCTGCTCGAGGTCAAAGTCGAGCGCACGTTCCCGGATACGGTGCCGGCCGAGCGCCTCAGGCCGCTGCTTCAGGCGCAGAAGACTCTCAACGACCAGCTCCGCGCGCTCGGCGACCGGGCGGCGGTCATCGCCCACCAGAAAGAATTCCTGAACAAGATCACGATCGCATCGCAGGAGTCGGTCTCGCGCGAGCTCCGGACGCAGACGCCGTCGACCGAATCGCTGGCAAAGCTCCTGGGATTCTTCGATGCACAGCTGACACGGCTCAACAGGGAAGCGCGCGACGCGCAGGACGAGGACACGGCGCTGAGGGAGAAACTGTCCGCGGTGGAGAAGCAGATTGCGGGGGCCGGCGGGTCGACGGAGAAGAGCCAGAAGACAATCATTGTCGCATTCGACGTATCACGCGGGGGTCCGCTGAAGATCGAGGCCTCGTACCTCATTGGGGCGGCCGGGTGGACGCCGGCGTACGATCTCCGGGCTTCCTCCGCCGATACCGCAGTGGAGCTGACGTACGCCGCAAATGTCCGGCAGAACACGGGCGAGGACTGGACCGGCGTCCACCTAGCCCTGTCGACATCACAGCCCGCGCTCGGCAGCGCGCCGCCCGAGATTTCCCCCTGGTACGTCGGCGCCGCGGACAGGGCGCGCGGCTCCGTCGGGGGAACCGTCCGCGACGGGCAGACCGGGGAGCCGCTGATCGGGGTAAACGTGCTTGTCACGGGGTCGCCGCTGGGGTCGGCAACCGACGCCGCCGGATTCTACCGCATCGACGGCCTCCCCGCCGGGTGGCAGGTCCTCAGAGCGACCTATGTCGGATACCGCACTGTGAATGTGAGAGTTAACGTGCGTCCGTTTGCGATTGCGCGGGCCGATGTGTCCATGGAGCCGCAGGCCGTGGAGGCGGCTGAGGTGGTCGTCACCGCCGAGAGCCCGATGCAGAAGGGCGCAACAGCCCGTGATCAGCGGGCTATCGGCGGCGGGAAAGCTCCTGCGCCTCCCCCCCTGCCGGTTGCCGTCCAAACGGCGGAAGTGCACGCAGGGCTCATCTCCGCCTCATTCCCGATCAGCGGCGCAACAACGGTCCCTTCAGACTTCACCGACCACCGCGTGACGGTGATGATCGCACCCCTGGCGGCGTCGTTCACTCACACCTCCGTGCCGAAGCTGCAGCCGGGTGCGTTCTTCCGGGCCGCACTCAGGAATTCCACGGACTTCCCTGTCCTCGCGGGAGCTATGAGCGTCTACGTCGACAACGCGTTCGTGAGCACGTCAAAGCTCCCCGATGTCATGCCGGGGGAGAAGTTTGACGCGTTTCTCGGCGCGGACAACGGCATCCGCGTCGAGCGGAAGCTTCTCGCCCATGTGACTGACGTCTCGGGGCTGTTCTCGAAGACGCGCACGACACGTTACGAGATCCTCATCACGGCGGAAAACAAGAGGGGGAATACCCAGTCGCTCACGCTCAAGGAGAATGTCCCGGTCTCGCAGGATGAGCGCATCAAGGTGGTAATTGAACTGCCGCACCCGGACGAATTGAAGCCTGACGCGGAGGGCATCTGCACATGGGACATCACGCTTGCGCCCGGTGAAAAGAGGGAATTCCGGCTCAAGTACTCAATCGAAGCACCCGTTGACCTGAATGTAGGAGGAATCGAATGAACATCGGCCCGATCGATGTCCTTCCCGCGGCCATCGTCATTGTTGCGCTGTTCGTCTTCGCCGCGCTTGCCAGGGCAGCCCTCCATTTCCTTCTGCGCGTCCACGTGGCCGAGCGGATCGGCGGCGAGCATAACGCCGCGCTGGGGTACGAGTACGCCGGGTACTTCCTTGGCGTACTCCTGGTGGCGGGCTCCGTGCTGGACGGCATCACGGGGAGCGAAACCCGGGCCGGATTCCTCACCGCGGCGGGCGCGACGAACATGTGGATGTACGCGCTCCAGGCGGGCGTCTATGGGTTGTTCGGGATACTCGTCCTCGCGCTGTTCGGGCGGCTGGGATTCCGCCTGCTTTTAAAAACCAATATCGTGGCCGGCGTCAGGGCGAACAATGCCTCGGCAGGCATCGTTGCCGGGGGAGGGCACATTGCCGTGGCGCTCGTCGTCGCGGGGGCGCTCTCGGGGGACGCGCAGGGGGGAGATTTCGGTACGGCGGTGGTATTCCTGGGCCTCGGGCTCACCGCGCTCTGGGTGATCACGTACCTGTACCGGTTCATCACAAAGTACAACGACTCCCACGAAATCACGAACGGAAACGTCGCCGCGGGGCTGAGCTACGCGGGAATGATGGTGGCGATCGGGATGATCGTGGGGCACGCGCTCAACGGCGACTTCACCGACTACGCTTCATCGTTTGCGCTGTGCGGGAAAGCACTGCTCTTCGTACTCATTCTTTACCCCGTCAGACAGTTCATCGTCCAGGGAATCCTGCTCGGCGGAGGGTTTACGCTCTACGGGGGGCGCCTCGACAGGGAAATCAGCAACGACCAGAACACGGGTGCCGGTGCGGTTGAAGCAGCCGCGTATATCGCGGCGGCGGTTGTCGCGCTCCAGGTTGGCTCCTGAATCGGAGGATCGTCCTTATGCCCAGATTCCGGCTGGCAGCCCGCAGAAGGGGCCACTTCACTGCCGTAACCGACGAAGACCTCCGTGCGTGGCTGCTCCAGCGCGCGATCCCTTCGCTCCCCTACACGGTGGGCGAGCCGCGCCTCCGCGCCCTCCCCTGCTTCATCCCCTCCCGCCGCCTGCGCGCCCTCCAGGCAGCCGCCGTCGCCGTCTGCCGCGCCTACGATGAGCTCTGCGCCATCCTCGCCCGGGACGCCTCGCATCTCGGCGACTTTTTCTCCCTCACGCCGATGGAGAAGATGCTCTGGTACGCCTCGGGGAGCCTCTGGCACGGCATCGCGCGCGCGGACGTCTTCTGCACGAGGGACGGGGGGATGGCGGTGGCCGAGGTAAATTCCGACACGCCGAGCGGCGCCGACGAGGCGTGCCTCCTGGGCCGCTATGCCGAGTCGCGGTACCCGGGATTCATCGATCCCAACAGGCACTTCCGGGAGGCGTTCCTGAACGTGATGATGAGCGCGGTCACAGATCTTCACAGGGCCGTGCCGGGGCCCACGGTGGGGATCGTCTACCCGACGGACATCCCCGAGGACCAGGGGATGATCACGCTGTACCGCTCCTGGCTGGAGAGCGCGGGGTTCCGGGTGGTACTGGGCGCCCCTGCGAACCTCGAGAAGTCAGCCAAAGGGTACGCGACGCTTTTCGGCACCGACCTCGACGTTCTCCTGAGGCACTACAAAACTGACTGGTGGTGCGAGCGCACGAACGTCTGGAAGGATGCCAGGCCGATACCGGACGACGCTCCCCTGCTGCGGGAGGTCCAGAACGTCGTCGGACCCATGACCGAGGGGATGCTGGCCGTGGTCAACCCGTTCGGCGCCGTCGTCACGCAGAGCAAGCTGTCGCTCGCGTTCTTCCACGAGAGAATCGATCTGTTCACCCCGGAGTCCCAGCAGGCGATCCGGAAGTATGTGCCGCTCACGAAGAGACTCACATCGTTCGAGCCGGGGACGCTCGAACGGGAGAAGGACGACTGGGTGCTCAAGAGCGACTACGGCTGCGAGGGAGCGGAGGTCATCATCGGTCGCGATTCCGCCGCCGATGCATGGGCAAATGCGCTGCGCCTCGCCGTTCCGGTGCACTGGGTGGCGCAGCGGTATTTCGAGCCGGAGCCGGAGGAAGGAGGCCTGAGCGCGAACTACGGGGTGTACGTCGCAGGCGGAGAGCCCGCGGGCATGTACGTCCGCCTCTCCTCCGGCGTCACGGGAAGCACCGCGGTCGTCGCCCCCGCACTCGAGCGCCTGCCGCTCGACGGCGGTGACCGCCAGCCGCCCCCGGACGCGCCCGACGGACTTCCCCTCTGCGGTCCGCTGGTCACCGAGCTTCTCGACACGTACACGCCCGGCGAACGATGGCTCCCCCACAGGATGTCGCTCCTGCTCCGCTCGGCGGATGACCCCGCGCTGGTCGAGCCGTTCGAGTTCACGCCCGCGGCGGAGTCTGCGCACGCCGCCGGGACGGCGCTCGCGTCGCATATCCAGCGGTCAGAAACCGGCACGGCGCGTTTGCTCATGGTCATCTGTGATCTCGACGGCGTCGAGTCCGTTGCCTTCGCCGCGGGGGCTGCCTCCGCCACGGAGTTCGTCATCCAGCTGGAGAACATCGCACACGAACGGGAATCCGTGCCGCTGAGGGCCACGCTCGGGGCGCTCGTGCGTTTCGCGCCCCGCGTCAGGGAGCTCCGCAGGGGGCGGCCTGCCGACGCGCCCGCCACGATCGTGCTCGACCGGCGGAGAATATCCCCCGTCGCCGACGACGTGCGGCTCTTCAACAACCGCCACTGGGGATACCTCCCTGACACGCGTTCCCTGCAGGCGCTCGGGGTGCGGTGGATCCTCTGCGTGCATCCCGACGGGGGCGCGGAGGAAAGCGACGATCTCAACGAGGACCTGGCCCTCTACCAGGATGCCGGCATGAGAATTTCGATGGCATCCCCCACCATGATCCTCTCGCACAAAGAACACGCGCTGGACGACCTTCTCCACTCGAGCGCCAGGGAAGTGGTGCGCCGCGAGACGGTCTTCTCGTACATGCATCCCCCGGCGGAAGTCCGGGGACTGGCCACCCATCATCATGCAGGAGCCACACGGTGACACCCGGAGGCGCCGAACAACCCGCGGGGTCGGGCATTCAGATCCGCCCCGGCGTCACGCATCCCACGCTCGGACCCATAGGCGGATGGCAGGGCACGGTCATGCGGAGCTTTGCCGTTGAAGGGACGACGTACTGCGACATCGAGATGTCCCCCTCGACGCTGGGCGCGCTCGGCACGAAGGGACGAAACGCCTTCTATGAGCACAAGATCGTCTTCACGCGAATCCGGGTCAGGGCAGGCGACACACAGCCGCTCCCGGCCGCCGTGCAACCCCAGGCGCAGCTGCTGGAGGCCCGGGCGCAGCACGAGTGGTTCAGCGAGGTCGGCATTCGCGAGTCCGATCCCACGAAATTCGTCGCCGACCGCGCCGCGGGGGGAACCGGCAAGGTGGACATGGGACGCCGCCAGGCAATCAGGCAGCTCGTTGCGGTGGGAGGCCTGATCATGGTCATCATGATCTCGGTGCAGCAGGACTGCAATTGCGGGAGCGGGCGCGCAGGCTACGGAAGCTGGGGGCGCTCGGGCGGGTTCTCCTCATAACCGGAATCGACTGCCATGGCACAACGGTATGGTCTCTTCAATGACGCGCGCGTGACGGAGGGAAACGCGGCATTCTTCGCCCTGCAGGCCGCGGTCTCCACGTACCCGGGAGACCCGCTTCGCCGGGATCTCGACGCACTCGTGTCGCAGATCTCTTCGTCTTCGGACACCGCGGCGCAGACCGCGCTCGCGGCGAAGGGGGTCCAGCTCCTGGCCGGGGCGCTGCCGTTCATCGAATACTGCGTGTGGGATTATACGCTGGTGTCCGGGGTGGCGCAGAAAGAATTCGCGTCCTGGGTGGACGACCTGCAGGAAGTGGCAGGCGGGGCTCCCGAGAGCGGCGACGTGACGCCGTTTCTGACCGATGACACATCGTATTTCGTGGTGACGCTGGCGGTGCTCTCCTCCCACGCCGCTCTCTCGAGCTGGCTTGACTACTATCCGGAGCACCTGAGCGGAGAGCAGTTCTTCGAGCGAAAGACCATCGCCGCGATCCTGAAGCGCCTGGCGAACATCACGCCCGGGCCGCTCGCCCACTGCACGAACGCGATGTTTGCCACAATGCCTGTCTCCCCCGCGGACTTCTATTCCGGGAAACGCCTGAGAGCCGAAGACTGGAGCTACCTCCGGCCGATCTATTGAGCGCGGGCGTCGGCCGCGCTTCCCGCCGCCCTGCGAGCCCTCCCTCCCTTCACATCCGCAAGATCCCCCGCGGAGATGCGGATCACCATGGCCTGGCGGGGCCTGCGCTGCGAAGGGCGCGCACCGGGGAGTTCGCCGGGCGCTTCCAGGGGAACCAGGTAGGCGTTTTGCTGCCAGTGGCGCGCCGGGTGAGCCGGGCGGCGATCGCCGCTCACGATCTCGAATGATACCCCGTAGACGCTGCAGAGCCGCAGGAGTACCTGCAGAGACGGCAGCGTGGCGTTCGTCTCCCACCGTTCGATCACAACCCAGGAATATCCCAGGCTCCCGGCCACTTCTTTCAACGTCATGCCCGCCGATCGCCGCGCCGCCCGGAGCCGGTCGCCCAGCGTCCGGAGATGCATCTGCCTGTCGATGATCAGGTCGATCGCTTCTTCAATCAGCCGCGCCTTCGGGACGGAGAGCGTGGACGTCGCGTTCAGGACCTGCCAGACGTACTGGCGCGACACACCGAGGCATCCCGCAAGGAACGTGTGGCTGATCCCCCACTCCGTCATCTTCCCGCGGATTCTCTGCACCGCGGCCGGCACATCTGAGCCCGATTCGATCACGCCTGCTCCTTTCACCGTTGCGTCTGCCTGCCGTCGCCCGGCCAGGTCCGTCGTGTTGGTCAACGTACGGAACAAAACGAGCGTTGCCAACGAAAATGGGATGAGACGGAGTACGGGGGGATGAACGGGAGATTGCCCCGCTTTCAGCGGGACGCAAAGAGCGCGCTTCGTCGCTGGGAAGCGCTTCTCGCAATGACAGGAGCCTGTCATTGCGAGCGCTTTTCGCGAAGCAATCTGCACAGTGGATCAGATCCAGGCGCGGCGGAGGAGAACGACCTTGATCAGCTGCGTGAGTGAGACGTAGCAGAGGAGCGTCAGGAGCAGGAGCGGCCAGTAGAGCTCAGGGAGGCCGGTGAGGCCCAGCGACCCGGCGAACGGGGAATACGGGAGCATCACCCCGCAGATCATGATCAGCGACGAGGTGATCACCAGCGGGAGGCTGGCGCGGCTCTGGATGAACGGGATCTTGTTCGTCCGGATGACGTGGATGATGAGTGTCTGCGTCATGAGCGACTCCACGAACCAGCCGGACTGGAAGAGGGACGCCCTGGCGGGATCCCAGCAGTGGAACACGTACAGCATGATGAAGTACGTGGTATAGTCGAACACGGAGCTGATCGGTCCGATATAAAGAATGAACTTCCTCAGCTCGTCCATCGACCACGGCCGGGGACGGGTGATCTGCTCCGGGTCCACGTTGTCGGTGGGGATCGGCACCTGCGAGAAATCGTACAGCAGGTTGTTGGTCAGCACCTGGATGGGCGCCATGGGGACGAAGGGGAGGAACGCGCTCGCGCCGAGGACGCTGAACATATTGCCGAAGTTGGAGCTTGCGCCCATCCGGACATACTTGATGATGTTCGCGAACACTTTCCTCCCCTCCAGCACCCCCTCCTCCAGGATCATCAGGCTCTTCTCCAGCAGTATGATATCCGCGGATTCCTTCGCGATATCCACCGCCGAATCGACCGAGATCCCCACATCCGCAGCCTTGAGGGCCGGGGCATCGTTGATGCCGTCCCCCATGAACCCGACGACGTGGCCCCGCACCCGGAGCACGCGGATGATCCGCTGCTTGTGCGCCGGCGAGAGCCGCGCGAAGAGCGTGGTCCGGTCAACCGTCTCCGCGAGCTCCGCGTCCGTCATCTTGTCGATGTGCGTCCCGAGCACCACCTTGTCCGTCGGCAGCCCCACGTCGTGACACACTTTCTTGCTCACCAGGTCGTTGTCGCCGGTGAGAATCTTCACGACGACGCCGTGCTTCTGCAGCGCGGCAATGGCGGGCGCCGCGCTGTCCTTGGGGGGGTCCAGGAACGCCACATACCCCTTCAGGATGAGCTCGCACTCGTCGTCCTTTGAGTACGCCGCCTTCAGCGCTGGTTCCTTGTACGCCACGGCCAGCACGCGGAATCCGTTGGTGCTCAACCGCTCGTATTCCTCTTTCAGGTCCTGGATCAGGATGGGGTCCATCGGGAGGATGTCCCCCTCCAGCTCGAAGCGCGCGCAGCGGGGGAACACTTCCTCCGGCGCCCCTTTCGTCAACAGTCGGTGCGCCCCTTCCGGCGTCTCCACGATGACGGACATCAGCCGCCGCTTGAAGTCGAACGGGATCTCATCGACTTTCTTGTAGGTCGAGAGCGTGTCCTTTCCCAGCACCTCGCGGTGATCCAGGATGGCGCGGTCAAGCACGTTGCGCAGCCCTGTCTGGAAGTGGCTGATGAGATACGCGTCCAGGAGCACCGCGTCGCTCTCCTCCTGGACCACGTCGCAGTGATGCTCCAGGATCACATGGTCCATCGTGAGCGTCCCGGTTTTGTCCGTGCACAGGATGTCCATCGCCCCGAGGTTCTGGATCGAGTTCAGCCGCTTGACGATCACCTTCTTCCTGGACATCAGGAGGGCGCCCTTGGAGAGACACACGGAGACAATCATGGGGAGCATCTCGGGAGTGAGGCCCACCGCGACGGCAAGCGCGAAAAAGAAGGCTTCCCCCCAGTTCCCCTTCGTGAAGCCGTTGATCAGGAAGACAAGCGGCACCATGACCATCATGAACTGGATCATGAGCCAGGTGAACCGCTTGATCCCCTTGTCGAAGCTCGTCTCCACCTGGAGACCGGCAATGCTGCTCGCCATGCTCCCGAAATAGGTCTGCCGGCCGGTCGTGACCACGACACCCGTCGCCGACCCGCTCTCCACGCTCGTCCCGAGGAAGCAGATGTTCGACATCTCGATCGGGGTGATGTTCTCGCGCGTCTCCTGCGCGTCGAACTTCTCCACGGGGAGGGATTCGCCGGTGAGGCTCGCCTGGACGACAAAGAGGTCTTTCGAGGTCACGACCCTGATGTCCGCCGGGATCATGTCGCCGGCGGCGAGCGCCACCATGTCGCCCGGCACGAGCCGGGAGAGCGGCGTCTCCACCTGCTGTCCCTCCCGGATCACCGTCGCGGTCACCTTGATCATCGCTTTGAGCTTCGCGGCGGCGGTGTCGGCCCTGCTCTCCTGCACGAAGCGCAGCATCACGCCGAGGACGACCATCATGCACATGACGGTCCCCGCCCGGGCATCGCCGGTGACGAAAGAGATCGTGGCCAGCACGGTGAGGAGGATGACGAGGGGATTGCGGAGTGTGATCATCAGCCGGAACACCCGGCCGTGATGCACTTCCTGCGCGACTTCGTTGGGGCCGTGCTTCTCGAGGCGGGTCTCCGCCTCGGCTTCCGGGAGGCCTGCGGGAGAGGTGTTGAGCGAGGCAAACACTTGCGCGGCGTCGCTGCGTGCCGCCTCGACCAGGAGCGGAGACACCTGTATCGCTCCGGCCGGCCTCTTCAGGGGAGGCGCTGCGGGGGGGGCGATATTGTTGGTCTGGGCTTCCTGCACAACGGGCCGGGGTCGTCCGGATGGAGGATGTGAAGTTCACGTCAAGATACGACGGGATGGGGAATTGTTCAAGAATAATCCGGGGTTTCGAGCGAATAGTGCCTGCGGGATGAAGGGGGAGATTGCTTCGCTTCGCTCGCAATGACAGGGGCACAGCGGCAATGACAGGGGCGCGGCGGCAATGACAGGAGGCAGGGCGGCAATGACAGGGGCGCGGCGGCAATGACAGGAGGCAAGGCCGCAATGACAGGAGGCAAGGCGGGGGAATCCAGCACCATCGAATCTCGTGCCGGATCGAATAAACCCGGAGGGCACGTTTGGAGTCTAATGCTTGTTGTTTTCATGGTTGAATCTCGTCACACCGGCGCCAGGCCGGAACTGCGCGGGGGGGGATCGCATGCAGAGTCGGGCCCTTACGGGTATTCTCGCTGTCCTTCTGGCGGCCTCCCGCCCGGGCGGCATGCCCGGCGCACTTGCCGCGCCTCCGCAGCATCTTGCGCTGGAATATGTCTCACCGCTTCCGGGTTCGCGCTACATTCTTCCCGCCACGACGCTCACGCTCCGCGCCGATCGCCCGATCGATCCCGCCGCTGCCGGGAGCCTGGTCCTGGACATTTCGGGTTCGCTCACCGGTTCGCACGTGTGGACCAGCAGGCTTTCAGACGATGCCCGCACGACGATCGTCACACCCACGATCCCCTT
>Ga0335069_10002174_pt1 | contig 30466 bp, 29 predicted proteins | sample Lox_Sample_11_FD_206714 | JGI IMG/M metagenome (GOLD analysis project Ga0335069, IMG submission 206714) | Soil microbial communities from Loxahatchee National Wildlife Refuge, Florida, United States - Lox_Sample_1.1 | ecosystem: Environmental > Terrestrial > Soil > Wetlands | place: USA...
GTCGTAATTGCCGCTGCGCAGGTCGACGAAGCGGTCGTCCAGGTCGAAGCGGATGTTGATCTGGGAATGGATCGCCAGAAAGTCCGATATCAGAGGACTGAGATAGCGGTTCCCAAAACTGAGCGGGCCGGCGACTCTGATGGTACCCCGTAGCGTTCCGGATCTTGCGGCTATTTCCTCGACCAGTCCGTCCATGCCTGCCAGCAGCGCCAAGCCTCGCTCGTAAACATGAAGGCCGACATCGGTCGGTTGCATCTTGCGGCCTGACCGATGGAAGAGGCTCGTACCCAGGGCGGCTTCGAGATTGGCCAAGCGCTTGCTGACGACCGACTTGGTGGTCCGCAGACGATCCGCCGCCGCCGTGACGCTGCCGCAGGTGACGACGTGAACGACGGTGGCGAGTTCTTCGAGTGATGGGTTCATCGTTTCCATATAGCGAACGAACAGTTCGCAAATGAGGATATTGTGTGTCTGTTATGCGATCAATATCGTACTAGACACCGCGAAGATGCGGAAGCAAATGGGAGCACCACAATGAGCACGTTCATCGATCCAGCCGACGCCACACTACTTCTGATTGACCACCAGAGCGGACTTTTCCAGACCGTCAAAGACATTGAGGTTCGCCAACTCCGGACCAATGCCGTTGCACTTGCCGATGTTGCCAAGCTTCTGTCTATGCCGGTCATCACCACCGCATCGGCTCCCGACGGTCCCAACGGACCGCTGATGCCCGAAATCGCGTCGCGCTCGAACGCCGTCTTCGTGCCGCGCAACGGCGAGGTTAACGCGTGGGATGCCCCCGCCTTCCCGCAGGCCGTTAAGGCCACCGGCAGGCGCACGCTCATCATTGCCGGGGTCTGGACCAGCGTCTGCGTCGCCTTCCCGTCGCTGTCCGCGCTTGCCGAAGGCTACAAGGTCTATGCCGTGATCGACGCTTCAGGCGATGTCAGCCCAGCCGTGGCGCAGGTGACCACCGCCCGCCTTGCCCAGGCCGGCGTGATCCCGACCACCACCAATGCCCTCGTCGCCGAGCTCCAGAAAACCTGGAACCGTCCCGAGGCCGCTGACTTCGCTCGTATCTATAGCGCGACCACGCCGAATTACGCTGCCGTTGTCGAAAGCTATTACGCAACCCAGGCTGCAAAGGCATAACCAATGCGCACGGTCGCAAAATCCCACATCGCACACCGCGACGATATCGCCGACCTGACGACGCGCAGGCCGGTTCCCGGACCGGGGGTCGATCAAATCGACCCCTTCCTTTTCCTCAATCACCATGGCCCGCAGGTGTACCGGCCGGGCAACAAGGGGCTGCCGTTCGGTCCTCACCCGCACCGCGGTTTCGAGACAGTCACGTTCATCCTCGAAGGAAGTCTTGCGCACCACGATTCGGGCGGGCACGAGAGCGTCATCGAAGCCGGTGGCGTTCAATGGATGACGGCCGGTTCCGGCCTGATTCATGCCGAGCTCTCACCGCCATCCTTCAAGCGCAACGGTGGCCCGATGGAAATCCTTCAGTTGTGGGTAAACCTCCCGTCTCACTTGAAGATGACCGCTCCGCGTTATTCCGGTGTCCAGAAGGTGCAGATTCCTCGCGTGCCCTTGGCTGAGGGCAAAGGTCACCTTGAACTCATCGCGGGCGAATTCGGGGGCGTGCAGGGCCCAATCCGGTCGCTGACCGGGGTGTTCATGTCCGTGGTGCGGCTTTCGGCCGGCGCTCGCCAAACGATCCCCGCTCCCCGGAGGCGAAGCGTCTTCCTCTATGTCATCGAGGGCGAGGTCATCGTTTCAGACGAACCCGTCGGCAAATGGCGACTGGTCGAGATGAACGACGACGGCGACGAGATCGTGCTTGAAGCAACAACAGACGCTGTTCTGCTGTTTGGTCATGCCGACCCGATCAACGAACCGGTGGTGGCTCAAGGCCCCTTCGTTATGAACAGCCAGGAAGAGATCCGCCAAGCGTATGCCGACTACAGCGCCGGCAAGTTCAACGCCACCGGCAAGCTGCTCGAAATCGGGGTCTGATCCCATCTCAAACACCGAGAACGCATCCGGCGCTCGAACAGGATCTTAGGTAGCCGGGCGCGGTCGAAAGTGTGGTGTACATTCCAGCGATGGTGGGCCAACCAGGATCAAACTGGGCACTGGATTTTGGCCATCCCGATACCGTCCAAGCACCGAGAATAGCTCGGTATTTCGTCGGCATCTGGTCCGATCATGCCGGCCGACGGCGAAGGCGGCCTTTCATTTTGAGTCCGTCACGAATGTTGAGGCCAAGCAGGGTAATATTTGTGGCACCCGCAATGAGTTCCAAGGCTTGGACCGCATAGAAGCTTGTATCAAACTCCGCCGCCCATGCCTTGGACGCGAGGAACAAGGCAGAGGGAATAAGAATCAGAATGCCGTTGGCGGCGATCAGCGGCATGCGCTTCAGCTTTGCCCCGACCAGTCCAGCGCGCCGCCCTTTTGACAAGGCAATGCCGGAGCCTCCTGCGGCAGCGAGCGCGGGAATCAGCAGCAGGAAGCCCCAAGGGATGGCGGTCTTGACAGCTACAACGACCGGTCCGGAACCGAACAGCTCAGCCAAAGCGGTTGAGAGCCAGAAGGTCGCTATCGTGAGAATCGCAAACACGCCTGCGACGGGGTGGACGATCTTGAGCATGGATTTCGCTCCTATTCCTGCGCGAGCGCCTATGCGACGCAGATGTCAGGAACCGCGACCTTTTGAAAAAGGTGCGGAGAAGCGACGGCAGATGATGGGTACAGCGCCAGTTTTGCCCTGAACTCCGAATGCGAGAATGCTGCCCGAAAAGCGGCGGTGGATTCCCATACGGCGTAATTGAGGTAGGTCGGGTTCTCGCCGATGGCGCGATGAAGCTGCGTGGAGATGAAGCCCGGCTGGCGCTTCATAAAAGCGGCGTCGTCCTGCCAAGTCTTGAGGAAAGTCTGCTCATCCGCCTTGTCGAGCGTAAACAGGTTCACCAGCACGACTGGGCTGGCGTCGATTGCGACTTGACGGTCGATCGGGAACGCGGGGTCGAGGGGACGTAATAGAGACATTGGGCTCTCCTTTATTTATTGTCACTATGATGTCAACTTGGTATAATGCATCTGTATCGAATTGACAATATAATGTCAATAGAGTTTTATGGTGACAAATGACCAAGACCAAGCGAACCCCGGTAGGCGAAGCCCTAACGGACATGGTTCTCGACCTCTTCAGGCTCAATAGCCTGCTATTGACCGCTGGAGACCGGCTGGTGGCGGGGCTCGGTCTGACGAGCGCGCGCTGGCAGATTCTGGGAGCCATTGTCGCCGCCGAACGCGCGCAGCCGGTGGCGTGGCTCGCGCGCGACATGGGCGCAAACCGTCAAAACGTGCAGCGAATTATCAATGACCTGCAAAAGGAGGGGCTGGTCGCATTTGAAACCAACCCGCACCACCGGCGGGCGCAACTTGTAGCTCTGACTGATAAGGGTAGGCGGGCATTCGATGCAGCCATGCGCCTACAGGCCCCGTGGATCGATGGCCTTTCCGAAGGACTTTCGGTCAAGGACATACAGACGATGCAGCGTGTCATCGGCGCGCTGCGCCAAAAACTGGAGAGCAATGAAACAATTGAAGCAGCTTAAGCGCCGATTCTGATCTCTTCGTCGGCAAGGCATTGTCTGCCCAAAGGCTAGGCAGAATTGTGGTGTACATTCCAGTGATGGTGGGCCCGGCAGGACTCGAACCTGCGACAACACCGTTATGAGCGGCGCGAAAAAGGCCGGACAACGGCAGAAATCCTAGCTTTTTTGCCGCGAAACGCTGAATCTCGCTGCAAGTAAATTCAATCGGTTACGTCTGGTTGCGTGCCCATTGCGTGCCCAACGTTTTTTTGCGACTAGGCGAGGATCGACTGATCGAAGGAGCTTCCGATCCTGGGAGCGCGGGAGGTAGCGTCAGCCTTTCACGCCCGGAATTGAACTGGATACTCGCCCGGGCCTTTGTATCAAATGTCAGGGATCTGGATTAGCTGGGGATAGATCGTCTTCAGAGCTTCGAGCGCTGTCTTCACGAGGCCGGGAGCCTCGATGTGGACCCCAGCCTCGTCCCACGGTTTGTCGGGGCTCGTCGACGCGGAAGCCCAGTTGAAGCTTGTGACGACGAGATCGTCATCATTCCACGCCACGAATTTTCCGTGCAAAATGGGATTTTCCAATCTGAGGAGGACAACGCCGTTGCCCTGGACCTCGTGGGCGAGCTGGTCGGCGGCCTCGGCCGTCATGGGCCCGGATTCTACTGAATAGAGGACGAGAGGCGTAAGGCCGCTGCGGGCCGCGAACTCGCTGGGCATGAGCGCGCCGGGGACGGCGGTGGCTCCAAGCCGATTGCTTCCCACGAGGAGACGTGACCGGGCGGCTCCGCTTGCCTCGCGCATCAGCCCATCGTGGTGCTCACCGACGAGCACCGTGATGCGCGCGGAGCCGCTGGCCGACGGCCGCTTTCGGAGATCCGCTGCGACCATAGCAAGTTCGTTGGAGACAGGATTGGACAGGCCTCGCCCGCCCGATATCCGCTGCATCGTCGAGGCGACTTCGGCGACGACCCAAGGATCGCGAAGGACTGCCGAGATTTCCGTCGACCTGAAGGGAGAAGAGAGCCAGTTGCAGGAGCCAATCGCGGCGACCCAGGAGCCGTCAGGTTGGTCCGCCAGGAGGATTTTCGCGTGCGAGTGCGTTGAATTCGGGTGGACTTTTACCCGCCCTCTCATGGCGGGGTCCATCCAAACGAACTTCGCGATCTTCGTCGCCGCGATGGCGCAGCGTTGGTTCGGTCGGTCGTAGCTGGTGCCCCAGAGCAACTCAATCGACACGCCTCGTGCGCAGGCCTGCCGGACCGCGTGAGCGAGTTCCTTGAACCTGTTCTCGTCGAGGAACGTCGAGTGGATGATGATCCGTCCGTGCGTCGTGCACAGCAGCTTAGTCAGGCAGGCCCTGTGCGCGTCGCCGCCGACGATCAAGTCGTCAGGATCGAACGCGCAGCTGATCGTCTTCGGCTTAGGTTCGGCTCTCTCTTTCCGCCCGGCGTAGGGGACTGTCAGCTGCCGAGCCCTCGCGTCCAGGCTGGCGGCCCTAGCCACAGTTCCGCGCAGGGCGTCGCTCGCGCCATCCGGCAGGTTACGGGTTACTCCGTCTCCCACGCTGACGACCATGAAGTCGTCGTCCCACACCCGGGCGGTCAGGTCGTTTACGTCGCCCAGCTGCTCGTCCCAGCCCTGCGCAACCACGGACGAAAGGTGGTTGAAGGCCGCCGCCTGGTCTAGCGACGGAGGGCCGTCCTCCACGTCCACTATTACGACGGCAGCACCATTCCGGCGCTCCACGTCGAGCTGGTTCGGGGACATCGTCCGGATCCCGTCCCGGCGCAGGAACACGCCTCCGCTCACGCGCTCGACAACGAAGTGGACAGGTCGTGGGAACCGCTTCGGAAACGAGGGGAGCACGTCGCCGTTCCGAACGACAGCGACACCATACTCGCTTGCGCGAAACGCCGCGTGCTGACCGAGCATTACCTCGACCAGCCGGAACCGCATCATCCGAGCCACCGACGCGACGACCACTTGGTGCGGAAGGCGCGTCTGTTGGGCGAGTTCGGCCAGCGAGCTCGGGTGCTCGGTCAACGACCAAAGCAGGAACTCGTCCACCGCGCTCCAGCCGCGGCCCTTGTCGATGTAGACAGTGCACGAAAGGCGGAAGACCGGGATCGCGACCAGCACCGTCATGCTCGGTGGCTTAATGACCGCGGAGGAATGATCGTCGCCAAAGAGATCTCGTGCGAAGTTCCGTCGGTAGACAGGCTCCGCTTCTCCTTCGTGAGCTTGTTGATCGTGTCGATGACATCTGTGAGGAATGAAAGCTCGTGCTTTCCGCCATTGGGGTTGACGCCGCGCACGGCCTCCTTCACGAACCGGAGGCTGCCGACGAGCACGAGCTTGAACTTGGCGCGGCTCAATAGGACATTCATCCGGCGACTGTCGCTGAGGAAGCCGAGCGCCCGTTTGCCAGCACGTGGGTTATTCCGGACGAGGGAGACGACCACAAGGTCCGCATCGTTGCCCTGGAACGCATCAACTGTGCTGACGATCTCGCCGTCGCTACGGGCCGGGCTGAAGCCAGTGAGATGTGAGAGGTCGTCCTTGAGCGCATTGGCGATGCGCTGCTGCAAGCGGTCCGCCTGGGACCGGTACGGCGTCAGGACCGCGATGGACGGCTTGCCCTCCGGGCCGGGATCGTGAGGTGCCCTGACATGCCGCAGCACGTCCAGCACGACCTCTATTTCAGAGGGGTTGTGCCACCTTCGACGCCCGCGCTCGAGCGGTTCCCGACGCCCCGTCGAGCTGACGTGCTCACAATCAACCACGACAACCGGAGAGGGCGGTAACGGATCGAGGGACGCGAATGGCGGCGGCTCTTTCATCCGCAGGAGCCTCTTATTCGCGGTCTTGAGTCTCCCGCTTCCACCGTAGAAGGCGACCGACACGATCTCGGCGATAGCCGGGTCCATGCGTCCCTGCTCTGTCAGGGTGGCGACGACCCCGACATGTGCCGGATCAGCCGCGCACCGGCGCTCGTCATCGTTGGCGAAGGTTTTGAACGGCTGCAGCATCCTCACGGCGATATCGGAGAGTCGCTTCCGCGTCGCCGAATCTGCGCACATTTCAACCAGCTCCTCGACGCCGGTGTCACCGAGGGGTTCGAGGACCTGGTCGGCCACTGAGAGGGCCGTTTTGACCAACTCTTGGTCCGTCAGGATTTTGAGGAGCCGTTCCTCGTCGAAGGGAGGAAGCTGGTGATGGTCGCCGATCAAGAGGCGGCGGCCGGACAGCATCAGCGGCCCGACGAGTTCCGGCCCGGTCGCTTTCGCGGCCTCTTCGACGATCACCCAGTCGAACTGCTCTCGGGCCTCGACCATGCGCTCGATGTCGGGCGAATTCGCGGTCGATATCACTATGTTGGCCGCATCGAGCAGAAGGTTCAAGAACGCGTTCACACCGGCCCCGTCCTCCTTGCTCAGCGTCTTCTTCTGCGTCTCCCACATCCTGGCGGCGGCCTCAAGTGCGAGTACGCGCTCGCGGATGGGTTTCAGCGCCCCTCGTACGTTCGGACTGCCGGAGAGCTGAGCGAGATAGGCCGCAGCAACCCTGTGGACCTCCTCGTCCGTGGTCGTCGTGCGATCGTTCGTCGTCGTGCGGACCATAATGACGTCGTCCATCCCGCTCTTCCGGATCATCTTCGTCACGTCTGCCTGCAGCTTGTTGAGGGCGTCATGGCCCTGAGCTGTGAGCAGGATGCGCGACGCCCGGTCGGCGAACCGCCGCCGGATGATCTCGGTGGCCAAATAGGTCTTGCCAACCCCAGGCGGGCCAACGACGAAGAACCCGGGAAGCATCTCCCAAAGCTGCCGCAGGGCATCCTGCTTCGGCGGGTCGAGGTCCTGGAACTCCGGGCCGCCTTCGTCCAGCTGGTCGCGGCTACTGCGCCGCGCGCGCAGCGGATCGTCCAGCATCTCCAGCAGGTCGACGCGCGTCTTTAGGGCCGCGATGTTTCGGAACCGCCGACGGACAACCCGCTCGGTTCCCGCGTCGCCGGGAGCTCGAAGGAAAAGTCTTCCCTGTGGTGGATCCCCGTCGAGCTCGAACTCGTATGCCTCGCCTCCTTCAAATTCCTTCATGTCGACGAAGGTTGCGGCCACGTCATCATGGCGCGACGCACCGAGGCCGGACGACCGCGTGATGGTCCACTTATCCTCTCCCTCGCGCTGATCCTCCTCGAACAGCCTACGCAGCGCCTCAGCCGTTCCATGGCCTCGGACCTCGGTCGCGAGACCGTCCCGGACTTCGTCCGGCCGAGCGCGGAGAACTGCGTAGCGCCGGCCCGGCCGCGAATCGGTGTTGACGATCTCCACCGGGTAGCTTTCGAGGGCCTTGAGCACGGCCTCAACGACCTGAATGAGGAGGAGCGAGGAGCGTACAGACCCATTGGCGTCAAGGGTGGCGCCGTCGGAAACCGCAGCGAATGCACTCCAATCCAGGACGTTGGCGCCCAGGCGCGAGCGAAGCTCCTGTGCGGCGGCCTTCCTCGCGACGACCTCGATGGATTGGACGATCGAGTGTTCTTCATAGTCGCGGACGAAGACCGCGTCGCCCCGCAACGTCGCCTTGCGGCAGACGGCGATGTCCCAGAGGGGGCTGCCGGCTTCGTAGAACGCCGCTAGCCGGTACGTCATCCGCGACGTCACCAGCGTCATCCGGCTCGTTCCGGGTTCAAACGCCCGCGGCACCAACAGCGCTTTGTCTCCGTCGAGATCGGCGCCGACCCACTCAAGGTGCGCTGCCAAATCGTCTGAGGCGATCTCGCCTTCAGTGGCCGCGTAGACGGCGTCGCCGAGGCCGGCCCGTTCGTCGAACAAGAGGATGAACGTGCCGGCTACGGTCGACGTGGCCCTGGCGGCACCGGCAATCGTGTCGTCGATCCGGCGCCTGATCACGTCCGCGTCGAGCGCGTCGCGGCGCGATGGGGCGACGAGCCGACGCAGGAGGTCTCGTTCGGAAGGCGAGAGCGATGCGGTGAACCCGGCGCTCGGCGTGGGCACCACGTCTCCGCCCTCCCTGACCTCAACGCCAAGCAGTGAGGCGACCATCCGCCCCAGTGCCTGCCAGTCCTCCGCGAACGAATACGCCCGCGCGCGCTTCGCCGCCGTTTCGGGCCCAAGGCTTGCATGTGTCTCCTTCGCGGGCGGCGCCTGGAGCCACAGGCTCCACTCGAAGCCGCCGAGCTGGAAGTCGGGGACCTGAGCGCCTTCAGTCATGACCGCGTCGGCGCCGACGCGGCCGTGAACGAGCCCCTGCGCGTGAACGATGCCGAGCGCCTCCGCAAGTCGGCGAATGTTCTGCCACAGCAACGTACGCTGGCGGGGCGCCGCGAGGTTCTTCAGCCAGTGCTGTCTTGAGCCGGTGCGGCGCATCTCTGAGAGGGGCCGGCCGACGCGCTCAAGGACTACGCCGAAGTCTGCGTCGTCCTCCACGAGCTCCAGGACGTCTACTATTACCTCCCGCGCGCCTGAGTACGCCATAAGACGCTGCACTTGGCGCATCTCGTGGAGCCAGAGAGCGCGAAGGTCGTCATCGAGTGGCGTGCCGGTCTTGCGCCACAGCTTTAGCGTCCGCTCAGCGTCGCCATCGTCACGGTCCTCGACCTCGAAGAGAGCGGCCTTCAGCTTCTCACGGTTTGCCGGGGCGACCGCATCGCCCACGAACTCGAACCGATCGTCGAGGGATCGTTTGCGGCCCGTCTTTTTATTCTTCGCGGGTGCCATCGTTGCCACGGCTCATACAACCTGGATAGCGCCTTCTACCGTTCTTTGGAAGGAGGATGTCTCTGATCGTCGGAACCCAGCGCTCGCCAACATCGGCTACATGCCAGAAACGCTGGCGCGAAACTGCTGCTTGTATGGCGGCTCCCGGCGAATCGGATCAACGTATGGGTCCGTCGGCGTCAAAAGAGAAGCTTGATAGGATCGTAAGCCCAGCGACGACTGACCTGATGGGGTGGATGGCTCCCCTCAGTTGTGGCGTTCAGCGACGACCACGTTATGGCACATCGATGCCGGGAGCGGGGGCCGTCCACCCCATCAGGTCAACCGATCGAGCGATGCGGGCGCCAGCGATTGAAATACTCCACGTAATCCGCCAGCACCATCCACAGATGGCGCTCATTGAGGATGAGCAGATGGTCTAGACATTGAATCCGCGGAGATCCCACCCAGCGCTCGGCGATCGCGTTGGCCTGAGGTGATCTGGACGGGGTTCGGATCTGGGTAATGCCGAGATATGCCGGCCGCTGATCGGAGACCGCGCGATACCGATTGTCACGGTCCCGAATGAAAAAGCGCGGGGCCTGTTGAATGCCATCCGGACTTTGGCGAGATTGATTTTAATGACAATGCCGCCATTTGCGTAGATCAGCCCTTTGATCTTTTTCTGCTGATAAATCTTGCGATTCTTCGTTGTTGGAAGGCCGACGAATTCGACATACTCGGATGCTGGCGCCTCGGTCTGGTTCGCGCTTCCATCGAGGCGGAGCGCCACATATTTCCGGAGCGCGCCGATCTGCGCGGCGGTCAGTTTCAGCACGGCCACGTCGTGCGCGGCGGAGCCGTAAAAGTCGTCTTCGAGAACCTCCATTTTGGAAGGTCCGTCTATATACAGCGTTGAATGGGTGCTCTCGTCGATCACATGTTTGGCGGTGCGGAGAAAAGTCTCGCGCTACCTCAATCAATACCGCGCTACCTAGCAATTCGGCCGCGCCGTGATCATTCATATCGAAGATCGGCGTGACGCATCACTTGATAGAATTAATGGTCGTCCTGATTTCGTCGGTAAGAAACTGGCGAGAAGGCTTAATCGTCATGACAACTCAACGCCGGAACCGCGGGGTCCAGCGCTCGGTCAGTTTCTCGTCGTCGTCACCGTCGTCTTCCTGAAAAGTCTCATCCTGAAAAGAGAGGCAGGTTAGGACGGTCAGGGTCTTGCCATATCCGCCAAGGCCAACGACCTGCTCGGTCGCCCGAACCGACCGTGCACCGCCGAGCCAATCCATGAGATCGATATCCGCATCGGCTCGGTCGCCATCGCCTATGCGCGCGGAACTCGCATTGAGCTGAGCCGTTGCCGTGTTCCGCGGGACCGGCGTACCTTTGCGCAGCCATGTGAGCTGCGGCAGCGACTTCATGGTGTCGGAGAAAAAGCAAATATCGATTGTCGGGCCGGTGCTGATGATGACCGCCACGGCATCGTCAGTCAGCTCCGCATAGCGGATGGCCGTTGCCGTCAGCGAGGTCTTGCAGAGATCAGCGAGCGACTCGACGATTTCAAGTCCGGGATCGTGCCGGGCAAGAGCACGCTTGAACGGAACGCTCGGCATCAGCAGGCCGGCGGAAAACTGGTCCGCTTCCAGCTCGTAGGGATCGGCCGCGACGAATCCGGCATGCGAGGTGTGGATTCCATCCTTAGGCAGGATGTGGTCTATGTGGCCGTCCAGAAAATAGTGGCCTAGCTCGTGGCCGACGCTGAATCGATGGAAGCCCTCGCTTGGAATGTGTGTCGCGTAAAGAATCCCGAAGGCATCGCCGTGACGGAGCAGCATCCCGGAGACTCCTCCGGCGGCATCGGGCTTGGCCTTCACCTCGATATCGCGGCTCGCCGCAATCGCGAACGGATCGACCGGCAGCGTGGCAATCCCTTCGTCGCGCAGGAACGTCTCGGCCTTCTGCTTGGCCATTTTGAGGCGGAACGCGTGACTCGGGAACTTCGTCATTTTCTCTTCGACTCGGCTTTTTTCGCTAGCATTTCGAGGAAGTCCTTCGCGATCTCGCGGTCCCTGCCGGTCAGTTTTCCCATGTCGCGATACAGTGGGTCCCCCGCCTCGGCAAGTCCCGGGTCATCGACGCGCCCGAGCAAATAATCGGTAGTGACTTCGAGCGCGTTCGCGAGTCTCCGCAGCGTATCGAAGGACGGCTTGCGAGCGCCCGCCTCGAAGTGGGCGATTGAGCTGGGCGGCAACTTGGCCCGATCAGCAAGCTCGCTCTGCTTCAACTGACGCAGTTCGCGGGCGGTTTTGACACGTTCCCTAAAAATTTCGGATGGAGCTGGCTGCTTGATCATGGCGATATAGACATGTTGGGCTTGACGCTCTTGTTCGAATCGGGATACATACAGACTAGACATGTATGCCATGGCGATATCGCCATGGCAAGTCTAGGGAAAAAATATGTCCAGGCAGCACGTTGATCATGCCGAACTCGTCCGCTTCGCGGATGAAGGCGTGAACCTCAAACGGGAAGACGCCCAGGAGCTGCGCGCGCAGGCCAATCGTCTGCGCGACAAGCTGGAAGGCTACCTCGCCGAACATCCCGACTTCGGGCTGAAGAAGATGCTGCTGTCCGGGAGCCTGGCCAAGGGCACAGCGCTCAAGTCGATCAGCGACATTGATGTCGCCTGCTACGTGGCGTCGGCTTCGGCGCCGGAAAAGATCAGCGATTTGATCGACTGGCTGGCGAAGAAGCTCGAAACGGCCTTTCCGAACTTCAAACCCGAGCAGATCAAGCGCAAAACCTATTCCGTCGGTGTCAATTTTATCGCGACCGGTAACGAGGTCGATGTCGTCCCCATCCTTTATGACGGCGAGCCGGATTGGCGCGGCTACCTGATTTCGCAGGACACCGGCGAGAAGCTGATGACCAGCGTGCCGATGCACCTGGAGTTCATCCGCAAGCGCAAGGCAGCGAACGAGACGCACTATGCCCAGATTGTCCGGCTTCTGAAATTCTGGGGCAATCTGCGCAAGCAGGAAGATGAGAAGTTCCGGTTCAAGTCCTTCATGGTCGAGCTGCTCGTGGCCTATCTCGCGGACCGCGGTCTCGCGCTCGATGACTACCCGTCGGCGCTCGCGAAGATTTTCGCGTATATCGCCAACGATGACTTTGAGACTGCTATCGCCTTCAGCGACTACTACAATCCTGCCGACTGTGCCACGACCCCGGCGCCAGTGCGGATCTGGGACCCTGTAAATTGCGAGAATAACGTCGCCTCGCTCTATACGGCGGAGAACAAGAGCAAGATCAGCGAAGCGGCGCTCGATGCCGGCGATGCGATCGACTCGGCGCTGCGTGCAATCAGCAAGGGCGAGACGGTACGGTATTGGCAGAAGGTCTTCGGGCCTACATTCAACGCGTGAGGATCGTATGAGCACATATTCAATCACGGACTCCGAGACATTCACCCTTGCCCACGCCCGCAAGATCGCGTCGAAGGTCGCGACCGACCTCCTGCGCTTCCAGTCGCTGTACGGCTCACCATCGAACGAGTGGATCGACAAATACGAAGCCGAGATCGTCGAGTTTCTGCGGCACGATGTCGTCGAAAGTCTTGAGTACGGCTTCAAGCGCGACGGGAAATGGACCGAGGCGGTCGTCCGCTACCGGGCACTGCCGGGCGGAACGCTGGTCGCAGATGACGATCCCGGCAAGATCAAGCCGCGGCTCGATGTCTCCGGCGCTTCTTTCACCTCCTTCCTTACCCATAACAGCAAGTGGTCGTCGCTGACCCAGGCCGAGCGTGACGCCATCGAGAACGCTTGCCCGTTCAAGCGCGTCTCCGGGACCGCACCGCCGCTTGAAGCCGGCTATTGGGCCGACGACCTCAACTATGTGGCCGGCGGCCGCGGGCTGGGCCGCGCCACGGTGAAGCGTTCATGAGCGGCGATTCCATCTCCATCGATGCGCTGTTCGATCGCCGGCTCGATTTTCCAGACTTGGGCGCGAGCAAGCGGCTCGCGCGGCTTGTCGGTATCGACGAGGCCAAGGCGCGCCTGACGAAGGTACTTGCGGTTCTCGTCAACCCTGCGGGGCCGCAGACATGGGCGAAGAAACACCACAACAGCGCCACCGCCGCGCTTGACTACCTCGAGCGTCGCCCGCCGCTCGTCGTGCTGGCCGGCGATGTCGGCACCGGCAAGACCGCGCTCTCCGAAACCGTCGGCGACGCCGTCGCGCGGCAGGAAAATATCGGCGTCACGCTCTACCCCTTGAGCCTCGCGACGAGAGGCAGCGGCAAGGTTGGCGAAATGACCTTGCTGCTATCGGCGGCTTTCGACGCGGTGCTCAAGGCCGCGGAAAAGCTCAGGCGTTCGGGCGGTAAAGCGGCGGGAGGAATCATCCTGCTGGTTGACGAGGCCGACGCTGTCACGCAAAGCCGCGAAGCCGCGCAGATGCACCATGAAGATCGTGCCGGGGTGAATGCGTTCATCCGCGGGGTCGACCGCCTTGCGGAGAAGCACCTGCCGGTGGCGGTCGTGCTTTGCACGAACCGCATCGGATCGATCGATCCTTCGGTCCTGCGGCGCGCCGCGGAGATATTCGAGTTCCGCCGCCCGAACGAGGTACAGCGCCGGACGGTCGTCGAAGCGCCCCTCACCGAATTGGGATTCAAAAAGCATCAGATCGAGCGAATCGTCGAGCTGACCGGGCCACAGGACGAAAGGGGAGTCGGCTTCACATTCTCGGACCTGACGCAGCGCCTTCTGCCGACCTTGATCCTCGACGCCTACCCTGATCGGCCCGTGACCTTCGAGCGGGCCGTCGAATTGCTCGCGAACATGAAGCCGAGCCCGCCGTTCCGTGACGGGGCGGGCGGATGATCGGTATCGCGCGCATCCGGAAAGCACGGCGATGACCCAGGCTGTGACCGCTCGCCGGGACGGCGATTCGTTCCAGGCGCGCATATTCTGGCTCAAGGCGGTGTATCTCCTCGATCCGACGAGCCCGGTCGCGAAGGTTGGATTTGAAAGCGGCCCCGGCGGGTTCGATGACATCTGGGTGGAGTACGATCCGCCGATCAGCGATCAGAAAGGCAAACCGCTGCGACGCGAGCACATACAGTGCAAATGGCATGTGACTCCGGGCAGCTACGGCTACGTGCAAGTTGCCGATCCCGAATTTGTCAACGCGAATGCCCGCTCGCTGCTTCAGCGTGCCCTTGCCGCCCAGCGGAGCTACGCGCCTGCCGGCGAAGGCGCGCGGTTCCGGTTTATCAGCAACTGGCGGATTGATCGCGCTGACCCGCTGCGCAAGCTCGTCAACGAGCGGTCGCACACTTTGCGCGTCGATATGCTCTACGGAACGGCGACCGAACGCAGCGCGATGGGCCAGGTACGCAAATTCTGGCGCGATCACCTTGGCGTCGACGAAACCGAGCTTCGTGCTCTTGCCCGCACACTTGCGTTCTCCGAGTCGGGTGATTCGCTTGACGGGCTGCGGGAAAGGCTCGATCCGTATTTTGGCCTCGTCGGTCTTCGCCGCATTCCGCCCAGCGAAAGCGCCTTCATCTACGACGACGTGGTCTTCCAGTGGGCAGCGCAGGGTCGGCTTGAGTTCACACGCGGCAGGTTCCGCGGCCATTGCGAGAAGGAAAATCTGATCGGTGAGGCGGGCGAGGGACGGCCTAGGGTCTACGGCGTCAAGTCGTTTGAGCACGCAACGGACAGACTGGAAGACCGCTGCACGAAAGTCCTCGATCTCGTGCCGAAATTCGCCGACCGGCAAATCCGTCCGGACGCCGACTGGAGCGGCGATCTCTATCCCACCCTGAAAGCATTCCTTCTCGATGCCGCCAAGGATGGCGGGCGGCTGCAGCTTGTTCTTGATGCGCATCTCACCCTGTCCTTCGCTGCCGGGGCAGTGCTGAACATCAAATCGGGGCGGATGATCGAGCTTGAGCAGCGCACCATCGGAAAAAAGATTTGGGCTCCTGACGATCTGCCGCCCGATGCGGCCTGGCCGCGGTGGATCTTCCGGCGGGAGGACGTCAATCCCGCCGGCAATGACATCGTCATCGCCGTCAGCCTCACCCATGATGTGGCGACGGCTGTGCGTGCCTACGTCGGCGCGGCCATGCCGGCGGCAAGAGTCTTCCTGGAAGCCCGGCTATTCTCCGGACCGGGAGCCCGGTCGGTGATTTGCGGACGGCACGCTTTCGATCTGGCGGAGTCGCTCACCGGGCAGATCAAGGCGATACGCGAAGCATCGGCACAAGGGGCGCGTGTCCATCTGTTCATGGCCGCGCCCGGCGGCTTTTCGTTTTTCCTCGGCCAGCGGCAGATCGCGATCGGGGCGTTGACACTCTACGAGTATGACTACGAGGGAGAGTATGGAGGCTCTTACCGGCCGTCGCTTTCCTTTCCAGTCGGGAGCTGACGCGGCTCGCAGGTCGCCATCGCGTCCCGGTCAGGCTGCCTTCACCTCGGCCTTGCCCTTGCGGAGCAACCCTGACTTCCGGTCGATGGCATAGCCGGCTTTGCGCAGGGCGAGCAGAATATTTCCAAGATGCAAGTCATCGAGAAGGATATGCTTCTGAATCGCCTTGGTCAGAACGTGCGTGTAGACGTAGCTCGGGTTCCTCGCATACATTTTTTTGCGCCCTGCAGTTGCGTGCAGCGGAAGGAGCGCGTTACATTCGTCGAGTTGCGCTGTCGATGGGCAATCGATACGCCCTTGTTCACGGTGCATGGCTCGAGGAAATTCCGGCACCTGACGAGCCGCCTCTGAAAACAATCGCCGATCGTATGGTGATGGGTGATGCGCAGCGGTGTTCCGCAAAGCCGGCCGAGGAGATCACTGAGCTCCAACCAACACACAAAAGCTATTTCATGGTGATTCCGGGGATCGAGCGGAGGCGTATTCTCAAGAGTATGGAGCGCTTCGGCACCGAGGTGATGCCGCTTCTGTCAAAGCATTTCGGTGGACTTGACCGCGTCGAGGCAGCAGGGCCGAAGACAAGCATCCCCCGACGCAGCATAACAGCCTGCAGCTGTAATTGCGGACCCACCGGTGAGTTTGCTTTGTCGTAAGCCGCGACCCTCGCCCACGCGGAAGGCTGTTGGGATCTCCCCGGAGTAGCGATGGTCTCGAGGCACTCGTCACGCTTGAGAGGACGGCCTTTTGCTGGAATGAACCGGTTTTCCGATGCAAAACCCTCCGTCAGTCATCGGCCGGAGGGGGCAAACCAAGATGGTTTTGCTCCCCCGGTTTGAACCAGCGCATGTGCGTCGATGTGGGAGCGGCCCGCGAGAGCCTTTGGCTCGGGCCGACGCGGTCAGAAAAGGACACTCGCGGACGCGCGTTTTTCGGACTCCGGTCGGACATGCACGCCGCATCGCCCAGTGCAGAGACCGGGCGATGTGCGTAAGATACTGGTACCATGACGGAGATTTGGTTGCGGGGAGAGGATTTGAACCTTTGACCTTCAGATTATGAGCCTGACGGCCGACTTAGTGCGAACCATTAAATTGCTTCTGTGTCGGTATCGCTGCACCTAATAGCGAGCGTCAGGGAATGTGGAGTGAGGGGGCAATCGTCTGCGACCCATGTGGGGACGCCCATTATTAACTGATGGTTATGATGTCAATTCTGGCGTCGGGCTGTGCGCGAAATTTAATTTTAAAGTGCGGTCGAAGCGGCAGAAAAGTCCTGCAGCGCGCTAACCGTTCTTGCTTTTCTCGGACGTGCTTGATCGACGTCCATATGGCAAGGTTATGTGAATTGTGGGATTTGCAAGAATTTTGGAATTACCCTAGGCACTAGGGTACCGCCGATTCCAGACGAGCTCTGCCGCCTTCCGGTCATCCGATGGGAAGAGCGCCGCCACGATGGGCTCCGGCAGGCTCGGATCGTCGAGCCGAACCCGCAAATATTCCTTCGGACTGTCACCGCCCGACCGCGCGGACCAGGCGTCGCCAATGCGCGAACACCCGACAAAGATCCGAAACGCCGGCGCGCTTTCGTTCTCACGATTGTCGTTCGGCACGAGGCGAACTTTGGCATCGAGGCCGAGGGTACGGATTCTTCCGACCCAACCGCCATCCGCGGAAGGCATGAACGTTCCGATCACGGACATGGTGTGTCTCTCCTGAGGTTGTCATAATTCACGATGTCGCCACGCGAATTCCCAGCTCTCACGGGCTGGGCTTCTCCGGTGTCGCCTTGCCCTCGAGCGCCCTGCGCGCCTTGGCGTAGCCGCGGTCGCTCTCAAGGAAGCGCTCGAGCATGGAGGGGATGAGCTCGGCGACGCTCTCCATTTCGCCGTAGGCCTCCCGGTAGAGTTCCGCGTAGGCGCGGAGCGCGCGGTCGAGATCGGGACTCACGCGGAGGACGATCCTGACGGGCGTGCGGTCCGGCAGCTTGCCGAGTTTCAGATCGGGCATTGTCGTCTCCTCAGCCGCGGTAGGGCCGCAGCACCAGATCCTTGTGGACGATGACCCTGAGCGGCCAACCCGGGCGGATCGTGATGGTGGGCTGGATGTTCAGGCTCTTCTCGGTCATGCGCTGACCGGCCTGATTTACGCTCTGCTGCGTCGATTCCCGAAGCGCGCGGAGGAGGTCGCTTTCCTGACTGCCGAGTGTGAGTTGCGTTCCGACGCCGAGCAGCGTCGAGAGCGCCACGCCCTTCAGGAGCTGCCAGGTGTGGAAGTCGACCTCGTCCTCGAGGCCGGCATAGCCCGCGGCGTCGGTCGCGGGGAGATTGTCGAGCACGATCGAGGAGCCGTCGGGGAAGACGATGCGCTGCCAGACCAGGAGCGCACGCTTCTGCCCGAAGGCGACGACGCTGTCGTAGCTGCCGATGAGCCGCGCACCCTGGGGGATCAGCAGGATCTGTCCCGTGACGGTGTCGTAGACGTTCTCCGTCACCTGCGCCACGACGAATCCCGGGAGATCCGAGCGCAGGCCCGTCAGAAGGCTCGCCGCAATCACGGTGCCGGCCATCACCTCGTAAGGCGAGGCCGGCTGCTGCAGGACATGCGGGTTGTAGACGCCTTGATCCGGCGGCTGCTTCAGGAAGTCGAGCTTGCGCTGCTGGTTGTTCTGATCCCGGTCGGGATCGAGCGCGATCCGGTCGGCGCCCGCGGCGGCCACCGGCGTGGGCGCGATCCCCTGCCCCGTTGTCGATCCCGCCGGTGCCACCGCCGTCGCGGAGCCGCGATCGGTGCGCGGAAGCTGGAAGAGCACGCTTGCCTCCCGCGCCTGCCGTCGCTGCTGCGCCAGGCGGATCCGGTTGGCGCGCGCCTCCTCCTCCTCCGGGTCCGGGCGCAGGCTGACGACCGGCGCTACCGGCTGCGGCGGCACGCCGAGCGTGCGCTCCTGCCGCACCACGGGCGGTCCGAGATCGCCCGGCAGGGGCGGACCCAGTTGCGGCGCCGGCTTTGCCACCTGGTCGTAGCTGCCGGGAAGCGAGGAGAGGCCGTCCGGCATGGGCTTCCGCCCTTGATCGAGCAGCTCCGGGCCGCTCTGACGGGGGCGGAACGCGGGTCCGCTCAGCGCGAGCCACGCTGCGCCCATGAGCGCGAGCGCACCCACGGCCGCCACCCCGATCATGAGCCGGCGCTTGAAGCGCACCACGCGGCGCGGCCGCGCGCGCAGCACCAGGGTCTCGGGATCGACCTTGGCGCCCTCCGGACCTTCCATGTTCTCGGCCATGACCGTCCTCACGGTCCAGCCGGCGGCGCCGGCGCACGGGGCGCTTCGCCGGGGCGTGCGGCGTCGGTGCGGCCGATGCGCACCACCTGCTGCTTCTCTTGGCCCAGGCGCAGCTCGGCCGCCGCAAAGAGACGGTCGACGATGTAGTAGTTGCCGCGCACACGGTAGTTCACGAGCTCGCTGCCGCCATCGGCGCCCACGACGAAGAGCGGCGGCGCCTCGCCCTGGTCGAGGCGCGCGGGGAACTCGATATAGACCTTGGCGCCGTCGTCGAAGGCACGAAGCGGCCGCCAAGGCGGCGTATCGCCGGAGATGGCGTAGCGGAAGCGAAGGGTCTCGAGCGCGAGCCCGGCAGCAGCGGGCGCAGCAGCTTGCGCACGCTCGCCCTGGCGTTTGAGCACGAGGAGCGTCTCCTGTGGATAGGTCCAGGAGACCGCCGCCATCGCGGTCTCCTCGGTGCTCTCGAGCTGGAGGTGGTAGCTCCGGCGCTCCGTGGTGATGACGAGATTGGTCTTGAGGCCTGCCGTGAAGGGCTTGACGAGGATGTGGACCTGCTTCCCCGCGCCGCTGCCGCTGACGGTGTCGCCGACGACCCAGCGCACGGTATCTCCGGCCGAGACCGCGACGAGCACCTCGCCGGGCTCGAGCGCGATGTCGCTCACGCGCTCCGGCGCGGCATAGAGCCGGTAGAGCGCGCCCTCCGCGAAGGGATAGACCTGGATCGCGTTGACGTAGCCGTGGGAGGTGGGCTCGAGGAGCGCGGCCCGGTTGGCGGCAGCGACCCGCGCCATAGGCGGGCGCCGATCGTGCTTCGCCAGCGGCGGCGGCTGCAGCTGGCCCGGCAGCGGCAACGGCTCGGGGACGAGCACGGCCTGCACCGGCTTCGGCGGCTCCGGCTCCGCCACCGCGGGCTTGAAGGCCGCGGTGTCGTAGGCGATCGCCGGCGGCGGCTCCGGATCGGTACAGGCCGAGACGGCAAGAACGGACGCGGATAGCAGGAGGGTACGAATGTTCATGGGGTTTCTCCGGGGTTGAGCTCGCGGGACCAGTGGAGGCCGTCGACATAGAGGCCGAGCGGGTTCTTGCGCAGCGCGTCCACGTCGCGGGGCGGACGCACGAGGATCGAGAGGATCGCCGTCCAGCGCTCGGTCCGGGCGAGGCTCGCGCGGTCGTAGACCTGCTCGGTCCATTTGACCTGGAAGCTATCGGTTGAGACCCGGACGACGCTGGTGACCTGGACGGCGATGCTGCGCTCGCCCACCGCCTTGAAGGGATCGTTGGCGCGGGCGAACTCGTTCAAGAACACCGCCCCGCGATCGGTCGCGTAGCCGTAGGCCTCGAGCCAGTTCTGCCGCACCAGCACGGGATCGAGCGAGAGCGAGCGCACATCCGCGATGAAGCGCGCGAGATGATAGGCGATCTGGGCGTCCGTGGGCTCATAGGGCTCGATCGCCGGACCCACCGCACGGACGCTCCCGAGCTTGTCGACCTCGACGACATAGGGCGTGACCCGGCTCTGCGCGGACTGCCAGACAAGGCCGCCGGAGAGTCCGATCGAGAGCGCGAGGCAGCCGAAGGCGGCGAGCCGCCAGTTCCGGGCCTGGACGCGGGCCGCGCCGATGCGCTCGTCCCAGAGCTGCGCCGCCTTCTGATAGGGGGTGACGGGCTCCGGCGTTGTTCCGTAGCGCTGCTGGGATCGCTTGAAGAGCATGGGTTTCTACTCCCGTTGACCGAGATTGGGGTGGGCGCCGGCGCCGGGCTTGTCGCCGTCCTTCAGCGCCTGCACGGCAGTGTGGGCGTGGGTCCGGAAGCGCTGGCTCGCGCGAAGCCGCCGCGCCCACTCGGGAACATCCTCGGAGTCCGCCGGCAGCGGGGTCGCGCGCGAGGATGGGATTCCGCCGGTGGCGCGCCAGGCGGCCCGGCGTCCGGCCTCGGCGTCTTCGGAGAATGAACCGTTGAGACGCAGCCCCAGGGATTGCACGCCGCTCCTCACGGCGCCGGCACCGGCGCGTGCCACACCCGCGAGACCGGCACCGACACCGCCGAGACCTTCGGCGCCAGAGGTCGCGCGCGCGAGACCGTAGGCCGTGGAGGCTCCGGCGGTGAGCGCGGTGCCCGCACGGATCGCGGCGAGGCTGCCGCGGGAGGTTGCGCGCGCGAGGCCGAGGCCCGCGGCACCCGTGACGAAGGCGCTCGCGACCACCGCGGCGACCGTGCCGGCGGCGGCGCCGGCGCCGAGCTGCGGCGCGCCGGAGACGAGGCCCGCGGCGATGCCCGGCGCGAAGATCGCGAGGCCCAGGAGTGCGATCGAGGCGAGCACCAGCGAGAGCGCCGCCGCGAGGCTCGGCTCCTGGCCCGGGAGTGCGCCGGTGAAGGTCCCGAAGAAGGTGGTGCCGATCCCCAGGACGACCGCCAGCACCATCACCTTGATGCCGGAGGAGACGACGTTGCCGAGGACGCGCTCCGCGAGGAAAGCGGTCTTGTTCCAGAGCGCGAAGGGGACGAGGGTGAATCCCGCGAGCGTCGTGAGCTTGAACTCGATTACGGTGATGAAGAGCTGCACCGCCAGGATGAAGAAGGCGAGGACGACGATGAGCCAGGCGAAGAGCAGCACGACGATGGTGACGAAGTTGTCGAAGAAGCTGCTGAAGTCCAGGAGCTCGCCGATCTGCTGCAGCAACGGAAAGGCGGCCTGGTAGCCGGTGGAGGCGATCTTGCCGGGCTGCAGCAGATCCTGCGCGGCGAGGCCCGAGCCCGTGGCATGGAGGCCCAGGGTCGAGAAGCTGCCGAAGACGATCGCGGAGAGGGTGGAGAAGTTGTTGAGGATGAAGGAAAAGGCGCCGATGTAGAGTACCTTCCGGAGGAGACGGGCCATGACGTTGGCCTCGCCGTCGAGCACCCAGAAGAGGGCGGCCAGCGTCACGTCGATCCCGACGAGGATCGAGGCCAAGGAGGCGACGTCGCCGTTCAGCAGCCCGAAGCCGCTGTCGACGAAGCGGATGAAGGTCGCCGTGAACTGGTCGATGACGCTCAGGTCCGTCATGACACTCCCCCCGCCGACAGCCCAGGCTTACTGCGGCCGATAGGCGTTGCCGGCGCCCAGGAACTTCAGGTACGCGGCGCGCGCCTGCTCCTTGCCCGCGGCGATGCGGGCACGGTCGAGGGCGTCGGCGCGGTATTGCGCGGCCATGAGGGTCTGGATCTGGAGCATCTGCTTCACCGCGAGCGCCGTGAGCTGGTTGCCGGTCTGCTCCGCCTGCAGGTTTCCGGCGGCACCTTGGGACGCCGAGACCAGGGCGGTGAGCGTCGCGGTGTCGCTCTGGACGGTCTGGGCGATGCCCGCCTGCACCGTCAATGTCTGCTGGAAGGCGCTCATCGCGTTCTGCCAGCGCTGGCGGGCGTCGGCGAGGAGCTGATCGTTGCTGACGGCGGCCGCGTATTGCTGCGGGTACTGCTGGGCGAAGGCCGCGGTGCTGGCATCGACGGTGAAGGCGATGCCCTGAGCTTGGTTGATGAGCCCGCCGATCTTCTGAAGGTCGGCGACCATGCCATCGAGCGCCGAGAAGGGCTGGCTCGCGAGGTTCCTCGCCATGTTCTCGAGCATGACGGCCTCGTTCTGCAGCGACTGGATCTGGTTGTTGATCTGCTGCAGCGCCCGGGCGGCCGTGAGCAGGTTCTGCGAGAAGTTGGAGCCGTCGAAGACCGGGAGCGTGGCTAACGCCGGCCGCGGCGAAAGAGCGGTTGCCGATACGCTAAGGGCGGCGGCGAGCGCCGCCGCCCAGAGGTGCTTGCGGGTCATCGGGTGATCTCCGGTTGGGAATAGCGTTCCAGAAGCTCGGCGGCCCAGCCGAGGTCGCGGGCGGCGAGGAACCCCGCGGCAAAGCCTTCGGGGCCATGCTCGCGGAGCACGCGGTCGATGAGCGCCTGGTCCGCGGGGGAGGACGCGCCTGCGAACGCGAGCGCCACGGGCCCGAGGGCGAGCTCGAAGAGGCGGTTGCCCCGGCGGGACTGCAAGTAGTAGTGCCGTTTGGGTGTGGCGCGGGCGACGAGCTCGATCTGCCGCTCGTTGAGGCCGAAGCGCTCGTAAGCGGCGCGCGCCTGCGGCTCGATCGCGCGGTCGTTGGGGAGGAAGATCCGCTGCGGGCAGCTCTCGACGATCGCGGGGGCGATGGAGCTTCCGGCGATGTCCGCGAGCGACTGCGTCGCGAACACCACCGCGACGTTCTTCTTCCGCAGGACCTTGAGCCACTCCCGGATGCGCGCGGCGAAGAGGGGGTTGTCGAGATAGACCCAGGCCTCGTCGAGGATGAGAAGCGTGGGCCGGCCGTCGAACCGCGCCTCGAGACGGTGGAAGAGATAGGTGAGCACCGGCAGGATCGCGCCCGCCTCGTGCATGAGCGTCTCGGTCTCGAAGCACTGGACGTCCGTGAGCGCGAGCCGGTCCTCGGCGGCGTCGAGGAGGTGCCCGAAGGCGCCGTCGAGCGTGTAGGGCAGGAGCGCCGCCTTCAGCGCGTTCGACTGCATCAGCACCGAGAGGCCCGTGAGTGTGCGCTCGCGCTCCGGCGCCGAGGCGAGGTTGCCGAGCGCGGACCAGACGGCATCCTTCACTTCGGGGGTGACCGCGACCTTCTCGTGCGCGAGCAGCGATCCCACCCACTCCGCGGCCCAGCTGCGCTCCGCGGGATCGCCGATGCCCGCGAGCGGCTGTAACGCGAGCGAGCCGCCCGAGCCCAGCGCGTGGTGATCGCCGCCCATGGCGAGGACGGCGGCGCGGGCCGAATTACCCTTGTCGAAGATGTAAACCTGGGATCCCCGATAGCGGCGGAACTGCAGCGCCAGGAGCGCCAGCAGCACCGACTTGCCGGCGCCGGTGGGGCCCACGATCAGCATGTGGCCGACGTCGCCGACGTGCGTCGAGAACCGGAACGGCGTCGAGCCGCTGGTCTCCGCATGGAAGAGCGGGGGGCCGCCGAGGTGCTCGTTCGCCGCCGGGCCCGCCCAGACCGAGGAGAGCGGGACCAGGTGGGCGAGGTTCAGGGTATGGACGAGCGGCTGGCGGACATTGGCGTAGACGTGCCCCGGCAGCGAGCCCAGCCACGCCTCGACCGCGTTCGCGCTCTCGCGGATCGTGGTGAAGCCCGCGCCATTGACGACGCGCTCGATGGCGCGGACGCGCTCGTCCGCCGCGACGGCGCTCTCCTCCGCGATCGCGATCGTCGCGGTCAAGTAGCCGAAGGCGACGTGGTCGCCGCCCAAGGCCTGGAGCGCCAGGTCGGCATCGGCGACCTTGTTGTCGGCGTCGCTGTCGAGGAGCGGCGTGGGCTCGTTATAGAGGACCTCCCGCAACAACGCCGCAATCGACTTGCGCTTGGCAAACCAGTGCCGGCGGAGGCGGGTCAGAGTCCGTGTGGCCTCCGCCTTGCCCAGCGGGATGAACCGCGTGACCCAGCGATAGGGGAAGCCGAGGTGATTGAGGGCGTCGAGGATCCCCGGACGCGTGAGGCTGGGGAATCCCAAGACCGTAAGCACGCGGAGATGCCGCTCGCCGAGCATGGGCTCGAGCCCGCCGCTGAGCGGCTCGTCCACCAGCACCGCGTCGAGGTAAAGCGGCGTCGCCGGCACCGCCACGGGATGGCGCCGGGTCGAGACGGTGCCGTGGAGGTAGGTGAGAGTCTCGCCGTCGTCGAGGGCGTGCACCTCCGGCATCAGGCCCGCGAGGAGATCAAGCACCCGCTCGGTCTTGGCCACGAAGGCCGCGAGGTCCTGGCGCCAGTCCCGCCCCTGCCCCGCCGCCGCGGTCTCCAGCAGCGCCCGCTCCGCGCGGCTCACCTGGTCCGCCGGCGGCATATAGAGAAGTGTCAGGTGATAGGCGCTCTCGAAGTGCTCGGCCTTCCCCTGCGCATCGCGCCCCGCGAAGAGCGCGTCGGCCCCCTCCTCGAAGGCAGCGCAGCGCTCGCGGTCGACGAGCCAGGAGGCTGGATCGGGGAACGGAGAGTCGGGATATCCCTGCGCCGCAAAGCGCTCGGCCTCGAAGAAGAGCGCCCAGCCCGATCCGAACCGCCGGAGTACGTTGTTAAGCCGGGCGCAGATCCCGACCAATTCCGCCTCGGTCGCGCTCTCGAGGTCCGGACCCCGGAAGCGGAGCGTGCGCTGGAAGCTGCCGTCCTTGTTGAGGACGACGCCCGGCGCCACGAGCGCCGCCCAGGGCAGATGGTCCGCGAGCCGGTCGGCGCGCCGCCGATACTCTCCGAGGCTCAGCATGCGAGCCAGCTCTTCTGCCGAAGGTGCCGCGTCAGCACCTCCGCGAACTGCGGGTCCCGCTTGGTCGCGAAGACCGCAAGCGTGTGGCCGAGCGCCCAGAGAAGCAGCCCCGCGATCCAGAGCCGGAGGCCCAGGCCCAGCGCCGCCGCGACAGTGCCGTTGACGATCGCGACCATCCGGGGCACGCCGCCCATGAGGATGGGCTCCGTGAGCGAGCGATGGAGCGGCACGTCGAAGCCCTCGATCGAGCCATTCATTGCACGAGCGCCCCGCCGCCGAAGGAGAAGAAGGAGAGGAAGAAGCTCGAGGCCGCAAACGCGATCGAGATGCCGAAGACGATCTGGATCAATCGCCGGAAGCCGCCGGAGGTCTCGCCGAAGGCGAGCGAGAGGCCGGTCGTGATGATGATGATGACCGCAATGATCTTGGCGACCGGGCCCTGGACCGAGTCCAGGATCTGCTGCAGCGGCTGCTCCCAGGGCATGTTGGAGCCGGAGGCGTGGGCCGCGCCCGTAAGACCGATCGCGAGGACAGCGGCGAGCGGCAGAGAGCGGGCAAAGCGAGAGCGAAGGTGCATGGTTGTCTCCTGAGTTCAGAGGGCGTGAAGCTGGTAAGGGGCGAGCTCGGTGACGGCGTAGTCGCCGGCGGCGTCGAGGCCGGTCACCTCAGCAATGGTCTCGATGCGGCGGCCGGATCCCCGTCCCGCGATGAAGATCACGAGGTCGATCGCCTCCGCGATGAGCCGCCGCGGCACGGTCGTCACGGTCTCCTGCACCAGCTGCTCCAGCCGGTAGAGCGCGGCGCGGGCGGAGTTCGCGTGGACGGTGGCGATGCCGCCGGGGTGGCCGGTGTTCCAGGCCTTGAGCATGTCGAGAGCCTCGGGACCCCGGATCTCCCCGACGACGATGCGGTCGGGCCGGAGGCGAAGCGTCGAGCGCACGAGGTCGGCCAGGGTGACGACGCCGGGCCTGGTGCGAAGCGCCACGCAGTCGCGCGCCGCGCACTGGAGCTCGCGGGTGTCCTCGATCAGGATCACGCGCTCGTCGAGGCGTGCGACCTCCGCCAGGAGCGCGTTCGCGAGCGTGGTCTTGCCGGAGCTGGTGCCGCCGGCGATCAGGAGGTTGCGCCGGGCGCCGACGGCCCGGATCAGCGCCTCCGCCTGCACCGGCGAGAGGATACGGTCGCCGACGTAGTCGCCGAGGGTGTAGATCTTGGCCGCGGGCTTGCGGATTGCAAAGCAGGGTGCCATCGAGACCGGCGGCAGAATGCCCTCGAAGCGCTCGCCGGTCTCCGGCAGCTCCGCGCTCACGACGGGGTTGAGCGCATGCGCCTCGACCCGGACGTGGGAGGCCACGAGCCGGACGATGCGCTCGACCTCGGCGGCGCCGAGCCGGGTCCCGGTCTCGACCCTTCCCTCGCCGAGCCGGTCGAGCCGCAGGCATCCGTCGGGGTTCACCATGACCTCGATGACGGCGGGATCGGCGAGCGCCGCCGCGATCTCCGGCCCCATCGCCGTCTGCAGCATGGCGCGCCGCCGTCCCCGGGCCTCGGGATGTCCGTAGCCGCTCATGGGCGCGTCTCCGGCGCCACGACCCGCGCGCGTACGTCCTCGCTGAAGCTCCGGGCGCCGGCCATGCGGCGGCCGATCTGGTCGATGAAGGCCTGGAAGCGGTCCTGGCCCACCGCCCGCGCCGCGCCCTGGTCCGCCTCCGGCAGGGGCGGCGTCACCGTGAGCTGGTAGCGTACGAAGAGTGCCAGGCTCTCCAGCACGATGTGCTGGTCGCGCTCGATGCGGCCGAGCTGCGCGCTCAGGCGGTCGAGCCGGACCTTCAGCATGTCGTCGATCTCCTTGGCGCCGCGCCGCGCGAGCCAGGCGCGGAGCGCGTCCGCGACGATCGCGGACTTGGAGGACCCGGGCTTCGCCGCGAGCGCCTCCAGCTGCTTCGTGAGATTGTCGTCGAGATAGAGGTGATGGCGGGGCTTCATGGGGAGTCCTCAGAAGGCCGGCAGCAGCTCGCCGCCGCCGCGGCGATGCTCCTCGCCGTCGTTGATGGCATAGGCGCGCGCCAGGGTTCCCGGCCGACCGCCGCCGATGACCAAGGTGTCGCTCTCGTCATCGAGAATCCCGAGCGGGTTCTCGGGATCGCGCGCCAGCGGCCGCGCCACCTCCGTCTGCGTGAGCGCGGGATGGCGCTGCAGGCCACCCTCGTCATCGCTGGAGGGCTCGCCGAGCTCCCGGTCGATCGCCGCCGCGATTCCCTGATGCGGTCCCCGCACCTGCCCGCTCCAATCGTCGCGCCTTGGCGCCGGCCGGTCACGGTAGCCGCCCGCCGCGAGCGACGGCGCCGGCAGCACGCGGCTCGTAAAGTTGCGGTCCTCGAAGTAGCGGAGCTTCCTGGCCCTGATGGGCGCCAGGCCCGAGACCAGCACCAGCTCGTCCGCGGGCGGGAGCTGCATGACCTCGCCGGGCGTCAGCAGCGGCCGCGCCGTCTCCTGGCGCGAGACCATGACGTGGCCGAGCCAGGGCGAGAGCCGGTGGCCCGCATAGTTGCGCTGCGCCCGGAGCTCGGTCGCAGTCCCGAGCGCGTCGGAGATGCGCTTCGCCGTGCGCTCGTCGTTCGAGGAGAAGGCAATCCGGACGTGGCAATTGTCGAGGATCGCGTTGTTCTCCCCATAAGCCTTGGAGATCTGATTGAGGCTCTGCGCGATCAAGTAGGCGCGGATGCCGTAGCCCGCCATGAACGCGAGCGCCGTCTCGAAGAAGTCGAGCCGCCCCAGCGCCGGGAACTCGTCCAGCATCATCAGGAGCTGGTGCCGCCGGCGCTTGCCGGGATCGCCCTCCAGGCGCTCGGTGAGCCGCCGGCCGATCTGATTGAGCACCAGCCGCACCAGCGGCTTGGTGCGGGAGATGTCGGAGGGCGGGATCACCAGGTAGAGCGAGACCGGACGTCCCGCGTCCACGAGATCGGCGATGTGCCAGTCGCAGGCCGCCGTGGTCGCGGCGACGGTGGGGTCGCGGTAGAGGCCGAGGAACGACATCGCCGTCGAGAGCACGCCCGAGCGCTCGTTCTCGGACTTGTTCAGCACCTCCCGCGCCGCGGAGGCGACCACGGGATGCACCTGGGGATGCGCCGGCGTTCCCAGGTGGTTCGTCGCCATCATGGCGCGGAGCGTGTGCTCGAAGGAGCGCCGGGGATCGCTGAGGAAGGTCGCGACCCGCGCCAGCGTCTTCTCGGGGTCGGCGTAGAGCACGTGGAGGATCGCGCCCACCAGCAGCGAGTGGCTGGTCTTTTCCCAGTGGTTCCGGCGCTCGAGCGCTCCCTCGGGGTCCACCAGGATGTCCGCGATGTTCTGGACGTCGCGGACCTCGTCCGGTCCCTTCCGCACCTCGAGCAGCGGGTTGTAGCGGGCCGAGCGCGGATCGGTGGGGTTGAAGAGGAGGCAATGCGAGAAGCGCTGCCGCCACCCGGCCGTCAGCTGCCAGTTCTCGCCCTTGATGTCGTGCACAACGGCGGAGCCGGTCCAGGCGAGGAGGGTCGGAATGACGAGGCCCACGCCCTTGCCGGAGCGGGTGGGCGCGAAGGCCATCACGTGCTCCGGCCCCTCGTGCCGGAGGTAGCGGTCGCCGAGCCGGCCCAGGAAGACGCCGGCGGCGCCGAAGAGACCGGCGCGCTCGATCTCGCGCCGGCTCGCCCAGCGCGAGGAGCCGTAGGTGGTGACGAGCCGGCTCTGGCGCGCGCGCCAGAGCGAGCCCACGATCGCGACCCCGCAGCCCAGAAACCCGCTCGAGGCCGCGATCGCGCCGGCCTCGTCGAAGAGCGACGGCGCGTAGGCGTCGTAGGCGTACCACCACTCGAATAGGCGCCAGGGGTAATAGATGGGCCACGCCAAGAGCGTGAACCACGGAACGCCCAATCGCGGCTGATAGGCGAGCGCCGCGGCCGCCCACTCCGTCGCGGCCCAAAGTCCCCCGATCACCACCGCGAATACGATGGCGATTTGTCCCAGGAGGAACTTGGTCGGGGTCATCTGCCGTCTCCCACCGGGCGCGCAAGGCCGCGCGCGACGGGCGACAGAAACGTCCAGACCGTGAAAAAGAAAATCGCCCTTATCTACGCTCTGCTGCGATCTAGTCTGCCGAAGCGAAAGAGATCGAAGGTCAGCGCACGCGATCGTGATCGACCTTCCTGTAGCTTCAACGTTGAGGCGTCGGTAGGATTCTCGGTCTCATCGGAGAGCGGTTTGGCGAAGAGCGGCCAGCGGGTGGCGCGCGCAATTTTGGATTCGACATTGAAGCTGCCGGCTCCGCGGCGCAGGAGGAGTGACGATGGTCCTTGCGATCATACTGACTGCCCTTTGCATCGGGGCGCTATGCGTTCTGCTATTCAATCTCGCGATTTATGCGCTGCCGGTCTTTGTGGCGTTCACAGTGGGTTATTGGGCCATCGACATCGGTGCAGGCGCCATCGGTGCATTCGCCGTGGGCATTATTGCAGGCACGATTGTGTTTACCGTTGGCCATGCGGCAATCGCCAGCAGCCAGTCACTAAGGGCGCGTTGCGTCATTGCAATGCTCTTCACAATTCCGGCCGCTTATATGGGTTACAGCGCCGTTCTCGGGCTAGCAAAATTGGGTACGCCATCCTATGCGTGGCAGCACCTCGCCGCGTTGCTGGCTGCGATTGTCACCAGCCACGAGATGTTCGCGCGCCTCGCTACCCCGCCTTTAGTCCCAGATCGGCGCTAGTCCGGAATTCCAAACGCGGTCCACATCCCCACGAAATACCGTCGGCCAGCGTTTCTCAAGTGTCCTTGGAGTGCTTCTAAATCCGCTCGTCAAGATGCCTTTGATCCGAGCACGCTTTCATCATGGACTGCAAAGAATCTTGAGCCTTGCATTTGCTCCACCGATCGATGCCAACACGGATCGCAGCAGATGCGTTGCCTGGATCGCCTCAGGCGCCGGGTCCGGCTTTTTGAGTTCCGTTTCCCAGCCTTTTTTCGATAGTGTCGAGCCGAGCACGAGCCAGACTTCGCGCTCGGCGTTAGGGTCGCGAATTGCCCTTTCGAATTCTCCCCAAAGTCTCTCTCCATCGGCAGATGTTTTCACGCTGCCGCCACTGCGACG
>Ga0335069_10002175_pt1 | contig 30462 bp, 26 predicted proteins | sample Lox_Sample_11_FD_206714 | JGI IMG/M metagenome (GOLD analysis project Ga0335069, IMG submission 206714) | Soil microbial communities from Loxahatchee National Wildlife Refuge, Florida, United States - Lox_Sample_1.1 | ecosystem: Environmental > Terrestrial > Soil > Wetlands | place: USA...
AGTGTTGATCACACTCGACATCGCCTCGCAAACCCGATCAGGATTATCCAACTCCAGCCCAGAATCCGCCGCCCTGCGCGGGCGGCGGATCTGGCGATTAGGGACACCCCCTAGCCTGGGCAGGAGCGGCAGGAAGGACTCGTACACCCGCGCGACCTGCCACTCCATTTCCGGCGTGTCCGGAACCCACGCGACGGGCACCTTGCGCGCGTCAAACTCGGCTTGCAGCACCCTCACGACGACGCCGTAGTTCCAGCGACTCCAGTCGGCCTGCACCTCGTCCACGCCTGGACCCACGTGCTGCAGAACCGTGACGTTCGGTGGAGCGATGACCAGAAGAGTGGCGGAGCGATAGACGCGAAGGAAGTCGTCGTGAATGTACGGGTGGTAGCAACCGAGGAGCGCGAGAGGAACAACGAGCGCCCAACGGCAGGGCACCCTGCCACCCACGGTACCCGTCGCCCGCGAGCCGGTCCGGCGATCCACGGGTGCCTCCCAAGGCGACACTGCGGTTTGCTCGCCCCGGCGAACAGGCCCGCGCGGGGTAGTGCCCCATGTTGCGCCTCCACCCGGGATACCCCGAAGCGGTTCGGTCGCTGGCGGCACTCGCCCGGCCGTCCGGCGGAGGCCGTCGGCTGGACAGGGCGAGGCCGGCGGCGCCGAGCCGAGAGCCCCATCCTCGCTACTTGTTTCTGGAGCCGACACCCAGACTTGAACTGGGGACCTACTGATTACGAATCAGTTGCTCTACCAGCTGAGCTATGTCGGCAAGGGTCGGGAAACGCTGGCCTTCTAGCACCGAAGTGGCCGACCCGCAAGGCCGTCGACACGGGGACCGGCCAAGCGCGGAATGTCTCAGCCGGGGGATTGGGGCTGGACAGCGCGGAGCCGCCGGGCGAGCACCCGGATCACCGCCCTCGCGACCTCCAGCTCCTCTGCGAGCAGGTCCTGAAAGTCCTCCCGCCGAATGCGCAGGAGGACGGTGTGGCCCGCGGACACCACGGAGGCGCTTCGCGGGGCGGGATCGAGGAGCGCCATCTCGCCGAAGACCTCGCGCTCCCCGAGCTCGGCCACCACGGCCCCCGCCTTGACGATGCGGACGGTCCCTTCCACGACGAGGTAGAGGGCATCGGCCACGTCACCTTCGTGGAAGACCTCCTCCCCGGGGCCGCGCCGGTCCTCGTCCGCGAGCAGGGCGATTCGCGCCAGGTCCTCCCCTGGGAGGGAGGCGAAGAGCTCGGCAGCCCGGAGGAACAGGACCTTCTCCACGGTGGAGATCACGGAGCCCCCTCGGTGGGTTGGCCGGACGCGCGCCGGGAGAGGGCACGAACGGCGGGATGCGGGTCAGCGGCCGTCTGCCGGCAGGCGACCTCGCGGGCCGTGGGCGGAAACAGGCGGACGGCAGCCGTCAGCGCAGCCTCCCGAACGAAGGCCGTCGGATGCTCGAGAAGCGACGCGAGGGCGGCGGCCGGCAGCTGGATCCCCGCCGCGGCGGCGTGGTGAAGCGTGGCGGCCGCGATCCAGTCGTCCTCGTCGGCCGCGAGCGCGGGGAGCCAGGCGTCGTGGGTACGCCGAGGCAGCCGCAGGATCCCCGACACCTCTCTGAGGCGGGCCGACCGGGAGCGCCCGTCGAGGAGCGGCACGAGGAGGCGGCGCAGCCGAGGCTCAAGCACGTGGTCGAGGATCTCGAGCGCGCCGGCCCGGTGAGCGGGCGTGCCGTCGTCGAGGGCGAGCAGGACGGGAGCGAGGTCCGCTTCCGGGTGGATGAGCGCGACGAGCCCGGCGGCGCGCCGGCCGGCGCTCGCGGCACGCTCCGCCAGGGCCAGCGCCAGCGCCACGGAGGCCGCCTCGAGCCCTCTCGGGGTCCGGCGGTGGGGAACGGGGTCGAGGCCCAGCGCCTCGGCGGCTGCGAGCGCGCGGTAGCCCTTCTCGAGCTCGACGAGGCAGGCGCGGCGCAGCCGGCCCACGTCGAGCGGGAGTTCCGGGTGCCCTCGAACGACCGCGCCGAGCGCGCGATCGACGGCCTTGCGGAGCTTGGCGTCGGGCTCGTCGAGGTGCTCGACGAGGGCCGTCGCCGCGGCCGGCGTGGCGAGGCGGCCGAGGGCGCGGGGGATGCCGCGGCGGACCGCCGGAGGGGCGAGCGGGTCGGAGAGCACGTCCCGGAGGGGGCCCTCGATGCCCGGCCCGTAGGCCCCGAGCGCCTCGGAAGCCGCGTCCCGGATGTGGCGGTCGGCGAGGCCACGTACGAGGGCAGGCACGAACTCGGGCGCGCGGAGCTCGGCGGCGGCGCGGACGGCCGCACGCCGGACGACGGCGGACGGGTCGTCGAGCATGTCGGCGAGCAGCGGACGGAGATCGGGCGAGGTGGACAGCGCGATGGCGCGCGCGGCGTGCTCCCGCTCGGCGAGCTCGTCGCTCGTCGCGAGCGCCTCGAGGGTGGCACGTCCGGAGCGAGCCGCCACGTCCTCGCCTCCGCGCACGAGCGCCGCGGCGGCGTCCGCGCGGACGCCGGGGTCCGGGTGCGAGAGCAGCGGCTCCACAGCGCGCAGCTCGTCGCCGCGCGCCAGCGCGCAAAAGGATCGCGCCGCGGAGATCCGGACCTCGCCGTCGGCGTCGTCGATGCGCTCGAGCACCGCCATCGCGAACCGCCGCTCCGCGGTGCGGGCCAGGTAGGCGCAGGCGCGCGCGCGGAGCCGGGGCGAGGCGCTCGCGAGCAGGGCCGCGGCCTCTGCGCCCACGGCCGCCCTGTGCGCGCTCGCGAGATCGAGCGCCGCCTCGGCGGCCGCCGGGTCGCCCTCCGCGAGTGCCCCGCGGAGCGCCTCCTGCTCGCCCGCCGACAGGGGCCCGGGGGCGAGCGGTGGCGAGGGCAAGCCCTGGCGGAGGGAGCGGAGGTACTCCGGCTCGAGCCGCGCGAGGGAGGCGAGCCAGATGGCGGCGAGCGCGGCCGCCGCGAGCGCGACCGATCCGGGGGAGGGTGGGCCCCACACGGCCAGGACGACGCCGGCGAGCGCCACCGTGGCGGGGCGGACCGCGCCGTCGATGAAGGCCTTCGCCTCCTGGCGGCGTCCCGGCGCGAGGGGCAGGAACAGCAGCTGGGAGGCGGACTCGGTCACGCTGAAGCGCACGGCGTGGTCGGCCCCCTTCGCCAGGGATGCGGTGAGAAGCCCCGGGGAAAGCGCAGCGAGCAGGGAAGTCCCGCCAAGGGCGAGCGGCAGGACGGACAGCGAGGCGGCGACGCCCAGGCGGTCGAGGACGTGGGCGGTGAAGGCGAGCTGGACGAGGAGGCCGGTCATGCCGGCCAGGGCGTGGAAGGAGCCGAAGAAGCTCGCCATCTCCACGGTGTCCCCGCCGAACCGCGCCGCCGCGGCGGCCTTGAACTGGTAGTCGACGAAGGTGATGGCGACGAAGGCGACGACGGACAGGCCGGCGATGGCCCGGAGGTAGGGAGACCCGAGGAGCCCGGCGCCGTGGATCGCCCGGTGGCCGCCCCGCCGGGTGCGCACGAGCGTCGGACGCACGCGCGCGCTCGCCGCGGCGGGCAGCGCACCGGCGGCAAGGAAGAGGGCCGCCCCCAGCCAGAGGAGGTTGTCCGTGCCCACGCGCGGGGCGAGGCGCGCCACCGACAGCCCCACCGCCACGTCGGCGAGCGTCCCCCCGGCGGCGATCCAGACGAAGGTGCGGCGCGCGGTCCGGGCATCGTGCACGTCGTTGGCGACGCTCCAGAACTGGATCACCGTCAGGGCACCGGCGACCTCCACCCACACCCAGAGCGCTCGAAATACCCAGGTGGAGCCGTAGGGGACGAGCAGGCGGAACGCCGCGAAGGAGGCAGCGAGGAGGACGCCCAGCGCCGGTCCGAGCTCCTCGGGACGCGCGCGCCCCGTGAGCCGCGAGAAGGCCATTCCCACCAGGGCGACGGCGACGGACGAAGCGACGTAGAGGCCCGGGATGCCCCGGGTGGCGAAGCGGGCGAGGAACAGGGCGTCCCGGGCCGAGCGCGTGGCGACGAAGGCTCCGACGGCGCAGAAGCAACCTGCGAGCAGGAGGACGGTGGGGCCGAGTTCTCCAGGGCGCAACCGGAGACGCCCCTCGAGCCACTCGTCGAGCATCTCGCGGCGGGTCATGCCCGGCGGAATCCTAGCACGCCCCGAACCGCGCCCTGAGAACCCGCCCCGTTAGAACGCGTCGCCGAGCGTCACGTAGAGCTCGGTCTCCGCGTAGGGGTCGTGGGGGTGGCCAGGGGCGAACGGGGCGCCGAGCCCCTGGCCAATGCCCACCCGGACCACGAGCGGAAGGACGAAGCCGACGACGAGCTCGAAGCGAGCCTCCCCGCCGGCGCCGAGACGCACGCGCTGCCACCACGCGTACTCCGGGACGGGGACCCACGCGATCCCCGAGTCGACGAAGAGCGCACCGGAGATGCGCCGGAGGTAGACGGGCCAGGTGCTGATCCCCCATTGCGGGGCCACGATCGGGAAGCGGAGCTCGAGGGTGCCGGACGTGAGGTGGCTGCCGGTGAAGATGCCCTCGGGGTAGCCGCGCAGCTGGTCCGGCTGCGCCCCGGTCTGCGCGAAGCCCAGCGCGGTGAGGAGGACCTGCGCCACGTTCGGCGGCGGGACGCCGCCGAGCGAGAAGGGCACCTGGCCGCCGAAGTCGCCCTGCGAGGTCCCCACCGACAGGTGCAGGGCGAGCACCACCTGCTCCGTCCAGGGTACGCGGAGGTAGCCGTTGAAGGCTGCCTGCGCGAGGGCGTAGTTGTAGTCGCTCCCCAGCGCGGGGGAGGTCAAGCCCCCGGCAAGCGTGGCCTGGATCCCCATCACGTTGGAGATGCTGTTCACGAACTGGCGGGCGTCGCTGTAGGAGACGCTCCCGCTCACCATGCTGCGGAAGCCGTTCCGCAAAGGGAGCGCGCCCGGAGGAGGATTGATCGCGCGGAAGAACGTCCCGCTCCAGCCGAACGAGAGCGTCATCGTCTCGTAGAGCTCGCGGACCGGCGCGAGCACCGAGACCCGCAGCGGCGTCCACACCTCCTCGAGGACGCCCGTGAGCCCCGGGGCATAGGCGACGTAGCGGTTGGAGTCGGCGACCAGCGGGGTGCGGAGCCAGGACCCGACGTAGGCGAGGTCGTAGACGGGGGAAGCCGTCCCGAAGCTCCAGCTCAGGGTGAGCGCCCAGGAGTGCAGCCCGACGACGTCCGCCCCGGAGGTCAGCGCGCCGAGGGTGAATCCGGCGGCGTCCCACCCGAAGGTGGGAAGCCAGTAGAACGGGCGCAGCGTCGGCAGCGGGTCGTAGGGGTGTGACGGGTACTCCGGGCTCTCGTCGTAGGTGATCCCGGCCGGGCGCGGGCCCGCGGGGCGTGCCTCCGTCCACGTCGATTCGTCGATTGGCGCCCACGCGAGGTCGTAGCCCGCGCGGGAGTAGGACACGTACGCGAGCCGCCGCCCGTCGGGCGATGGCTCGGGCTCGAGCGCCCCCATCTCGCTGTTCGTGACCTGCCGCACGCGTCCCGGGACGACCGGTACGGGCGCCCGAGGCGCGAGCGCGAGCGGCTCGGCTGGAGCGAGGAGCGGAGGGACGAGGGAGAGGAAGGTCGCCGGCTCCGGGACGGAGAGCGGGGCGGGCGGGGCGGGCTCCGGCAGCGCGAAGGCGTCCGGCGAGGCCGGGTCGAAGACGTAGACGTCGTAGATGCCGCTGCGGTCGGAGGAGAAGAGGAGGCGGCCGTCGGGCATCCAGGACGGCCCGGTGTCGATCGCGTCGTCGTTGGTCACCCAGGCGACGCACCCCGCCTCCCAGACGACGATGTCGCGCCGTCCGTCCGCCTGGAGCTCGAAGGCGATGCGGCGGCCATCGGGAGAGATGCTCGGGTGGTACACCTGGGAGCCCGCGCGGCGGAAGAGGACCTCGGTCCGGCCGGTCGACAGCCACAGCCTCTTCAGCGCCATCTCCCCGGGCCCGACGCGGGCCACGTAGGCGACAAATTCGCCGCCCGGGAGGACGTCCGGCTCCGTGGCCCGCTCCCCGCGCGTCAGGCGCTCGCGTCGCCCGGTCTCGAGGTCGAGGCGGTAGAGGTCCCCGTAGAACCAGTAGTAGTCGTAGTAGTCGGCGATGGCGACGATCGCCTCGCGCGGCGAGCGCAGGGCGAAGGTGCCGTCGGCGTTCACCTCCGCCGCGAGGCCCAGGTCCTGGCCCTCGGCGGTCACGCGCCGGAGGCCCTGGGGGCCGTCGAGTCCCTCGTCCCAGTAGGCGATGAACGAGCCGTCCGGGGCCCACCTCGGGTGGAGCACCTGGGCACCCCGCCGCGTGAGCCAGTTGGGGGCGGTCACCGGGCGAGAGCGCACGTCGGCGAGCTGCGCGGCGTACCGGGCCGCGAGCTCCGCCGCGAACTCCCGCCACAGGTCCTGGAAGTCCTTGCCGCCGAAGTGGTGCTCGGCGACGACGCCGATGGCGAAGGGCCACACCCATCGGCCCTGCTCGTCGACGAACGCCGCGATGGCCCCCGGCCCGTAGCGCTCGCACAGGAAGGAGAGGAATCGGCCGCCCAGAAGGTACCACGTCGTTCCCAGCGGCCAATCGAGCGGCAGGTTCGAGACCTCGGGGAGCGGGAAGAGCCCTCCCTCGGTCACCATCGCGCGGGCGTACATGTCGAAGAGCGCGCTCGCGTTCCGCCCGTGGCCGGGCCCCGACTCGTGGAGCACCGCGAGCCCCTCGCTGAGCCACGACGGCACCATGGCGTTCGGCAGCCAGATCGGGCCGAGGATCGCGTCGATGCCGGCGGGTATGCCGGAGACCCGGCCGAGGTGGAGGATGTGCGTGTACTCGTGGGCGGAGAGCGAGAGGAGCCAGTCCGAGTAGTCGTTGAGCTCCGAGAGCGAGTCCGGCGGCGTGCCGATGAGGCGTATCGTGTTGTAGGGGAAGGGAGTCGCCGACCCGTTCTCGTCGTCACTGTTGTCGGCGAGGACCACCTGGGTGCGGCCCGGATCCCAGGGCAAGAACGGCTGCATGAGCTCGTGGGCCCGCTCGAGCGCCCCGGCCGTGCGCCGGGCGAGCGCCTCCTCGCCCGCGTAGTAGTGGAGCTGGAAGTGAGGCGTCTCGAGCGTGAGCCAGCGCAGACGCGGATCGTAGGGCTGCGGCCGGGCCGCCGCGGGCGCGCCGACGAGGAGCAGGGCTGCGAGGAGGCGCGTTCGCGTGATCAAGAGCCGTCCCGAGGGGGCGCGCGTGCCGGATCGTAGACGAGTGCAGTACACTGCGCCAATCGGAGTGGTTCGATGGGTGCCTCTCACCACCACCACCATCCCCACGGGCACGCACACGGCCCCGGCGATGCGGGCCACGCGGGCGCGGCGGCCACCGGGCGCGCCGACGCGAGCAGCGCCCGGCGGCTCGCGCTGTCGCTCGGCGTCGCGTCCGGGATCCTCGTCGCCGAGGCGGTCGGGGGCTGGCTTTCGGGTTCGCTCGCGCTCCTCTCCGACGCGGGGCACATGCTGACGGACGTGGCGGCGCTTGCGCTCGCGCTCCTCGCGGTCGTGTTCGCGGCGCGGCCCGCCGACGACAAGCGCACGTTCGGCTTCCGGCGCCTGGAGGTCCTCGCCGCCCAGGTCAACGTGGCCGCGCTCGTGCTGCTCACCGGCTGGATCGCATGGGAGGCGATCGACCGGCTGCGTCACCCGCATCCGCCGGTCGCGATCCCGCTCATGGCCGGGACGGCGCTCGTCGGCATCCTCGGGAACCTCCTCGTCCTCGGCTGGCTCCGCCACGACCACAGCGTGAACGCCCGCTCCGCCTTCCTCCACGTGCTCGGGGACTTCGTCTCGTCCGGCGTCGTGCTCGCGGCCGCGGCCGTCATGTGGTTCGAGCCCTCCTGGACCTGGGTGGACCCGATCCTGTCCCTGGGGATCGGTCTTCTCATCCTCTGGGGGGCGCTGCGCCTCAGCCTGGAGATCGCCGACATCCTCATGGAGGCCGTGCCGCGCCACCTCGACCTCGGTCAGGTGTGCCGGGAGATGGAGGCGACCGAGGGCGTGCTCGCCGTCCACGACGTGCACATCTGGACGATCTCGAGCGGCCTCTACGCGCTCTCGGCGCACCTCGTCGTGCGCCCCGGAGAGGTGGGGCACAACGACGCGATCCTCACCGCCGTGAAGGGCCGGCTGCGGGCGAGCTTCGCCATCGACCATACGACGCTCCAGATCGAGTCCGCGGACTACGCGCACCTCTACGAGCACGTGCACGACAACGGCCCGGGGCGGCGTGCCGCGCTCTAGGGGCGTCGAGCCGATGACCGACTGGCCCGCGCTCGCCTTCCGGCCCCCGACGGTGCGGAACCGGCTTCGCCGGGGATCGCGGGCCTGTCCCCTGGCGCTCCGGGACGTCGTGGGCGGGATGGTCGGGGAAGCGTTTGCGCTCCCGATCGTGTGGGCCCCGTCCCTCGCCGTGGCGCGCGCGGCGCTCGTGGCCGCCAAGGAGGCGGGGAGCGCGCTCGGGCTCGTCGCGCCGACGGAGGCGCCGGAACGCTGGTTCGACGTCGTGACGGCCGTCGCCGACGAGATCGCCCCCGGGCTGCCGCTGCTCCTCAGCGCGGTCGTGGTGCTCCTGCCGGGACCGATCGACCGCGCACGGGCCCTGCGCCAAGCGCAGCGGCTCGTCGACGCCGGGATGACCCACCTCGTCGTCGACCTCGACGCTGTCGACCCGGAGCTCCGCGCCGAGGAGCTGGCGCGGGTGGCCGAGCCGGCCCTGGAACGGGGGCTCGGCGTGGAGTGCCTGCTCCCGGCGGGGGAGGGGGGCCTTCCCGCACCGGAGGAGGCCTTCTCTTTCCTCGCGGAACTCGGCACGCTCGGTGCGTCGCCGGACCTCGCGGGAGTGCGGCTGGCGCGCGGCGGACCCGGCGACGCGGGGTTCTGGCGGTCGATCGAGTCGCTCGCGGATGCGACGGGAGGCGTCCCGCTCGCGCTCCGCGGGGCACCGGCGGCGAGGATCGCTCGCGGGCTGCGCCCCGGTCTCGTCCGGGCCGTCGACGACGGCGGTGCGGCGGCCGCGGCCAGCGGGGTGGACGGGGCGGCCGAGCGCGCCGAGGCCCGGGCCTACGCCGAGGCCGGCTCGCTCGTCGACGCGGTTCGCGCCGAGGGGTCGGCAGCGGTGGTCGCGGCCGCCCTCCAGCGCTCTCGAGAGGAGTGACCGTGCGGATCGTGGCGGGTGCGGCCCGGGGGCGCCGCTTGCTGGCGCCGAAGGGAGGGGGGACTCGACCCACGAGCGACATGGTTCGCGGCGCGGTCTTCAACGTCCTCGGGCAGTTCTTCGAGGGCGGCTCCGTCCTCGACCTGTTCGCCGGGACAGGGGCGATGTCGCTCGAGGCCCTCTCCCGCGGCTGCGAGCGGGCGGTGTGCGTCGAGTCGGGGCGGGACGTCGCGGAGGTCCTGCGCCGGAACGCCCTCGCCTGCGGCCTCGAGGACCGCGTGGAAGTGCGCGTCGAGCCGGCGGAGGCGGCCGTCGCCCGTCTTCCGACCGGGTCCTTCGATCTCGTCTTCCTCGACCCGCCCTATGCGGCGGGGGTCGAGGGCGTCCTGCCGGGCGTCGAGCGGCTCGTCCGGCCAGGGGGGCGGGTGGTCGCCGAGCACGACCGCCGCCGGCCCCCGGCCGATCGATGCGGGCGGCTCGCGCTCGTCGACCGGCGCGCGTACGGCGACACGGGGATCTCGATCTACCGGCTCGAGTAGAGGATACTCCGCGCCGATGCCGCGACTCGCGATCTACCCAGGCTCGTTCGATCCGCTAACGAACGGCCACCTCTCGCTCATCCAGCGCGGGCTCAAGATCTTCGACGGCCTCGTCGTCGCGGTCGCGAACAACCCGGCGAAGAAGCCCCTCTTCACGCTCGAGGAACGCAAGAGCCTCATCGCCGACGCCGTGGGGAGCGACCCGCGCGTGGAGGTCGACCACTTCGAGAGCCTGCTCGTCGACTATGCGAAGAGGCGGAACATCCACACGGTCATGCGCGGACTCCGCGCGGTCTCCGATTTCGAGTACGAGTTCCAGCTCGCCAACATGAACCGCAAGCTCGACCCCGAGTTCGAGTCGGTCTTCGTCATGACCGGGCAGGACTACTTCTACGTGACCGGCAGCCTGGTGCGAGAGGTGGCGAGCTACGGCGGGGACGTGACCGGCCTCGTCCCGCCGAACGTGGCGGCAGGGCTCGCGCGCAAGTTCCCCAAGCGGTGAGGGCGCCTCCCGGGGCGTTCCCAAGACCCAGCCAGCTTGCTATTGTGCCCCGCCCTGTCCGGCGGGCGACGTCTGACGTCCGTCAAGGAGAACCGAGCATGCGGCTCGCGAAGAGGCTCGATGCGGTGAAGCCGTCCCCGACCCTGGCGATCACCGCCAAGGCGAAGGAATTGAAGGCGAAGGGCGTGGACGTCGTCGGGTTCGGCGCCGGGGAGCCGGACTTCGACACGCCGAAGGCCATCAAGCAGGCGGCCGTGAAGGCGCTCGATGACGGGTTCACGAAGTACACGCCCACGAACGGCATCCCGGAGCTCCGGGAGGCCGTCGCGAAGCGGATCGCGCAGGAGCACGGCATCTCGTTCAAGCCGGGCGAGGTGCTCGTGAGCTGCGGCGGCAAGCACGCGCTCTACAACCTCTTCCAGGCTCTGCTCAACCCCGGCGACGAGGTCGTCATCTTCGCGCCCTACTGGGTGAGCTACGCCGACATGGTGCGCCTCGCCGACGGCGTCCCGGTCATCGTGCAGACGAGGCACGAGGACGGGTTCGAGCCGAGCCACGAGTCCATCAAGAAGGCGATCAGCCCCCGCACCCGCGCCGTGATCGTGAACAGCCCCTCCAACCCGACCGGTGCGGTGTTCGGGCGAGCCACCCTTCAGAACATCATCCGCGAGGTGAAGGGCAAGGACATCGTGGTGGTGACGGACGACATCTACGACCGCCTCGTCTACAAGGGCCGCTTCGAGAACGTCCTCACCGTCGACCCCGCGCTCCACCCGCAGGTCGTGCTGGTGAACGGCGTGTCGAAGACCTACGCCATGACCGGCTGGCGCATCGGCTGGACCGCCGGCCCCCAGCCGCTCATCAGCGCGATGCAGAAGCTCCAGGACAACTCGACCTCCAACCCCAACTCCATCGCCCAGAAGGCGGCCTACGCCGCCCTGACGCTCCCCATCGACGACGAGGTGGAGCGGATGCGGAAGATCTTCGACGACCGGCGCCGCCACATCGTCGAGCGCCTGAACGCCATCGAGGGCATCACCTGCTTCGATCCGGGCGGTGCGTTCTACGCCTTCCCGCACCTCGGGAAGGTGCTGTCGCGAAAGCTCCCCGGCTCGAACGAGCCCGTGGGGACGGACGAGAAGTTCATCAGCTACCTCCTCGACGAGCACAAGGTGGCGGCCGTGCCCGGATCGGCGTTCGGGGCACCGGGCTACATGCGCCTCTCCTTCGCCATCTCGCTCGAGCAGATCGACAAGGGCGTCGATCGCATCGCCCAGGCGGTGAAGAGCCTGAAGTAGAGGGTTCGCGGCGCCGGGCGCGCGCCTTCCGCGCTAGCCCTGTAGCGCCGTCGCCACGAACCCGCCGCCCTGGCGCGCGAACACGACGACGACCGGTCGGCCCGAGACGTCGGCCACGGCGATCCACGTGCCCGCACCGACGAGGCCCGCGATCCTCTTCGGCGGCTTCCCGAGACGGGCGACGGCCTCTGCCGCCGGGAGGACCGCGAGGTCGAGAAGCGCGTCGCCCGCGCCGTCGCGCGCGGCGAGGATCTCGGAGAATCGTGAGCGGATCGCATCCAGGCCGGAGACCGACCGACCGTCGAACGAGAAGGAATTCGCGCAGAGGGCGGCGACGTCCGCTGCCCTGTGCGAGACGAGAGCCTCCAGGAACCGGCGCGCGGCGGCCGCGGCCTGGACGCGATCCGAGGCGGAGGGCGGCGCCCCGCCGGGCGGCGCTGGCCGCCGCGGGACCGCGGCCTTCGCCGGGGGCTCCCGCTCGGCCGCTGGCTCGGCCGGGGCCGAGGCCTGCTCGGGGGCGGGCCGCTCCTCCGGGACGGGCGGGGCGGCAGGCGCCTCGGCCTGGGCGGCGGCGACGACGAGGAGGGCGGCGAGGACTCGCACCACCCAGAGACTACCGCAGTCTCAACGCGTTTCGACCGTCCGAGCGTTGTGCTAGGGTCCGCCGCCGATGCCACGCCGAACCGACATCCGGAAGATCATGCTCGTCGGGTCCGGACCGATCGTCATCGGCCAGGCCTGCGAGTTCGACTACTCGGGCACCCAGGCGTGCAAGGCCCTGAAGGAAGAGGGATACGAGGTCGTCCTCCTCAACTCGAACCCGGCCACGGTGATGACCGACCCGGGGTTCGCCGACCGGACCTACGTCGAGCCCATCACGCCGGAGTTCGCCGAACAGATCCTCGCCCGCGAGCGACCGGACGTGCTGCTGCCTACGCTCGGCGGGCAGACGGCCCTGAACCTCGCCGTCGCCCTGGCGAAGAGCGGAGCGCTCGAGCGGCACGGCGTGCAGCTCATCGGGGCGTCGCTCGAGGCCATCGAGAAGGCGGAGGACCGACAGCTCTTCAAGGAGGCGATGACCCGCATCGGCGTGGAGATGCCGCGGAGCGGTTACGCGAGGAGCTACGAGGAGGCGCGGGCGGTGGCGGAGGCCATCGGCTTCCCCATCATCATCCGCCCGAGCTTCACGCTGGGAGGGGAGGGGGGCGGCGTCGCCTTCAACCGCGAGGAGTTCGACGCGCTGGCCCGACGCGCGCTCGACCTGTCGCCGACGCACACCATCCTCTGCGAGGAGTCGATCCTGGGGTGGAAGGAGTACGAGCTGGAGGTGATGCGAGACCGGAACGACAACGTCGTGATCGTCTGCAGCATCGAGAACCTGGATCCCATGGGGATCCACACCGGCGACTCCATCACCGTGGCCCCTGCCCAGACCCTCTCGGACAAGGAGTACCAGCGGATGCGGGACGCGGCCGTCCGCATCATCCGCGAGATCGGCGTCGACACGGGCGGCTCGAACATCCAGTTCGGCACGCACCCGCAGACGGGCCGGATGGTCGTCATCGAGATGAACCCGCGGGTGTCGAGGAGCTCGGCGCTCGCCTCGAAGGCGACGGGGTTCCCCATCGCCAAGATCGCGGCGAAGCTGGCCATCGGCTACACGCTCGACGAGATCCGAAACGACATCACCCGCGAGACGCCGGCCTCCTTCGAACCGACGATCGACTACGTGGTGACCAAGGTCCCCCGCTTCGCGTTCGAGAAGTTCAAGGGAGCGGACGACGTCCTCACGACGCAGATGAAGTCGGTCGGAGAGGTCATGGCCATGGGCCGCACCTTCCAGGAGAGCCTGCAGAAGGCTCTCCGTGGTCTGGAGATCGATCGGAGCGGCCTCGAGTCCCCGCTCGGGAAGCGCCCGGGCGACCGCTTCACCGAGACCGAGCGGGTGCGCATCCGCGAGCAGGTGCGGGTGGCGCGCGCCCACCGGATCTTCTGGGTGGGCGAGGCCTTCCGCGCCGGCCTCGGCGTCGACGAGGTCCATCGCCTCTCGGCGATCGACCCGTGGTTCCTCCGGGAGATCCACGCCATCGTCGAGCACGAGGGCGTGCTGGCCCGGGGGCTTCCCGGGGACGCGGCCGCTTGGCGCGCTGCGAAGCGGATGGGGTTCTCCGATCGACGCATCGCCGGGCTCGCGAACTCGACCGAGGAGAAGGCCCGCGAAGCCCGTTGGGCGGCCGGGGTGCACCCGGTCTTCAAGCGCGTCGACACCTGCGCGGCCGAGTTCGAGGCCTACACGCCCTACCTCTACTCGACGTACGAGGAGGAGGACGAGGCGAAGCCGACCGACCGGCGCAAGGTCATGATCCTCGGAGGCGGGCCGAACCGGATCGGGCAGGGCATCGAGTTCGACTACTGCTGCGTGCACGCGAGCTTCGCGCTCCGGGACGCCGGGTTCGAGACCATCATGGTCAACTGCAACCCCGAGACGGTCTCGACCGACTACGACACGAGCGACCGCCTCTACTTCGAGCCGCTGACGCTCGAGGACGTGCTGGAGGTCGTCCGGGTGGAGAAGCCGGAGGGGCTCATCGTCCAGTACGGCGGGCAGACCCCGTTGAAACTCGCCGTCCCCCTGCAGAAGGCTGGCGTTCCGATCCTCGGCACCTCTCCGGACGCCATCGACCGGGCCGAGGACCGGGAGCGGTTCGCGGCCCTGATCGACAAGCTGGGCCTGCGCCAACCAGCGAACGGGGTAGCCCGCAGCGCCGACGAGGCCTTTCACGTGGCCCACCGCATCGGGTACCCGGTCATGGTGCGCCCCTCCTACGTCCTCGGCGGGCGCGCCATGGAGGTCGTCTACGACGACGCGGACCTCGCGAACTACCTTGCCGAGGCGGTGCAGGCCTCCAACGAGCGCCCCGTCCTCGTCGACCGGTTCCTCCGGGACGCGGCCGAGGTGGACGTGGACGTGGTCTCCGACGGCGTGGACGTGGTCGTGGGCGGCGTCATGGAGCACATCGAGGAAGCCGGCATCCACTCCGGCGACTCCGCCTGTGCGCTTCCGCCGTTCAGCCTCACGCCCGGCGTGATCGGCGAGATCGAGCGGCAGTCGGAGGCGCTCGCCCGCGAGCTCGGCGTCACCGGCCTCATGAACGTCCAGTTCGCCATCCAGGGGGAGGACATCTACGTCCTCGAGGTGAACCCCCGGGCGAGCCGCACCGTGCCCTTCGTGGGAAAGGCGACCGGCGTGCCGTTCGCGAAGGTCGCCGCGCTCGCCATGGTCGGGAAGGGGCTCGGGACGCAGGGGCTCACGGCGAGCCCGCGCCCCACTCACGTCTCCGTGAAGGAGGCGGTGTTCCCCTTCGCGCGGTTCCGGGGCGTGGATCCCGTTCTCGGACCCGAGATGAAGTCGACGGGCGAGGTGATGGGGATCTCGAGCGACTTCTCGGGCGCGTACTGGAAGGCGCAGTCCGCCGCGGGAAACACCCTGCCCCTGCCCCGATCGGGGGAGCGGCTTCGGGCCTTCGTCTCGGTGAAGGACGCGGACAAGCCCGTCGCCGCGCAGCTCGCCGGCCGCCTCGTGGCGCTCGGGTTCGAGGTGCTCGCGACGACCGGGACGGCCGCGTTCCTCGGGGCGCGCGGGATCCCATCCACGCGGGTCCTCAAGGTGGGAGAGGGGCGCCCGAGCATCGTCGACCGCATCATCGACGGGGACGTGCACTTCGTGATCAACACCACCGCGGGCAAGAAGGAGATCTCGGACAGCTACTCCATCCGCCGCGAGACGCTGATGCACCGCATCCCGTACTTCACGACGCTGACGGGGGCGCGGGCCGCACTCGGCGCCATGGAAGCGGCGCGTGGACCTGGCCCTGGCGTCCGCTCGCTGCAGGAGTATCACCGCCCCGCTCGGGGGTAGGGGAGATTGACAGCGCCGGAGCGCTGCCGCACTATGAATTACAGCGGCCGCTCCGGAGTTGCCCGGAGGCGGCCGCGGCATTTTTTTCCGGAAGGTGGCACCGGCATGTCGAGTTCCCGCCAGCCCATGACCAAGGCCGGCCTGCTTCGCCTGAAGGAGGAGCTCAAGCGCCTGAAGGCGGTCGAGCGCCCCCGCATCGTGAAGGAGATCGCGGACGCCCGCTCCCATGGCGACCTCTCCGAGAACGCCGAGTACCATGCGGCGAAGGAGAAGCAGTCGCACATCGAGGGGCGCATCGCGCAGATCGAGCACTGGATCGCGACCGCCGACGTCATCGACGTCTCGCGCCTGTCCGGAGACCGCGTCGTGTTCGGCGCGACCGTGACGCTCGCCGACGGCCAGAGCGGCGACGAGGTCCTCTACCGGATCGTCGGCGAGCTTGAGGCGGATCTGAAGGCAGGCAAGATCAGCATCACGAGCCCCATCGCGCGCGCCCTCATCGGCAAGAGCGAGGGGGACGTGGTGAAGGTGCAGGCCCCGGCGGGCACCCGGGAGTACGAGATCTGTGCCGTGGAGTTCGTGGACGAGGACCTGCCGGCCGAGCCGGCCTGACGTCCCGTCCGGCGGGAGGGCGATGGGGGAGAGCGGATCCGCCGGGCAGCCTGCGGGCGCCCGCGAGCTCGAAGCGCTCATCGCGCCCCTCAAGTTCGCCGCCCGGCAGGACCGCGCGGGCCTCGCCCGGCTTGCGCACCTTGGCGACACGGTGCGTGGGGCCGTCGCGCGCGCCATCCAGGCCGGCGCTCCCTCCAGCCCGGCGCTCGAACGCCTCTCCGCCGAGGCCGACGCCTACGACCGCCTGCCCCCCTCCATGCGGCTCGAGGCGGTCTGCCGGATCGCCGGGCAGCTGGCCGCCCTTGTGCCCGTCCCTCCGGAGGTGGCCGACCTCGCCCGGAGGCATCGCGTCGCGCCCGGCCCGCGGCCGGTCGAGGCCGCGGCGCGGACGCGCCGCAGCCGGCCGGAGAAGGGACCGGCCCCGGCACCCGCCCCCTCGGGTCCCTCGGACCGGGCGGAGCGGCGCCGCCGCCTCTCGACGCCGCTATCGTCCGTGACGGGCCTCCACCCCGCGCCCCGCGGGCTCCTCGAGGAGCGGGGGCGCCTCACCGTGGAGGCCGCGCTCGAGTTCTGGCCGAAGGCGTATCAGGACCGCAGCGTGGTCCGCCGGGTGGCGGACCTGCGGCCCGGCGAGGACGGGATCGCCGTCGTCGCCGTGCGCTCAGTCCGCCAGCAGCGCATGCGCAGCGGCAAGCCCATGCTGAAGGTGTCGGCGGGCGACGCGAGCGGGCGCCTCGAGCTCGTGTTCTTCAACCCGCCGCCCTGGCGGCAGAAGCAGTTCGTAGCCGGCGAGACGCTGCTCGCGTCGGGTTCGGTCTCCGAGGGGTACGGGGGCGTGCGGCAGATGGTCCAGCCCGAGGTGGAGAAGGTCGCGGAAGGGGACTCGGCGAACTTCGGCCGGATCGTCCCCTTCTACGCCGGTCCCGCGGACTACCAACATCCCGCGCTACGCAAGCTGGTGAAGCGCCTCTGCGACGACTTTGCGCCCTGGGCGGTCGACGATCTTCCGCCGCCGGTGCGCCGGCGACGGGGCCTCGTCTCCCGGGCACGGGCCCTCGCCGAGGCGCACTTCCCCCCGGACGGGACGCGGGTCGACGAGGCGGCCGCCCGGGCGACACCCGCATTCCGGCGCCTGGTCTTCGAGGAGTTCTTCTTCCTGCAGCTCGCGCTCGCCCTGAAGCGGCGGGGGCTCCGCCGGGAGGCGGGCATCGCCTTCGACGTCTCGGAGGCGAGGCGGGCCGAGGCGCTCGCGCCCCTGCCGTTCCGGCTGACGGCTGCCCAGGCGCGGGCCTTCGACGAGATCGCCCGCGACATGGGGCGCCCGGAGCCGATGAACCGGCTCCTGCAGGGCGACGTCGGCAGCGGCAAGACGGCGGTGGCCTTCGCCGCCATGATGCTGGCCGTCCGCTCGGGCTGGCAGGCCGCGCTCATGGTCCCGACGGAGATCCTCGCCGAGCAGCACGCCGCGACGCTCGGCCGGTGGCTCGAGGGCTCGGGCGTCGGAGTGGCCCTCGTCGCGGCGCAGGCGCGCGGGCGCGCCCAGCGGGCGACGCGCGAGGCGGTTCGTACGGGAGCCGCGCGGATCGCCGTCGGGACGCACGCGCTGCTCGAGGAGGACGTGGCGTTCGAGCGGCTGGGGCTCGCGGTCGTCGACGAGCAGCACCGCTTCGGCGTCCTGCAGCGGGCGCAGCTCGTTCGCAAGGGCGTTCGCCCGGACGTGCTCGTCATGACCGCCACCCCCATCCCGCGAACGCTCGCGCTCGCCTTCTACGGCGACCTCGACCAGTCGAAGATCGACGGCCTGCCACCCGGCCGGGCGCCGGTCGAGACCCGGGCATTCGGCGACAGCCAGCGCAGAAAGGCCCACGAGATCGCCCGGCGCGAGCTCGAGGCCGGGCGCCAGGTGTACGTGGTCTACCCCCTCGTCGCGGAGTCGGAGAAGACGGACCTCGCCGACGCGACGAGCGGCGCCGCGGAGCTCCGGCGCATCCTCGCGCCGTTCGAGGTCGGGCTCCTCCACGGTCAGATGCGGACGGAGGAGAAGCGCGACGTCATGGAGGCGTTTCGCGCCGGGCGGCTCCGGGTGCTCGTCGCGACGACGGTCATCGAGGTGGGGGTCGACGTCCCGAACGCCACGACGATGATCGTCGAGCACGCCGAGCGCTTCGGCCTGTCGCAGCTCCACCAGCTGCGTGGCCGCGTCGGGCGCGGCGCGGCGAAGAGCCAGTGCCTTCTCGTCGCGCACTACGCCCGGGCGGGGGACGAGGCGCGGGAGCGGCTTCGGACGATGACCCGTTCCCAGGACGGATTCGAGATCGCGCGCGCCGACCTCCGCATCCGCGGCCCGGGGGAGCTCCTCGGGACCCGGCAGGCCGGGGTGCCGCTCCTCCAGATCGCCGACCTCTACCGGGACGAGTCCATCCTCGACGAGGCTCGGGAGGAGGCCTTCCGGCTCGCCGAGGAAGATCCCGGCCTCGAGTCCCCCGAGAATCGTGCGGCGGGCGAGGCGCTCGCCGCGTGGTCGAGCCGCATCTCGCTCGCGCGCGTGGGCTAGGCGCCCACCCGCACCCACGGCGGGGCGTCGGGGGCCGTGTGCTATCCTCGGGGCGATGCCCACGTGCCCGGTTTGCGAGAACGCGCAGGAAGGAGGCGACGAGTGCGCGGTCTGCGGGCGCCTTCTCGGCGGCGGCTCCGATCCGGGCGCCCGCGTGGAGCCCGTGGAGGGGCTCGAGCCCACTCTCTTCGCCGACTCCGCGGCTCCCGCCGAGCACCTGGAGGGTCTCGAGCCGACGAGCTTCGACGACGTCGCCGTCGACCGAGGCGACCCCGTCGACGTCGAGCCGACGCTCGCCGCCCCGGTCGAGGCGCGAGTGGAGCCGCTCGAGGACATCGAGCGCACCGGTGCCTCGGACGTCCCCGACGAGCTCGAGCTCGAGCCCGCGGCGGCCGCGTGCCGGTATTGCCGCAGCGCCCTGCCCCCGTCGGCCGTGTTCTGCCCTCGATGCGGGATGCGCGCTGCCCGGGCGGCCGCGCCGCCGGCCGCGGGGACGGCCGCCCCGGCGGTGTGCTCGTCGTGCGGCACGCCGGCCGCCGGGGCCGTCTGCCGCGCCTGCGGGGCGCGCATGCCGGCGTAGGGCTCGGTCTCTCGCTCTCCGGGCGCGCCTTGCCAATCCACCGGATTTTGGGCAAATTACGATGCCCCGCCCATGAAAACGTTCACGGATCCCGAGATCTTCGCGCGCGTGAAGCGCCTCCCGCTCTACGTCTTCACCATCACGGATCGCCTCCGCGACGAGGCCATCGCCCGCGGGGTCGACGTGGTCGACTTCTCGATGGGCAACCCGGACCAGCCGACGCCTCCTCGGGTCGTCGAGGCGCTGCGCGCCGCGGCCGGCGATCCTCGGATGCACCGGTACCTGAACCCGCGCGGCATCCCGGAACTCCGGGCCGCGGCGGCGCGCTGGTGGAGGCGGCGGCACGGCGTCGAACTCGACCCGGAGCGCGAGCTGCTCATCTCGATCGGCTCGAAGGAGGGCATCGGCCACGCTCTCACCGCGTTTCTCTCCGCGGGCGACGCGGTCCTCGCGCCGACGCCGACCTATCCCATCCACGCCTTCGGCGCGATCCTCGCCGGGGCCGAGACCATCCCCGTCCCGGTCGGCCCGGACGTCGACTTCATGGAGTCGCTCCTCGAGGCCGCCGAGAAGGCCGAGCGCCGTCCCCGCGGCCTCGTGGTGAACTTCCCCGGGAACCCGACGGCCGCGGTGGCCACGCCGGAGCTCTTCCAGAAGATCGTGCGCTTCGCGGAGGCCCGCGACCTCTTCATCATCTCGGACCTCGCCTACTGCGACATCGTCTTCGACGGCGGACCGGCGCCCACCATGCTGCAGGTGCCGGGGGCCCGGGAGCGCACGATCGAGTTCATGTCGCTCTCCAAGAGCTACAACATGCCCGGCTGGCGCGTCGGCTTCGCGGCGGGGAACGCGGCACTCGTCGCGGCGGCGGCGCGCGTGAAGAGCTACCTCGACTACGGCCTGTTCGGCGCCGTGCAGCGCGCGGCCATCGTCGCGCTCGACGAGTGCGACGCGGACGTCGTCGCGATCCGGGAGCGCTACCGGAGCCGGCGGGACGCGCTCGTGCGCCACTTCGGCGAGGCGGGGTGGAAGGTCCCGCCGCCGCCCGCGAGCATGTTCGCGTGGGTTCCCATCCCGGAGACGTTCCGCGGGCTCGGCTCGCTCGAGTTCGCCAAGCGCCTCATCGACGAGGCCGGCGTGGCGGTCGCCCCGGGGATCGGCTTCGGCAAGGCCGGAGACGGCTTCGTGCGCGTGGCGCTCATCGAGGACGAGCCACGCATCAAGCTCGCCGCGGAGCGCATCGAGCGGTTCCTCCGGTCCGCCCGCCCTGCGCCGACGAGCCACCCGGAGCGGGCATGAGGGTGGAGCCGTACTCCGCCCGCTTTCGCTGCGCCGGGAACTGCGACTTCCGGGCCCCGCTCACCGACGTCGTCTACCGATGCCCTCGCTGCGGGGAGCTCCTCGAGGTGGAGCACGACCTCGACGCGCTGCGCACCCGCAGCGCCCCCGAGTGGCGGGAGCTGTTCGACCGGCGCTTTCGCATCGGCCCTTGGCCGCTCGGGTCGGGCGTGTGGGGCAAGAAGGAGTGGGTCTACCCGGGGCTCTCCGTCGACAACGTCGTCTCGATGTACGAGGGCGGCAGCCCTCTCTTGCGCCTCGAGCGCTACGGCCGCGACGTCGGGCTCGACGACGTGTGGCTGAAGGAGTGCGGCGTCACCCACACGGGCTCCTTCAAGGACCTCGGCATGACGGTCCTCGTCTCCGCGGTCAAGGAGATGCGGGCGCGGGGGACGCCCATCCGCGCCGTCGCCTGCGCCTCGACCGGAGATACGAGCGCCGCGCTCGCCGCCTACTGCGCCGCCGCCGACATCCCCGCGGTCGTGCTCCTCCCCCGGGGGAAGATCTCCACCGCGCAGCTCGTGCAGCCCATCTCCAACGGCGCGCTCGTGCTCGAGCTCGACGCCGACTTCGACGGCTGCATGAAGGTCGTGCAGGAGCTTTCGCAGGCGCCGGACATCTACCTCGCGAACTCGATGAACTCGTTGCGCATCGAGGGGCAGAAGACGATCGCGCTGGAGATGACCCAGCAGCTCGGCTGGAAGGTGCCGGACTGGGTGGTGATCCCCGGCGGCAACCTGGGGAACGCCGCGGCCGTCGGCAAGGGCTTCCTGATGCTGCGCGACCTGGGGCTAATTGACCGGCCGCCGCGGCTGGTGGTCGCGCAGGCGGAGCACGCGAATCCCCTCTACCGCGCGGTTCGGGCCGCCGGTCGCGCCGCCGCCGACGTGAAGGTGGACCCGGTCCCCGCCCGCACCACGCTCGCTTCGGCCATCCAGATCGGCGCTCCGGTCTCGGCGCGGCGGGCGCTGCGCGCGCTCGAGGCCATGGACGGGATCGTGGAGCAGGCCTCCGAGCAGGAGCTCGCGGACGCGGCGGCCCGCGCCGACCGGGCGGGGGCCTTCGCGTGTCCGCACACGGGCGTCGCGCTCGCCGCCCTGGAGAAGCTCGCGGCCCGTGGGACGGTGAAGCGGGGCGAGCGGGTGGTGGTGATCTCCACGGCCCACGGCCTCAAGTTCTCGGACTTCAAGGTCGGCTACCACGAGGCCGCGCTCCCGGGCCTGAAGCCCGCGCTGCGGAATCCGGCGGTTCCGCTGCCGGCGACGGTGTCGGCGGTCCGCGACGCGGTGGCCGCGCGTTTCGGCGCCGGAAGGTGAGGGCGATGGCAGCGGTCCAGGACCCGCAGCCCCTCGACGAGAGCGAGGCCGAGCGCCTTCGGGAGGAGCACGACCGCCTTGCGCGCGCCGTCGCGACGCGCACGTCCATCGACGACGTGCGACGAGGCGCGTACGCGTCCTTCCTGTGCGTGGTATCGGCGGGCCTCGCGGCGAAGTTCGCCTGGGACCGGTGGGGCTGGGGGCCGCACCGTGCGCCGATCCGCTTCCGGATCCCGCTCCTGTTCTTCTCGGCGCTCGTCCTCGCTCTCGCGTCGGGCGCCGTCGCCGCCTGGGCCTTCCGCCGCGCCCGGCGTCTCATGCGCGCCGAGGACCGCGACTTCGCCCGCCTGCGGGAGCTCCGCGGGCGGCTGGGGATCGAGCCATGACGCGCTCCTCCCGCGGCCGGTTCATCGTGCTCGAGGGGCTCGACGGCGCCGGAACCACGACCCAGGCACAGTGGCTCTCGGGCTGGCTCCGCGCGCGCGGCAGGAAGGTCCACGCGACGGCCGAGCCCTCGAGGGGACCGGTCGGGGCCATGCTCCGCAGCGTCCTCTCCGGGCGGCTCGTGGGAGCCGGAAACTCGGGGTTCGACGCGCGGGCCGTCGCGCTGCTCTTCGCCGCCGACCGGCTCGACCACTGGGCGAGCGAGATCGAGCCGCGGCTCGCCGAGGGATGCGACGTCGTCTCCGACCGTTACGTCCTCTCGAGCCTCGCCTACCAGGCGGTCTCGACCGGCGACGCCCGCTGGGTCGCCCAGGTGAACGCCAAGGCGCCACAGGCAGACCTGACCCTGTTCCTCGCGGTGCGCCCCTCCGTCGCGCTCCGGCGCCGCTTCGCCGCCACCGCGGACCGGGAGATCTACGAGACGCCGCGCTTCCAGGAGCGGGTCCACCGTGCCTACCGGCGTGCGCTCCGGACGCTCGGAGGGCGCGTCGAGGAGATCCCCGGGGAGCGGCCGGTGGAGGAGGTGAGCCGCCTCGTCGTCCGGGCGCTGGAGCGCCTCCTGCGATGACGCCCGCCCGCGCGGCCGTCCTCGTCGTCGGGAGCGAGGTTCTCTCGGGGAAGGTGGTCGACGAGAACGGGCCGTTTCTCGCGCGACGCCTTCGCGAGATCGGCATCGAGCTCGCCTCCATCCACGTCGTCCCCGACCGGATGGATCCCATCGTCGAGGCGCTCGACCTCGTCCGGCGCCGCGCGACCTGGGTCTTCACGTCGGGCGGCGTCGGACCGACCCACGACGACCTGACGCTACCCGCGGTGGCACGGGCGCTCGGCCTGCCGATGCGGCGGGACGAGCGGATGGTGGCAGTGCTCCGGGCCATGCACGCCCGACACCACCCGGGCGAGGGCCTTCCCGAGGTGGCGCTTCGCATGGCCGAACTGCCCGCCGGGACCCGGCTGCTCGGAGATCCGTCGTTCCCGACGCCGGTCGTGGAGAACGTCGTCATGCTCCCCGGGGTCCCGTCCTTCCTTCGCTTCCAGTTCGAGCACGTCGCCTCCATGCTGGAGGGCGAGCCGTTCCACCTCGTATCCCTGTACCTGCGCCCCGGCGAGGACCGCCTCGCCGAGGACCTGGACCGCGTCGCCCGGGCGCATCCGGACGTGGAGATCGGCAGCTACCCGCGGTTCGACGACGCCGACCACCGGGTGCGGGTGACGCTCGAGGGACGCGCGCGAGAGAGCGTGCGGTCGGCCGCGCACGCCGTCCTTGCGGCGCTCCCGGACGGCGCGGTCGTGCGGACCGAGGGCCTCTAGCCGGCCTGGCGTCTCACCAGGGCACCTCGTCCCCGCGCCAGTCGAGGAAGCGGCCGTTGTCACCCGGGCCGGCCTGGTCTGCGACCCGCAGCATCCCCGCGACGCAGTCCCCGATGGGCGTCGGCGCCCGCTGCCCTCCCATGTCGGTCCGCGTCCACCCCGGCGACAGCAGGAGCACGAGGACGCCGGCTGCGGCCGGGTCGCGCGCGATCGAGCGGTAGAGCATGTTCAGCGCCGCCTTGGAGGCGCCGTACCAGTACGGGGTCCCGCGGTTCAGGGCGAGTGAGCCGTAGCCGGAGCTCACCGCGACGAGCCTCGGCCTCTTCCCCCTGCGCAGCAGCCCCATGAACCCCTGCGCGACGAGGACCGCCCCCACCGCGTTCGTCGCGAGCACCGAGAGTCCGTCCTCGGCCCGGAGCGTCCCGAGGCCGCCCTCGGCGACCACCGTTCCCCGCGACCCGGGATACACGCCGGCGTTGGTCCAGAGGAGGTCCACTCGGTCGAGCTCCCGCGCGGCCAGCGCCGCCGCCGCCGCGATCGACGGAGGGTCGGTGTGGTCGAGCCGGGCGATGCGGACGGAGCCCGGGTGCTCCGCCGCGAGGGCGGCGAGCGCCCGCGCCTCCGAGGGGTTCCTGCAGGTCGCGAGAAGCCGGTCTCCGAGCCGGGCGTGCTGGCGCGCGAGCTCGAGCCCGATGCCGCGGGAGGCGCCCGTGATGACCACCCGTTCGGTCATCCGAGCGCCCACGCGCGCGCACACGCACCGCCGGGGGACCCCGGCTCTAGGTCTCGAACCGGTCGATCTTCCCGGCCTTGTGAAGGATCTCGAGCGCGCCCAGCGTGATCTTCTCGCGGTCCTCGCCCTGGAGCTTCACGACGAGCGGGGCGAGGGCGGCTTCGCCCGGCCGGGACGGCGGCGGGGGCACCACCGAGACGGCCCAACTGTCGCCGAGATCGCGGTCGACGAACACCTGACAGGAGACGTTTCCGATGAACGCACGCGCCATCTTCGGGAAAACCTCGCTCGCTGCTGGGAGGCGCGAAGATAGCGCAAAGCCCTGCCCAGGGAAAGCGCGAGCGGCGTCGATGAGCGTGCCCGGATAGAACCCGGTCGTGGGTCACCTCCCCATGGACGTGCTCCTGTACGACGGCGCCTGTCCGATGTGCCGCGGCGCTGCAGCCGCCCTCGTCCGTGCCCTGCCGCCCGGGGCGGTGGACGCCCGGTCCTTTCGCGAGGCGGGCAGGTCCGGGTCGTATCCCGGGCTCGACGAGGCGGAACTCGGCCGGGCCGTGGCGCTCGTGCGCCACGACGGGCGCGTCTTCCGCGGGGCGGAGGCCGTCGTCCAGGCGCTGCGGGCCCACCCGGTCGGCTGGCTCGCGCGGGCCTACTACATCCCCGGCCTCCGCTGGGCGTGCGACCGCGCTTACGCGGCCGTGGCACGCCGCCGCGGGCTCGACGTCGACCGGAACGCGGTGACGCGCCCGTGACAGGCACCGGCTACACCTCGTTCCGGGCAGGATTCCCCCCAAGGAGACGCCGTGCCGAGAACCGCTCGCGACCCCGACCGCCCGCAGTGGCTCAAGTCGGTGCCGTTCATCGCCGTCCACGTGCTCGCCGTCGCGACCCCCTTCGTCGCCCACCCCACGGCGCGGCTGTTGGCCCTCGCGCTCTCCGTCTACGCGCTGCTCATGTTCGGCGTCACGGCCGGCTATCACCGGTACTTCTCGCACCGCGCGTACCGGACGAGCCGGGCGTTCCAGTTCGTGCTCGCGGTCCTCGGAAGCCTCTCCGTCCAGAAGGGGGTCCTGTGGTGGGCGGCGCACCATCGCGACCACCACCGCCACTCGGACGGACCGGCGGACGTCCACTCGCCCGTTCAGCGCGGCTTCTGGTGGAGCCACGTCGGCTGGATCCTGTCCGAGCGCTACGACGCCACTCGGACCGATCGGGTGCGGGATCTCGCGCGGTACCCCGAGCTCGCCTGGCTCGACCGGCACGCGGTCGTCGTGCCCGTCGCCTTCGCGACGTCGCTGTTCTTCGCGGGCGGCCTCCCGTGGCTCGCCTGGGGCTTCTTCGTGCCGGTCGTGGTGGCCTGGCACGTGACCTTCTCCATCAACTCCGTCGCCCACGTCCTGGGGCGCCGGCGCTACCCGACCGGTGACGAGTCCCGCAACAGCCTTCCGCTCGCGCTCCTCACCTTCGGCGAGGGATGGCACAACAACCACCACTACTACCCGTCGACGGCCAACCAGGGGTGGTTCTGGTGGGAGCTGGACCTGAGCTACTACCTGCTCCGGGCGCTCGCCGCGCTCGGGCTCGTCTGGGACCTGCGCACGCCGCCCCGGCGCGTCCGGGATGGCGCTGCCGCCGGCGCGGACCTCGCCGAGCCCCCGCTCCCGGACGCTGCTCCGGGTCGCTGAGAGGTTCAGAGAAAGACGGACCGGCGGGCAGCGACCTCGGCGTCGAGGAGGCGTTGCAGCGTCGCGCGAACCCCCTCCGCCACCGCCCCCACCGCGGCCGGGTCGTCCGCGCTCGCCGGCGGGGGTGGCTGGACGGGTTGGCCGAAGCGGATCGACCAGCGGGATGGCAGGGGCACCCAGCCGACGGGGGCCGAAGGCAGTCCCGGCGCCAGGGAGAGGAGCGGCAACCCGAGCACCTCGGCGAGCCAGCCCTGGCGGCCGAAGGGTGCGCTCGCCTCCTCGCTGCCCACGACGGCGCACGGCACGATGGGGACCTGCGCCCGCGCTGCCACGCGCACGAAGCCTCCCCGGCCGAATCGCTGGATGCGGTACCGTTCGCCCCACGGCCTCGACGCGGCCTGGTGCCCCTCGGGGAAGACCGCGACGAGCGAGCCGTCGGAGAGGAGGGCGTGCGCGTTCTCGGGCGTCGCCCGGACCGCGCCGAGCCGCACCGCGAGGGCGCCCGACACCGGCACCGAGAGGTCGGGCGCGTCGAGGAGCGGACGGAGCTCCCGGTTGAGAGGGTGGCGGGCGGCCGCGAGCCGGAGGACGAGCGCGTCCCAGGGGAGCGAACCGCCGCGGTTCGCGACGAGCAGCGCCGGCCCCGGCGGGATCGCGCCGACCCCGCGGACGTCGACGCGCCACCACGTCTCGAACAGGAAGTCGAGCAGGGGCCTCGCCGCCTCCCACAGCCTTGCGTCCATGCCGAAGGCGTCGAGCCCGCCCGGCGCGGCGAAGAGCCTGGCGAGCGAGGCGAGCGGCTTCAGGCTTTCCCGCAGAGCCGGAAGCAACCGAAGGAGGAGTTCCCGCAGCTCCTCGGCGTAGGTGAGCGGGCCGGTGCGCCGCGCGAGTTCCGCGAGCCGGGCCTCGGCGCTTCCGAGTGCCTCCTCGGCGCGCGCGTCGAGCCGCTCGAGGCGCGCGGCCGGCTCGGGCGCCTGGTCGACCTGGCCCGGCCGGGCTTGCGCAGCGGGGGGAGGCGCCGGTGGGACCGGCTCCGACTGCGGGACCGGTGCCGTCCGCACGGCGGCGCCGCGCTGGAAGGGGTCGTTGCCGAGGACGGGGCGGCGGGGGTGGCTCGACGGCGCGGCGGCCCGCCCCTTGCCCGCTTTCCGTGCCATGGCAACGGCTCCATACACGGCAGGGCCCGATCCGTCAAACCACGCCGTCAGGGACCATTCGACAGACGGGGCGATCCGCGGTAACTACGCTGGCTCGCCGGCCCGGGGCCGGCAGGAGGCTCCCGACATGGCACGCACGTCCCGCCTGCTCCTCGCCGCCGCGGTGCTCGCGGCGTCGGCCGCGTGTGGCACGAGCACCACGACCTACATGAGCTGTTCGCACGGAGCCGACTACTGCTACGACTTCCCGTCCGGCACGACCGTCCAGGCGGCGCTCACGGCCTGCGTGGGGGTGGGCGGGGTGGGAGGGCAGTACGTGCCCGAGGCGTGCACCCCGCTGGACCTGAGCGGCTCGTGCACCGGGTCCGCGAACAACCTCGTCATCGGGACCGTCATCCGCTACTACTACCCGGCCTTCGACGAGACCCGGGCGGCACAGGCCTGCGCCATGGCCGGGGGCGCGTTCAGCGGCCCCTGAGGTCACGGCAGGGTCCTTCCTCCGTTCGCGAGCGCAGGCACGACGGGCACCCGGCGGCTCTCGTCGGAGCCCCGTGCTAGGAGACCCCGTGGCGAACGTCCGCGTCCTTCCTCCGGATCTCGTCAACCAGATCGCCGCCGGCGAGGTCGTCGAGCGACCGGGCTCCGTCGTCAAGGAACTCGTGGAGAACGCCCTCGACGCCGGGGCGCGCGCCATCCAGGTGGACGTCGAGGACGGCGGACTCTCGCTCGTTCGAGTCGCCGACGACGGGAGCGGCATGGCGCGGGAGGACGCGCTGCTCGCCCTCGAGCGCCACGCCACGTCCAAGCTTCGCGACGCGGCCGGCCTGCACTCGATCGCCACGATGGGCTTCCGGGGCGAGGCCCTGCCCGCCATCGCCTCGGTGTCCCGGATGCGCATCGACACGAGCCCGGCCGGCGACGGGCTCGAGCCTGGGACCCGGGTCGTCCTGGAGGGTGGACGCGTCGTCGAGGTCGGGGAGGTGGCGCGGGCGAGGGGCACGACGGTGGAGGTCCGGGACCTCTTCTTCAACACCCCCGCACGAAGGAAGTTCATGCGCTCGGGTCCCGCCGAGGCGAGCCACGTGTCCGAGGCCATCCTGCGCGTCGCGCTCGCGCGAACCGACGTCGCGTTCACGCTGCGCTCGGGCGGCCGGGTGACCCTCTCCACGCCGGCCGGGGCGGCGCTCGCCGATCGGGCTGCAGCTGCGCTCGGCCGCGACGTCCACCGGCACCTGATCGCGCTCGACGCGCGCCAGGGCGACATCCGCGTTCGCGGCGTGGTCGCCTCTCCGGATCATTCGGGGGCGACCTCTCGCGGGCTGTACCTGTTCGTGAACGGCCGCTACGTCCGGGACCGCGGTGCCGCGTTCGCCGTGTTGCGGGCGTACGCGGGGTCGCTCCCGGCCGGGCGTCACCCCGCCGGGGTGCTCTTCCTCGACACTCCGCTGGAGGCGGTCGACGTGAACGTCCACCCCCAGAAGCTCGAGGTGCGGTTCTCGGACGCCCGCACCGCATACGACGCGATCTACCGGGCGGTGTCCGAGGCGCTGCGCCCGGCACCGTGGCTGCGACACGCATCCGCGGAGCCGCGCGCCGCGCCCGTCGCCGCCGAGGAGGCGGCCGAGGTCCTCGACGCGGCCGCACGGGGGGCCCCGGCGCTCGGCGACGACCTGCGCCTCCCGTTCCCGCCGCCGAGGGCGACCGCGCCGGGCGCGGCCTTCGCCGCCCCGGAGGCCCCCGCGGGGCCGCCCGGCTACTTCGGCTCGCTTCGGTTCGTGGGGCAGCACGCCCGCACCTACCTCCTCTGCGAGGCCCCCGGGGGAACCCTGGTCGTCATCGACCAGCACGCGAGCCACGAGCGGCTGCTCTTCCACGGGCTGCGGAAGGCGTTTCGCGAGAGGGAGCTCTGCGGCCAGCCGTACCTCGTGCCCCCGGTGGTGCCGCTCCCGGCGGCGCTGGCGCGCGGCCTCGAGGCCTCGCTCGCGGACGTGCGCCGCCTCGGGCTGGAGGTGGAGCCGTTCGGGCGCGACTCCTTCGCCGTCAAGGCGGCGCCGGCGCTCCTCGCAGGCGTGCCCATGCAGCCGCTCCTCTCCGACCTGGCGGAGCAGCTCGAGCAGGCGGCGCGGGGCGAGGCGGTCGAGGAGGCCATCGACGGGCTGCTCGCCACGATGGCCTGCCACGCGGCGGTCCGGGCGAACCAGGGGCTGTCGCGGGAGGAGGCCCAGGCGCTGCTCGACGGCCTCGACGCCATCGACTTCAAGGCGCGCTGCCCCCATGGCAGGCCCGTCGTCGTGGAGCTGCCGCTCGCGGAGCTCGAGAAGCGGGTCGGTCGGCGGTAGGGAGGGCGGGCTCCCGGACGGCGGTCGCGTTGCCGGACGAGGTGGCGCCGGGCCGAGAGCCCTCCCAAAAAGATGAAGCGCAACGCAGCCGCCATAGGGGTGCGGGGGGGAGATTCCCTTGGCGGCCCGCTGCGCTTCCGCGACAAACTTCGAGCAATAGGCAGGCCAACGGCGATCACACTAGAAGTATCCGCAATCACTTGTATTTCTGTCGATATCCCGGTCTGTCAGGCGAAGAGACCTTTCACGGGTGCAGTCGAGCATTTCATTCTTGAAATCCTTTACGGACGTGCGGGCCGGTGGCAGATTGCGCGCCGTGCCTCCCCGGGATGCGCGCTACCGGCCGTATCGATTCGCGGCATGGGTCTTCTACTTCGGCGCCATCGTGGTGCTCGTCGGGCTCTTCGTGACGAGCGTGGTGCGAAACCTCGCCAACCGGACGCGCCACAGGGACCAGACGGGCGAGAGCGCGCTGCCCACCCGAACGTCGCTCCGGGTCTGCATGGACGACCTCGACGGCCTGTACCGCGAGCAGAACGAGCGGGCCTGGGCGCTCGGGTCGCGCTTCGAGGGACAGGATCCGCTCGGCTCCTGGACCGAGTGGGCGCAGCGCTGGGAGGAGCGCCTCGACGACGTGGCCGATCGCTGCGGGCTCGACGCGCCCGGCGGGGAGTGGGCCGGCGCCCGGGCCGACATGGCCGCCGCGCGAGACGCGATGCTCGCCCTGCACCGAGCCTACGCCGCGCAGGTGAACCGGTTCGCCCAGGAGAACGCGGACCTCGCCCGGGCCGCCGCGGAGGCCATGGCGCACGCCCGCGAGGCCGCGGCCCACCCGCGCTAGCCCAACTTCCGCAGTTCGGGGTCGGGCAGGCGGCTGAGGACGATTTCGTCGTTAGCCAAGCGAGCGAGAGAACTGGGCCGGCCGTGGCGGAAGTGGCGTGTAGTGCCGACCAACCCCCTT
>Ga0335069_10002177_pt1 | contig 30442 bp, 30 predicted proteins | sample Lox_Sample_11_FD_206714 | JGI IMG/M metagenome (GOLD analysis project Ga0335069, IMG submission 206714) | Soil microbial communities from Loxahatchee National Wildlife Refuge, Florida, United States - Lox_Sample_1.1 | ecosystem: Environmental > Terrestrial > Soil > Wetlands | place: USA...
GCGGGTTGCGTCTGCGAATGAGCCGCAGGAACCGCGGCCGTGGCGATTGCCAAGGACAGCACCACCAGGGCAATCAGCCGAAGGTTGCGCATCGATCGGAACGCCTTCGCCTGGGCACGCATAAGTTGTTCGAGCAAGAATCCAGGTACGAGTGCTAGCAGCATGGTTGGTTCAAAACTTGGTTTCGTCTCGTTTACTGCCACGAATCGTTTCCACGTTGTACGTCGTCGGCGCGACTACGGGAGCCGAAACCGCGAGCTTGCGGATTTTCGGCTTGGGCTGAGCTGCTTGTTGCGGCGTTCCACCCGGATACAGGGAACTGGCGCGCGTCGCGTCGATTCCTTCCTTACGGTTGTCGAGCGGATTCCGAAGCGCGAGCTGAATCCGGCCTTCCTGCGAAGCCAGCGTGAGTTTCTGAGCGTCGTCGGGAGAAACCAGAAGCGTGATGACCGGCGCGACCTGCGATTCTCCAGTATTACTACGCTCCAGATTCTTGCCCACGGCGATCACGGCAACGTTCTCCAGGACAGTCGTCGTCTGCCGGTCGTTTCCGTTGCTGGTCGTGCCGGTTGCCAGGACGTCAACCCGCGAGCCGGGTTGCACAAATCCCGCCACCGAAACCACGTCATTGACTCGGACTGACACCGCGCGCATTCCAGTCGGAATCAACGATGGCAGCCCCGAACCGGCTTTGGGAGCCGCCAGTTTGCTGGGGAGAATGAATTCACCCTTGCCGATGGGCAGGACTACTCCGCGCTCGAGAACCTGTTCCAAATTGGTAAAGGCGCCGGGTGGGACAACGGACTGAGGAAACCGGGCCATGCGGACATATCGGCCTTCGAGCTTGGCGCCCACCGAGATGTCGTCCGCGGCGACGACAATGTCCACCCCCGGTTCGTTCCCGGCGCCGAGCGAAAGACGCAACCGGTTATAGACAGTGAAACTGACGAGGAGGCCCAGCGCCAAAGCCAATCCCCCGATCATCAACAAACGGCCTCGGTTCATTCCTCTCCTTGCCGATCAGCCCCAGACCGACGACAGTCGCGTGCTTCGAGCGAGCCGGTCACGGTGACCGTTTCGCAACTACTGCGAGATGCTGCTGGCCACTTGCGAAAACACATTGTTGGCATTACCGCCGATCAAGCGGATCGTGCCGATGACAATCACCAGGATCACGGCCAGCATGACGGCGTATTCGGCGATATCCTGCCCTTCCTCATTGCGCCACAATCGTTTGGCCAGATCTCTCATTCTTGCCTCCGCAACTTTCGTCCGTGCTGAAAATCTCTTCCGATTTGCCAGCACTATCCGGGTGGTCCCGGCAAGCGCGGGCCAAAGCACCGGATTCCGCCGTTCATTCTGCCCGAATCCGCCAACAGCCCGGCTCTTCTACCGGATTCCAGGTAGGAAAGCCAGTGGAGTTTGCCCTTAGTGTCGCAGATTCAGGAACTCTGCGGTACACATTTTTTCGCTCTGGTTCCGCGCTTGGTACGACCTCCGACACCGCGATCGGCAGACTGGCGGCACGATTTCGGAGGAAGATTACCGCTTGGGAGTCGCGGTATTCCGACCCCCAGCCAGCATCCATCGACAGAGCCTGCGACAGAGGCGAAGAAGGGGGCACTAGCACAACCTCTACGCCTCGAGAATCAAGAACCTGCCGCCAGCCCTCCTGTAGCTGCAGGGCTTGCTGGAACTCGCGGAGTATGTTGTCACCGTAAAGATCGGCACGGCCGTCGATGAACACATGGTATTCCGGACTCAGCTTCCAGATGGCATAACCGCCCCAGTCGTAGTACGCGAAAAGGTGGCTCGGCATGGGGTGCGATTGCAGGAAAGCCACCGCCTGAGCAGGGAAGAGGTCGCGTTCCGTCTGAGACTGGCTGCGGAAGAGGCTGTCCCAGCGAACCACGGCAAATAACGCCATCAGCACCAACACGGCACCGCGGAAGGCAAGCGGATATTGCCGAAGACGCTTCATAGGAGGGGCGACGGGAAGGATGACAGCCATGATTGGGCCTGCGAGGAGCACGAAGATCGGTATATGGCGTACCGCGTCGATCGCGGCTGCAAACGTCAGCACCAGAGGCACGATGGAACGAGCTTTTGGCCGGGAGCGGGAATTTGCCATGGCGACCAGCAAACCCAGCCAAATGATCAACAAGGGCGCATATCGAAGCTGATGAAAGTCGGGAGGGTGCCATTCAGCGATGAAAGACCGCATTCCCTCGGACCGTAAGACATCAAGCGGGTAGCGATAAAGCTGGCTGCCGCTCGGATTCAGTGGTACCAGGGCCATACAAGCAATGATGACAAGCACGATGCGCGTGAGATGCGGCCGGACCTGAGTCCATGGGGTTCGGGCCGACGCCGCCTCCCAGAGCAGTCCGAGCGCAATGGCCAGAAGCAAGGCAGGTCCGAGGGCAAACCCGGCATGCAGGTTGAGCCACAGAAGAAAGACAGGCGGGATCAGGAGCAGGAGCGGCGGATGCTCCTCTCCTCGTTCCACGAGCCAGAGCGTGAGGCTGGCAAGAGCGAAGGTAAACATCTGGGGACGCGCCCCCCAGGCCGGCGCGGCGGCCAGAGCGGCAATCGCGACAGCTACTGCCGCTCCGGACGGCTTGGCCGGGCAGCGCAGATAGAGCAGCATGAAACCGGCAGTTGTCACGACGGAGGAAAAGAGGATGAGGCCGCCAACGCCGCCGTGCCGCCAGATCTCGTAGAACACCACCTCGGACAGCCACTCGTGCGATATCCATGGATCCCCAGCACGAGTAAAGGAGAACGGGTCGGAGTGTGGAATATGCCCGGTTTGCACGATCCACTGCCCGGTGCGCAAATGCCACCACAAATCGGGATCAGCGGCGCTCCGCGCCGTCATGGCGAGCAGGCCGAGAAGCAGGATTCCTGCGAACGTGCGGACTCGGTTTAGCGGAAGAATCTGCATCGGAGGTGCGCTGGCGATTATAGAATCAAGCCGCGATTCGTGTTTCTATGAACGGTTTCAGGCTCGAACGAAACAGGCAAGTAATTGCCGGCGCCTTCCTGTTGGCTATGGCAGTCGGCCATGTGGTGTGGGCGACGAGCATATGGCCGGCACTCCGCCGCGGGTATCAGGACTTTACGATCTTCTACACCGCCGGGGGGATGGTCGGCAGCGGACAGGTAGCGTCGCTTTACGACCTGTCGGCGCAATACGACGCACAGCGAAAATTCGCTCCGGATGTTCGGATTCGTCAGGCAGCCCTCCCGTATAACCACCCGCCGTTCGAGGCGCTTCTGTTCATGCCCTTTGCATGCCTGGGGTACGTTCCGGCGTACCTTGCATGGACAGCACTCAATTTCGTGATGCTGGCAGCGAGTCTGATGCTACTGAGGAGCTTTCCGGCAATTCGTGCACTGTCGCCTTGGCTGCTGGCGTTGGCGGGAGCTGGTTTCTTCCCCGTGGCGATCAGTTTCATCCAGGGACAAGACACTGTGCTTCTGCTTCTGATCGTGGTCACGGCGCTGGTGGCCCTGGCGCGACAGCGCAATGTCATCGGTGGAGCTGTGTTGGCTCTCGGATTGTTCAAGCCTCATTTCGCTGGGCCACTGGCTCTCTTGCTGGCGATGCGGCGTCCGCGGCTGCTGGGTGGGTTCATTCCTGCCGGATTGCTGCTGGCCGGGATCTCGGTGGCCATGGTGGGATGGCGTGGCGCGATGAACTATGTACATTTTGTCCTCCACTTGGAGAACAGCGGCGCAGGCGGCGCAATCGGGGCTAATGATATGCCCAACTTGCGTGGCTTGATAGATACTATGGCGTCTTCAGTGACCGGTACTGGGACGAGCCGTTTCCTGACGATTGCTGCGTCGATTGCATTGTTTCTCTTCACGCTGCGGAAAGAGCGGAAGAACGATCATTCGATTGTCGCCACGTTCGGTCTGGGGACGGTTGTTACCATGCTCGTCAGCTACCATGGTCTGCCTTACGACTTGATCCTTCTCCTTCCCATCGCGCTGTTATTGTTTGCCGGGCAGGTTGAAGCGGCGAACCGTATGGACACCGCATTGCTAGTGGTGCTGTTTCTGACACCGCTGTATGCGTTCCTGTGGCTGCGCCTGAACCAGATTGCATGGTTTGCTCTCGTTGTGATTGGACTGCTTTGTCGGCTGTGGTATCTGCCCGTTCCCGTGGACGCTGACTTGGATAGTCGTGTGGCGTCGAGGTCATCTCAGATCCCATGAGGACATCCGGTGACAGTTCTAAATTGTGGTGGGTCGTGTTGCTATCCCTGATGTGCGCCTCTGGCATGTGGCTGTACATGCAGCGCGTGCTCATTGCCTACCAGATCGCCGATGCCCAAGCGCACAGCAGGCCCCGGGGGAATCTGTCCGATCTCTATCCCCGTTGGCTGGGGGCGAGGGAGTTGCTTCTTTACGGACGGGATCCCTACAGCGACGACGTCACTCGAGAGATTCAAGCCGGGTACTATGGCCGTCCATTGGACACCTCAAACCCGTCGGATCCACGCGACCAGCAGGCATTTGCCTATCCGGTTTATGTCGTGTTTTATCTGGCGCCGACGGTGCGCATGCCGTTCGGGATGGTGCAGAGGGTATTCTTCTGGATGCTGGTCGCCGTAACCGCGGTCTCGGTGGCGCTCTGGATACGAATGCTGCGGTGGCCGCTGTCACACCCCTCCCAGATTGCCGTTCTGGTGCTGGTTTTTGGGAGTCTGGCCGTGGTTCAGGGACTGAAACTGCAGCAGATCACGTTATTGGTCGCGGCCATGATGGCGGGCGCTGTTGCACTGGTGGTTGCGGATCGTCTCGTGTTCACCGGCATTTTGCTGGGTTTGGCGACGATCAAGCCGCAGGTTGTCTGCCTGCTGCTGCTGTGGCTGGCGATCTGGACGCTCGGGGATTGGAAGCGTCGGTATCGATGGATGGTCTCATTCCTGATCACGGTGGCTATCCTGGCGGGCGCCTCGGAACTCGTGCTGCCGCATTGGATTCCGCGCTTCTGGCATGCCATGCATGACTACCTTCACTACACCGAAGGCGTGCCGTTACTGCATAAGTTGCTTCCAACTCCCTGGAACTGGATCGTGGAAATCGCAGCGGGGGGCGGAGCGGTGCTGGTGTGCTGGACCAATCGCAGACAGACAGCAGAGGCCCGGATCTTTGCCGCGACGACATGTCTCGTCCTGGCGGTTACGCTGTTACTGGTCCCGAGCTACGCTCTCTACAATCAGGTGCTGTTGGTGCCGACGATCCTGCTCGTGGCGCGGGAGCGCTACCCACTTTGGCAAAGAAGCGCCGTCATTCGTGCCCTGCTGGGGATCGGAGTGACGCTGTTGTTGTGGCATTGGATGGCCGGTCTCGTGCTGGCTGTTCTCTCCTTCGTGGCGCGGCCGGAGTGGGTGCAACGTGGGTGGGCAGTGCCAGCCTGGGCGACACCGACGCTGCCCCTGGCTGCCGCGGCTCTCGTGCTCTCTCTGGCATATCCAGGATCAATGTCCGCGTCCCGGAGCACGATCCCGTCGTAGAATGCTAGGGCCGGCGGTAAGGTACCTGCCGGGGCGCGCAGGAGAATTACGGGTTCATGTCTGTTTCGTCGACAACACCATCGGGGGCAGTGTCGGGGATCTTCCCGGTCGTGATCTACGTCCAGGGAAATGAGCAGCAGACGCTGTCGCTGAACCATACGCCATATACGGTCGGCCGCAAGGTGGACCGCGACCTGGTGATTCCGGATCCTCGTGTTTCGCGCGAGCACGCTTCGATCATCGCCGAAAACGGCGAGTTCTTCGTAGTCGACCAGGGGTCGAAGCACGGGACGTTCGTCAATGGGGAGCGGGTCGATCGCCGCAAGCTGGCGCGGAACGACCGTCTGGAATTCGGCGCCCGCGATGTTGCCTACTGCATCTTCCACCCTCTGCATGCGACCTCGAATACCGCACGCGAATTTCTCAGCCAGATTTCCGGCATCCAGATCGCGCCCGAGGCCAGCGATCTCGAGAAGCTCACACTCTTTCTTGAAGCGGCGCGTAAACTGAACACGATCGGCGTGCTCGATGAAATCCTGGTAACACTCATCGATGCCACGCTGCGACTGACACGCGCCGAGCGGGGCTACATCTTCCTGAAAGATTCGGACGGGAATCTGACGCTTGCCGCCGGCCGCAACTCCAAGGGCGAGCCCCTTCTGGACGACAAGACGATATCGCGCTCGGTGCTCGAAGAGGCGCTCACATCGAACTCGGAGTATCTGGTCACCGATACCAGCCAGATGATGGACATGAAAGAGCGGCACAGCATTGTGGCGTTCGATCTTCGCACCGTCATTTGCATGCCGCTACGAAGGCCGCTCGTACAAGCGACACGAGCCCAGCAATCGCCGGGCGCCGATGTCATGGGCGCGCTGTACGTCGACTCGCGGTTTGCGTCCCGCGACATTACGAGCGTGAGCCACGACATTCTGCGGGCGATCGCCACCGAAGCCGCCCAGTTGATCGAGAATGCGCGCCTGGTGCAAGCCGAAGAAGCGGCGCGCCGCTATCAGCAGGAACTCTCCATCGCAGCGTCGATTCAGCAGCAGCTGATGGCGGTCACGATCCCCGAGGTTGCGTTCGCGCGGCTCAGTCCGCGCAACCTGCCTTGTAAGGAGATCGGGGGCGACTTCTATGACGTGGTGAACACACCGGACGGGCTGGCCGTCGTGCTGTGCGACGTCAGCGGCAAGGGAGTCTCGGCCGCGCTCCTTGCGTCAACCTTGCAGGGGATGATGTATTCGCACCTCATCGCGGGTATGCCGCTGACCGAGATCGTGGAAGCGGTGAATCGCTACTTTACCCAGAAGCACATCGGCGGGAAATACGCGACGCTGATCGTGGCGCGCCTGCGTCACGACGGCGATCTTGAATATGTCAATTGCGGGCACGTTCCGCCGGTCTGGATCTGCAATCATGAGGTGCTGCGTCCTGCCCATGCGAACTTGCCGGTAGGGCTGCTGGCAGAGGCCACCTACGAGAGCGATCGTTGCCAGATGAAACCCGGCGACCGTCTCATCCTGGTGACCGACGGCGTCACGGAAGCAGAGAATGCTCACGGCGAGATGTTCGATAGCGAGCGACTCGAAGCGGTGGCGGGAACAAGCAAGTCTTTGGACGACATTTTTGCAGCCATCGCTGACTTCTGTGGCGGTACGCCGTTGAATGACGACTGCACGGTCGTCGAACTGGTCTTCAGCGGGAACGAGTAATGCCACGAGTCGGTGCCCGGGCTCCACTTACTCGATCCGTGTCAGCGGCCTTCCAGCATCTTCACCAGCGTAAAGAGCGTGTGATTGACTGGCGTCGGCACGCCGAGCGCGGCTCCGCGACGTGCGATATAGCCGTTGAGGGAATCAATTTCCGTCAACTTCCCCCGATGGATGTCTTGTGCGGTTGACGAGAACGCTTCCGGCATTTGCGTAGCAATCTTCATCGCGCCGGCCAGCGCAGCTTCTGAGCTGGCGACATCAGGCAACACAACGTTCGCGGCATGCGCGACGGCCAACACTTCCTCGACTGCCGCCCTAACCAGTTTGCGCGCCTCCGGATTTCTGGCAATCTCGCCGTACCTCACGCGAGCAAGCGCCGAAATTGCATTCAGCGCGCAGTTCCAGATCAATTTGGTCCACAACTCACCCTCGATGTTGTCCGAGAGGCGGCAAGGAATATTGGCGCGCGTGAAAATCTCCGCGACGCGCCTGGCGCCCAGGTCCCTGGCGCTGAGAACCAGGTCGCCGCGTCCCACGTGTTTGATGCAACCGGGTTTTTCGACAGACGCGGCGATATAGACGACGGCCGGGAGGATGTTGATCTGCGCCGCGGCACGAATCTGTTCCGCATTGTCAACGCCGTTGTGCAGGCCGACCACCAGCGTCTCGGGCCCCAGAAGAGGGGCAATTGCTCTTGCGGTGGCAGCGTTATCGACAGTCTTTACGCAGAAAAGAACCAGGTCAGCTCCTCGCACCGCGACGAAATCGGTGGTGGCTTCCAAGTGGACACTTTTCTGAAATTGCAGGGTATCGAGAAAGAGGCCATCGCGATTTACCGCATCAACGAAGGCAGGGCGCGCGATCAAGACGACTGGAGCGCCCGCCAGCGCCAACAGGCCCCCAAAGTATCCGCCGACCGCCCCTGCGCCCACGACTGCGACACGCGGCCATCCATCGAGCTGCGATGTGCTGTCCGTCAGGCCTCTGCTCCTTTGTGGATCGCAACCGTCGACCATGTCTTGTCGGCCGCGTGGCAGAGTTTCTCGATTGCGCAATCGGCGCACTTGGGGCTGCGGGCCACACACAGCTTCCGGCCATGCCAGATCACCTCATGCGAGAAGTCGGTCCAGCGCTCGCGGGGGACGATCTGCATCAGGTCCTGCTCAATCTTGACTGCGTCTTCCTGGGAAGTGAGTTCCAGACGGCGTGAAATGCGTGTAACGTGCGTATCGACGACGACGCCCTCGTTCTTCTTGAACCAGGTGCCCAGCACGACATTGGCTGTCTTGCGGGCAACGCCGGGAAGGGTAAGCAACTGCTCCATGGTCTGCGGGACTTCTCCGCCAAAGTCGGAGACAATTTTGCGCGCCGCCCCCACGATGGATTTCGATTTGTTGCGAAAGAAGCCGGTGGAGCGAATGTCAGGCTCCAGTTCTTCGGGTTGGAGCGCGGCGAAGTGCTGAACCGTCGGATACTTTTCAAACAATCCGGGAGTGACCATGTTTACGCGGACGTCTGTACATTGGGCCGAGAGGATGGTCGCGACGACGAGTTCCCATGCGCTGCGATGGGTGAGCGCACAGGTGACGCCGGGGTACATGCGATCGAGTCCCGCGATGATGGCCGCCACTCGTTCGGGGGCGATGGGGTTGTATCCCGAGGGAGTCCGTGCGGACACCGACTTGGCGGGCGCCTTCTTCTCCGATATCGCAGCGGCAAATCGTGAGGGAGTGATGCGAGGCTGAATCCGGCTGCTCTTGCGCACTGCGTCCTGCCGTCCACTGCGACTGGGCCGGCGCGGCATATTTCCGCGGGGCATGACGTCTCCTTGAGAGTTTCATGGTAGCAAACAAGCAGTGGAGGACAGCGGCCGAGCGCGTCCCGTTTGCGGCGCGCCATCCGTAACCGTGTATGCAATTGACGCATACCCGCGCCCTGAGTACTCTGAACTCCAAGGAAAAAACAACGTGGCCGTAAAGAGCATCAAACTCGGACAAGTCTGGCGCCAGGATGCCAGTGGTCAGGACTTTCTCGTCACCAAGGTCTACAACGAAGTATTCAGCCAGTTCGCAGTGCTGCGCCCGGCGGAAGTGAATGCCCCCGATGCGCCGGTGGTCAAGGTGAAAGTTGCCAAATCCCCAGGTGGCGTCACCCTGCCGGGATTCAGTTTCACGCAAGAAGGAGCGTTCTGAATCGGACGATCGGATAATCTGCCGATCGTCATCCGGCCCATCGGTTGATCGATCTGGCTTTCAATCATCCGATGACCCGATGATCCGATCCAAATGACTGAGAAAATTCTCGCGCTTCTCTTCGTTTTCATCAAAACAATCGTTGCCGCAACCGGCTACGCGGGCATTGCCATTCTCATGGCGATTGAATCGGCCTGCATCCCGCTGCCTTCGGAATTAATCATGCCGTTCGCGGGCTATCTCGTTTACACGGGCGGGATGAACTTGTTCTGGGTGGCGACGGCGGGAGCCATCGGCTGCAACATCGGCTCGCTCGTCGCGTATGAAATCGGATTCTACGGCGGCCGCCCTCTAGTCGAGCGCTACGGGCGCTGGATCCTCATGGGCCGCAGGGAACTGGACTGGGCCGATCGATTCTTCCTGCGCTGGGGGGAAGCGGCCGTATTCATTGCCCGGCTTTTGCCGGTGATTCGCACCTTCATCGCACTTCCCGCGGGAATTGCGCGCATGTCGCGCGCCAAGTTTCACATCTATACGTTTCTGGGATCGTGGCCGTGGTGCCTGGCGCTGGCCTGGGCCGGATACAAACTGGGCGAGAACTGGCGAGCGCTGGGGAAGTACTTCCATCAGTTTGATGCCGTAATCGGGATCGGCCTCCTCGCCGGAGTTATCTGGTTCCTGTGGTCACACTGGAAGAATCGGCTTGGGGCAGAGCAGTAATTAGATCCGGCCGTCGTCTGCCTCCGTCTGTCTGCCGCTGATGCGGGCGAACGAGCGAGGCCAGGAAGTAACTGGAAGCACGTTCGCGCCGTAACTTTACGCCTCCCGCCAAACTGTGTAATCTCACGCAAGGCTGAACTGGCATGGGATTGTTTGGCTCGCTTCTTTATCCGTGGGGCTTCATCCTACAAGGACTGGCGATCGTCCACTTTATTCGCCGGCGGCCGGACAACTATTGGATCTACGTCATTCTGTTTCTCGGGCCACTCGGCGCGGTCGTCTATCTCTTTGCCGAAGCTCTTCCCGACATTGGGTTACTGGGCCAGTCGTTCAAAGTCTTTCCACGCCGCAAGCGCATTCGGCAGCTTGAGGCGATCCTTCGGGACAATCCGTCTCCGGGGAACTACGAAGAACTCGGCGATCTCTACATGGATGACGGAAGGATTCCGCAGGCGCGAGACGCATTCGACAAGGCGATCAAGGCGAGAGCCGATACGCCAGACCCGTTCTATCGCCGCGGCGTGTGCGCCAGTCAAATGGGAGATTTCGCGGCCGCGGTTCCCGATCTTGAAAGAACGGTGGCGAAGCAGCCAGACTACGATTTTCAGCGCGCCGCCGGGCTGCTGGCACATGCATATGCAAAGACGGGACAGAACGGGAAAGCGGAGGTTCTCTTCCGCCAGGTAACCACGACATCCACGCTCTCTGAGACCTACCTGAATTTCTCCGACCTGCTTGCCTCCGAGCAGCGCACCAAAGAAGCCCGTGACTGGGCACAGAAAGTGATGGACAAGAAACCCACCATGCCGAGCTATCTCCGGCGCCGTGAACGCCCCTGGTTCCGGAGAGCCAGCGAGATACTGAAGAAACTTCCGAAAGAGGCTGTTAGCTCTTAGCCCTTGGCAGCGTTGCTCCGGCCGAGAAGCAATCGCTCGAAGGCGAAGTGCTATCCTTCCTTTCGATGCGCATTAGCTACCTCGAATGCACGCGCTGCGGGGATCATCTCTCCGCCGATCATCCGCAGAATGTCTGTCCCAAAGACGGCGGCGTTCTCTATGTCCGCTACGATCTTGCGAGGCTTCGGGGCAAGCTGCGGCCGGCTGACCTGCGAGGCCGAGTGGCGACCATGTGGCGCTATGCGGAAATCCTGCCCGAAGCCAAGCCGGTGACACTCGGCGAAGGCTTTACTCCGATGCTGCCCAGCCGTGAATACCAAAATGTCTACATCAAAGACGAGGGCCTGAATCCTACAGGGTCTTTCAAGGCACGCGGGATGTCAGCTGCGGTCACGATGGCGAGGCAGTACGGGTTGACGAAACTCGCTGCGCCATCTGCCGGGAATGCAGGTGGCGCTTTGGCAGCTTACGCTGCGGCCGCCGGAATCGAAGCGCACATTTTCATGCCGAAGGATGTTCCAGTCGCCAACCGCATGGAGTGCGACTACTACGGTGCGCACGTCACGCTGGTCGACGGTCTGATCAGCGACTGCGGCCGCATGGTCGCCGAACGCAAAGAGAAGGAGGGATGGTTCGACGTTTCTACGTTGAAAGAGCCGTTTCGCGTCGAGGGCAAGAAGACGATGGGCTACGAAGTCGGCGAGCAACTGGGATGGAAGATGCCGCAGGGCATCATTTATCCCACCGGCGGAGGTGTCGGATTGATCGGCATGTGGAAGGCGTTCGACGAAATGGAGGAACTAGGCTGGATTGGGGAAGAGCGGCCGAAGATGGTGACGGTGCAGGCAGCGGGATGCGCGCCGATCGTGAAGGCGTGGGAGGAAGGGAAGAGCAATTCCGAAATGTGGGCTGGCGCCAGGACGTTTGCTGCCGGCCTACGCGTGCCGAAAGCGTACGGTGACTACCTGATCATGGACATTCTGAAAAAGAGCAAAGGCGCCGCCGTTGCCGCGACCGACGAAGAGATTCTTGCCGGTCTGCGCCACTGGGCCAGCGTAGAAGGAGTGTTCGCGGCTCCCGAGGGAGCGGCATCGCTGGTGGCGTATCAGAAACTGCGAGCGAGTGGATTCTTTAGAGCCGATGATGTGGTTGTCCTGTTCAACACGGGAAGCGCCTACAAATATCTCGATATGCTGGAAGGGAAGCGGGGAACCATCGGCACCACGCCTCCCGCCTCCCGCAACATCGGCGGAATCATTGGGCCCTATTAACACCAGCTTTTAGCTCCTAGCATTTAGCACTTAGCCAGGGCAGGAAGTTCGGGTGCGAACGCCGGCCCAGAGTGAAGGGGCTAAGAGCTAACGGCCAAACGCTAATCCATGCAGCTACCCGACCCATTCACAGCGCAGCGTGAAGAAATGGTCCGAACGCAGCTCGAAGACCGTGGCATCGAGGATCTCCGTGTGCTCGACGCGATGCGTGAGGTTCCGCGCCATGAGTTCGTTCTGCCGGAGTTCATATGCCAAGCCTATGACGATCACCCACTCCCGATTGGGGCGGGACAGACGATTTCTCAACCGTATATCGTTGCCGTAATGCTGCAGCACCTGGCGCTGCGGCCGGCCGACCGCACGCTGGAAGTTGGTACGGGTTCCGGATACGTGACAGCCCTGCTGGCGCGGCTCTGCGCTGAGGTGTACTCGATGGAGCGCCATGCGCCCCTGGCCGCTTCCGCCGAAGCAACGCTCCAGCGGTTGGGTTATTCCAACGTGAAATTGCAAGTTGGCGATGGTACTCGTGGCTGGCCCGAACATGCTCCTTACGACGCGATTCTTGTCTCGGCGGCAGCGCATGAAATGCCTCCTGCGCTCTTCGACCAATTGCGGGAAGGCGGTCAGATGATCGTCCCGGTCGGACCTCCCTTCAGCCAGGAACTCCGGTTGATCACGAAGGAAAAAGGGAAAGTGGGGATCAGGGTCCTGGAGGGCTGCCGCTTCGTGCCTCTGGTGGAAGGTACCGTAGAAAGAGTGGACAGTGGTTAGTGGGTGGTGAGTAGAAAAGGGACGGTTTCAGAAGAACGTTCGTGGTAGAGCGTGGCTGCAGAGCCTGCCATGAAACGAAGTCGAAGAACGCCGATCACACCTGCCACCAGCCGCTATCCACGAATCACTATCTGCTGCTTTACAATCGGCAAGTGGGTTTCCTGCACAATCTGAAAGTCACATTGGAGATGATCAAGTGGGAGCATTCTGTCTTCGCGCTCCCGTTCGCGCTTTGCGGGGCCATGCTCGCTGCCGGAGGCATGCCCGCCTGGCGGCAACTGGCATGGATCATCGTCGCCATGGTGTCGGCACGGTCGGCAGCAATGGCCTTTAACCGGCTCGCTGACGCTACGATCGATGCAGCCAATCCGCGCACTGCAATCCGGGCGCTGCCTGCGGGACTCCTGAGCCATGGCTTCGTCAGCACGTTTGTGATCGTTTCATGCGGGATTTTCGTGCTGGCGGCATCGCAGCTTAACCGGCTGACCCTGTGGCTGTCGCCAGTCGCGCTGGCGGTGGTTCTGCTGTACTCCTATTCCAAGCGCTACACACGGTGGTCGCATCTTTTCCTGGGATTCGCACTTGGCATCGCTCCGGCTGCTGCGTGGATTGCCGTCCGCGGATCGCTCGATCTGCGCATTCTCCTGCTCACCGCAGCAGTGACCTTCTGGGTGGGCGGGTTTGACGTTATTTACGCTTGCCAGGATTACGAATTCGACCAGGGCTATGGTCTCCATTCCGTGCCGCGCTACATGGGGATTCACACCGCGTTGTGGGTTGCCCGGCTCTTTCACCTGGCAATGCTGGGGTTGCTAGTGGTGCTGCTGTTCGCATTCGGCTTAGGCAAACTGGCGGCTGTCGGGGTCATCGCCGTGGCGTTGTTGCTGGCCTACGAGCATTCGCTGGTCCGCCACGACGATCTCAGTAAGCTGAATGCGGCGTTCTTCACGATGAACGGCGTGATTTCTGTCGTTTTCTTTGTTTTCATCGGAGCCGATCTTCTTCTGCGGTTTTGAGACTAACGGAACTACCGAAATCACAGTCTGTTGTGATCCTGCCCCCAACCCTGCGGTATCATTGAGAACGATGGCAACGCACCCGTTTCAGACGGATGATGCCCGTCTGCATCCGATCAAAGACAAGGTTCTGGCTGGTGAGCGGCTCACTGAGGCCGATGCCCTCGCCCTGTATTCCACTGGTGACATCCTCGCTGTAGGCTGGCTGGCCAACTGGCTGCGCGAACGGATGCATGGCGATAAGGCGTATTTCAACGTCAATCGCCATATCAATCCTACGAACGTCTGCATTGCCGCCTGCCGCCTCTGCGCTTTCGGACGCAAGAAAGACGCGCCCGGCGCCTACACCATGGCGCTCGAAGAAGCCTTCCAGATCGCGGCCACCGGATACACCGAAGCCATCACCGAGTTTCATATCGTCGGCGGTCTTCATCCCGACCTGCCGTTTGAATACTTCCTCGATCTCGTTTCCGGACTGAAGGAGCGCTTCCCACAGGTCCACATGAAGGCCTTCACCATGGTCGAAGTCGCCTATCTCGCCAAGCGCGCCAAGCTCTCCATCCGCGACACGCTGGTAAAGATGAAGGAAGCGGGTGTGGACTCGCTGCCAGGTGGGGGCGCCGAAATCTTCGCCGACCGCGTCCGCCACATCATCTGCGACCACAAGATTGACGGCGATCAATGGCTTGACACCGCCCGTCTGGCGCACGAAATCGGCCTGAAGTCGAACGCGACCATGCTGTACGGCCACATCGAAAACGACGAAGACCGTGTCGATCATCTGCTCAAGCTGCGCGCCCTACAAGATGAAACGGGCGGGTTTCAAACTTTCATCCCGCTGGCATTTCATCCGGCGAACACGCCGCTGCAGCACCTGCCGACGACCACCGGCATGCTCGACATCAAGCAGATCGCGGTCAGTCGCATGGTGCTCGACAACTTTCCGCACATCAAATCGTACTGGCAAATGATGACGCCCAAGATCGCGCAGATCTCGCTCCGCTTCGGCGCCGACGACATCGACGGTACAGTCGTCGAAGAGAAGATATACCACGACGCCGGCGCCACCACACCGCAAGGTCTGCGTCGCCAGGACCTCATCCGGTTGATCAAAGAATCTGGCAGGGAACCGGTCGAGCGCGACACGCTTTACCGGCCGGTGACGAGGACGGAATCGTCGTTCACAGTTTCTGTGTAGCAGACGGGCCATCCACCACGGAGACACGGAGTCACGGAGAAAATCGTAGCGAACTTGCTTTCCTCCGTGTCTCCGTGCCTCCGTGGTGGACTTGCGATGGAACTTCCCGTAATCTGCCGTATCTAAAGACCATGCCCAACGAGCAAACAGCAACCTTCGGCGGCGGATGCTTCTGGTGTATCGAGGCCATCTTCCAGCGCCTCACCGGCGTCACCCACGTCGAGTCCGGCTACATGGGCGGACACGTCGACAATCCCACCTACCGCCAGGTCTGCGGCGGTGATACCGGTCACGTAGAAGTCGTCCGCGTAACTTTTAATCCGGACGAGATCAGCTACCGCGATCTGCTGGACGTGTTCTTCACGGTCCACGATCCGACCACGCTCAACCGTCAAGGGAACGACACAGGCGAGCAGTACCGCTCGGTGATTTTCTATGAGAACGAAGAGCAGCAGAAGATCGCAGAAGAAGTAATTGCGGAACTGACCGCGGCCAAAACATTTCCGGAACCGATCGTGACCGCAGTGGAGCCGGCCTCAAAGTTCTACAAGGCCGAGGACTATCACCAGAACTACTACAACGAGAACTCGCGCCAGCCTTACTGCATGTTCGTGATCTCGCCCAAGCTGGCGAAGTTCGAAAAGAAGTTTGGCGAGAAGATGCGAGCCTGATCAGGCTGCATGCGATTTTTGTTTCGGACTTGCCGATTCTGCCGCGGGCCCTGTCCTTTCCTCGAACAATAACCTGCGTAGAGAACGAAGGTCGTTCAGCATGCGGCTGCTATTGTCGAGGTACTGCTCCAGCTTTTCGAGTTTGAAGTGGACCAACCGTTGCGCCTCGAGGCGGCGATCTGGTTTGTCTGCCGCAGCAGCCAGGTCGGCGGCCACGTCACCTTTGGTTTCCGCAATCGCTTCCCGCAGAAGCTGGATATATTCATGAGCATTTTCAACGCTATCGAAAAGAACGTCGGGTCGATATGACATAGGGAACCTTTCTTGCACGGGAGTCATGGCGGAGAGGGAGGGATTCGAACCCCCGATACCCGTCAAGGTATGTCCGCTTTCGAGGCGGATCGTTTCAACCACTCACGCACCTCTCCGCATCGGACAATGAATGAAACACCAAATCCTGCACGAGGAAGGAAGCGGCAATTGAGGGATCCTTCGCTGCGCTCAGGATTTCGGCTGCAGGCTCCTGGCGTCACTTTCGCTCCGCCTCACGCCTGCAAAGCGCCTCAACTCACGCATCTCTCCGCGCCGGACGATCGTTACTGTCGGAACTGTTAACTCTCCGAAGTCCTATGCCCCGACTGGCGCTGAAACTCCGGTCATGCCCTACAGATGGTAGTCCTAGGATTTTAGCAGGTAATGGGCATACTTCCACGCGAATCCCGGTACTGGATGGATGCCGCCCGGAGGCGGAAAGCGGTGTTTTGATACGCACCTTTGTGATGCAGTTCACGTCCTTGGGTGATCCACCGGGCTATATCGCGGGGATATAATCAAAGTTTGTTAGCTCGTACGATTTGCGACGCCGTTAGAGACGCGATTAGAAAAGGGTTGTGTCGTTTTTCCAGCGGTCGTACCCACACAGCAATCCACAACTTCAGTTTCGGTCTTTCTCAGCACGACACTTTCTCTGTATTCCCCGTTTTCAGACTGATTCATTGCAGGTGGAGATTCTCATGTCCCGATTGATTGAAGTCACCGAATTGGCCCTGCGAGACGCCCATCAGAGCCTGATGGCAACGCGCATGGCGCTGGAAGACATGGTGCCGGTTTGCGAAGACATCGACAATGCCGGCTACTGGTCGGTGGAATGCTGGGGCGGTGCAACCTACGATGCCTGCATTCGTTTCCTGAACGAGGATCCTTGGGAGCGCCTGCGGACGTTCCGCAAACTGATGCCGAAGAGCCGCCTGCAGATGCTGCTGCGCGGCCAGAACCTGCTCGGGTACCGGCATTACGAAGATGGCGTCGTCGAGAGGTTCGTCGAAAAGTCGGCGGCGAACGGCATGGACGTGTTCCGCGTTTTCGACGCGCTCAACGACCTGCGCAACATCACGACGAGTGTGAAGGCGGTCAAGAAGACCGGCAAGCACGCCGAAGGGACGATTTGCTACACGACCAGCCCGGTGCATACCATTCCAGCGTTCGTGGAAATGGCGCAGAAGCTGAAGGAGATGGGATGCGATTCCATATGCATCAAGGACATGGCCGGGCTGCTCAAGCCGCAACCAGCATATGACCTGGTGAAGGGGATCAAGGAGAGATGCGGCAAAGACACGCTGGTGCACGTGCACACGCATGCGACGACGGGCGTCACGCTGGTGGCGCTGGTCAAAGCGATTGAAGCGGGCTGCGACATCGTCGACACGGCCATCAGTTCGCTGTCCCTGGGGCCCGGCCACAATCCCACCGAAAGCCTGGTGGAGTTGCTGGAAGGAACCGAATTCACTACCCGGCTCGACATGGAGCGGATCCTGAAGGTGAAGCGGCATTTCGCGCACATTCGGCCGCGTTACCGCGAGTTCCTCAGCGAAGTAACTGGTGTGGAGACGGAGATCTTCAAGAGCCAGATTCCCGGCGGCATGATCTCGAACATGGAGAGCCAGCTGAAAGGCCAGGGAGCGGGCGATCGCATCCAGGATGTGCTGGACGAAGTGCCCAATGTCCGCAAAGACGCCGGATATCCACCCCTGGTGACCCCGTCGAGCCAGATCGTCGGATCGCAGGCGGTGTTCAACATCCTGATGGGCAAATACAAGGTGCTCACGGGAGAATTCGCCGATCTGATGCTTGGCTACTACGGCAGCACCCTGGGAGAAAAGAACCCTGAAGTACTGAAACGCGCGGCCGAGCACGCAAAAAAACCGGTGATCACGGTTCGCCCGGCCGACCTGCTCAAACCAGAATGGGACACGCTGAAGACGAGCGCGCTGGCGCTCGAAGGAGCCAATGGCACCGATGAGGATGTTCTGACCTACGCGATGTTCCCGCAAGTGGCGCCGAAGTTTTTCAAGACCCGTAAAGATGGGCCGAAGAATCTGGGTAAAGATCCGGCGAAGAAGGCGGCCGCGGCTGCGGGCGATGCGAAAGGATCTGCAGTTCCGGCTGGCAAGTCACTGGAAGGGTCGGTTCACTACGTCGTCACCCTGAATGGCAGAGAGCATCAGGTCAGCGTCGCACCCGGAAAATAATTGGCGGTCTTTGATCAGGAGAGAGGAATGCCCCCGAAAGCGGCAACGGAAAAAGCAAAGACGTTCGAGACGATGGTGCAGGAGCTTCAGTCGAAACGCGCCCACTTGTTCGAGGGCGGCGGCAAGGAGCGCATCGAGAAGCAACATGCGGCCGGCAAGCTGAGCGCGCGGGAACGTGTCGAGCGGCTGGCGGATCCGAAGAGTTTTCAGGAATTTGGCCTGTTTGCAAAACACCGGCAAACCTACTTCGGGATGGCCGACAAGGAATTTCCCGCCGACGGTGTGTTGACGGGCGCCGCGACGATCGACGGCCGGCTCGTTCACATGGCCAGCCAGGACTTCACGGTCAGCGGCGGTGCTGCCGGCGAAGTCCACAGCGACAAGATCGCCGACTTGATGAAGTTGTCTCTGAAAACCGGAAGCCCTTTCATCTTCATCAACGACTCAGGCGGCGCGCGCGTGCAGGAGGGTATCGACAGCCTGGCGGCGTACGGGCGGATCTTCTACAACAACGTGATGCTCTCGGGCACCGTACCGCAGATTTCGCTGATCTGCGGGCCATGCGCCGGCGGAGCGGCTTACAGTCCGGCGCTCACCGACTTTGTCATTCAAACCCAGCAGGCGCAGATGTTCATCACTGGCCCGCAGGTCATCAAACAGGTCACGGGGGAGAATGTCACAGCGGAAGAGCTGGGCGGGCCAGCGGCACAGATGAACCAGTCGGGCGTGGTGCATCTGATCGCGCAGAATGACGATGAGGCGATCCTCATGTGCCGTCGGTTGCTCAGCTTCATGCCGTCAAACAATCTGGAAGACGCGCCGCGAATGCCGTACAACCTGCCATTGGCGGCCGATCCGGAGTTCAACAAGATCGTTCCGGTGGAGACCAAGCAGGCCTATGACGTGCGAAGAGTCATCGGCCGTGTTGTCGACTACGAGGACTTCCTCGAAATCCAGCCGGGATTTGCGGCGAATATCGTGGTGGGATTCGGGCGTCTGCAGGGGCGACCCGTCGGCATCATTGCAAACCAGCCCAGCGTGCTGGCTGGCGCGCTCGATATCAATGCTTCCGACAAATCCTCACGCTTTATTCGCTTCTGCAATGCATTTAACATTCCGCTGGTCACCTTCGTCGACGTGCCTGGGTTTTTGCCGGGCGTGCAACAGGAGTATGGCGGGATCATCCGCCACGGGGCGAAGATGCTGTTTGCCTACTCCGCAGCGACCGTACCAAAGCTGACAGTAGTTTTGCGCAAAGCTTATGGCGGCGCATACCTCGCCATGTGCTCGCGCGACATGGGCGCCGACCGAGTTGTGGCCTGGCCGACGGCGGAAATCGCGGTGATGGGCGCCGAGGGCGCAGCCGAAATTGTCTTCCGACGTGAAATCGATGCGGCGAAGGACAAGGTCGGGAAGCGAAAGGAATTGATCCAGCAGTACCGCGACACGTTCTCGAATCCGTATGTGGCGGCCGGGCGGAGGCTGGTCGATGACATCATTGAACCGGCCGAGACGCGCGTGTACCTGGCACAGGCGCTCGAAGCCCTGCATGCCAAGCGCGAACTGCGTCCGCCGAAGAAGCACGGATTGATTCCACTGTAAGCAGGGGACGGAACGATGGAGTTGATGAGCCTAGCGATATCGATTGTGGCAGCGATCGCGGTTGCCGTCTGCTTGCGAGCCGTTTCCGGCCTGCAACGGAAGCTCGAGCAACTGAGCGGCGAGATCCGTCAGAGATCAGAACAACAGGCGGCGGACCTGCGTGAGACGGTGCGTGCGCTGGAAGCTCGGATTGCAGATCTTGCCGGTGTGCGAACGGCGGCGCCGAAGCCGGCGCCTGTTCCCGCGCTGGCGCCGGTTGCGGCCGCGCCGCCCAAGCGGGCGGAGGAGATTGCTCCAGAGCTGTTGGTGGTGATGGCTGCCGCCGTCACGGTTTTTCTTGGGAAACAGGTACGGATTCGTTCGGCCAAGATGTTGCAGTCACCTTATGAGATCGTGAACCCGTGGGCGCAGCAGGGCCGCGTGTTTGTGCAGGCTTCGCACAACCTGTGGCAGCGCTAGCTCGAAGGGGAGAAGGGAATCATCCTTGAAGCTGCAAATCGCGATAGACGGAAAAACCTACGAACTGGACGTGGAAGTCATCGAGGATGATGCATTTCCTCGCCACCCGAACTATGGGCCGTACATGCCCATGGCGTCGACGGTGCAGTCAGCGCCCGCGCCGCTTGCGAAGGCTGAGGCGCCTGCGGCGGAGGCCAACGTTGACGAGGCGAAGGTTTCGCGGAGTCCGGTTGCGGGCGTCGTGATCAAAGTGAACGTCGAGCCAGGGCAGGAGTTGAAGCCTGACGACTTGATGATGGTTCTCGAAGCGATGAAGATGGAGACCAACGTCACCGCCGCCGTTGCCGGTAAGGTCAAAACGGTTCGTGTGCAGGCGGGCGACGCGGTAAAGATGAACCAGATTCTGGTGGAGTTTGAGTAGATACGAGTGGCGAGTAGCGCGTAGGTCTACCGCTTTCCTCTAAAGAACTCCTGCAGGATTTCGGCAGAACGTCCTGCCAGCACACCACTTTGTATTTCCATCCGGTGATTGAGTTTGGGGTGGTTCAGCACTTCGAGTGCGGAATGAACCGCACCGGTTTTGGGGTCGTCTGCGCCATAGACCAATCGGCGTACACGGGCGTGAATCAGTGCCCCCGCGCACATGGCACACGGCTCGATGGTCGCGAATAGATCGCTGTCGACGAGACGGTGATTGCCGACGGATCGTCCCGCGTCGCGCAAGGCAATAATCTCCGCATGCGCGGTGGGATCGTTGTCGGCGAGATTACGGTTCCAGCCGCGGCCAACGATAGCACCATCAAGCACGACGACCGCGCCGACCGGCACCTCTCCCATCTCCAGCGCGCGTTGCGCGCAGCGGAGAGCTTCTTCCATCCAGAGCTCGTCAGTCGTAGTCAAGGACGGTGGCCTGTCGCAAGTTGCCATTTTGGATTTCGCGTGGCTAGAAGTCCGCGCTCTAATTGATTGTATCGGGACTGCAGTATCTGCGATCACGCGATGACCGGAAGCTTCCCAAGAATTCGAAAACTGACAACGCCCAGGTTCTGGTAAAGACCGAGGGAGAATAGGCGAGAGTGCAAGAGTCCGAAATTCAGTCAGATGCAAGCAGTTCTTCAGGTAGCTTCTGCGGCGAGTCTCTTCCTAGATAACGCGCAGCACGGTCCGCACAACTTCCGGCACGACGGCATGAACAATGGCGGGAACGACCGTGAGCAGCACGCAACGAGTCACGACCAGCGCCGGCAACGCAAGCAGCGCCCATACTGTCGTCGGGATGTTGGCGATGTAGGCTTTCATTGCCGTTTCCATTCTCGTTGGTCTCTAGTACGTGGACGTGTGGGAAGAAGTTCCGTCAACACCTGGTTGTGATCCAGCGCACAATGGCGGGTTTGCGGGGATGGTATCCTAGTCGCGTTATGGGAATGGCCGCGATCGCCCGGAAAGTGTTCCTTTTAGACCTGTTGCAGGGTCTCAAAGTAACGTTCAAGTACCAGCACCCAAAAGAGATCTACACCGAGCAGTATCCTCTGGAGAGGCCGCAAGTTGCTGAGCGTTACCGGGGCGCGCCACGGCTGAACGTCAACCCTGACACAGAGGAGTCACTCTGTATTGCCTGTGATTTGTGCGCCCTGGCTTGCCCCGAGCACCTGATCGTGGTTTCCAGCGAGCGCAATGAAAAGACCCGCCGCAAAGAACTCACTACGTTCACCTACGATTTGAGCCGCTGTATGTTCTGCGGGCTGTGCGAAGATGCCTGTCCCACGGATGCGCTGGAACTGACGCAGGATTTCGAACTCGCGAACTACTCCCGCGAGGGGATGATTTGGGATCGCGAGGCGCTGGAAAAGGGGCCACGCCCAGCGGTGTACAAGAAGTGACGGCCGGTCGCTGGTAGGAATTCCTAGACTGCTTCTGGTGGCAGCGGCAGCCCCTGAATGTCCCACAAAATGTGGTGCAAGGCGCTGTTCGTTGCAAGGATCGCCGACTTTCCCGGGGCGAATGCCAAACCAACCAACCCCTGCCCCGAGACTTCCAGGTTCGCCTTGCCTTCCGGTGTGATCCTCACGATGCCGCGCTTTCCGGAAAGCGACGCCGCCACATAGAGGTTGCCATCGATATCGAAGGCCATACCTTGCGGGCGGCCTAATCCACGGTAGAAGACGGAAACGCTGCCGTGCGGATCAACCCTATAGACCGAATCGAAGCTTGAAGTTGTTGGGCCGGTGACGAACAGGTTGCCGGCTCCGTCAAAAGCGAGATGATAGGCCGAGACACTGGGTTCGAGAGTCGCGAAAACAAAGGTCTGGCGGTCGCGCGCGATTTTGAAGATCGTACCGCTGCGGTCGCCGACGTACAGATTTTCATCACGATCGAACGCGATGCCTGTAGCGATCCCCATGCCTTCGGCATAGCAGGACATTGTGCCGCTGGGCGCCACCTTGTAGACCGTACCGTCGTTGCGGGACGAGACATACATTTGTCCGTCGCGATCGAATGCGATCGAGGTCGCGTTCATCATCTCCGTGACGAACGGCTTGATCGCGTAGTTGGTGTCGATCTTGAAGATCGCGACCTGGACTTTCTGTCCGCGCGATCCCGAGAAGGTGACATAAGTATTGCCGTCGCGGTCGAGCGCCGGGTTTGTTACGGGATGCAGCTCATCGGCCACGGGAACCGCGATGTTGACCGAGTGCGCATTGCTGACGTGACCGTTCGTGCCCACGACCACGGGCCCGGAGACCGCGGTTTCTGGCACGCGGGCGATCACGAAATCGTCAGAGCTGATCAGCACAGAAGCCTCCACCTCGCCGAAGCGCACGTGGGGCCGCCGCAGCTCAGGCGGCCGCAGGCCCTTGCCACTGATCCGCAGCTCTCCCCCGGGCATGACAAAGCGGGGGCTCACAGACTCAATGTGCGGCTTGCCGTTGACGTTCTTCTTGCCTCGCAATCGATCGGAAATGCTCACGCGTTACGCTCCAGCGGACAGCCCAAGCCTCACCCTATTAGAAGTTTGAAGTGCAGCAACAGATGCATGATTACAAACGCGTACAGCCCGGCTGCGAGATCGTCGACGACGATGCCGATGCCCTCCGGCAGACGCTCAAGCTGACGCACCGGCGGCGGCTTCAGAATGTCGAAGACACGAAAAAGTATAAGGCCCGCCAGAAACGATTTCCACGTGAACGGGACCGCAATCAGAGCGACCAACTGGCCTGCGACTTCGTCAATCACGACGATCTGTGGATCCTTCGATCGCGTGGCGCGAGCCACCTGAGTCGCGGCCGGGATACCGATCAGCGTTATCGCTACGGCAGCAGCGAAGGTCGCCCAAGATCGATAGGTTGCCGGCACTTGAGAACTTGCCAATGCCCAAAGAAGCACGGTGGCCACCGATCCCCAGGTGCCCGGACCGGGGCCCAGACGGCCGATCCCAAAGAAGGTCGCCGTGAGATCGGCCCACAGCGGCGCTCGGGGAGGAGACCCCAGGCCGTGGTCGGCGCCCTTGGGCTGCGCAATGTCTGTCATCGAACCTTTCTCGGATTAGTCTCGATGCCTTCCTCAATTGCGTCACTCTGGTCGCTGATCGGCGAGGAGATGACGTACGCGCCGCTTGCCCACTTGCCCAAGTCGATCTTGCGGCAGCGATCGCTGCAGAAAGGGAAGTCCTCAGCGGTCCTCGAGACGGGCTTCTTGCACGTCGGGCATTTCAGCTTGGAGGAACGTTTCCGCGGCATGAGTGGTCGGCCCGATTTCCATGATAAGGCATCGCTAGGTGTGACTGCCTGCCACGACCGCGGCGCGTACGTGGGATCAGATCATCTCGGCGACCAGGTCGTAGTCGTGCGCCGCGGTAATACGGCAGCGGTGGAATTCGCCTTCCTTGGGCTCGGCGCCTTCGGGGAAATTGTTGACAAAAACCTTGCCGTCGATTTCCGGAGCGTGCATCGCGGTGCGCCCTTCGAGCAGCAGGTCGCTTTCTTCAGAAGGCCCCATCATGAGCATGTCGAACTCGCGGCCGATCAGGGATTTCTTCCCGGCTCGGCTGATCTGTTTCTGAATCGACATGACGCGCTTGCGGCGGCGCTCGATTTCGCGGGCGGGCACTTTTCCGTCGAGGTCAAATGCCTTCGCGCCCTGCTGATCGGAGTAACCGAAGGCCCCCATCCAGTCAAAGCGAGCCTCGCGGGTGAACGCGCACAGCTCCTCGAATTCCTTCTCAGTTTCTCCCGGAAATCCAACAACGAATGAGGTGCGAAGCGTCAAATCCGGAATGGTGCGCCGCATCTTCTCGATCGAACGTAGAAACAATTCCGCGCTGCCGCCACGTTTCATGCGCTTCAGCACAGACGGCGAGGCGTGTTGTAGCGGAACGTCAATGTACGAGCAGATGTTGTCGTGCGCCGCGATGGTGTCGAGTAGGCGGCCCGTGATCTTGTTGGGATAAGCGTAGAGAAAACGAATCCAGCGCAGACCCTCGACTCCGGCGAGCTTCTTGAGCAACAGCGCGAGGCCATCCTTGAGTCCGAGATCCTCGCCATAGCAGGTGGTGTCCTGGCCGATGAGCGTGATCTCGCGCACGCCTGACTCTGCCAGCCTTTCGGCTTCGGCAAGGACTGACTCGAAGCGCCGCGAACGGAACTGCCCGCGAAGCTGCGGGATGATGCAGAAACTGCAGGGATGATCGCAGCCCTCGGCGATCTTGATATAAGCCGTGTAGGAGGGCGTTGCCAGGACGCGGGGCGTAGCTTCGTCGTAGAGATAATTCGGCAGGTCGGAGATCGCGCCGTCCCAGGAATCGCGGGTAAAGCGGCCGTGCTGTCTGCGATGATCGCCTTCCGGCCGACTTGTCAGGATTGTGAAAGGGCCGGGCTGTGCCGATGTCACCACACCGGTCGCCGAGAGGATGTTGCCGAGTTCTCCGGTGCCGACAACAGCGTCCACTTCAGGAATGTTCTTCCTGATTTCGTCCCGAAAACGCTCGACGAGGCAGCCCGCAACGATGAGTTTCTTTGCTTTTCCTGCGGCCTTGTAGCGTGCCATTTCGAGAATCGCGTCGACCGATTCCTGCTGTGCGCTGCCGATGAACGAGCAGGTATTCACCACGATCACATCCGCATCACCAGCGGCGGGAGTCAGTTCGGCGCCCGCCTGCGCGAGCATGCCCATCATGACCTCGCTGTCGACGAGGTTCTTGGGGCATCCCAGGCTGACGAAGCCGACCTTAATCGGGACAGTCTGCTCCGTTTTCGTCGGTATGTGATCTTCTGCATTCACTGGAGAATGGCGAACCGGAAAAGGAACCTGTGCAATTTTAGCATTCAGAGCGCATCCGACCGGGGAAGGCAGGCGGCAATTGCCTGCACCAAGGAGGGTACCTTGGTGTCAACCGAAGGTCGATGGCACGTGCTAGTCTTAGGAAAACAAACTACATCCTTCACGACCACGGGAGGAGAGATGTCGCCCAAACGCCTCATTGCTCTGTCTGTTTTCCTGGTGATTATCGTTGCCGGCGCCATGGCGCAGGTCAACGAGATATCGGGAACAATCGGGCGCACCTTCGTTAGTTCTCAGCGCATCCAGGGCGCTACATTCGCCAACCCAAACATTCATTTTGGCAACGGGCTGACGGTGGCCGGTAGTTACGGACGCCTGCTGAAGTCGTACGGGATCTTCGGCATTTACGGAGAAGCATCGGTCGCATATGCGCCGGATATGGATCTCAACACCGGAGCAAATGTGATCCCAGCGCAATACCAATCGGTCTTCATCACGCCGGCGGCGCGAGTCAATATCTTTCACGGACAGTCTGTCTCGCCCTGGGTAAGCGTGGGTGGCGGCTACGGTTTGTTCAAGCAGTCGCACGATTTGATCTATGGCGGGCCCAACCCCGGCAAGACCACCACGAACACAGGAATATTTCAGTTCGGCGCCGGGTTGGACGTTTTTCCCTGGGCTAACTGGGGCTTTCGGCTGGAGGCCAGAGACTATTATTCCGGCGTGCCGGACCTGAATGTCACCACGGTGCGAAGCCGCCAGCACAACATCTACGTGGGCGGGGGAATTATCCGCCGGTTCTAGCCGGCCCCAGGGTTTTTGGTCGAGCGTAGCTCTCTTGCATATTGCATAGTGGTGCGCGGGCGCAATCGGCGTGTCTCGCCAGCTACTTTTCTGCGGCAATTCCTTCGTACAGTTCTGGCAGAGCTTTGGCATCGTCCAGGGACCGGCCGAACCGGGCCGATTCATAGGCTCGAGTGAAAGACGCGACTCTGCGCTGCAAGGCCGGTTCCTGGATGGCGGTGACAAAGTCACGCGGCGTCTGCGATGGTGATTTTCGCCAGCCCCGTCGAGCCATCCGACGCAGCATCTGTTCGTACCAGAGAGTGGCAGCTTCGCGCGGCGCGCAGTCCGGATGTGCCCGCAGTCTGCGTTCGGCCAAGGCCCGGATGATGCGGTGGAGATTGATCAGGAGAGCTAGAAACGCAGTGGCAGCCAGAGCGAGCGCGGTCCATCGCCCCGGTGAGTGAGTAATGCGGGAGTGGGTTCGCCGAGCGGAATTGAGCACCTGCTGATAGTGCCGTGAATACCAGTGGCGGAGATTGTTATAGAACTGGCGGCTACCATGGGCGGCCTGCTCTCCCAGGGTTCGCTGGTGGGAGCTGTCGTAATTGATGATCCACTCGCGCCAAAAGGACGCGGCCGCGTCCACATAAAGCAGGATGCGCGACCACCCCTCGTGACTGGAAAGACTGCTACCGGGAGTTGGATCGAAACTCACCCAGCCGTAGCCTGGGAAGTACGCTTCTACCCATGAGTGGGCATTGCTGGCGCGTACGACGTATTGTCCCGTGAGGTCATTGAATTCGCCGCCGCGGAAACCGGTCACCAGCCGTGACGGAATATGCAGAGAGCGCAGCATGACAGCCATGCTGCTCGCGAAATATTCGCAATGGCCCTTTTTGCGTTCAAACAGGAAGTTTGCCAGCGGATCGCGTGGAACGCCGCGCGGGAGTTCGAGGGTATACCCGAAGTGTGTCCGCAGATATTGCTCGACGGCGACCGCTTTATCGTAGTTGCTGGACGCGGTGGAAGTGATGTCCTGGGCCAGTCGCAGGATGCGAATGTCGAGCGGAGGCAGCTTCAAGTACGTATCCAGGCTGCTGGGCAGGATCGAGGCTGCGAGTCGCAGTTGATTGGCGTCAGGATCGATCAATTCCGATTCCGCCTCGTAACGGTTGATGGAGTGATCGCTATCGAGGTTGAACACCGCGCCGCCGGAATCCGTACTAACCAGGCGGAAATTGCCGGTCAGGCTCTGGGGCTTGTCCGCTAGGAAGAACACGTTCGCCCCGATCGGTTCCATCAACACCCGGTAGCGAATGATGCGTCCCGTGAGTTTTGACGTCGAGTTGGCGCCGGCGATGGATGCCAGCCGGAAACTGCCGTCGATCGAGCGGCGAAGCTCAGTTTGCGCAAGCGGGTTTGACCAGACTCGTCCGTCAAACAAGCTGAGCGCGACGCCCCGCCATTTGAGGTCATAGGCGCCCTGCAGATCGTTTTCGACTTGCACGTGCATGACGACCGCGCTCGACTGCTGGATCTGGCCAATCCGCCCGAGCTGCACGCGGTCCGAAAAACCGGTGGAGATATCGCTGCTGGGAGCGTACGCGCTCAAATAGCGAGAGGACACACGCGGCAAAAGAAAGAAAATCAACGAGGCTCCCGCCAGGATCATCAACATCAATATGGGAGCTGTTGCCAGGAGCACGTATGCCATTTGGCGATGAGGGGAGACGAGTTTCGGCTCATCGGCGCACGCCAGATTCTCCGTGGTGGAATGGCGCATTTCCATGAGAACGAAGGTGATCACGGCAACCAGAAGGAAGGCCGCGAACGAGAACAGGAACACGCTGTCGACCGTCAGGACAGCGGCGGCCAGCACCATCAGGAACGAAAGGACAGCCAGCATGAAGTGATCGCGTGTCCGCTGCAGAGAGAACAAGCGCACGACCATGCCGAACAACACCATGTGGACGGTCGCCGCCAGAAAACTGCCGGAGAGCAGAAAATAGTCCGTAAAGTAGAAAGCGACGTACAGCAGCGTGAGATAAGTCGTCCAGCGCTCGGGGATGACGAATTCAGAGCGCGTGACCAGCTGGACGCCGCGGAGAAGCAAGAGGATGCCGACCACGATAACGGTCGGGCCGTCCAGGCTGCCCGTGGAGGCGAGCGTGCCGAATCCGGTCAGAACCAAAACAAACAGCGCCACGTTGAAATAGCGCTCGATGGCCTGTGCCATTGTGATTCGGTCCGGGTTGAGCGGGGACGTGATCACGGAATCTCTATTGTTGGCAAAAACAGAGTGGAAGGGAAGTGCCTCGAGTAACGACTGCTAATGCTTTTGTCTTGCGGAAGGTTCACATCCCTGCGGACGGCGAATTCAAGCCGCAGACGCTGTACCGACCTGAATTCAGTCTGCTACAATTTATTCATCGAGCATGGACAGATGCTCGGTATTGCGGGTGTCTGTGCCGCGTTCTCAGGGTATGTGCCTGCCACACATGCAGTTGTGACGGGCAGCGAAGTGATCGGTCCCTGGTTTCAGTGCAGACGAGGCGGCAAGGCGCCATGCCTTCGTCGTGAACCGCGTTGAGAAGTGGGGACGTAGTTCAGTTGGTTAGAACGCTGCCCTGTCACGGCAGAGGCCGCGGGTTCGAGTCCCGTCGTCCCCGCCATTCCTTTCATGCACTTGTGGGGAATTGGCAATTTCTCTCATGGTCCAATTTGGTCCAGTTAGGCCAGTGCCTCTCCTTCGTTGAGTACCAGCCGTACTAGTTTGCTTTGTGCTTCCCGTTTCTCCTGCATTCCAGCCTGAGCGTACAAATCGAGCGTGACCCGACTGTTCGCATGGCGTAGAAGTTCCTGCACTACCTTTATGTCCTCGCTGTTCTGAGTCAGTAAGGTTGTATACGTGTGCCGGAAGGTGTGAAACGCAACTCGTTTCTTGATCTCCGCCGCCTTGACCGCCGGTTTCCCATATCGTCGCCAGAGAGTGTCGGGCCAGAGCGGTTGCTTCCCCTTTTTTATGGGCGAAGCAAAAACCCAGTCGCTTTCTCGGTTGTATGGGCTGGTCAGTCGCAGCTTGAGAAGAGATTCCGCAAGAGTGGCGTCGAGAGGCACATCTTTTGCTGAAGCTTCGGTCTTCGGAGTGCCTTGAACCATCATCACGACCGAACGTCGAACATGAATAACGAGATTCTCGAAATCCACGTCGGCCCATTGGAGTCCAATCAATTCTCCACGTCGCAAGCCGGTGAAGGCATCTAGCTCTGCCGCCGTTCGAAGAGGTTCTGGCAATTTCTTGAGTAGTCCCATGATCTCTTCGGGCGTAAGAACATCCGGTGTCCTCATCCGCTTTGCACTTTGACGTACACTCTTGATCGGGTTTCGTTCCGTCCACTCCCAACGGATCGCGTGAGAAAACAGAGCACTCATCAGATTTCTGATTTTGGCTCTGCTGCCGCGCGCCAATGGGCAACGTCTTGAGCCAGGCTTCGACATCCACAGCTTTCACCTCCGACAAACGATAGGGCCGCCAGCGTGGCAAGACCCATTTGTTGAGGTAGATGTCGTACGCGCATTGTGTGGAATAGGACTTGTGATGCTCGTCTCCGCTCCCAGTCGCTGGCTTCTTCTTCGCGAAGATGTCTGGCAACTCGTGCTCCTGGTAGTGCTTGACGAGGGTCTCTACTGTAGTGCACCCCGCTAGAACTGGACAGGGAAGTTAGTTAGGCTTGGGGCCTCCGCCAGGAGGCGAGAATGTCGAGAAAGCCGAGAGTCCAGAGAACCCCAGAAGAGAAGTGGCTGATCGT
>Ga0335069_10002178_pt1 | contig 30442 bp, 27 predicted proteins | sample Lox_Sample_11_FD_206714 | JGI IMG/M metagenome (GOLD analysis project Ga0335069, IMG submission 206714) | Soil microbial communities from Loxahatchee National Wildlife Refuge, Florida, United States - Lox_Sample_1.1 | ecosystem: Environmental > Terrestrial > Soil > Wetlands | place: USA...
GTTCTTGCCAGCTATGCGGCCTGAATTTGCTGCAAATCCCGCGGAAAGGCCTGAGGAGACTTTAATGCAGTAACTGTCTCCCCACATTCCGCCTGCGTCGAATCCTCCCGCATAGAGACCTGGGATTATATTGCCCTTTTTATCGATTACCTCCGCCCGGTGATTAATCTTGATGCCGCCAAGGGTTCCGAGAAATATACATCGGGCTCTGATGGCGTAGAACTTCGGCCCTTTGAGTGGACGCAGGTATTTTCGATCTTTGGCAAAGAGTTCATCGTGGCCGCGAGCACAGAAGTTATTGTACTCCTCAACGGTTGCCTTCAGTACATCTTTCTCAACACCCATCTTTTCGGCCAGCTCCTCGATCGAGTCCGCGGCAAACACATCGGTACTGCCTCTTTCGAGAGCAGCCTTTAACTCTCTGGCAAAATCGACGGGCCGTGTTCCCACAGGATTGTCCATCCCGACCTGTTTCTCGATTCCCTTCTCCATGAGGATTTGCAGAATCGAGTCGTCCGAGAGCCTGTAAGTAAATCCTTCTTTGTAGCGCGCGCTGGCGTTGCCCATGGAGGTGTCGTAGAAAGAGACACTTTCGTCGCAGTACCTTTCTCCACGCGGATCGACCCACAGGTCAGGCTGAGCGCCGACCATCTCAAGCGATCCTTTCAAAACATAATCCGGTCCGAATGGCCCCGCGCTAAAGGTTTCCAGTACACCGAGACCCTCCTCGGCCGCGCCGGCCTCGAAGGCCATGCGTATGCCATCACCCATCTTATCAACGTTGCCGATTGGAGTCATGTTTACGTTCAGATCGAAACCGCAGTATTTTTTTATCCATTCTTTGTTGTTCGCGTAGCCGCCGCTCGCGATGATCACCGCCCTGGCAGCAAATTCAATCTCCTCATCGTTCTTTTCAGCAACGACACCGGCTATCCTGCCGCCCTCCTTGACAATCCTTCGCACTGTCACACCCGGTTCGAATCGCACACCTCTCTCTTTGCCCGCTGTGGCAAGAGCCTTTATGATCGATGCACCCTGCCCTTTCACGGGGTGGTAGGTACGGGGCGACTCGGGCATGTTAATTGTTTCCGGTCTGAACTCGACCCCATAATGCATAAACCAGGCGACGGTCTCGGCGGATTCGTTCACGACGGCCCTGACGAGCCGTGCATTAGCTCGCCAGTGGCTATACTCCATGATATTCTTGAAAGCTTCGTCCCGGCTGTACGTTATGTAATTTATCCGCTGTCTCTCCGTTTCCACTGCAAATAGACCGGAGAAGAAGTTCGAAGTCCCTCCCAGGGACTGCTGCTTCTCAAAAACGATGACTTTCGCGCCTCCCTCTGCGGCGGTGACCGCAGCAGCCATCCCGGTCACGCCCGAACCAATCACTATCACATCGGTCTGTTCCTTATTTCCTATCATGCTTCTCCTCCAGTGGCCGGCAAATTCAAATTTTCACTCCTCATACTGACCCGGCGATACTATCCCCTATGATACTTTCATGAGAACGGACGGTAACCACGTTGCAAGCCCCGGAAAGACGAACAGGAGCCCAAGAACCAGAACAAGTGCAATAAGAAACGGGGCGCACCCCTTATATACAAGTCCCATCGATTCCTTGGTGATACCTGCCACCACAAATACCGCAATTGCCACAGGGGGTATAATGACACCGATCATCAGCGACACTCCGATGATGACTGCAAACCATACCGGGTCGAAACCAAGTTTTAATACTACGGGAAAGAATATAGGAGTCGCAAGAATCATAAAAGCCAGGTCATCGATAAAGGATCCACCCAAAAGATATATAAAGATGATGAGGATCATGATGACGCTCCGCGGTAGGGCCAAAGAAACGGTCCACTCCGCAACAAGGGCTGGAATCTTCGCCATCTCAACGAAATGGCCAAGCACGGCCGAGCCGGATAGCAGCATAAGTATCATTGCGGACATGCGTAGCGACTCCCTGACCGATTTCGTAAAGGCCGGGAAGTTCAGATCGCGCTTCAATACGGTAAGGATAATCAGGGCTATGGCGCCAATGCTTCCCGCCTCAGTGGGCGTGAAGAATCCCGCCATCAACCCTCCGATTATCACGACAAAGATCAGTAGCGGCCAAAACACCTGCGGGACCGAACTCATCCGGTCCTTCCATGTGAAAACAGGTCCTCGCGGGCCAAGACCCGGGTTGATCTTACACCAGCCCACGACTGTCAAGAAGAATAGGACCGCTATTATCATACCGGGTACAGCCCCGGCGAGGAAGAGTCTGCCGATGGATTGTTCGGTCAACATGGCCATAATGATCATTGAACCGGCCGGCGGAATCAAGAAACCGAGAGTACCCACGCTTGCCACAACACCGGTTGAAAGCTTCCTGCCATAGCCATATTTGTCCATCTCGGGGATCGCCACCGACGAGAAGGTGGCTGAGGTTGCGAGACTCGATGTGGTAATCGCCTTAAAGAGGGTTGCGCCCACCACAGTCGCCAGGGCGAGGCCACCCGGGACATGTCCGATAAATTTTCGGGCCGTTTTGTACAGCTCTTCAGCCATGCCTGAGTTAAAGGCTATCTGGCCCATAAGCATAAACAGGGGTATCACCGTAAAGGAGTACGAGGCAAAGGCATCAAAGAAGTCCTTTGATAAGAGGCTTACGGCGGGGTTGGTCGAACGCAGATAGACAAGTCCCACCAGACCGATGATACCCATGGCATAGGCCAATTCTACGCCTATGGCAAAGAGAACGAGGAGAAGGACAATTCCTGCACAACCTACCAATACCTCAGCCATTGGAACCTCCGCGGTGTACTGATTCGAAGATGAGGATAAGACCGGCTATCACAAACGCGCCTCCCATGGCATAGGTGACAGGGTAAAAAGGAAGTTGGAGGACCGCCGTATAGTCGCCGGTGGCTCTGAACTTGCCTGCCATCTTGACAAGCGCGTATCCTAACGCGAACATAAAACCAGCACCCATGAGCCGGGAGATCACATGGAGAACGGACTTGGGGGCCTCTGGCAGCTTCTGCAAAATGATATCCACAATGACATGGACTTTGCCTATAACGCTCGCCGGGATCGCGAAACCAAGCACAATCCCCCCGGCAAAGGAGATGAGTTCATAGGCACCGGGGATAGGATGTCCGAATGTCCTGCCTACCACATCCGAACCGGAGAGTATCATTACCGCTATAAGGGCAACTCCGGCCACAGACTCTATCCAGCCGCTGAACCTGTGCAGAATCCTTTCAATTATCATAAGACCTCCAGAGCCTTACTATCTATTTCTGGTTCTTTTTTACCCAATCCTGAACAAACTTATACGCTTCAGACGCCGGAAGCCCCTTTGCGGTCTTTTCCTTTACATAGGTATCGTACACAGGAGCGATGGCCTTGAACCAACGCTCGTCCTCCGCGCGGCTTAAGGGGGAGATCGTGTGTTTCATCGCCTTCAGAGCGTTGACAGACTCTGCACTCATGCGTTCCCAGGTCTGCGCGGTCTTGACAGCATACTCTTCCGATAGTTTGTCCATAATCTGCTGGATGTCTGGTGGCAGAGAATTCCATTTCTCCTTGTTCATAACGACGAATTGAATCGAAGCAGGTGCGGTAAGGGTATTCTCCACCGTGAAGGGCAAAACCTCTCCCCATTTGAAGACCGTGAGGCCTGGCCATGCAGAATAAGTCCCGTCTATGACCCCTTTTGCCGCGGCATCGTACGTGTCAACAGTGGGTATGACCACCGGCACTGCCCCAAGATCCTTCACCAGTTCTACCATCGGCCCGCCAACAGTCCTGATTTTCATGCCCTTCAGATCTTCGAGCTTTTTGATAGGTTTCTTGGTATGAAGGAGTGCGGGCGTGGTGGCAGTAAACCATAAGACCTTTACGTCCTGCAGTTCCTTGGGCTTGAATCTGTTGACGTAGTCCTGGGTCAGCTTGACAGCCAGAAGGGAGGTCTTGAGTCCTGTGGGCAAATCGAGAAGTTCCATCATAGGAAATCTTCCGGGCGTGTAACCGAATGCGGAGAACCCCAGGTCAGCTATTCCGTTGGTCACCGCTTCATACGTCTGAGGCATGGAGACGAGCGTGCCTCCCGGATGGTACGTTACCGTGACGCGGCCGTTGGTCCTCTTCTCGACCTCCTTACACCACTCCTGTAATGTTAAGCTTACGTCCTCTGTAGCCGGTAGGTAACTTGCAAACTCGAGTTTCGTGACTTTATCGGCGCCATAAGACATGCCGGTCAATAAAGCAAAACACACAAAGATTGCTGCACAACAAAATACACACGTCTTCTTCATAACAACCTCCTTATCGGTTCTTTGTCGTATGAAGCATCGCTGCCCATCATCGGAATGCTCAAAAATTCCCCTCCTCGAACCAAACTGCCTCATCGTGATAATCTTATTCCGCACGGAGAAATCAATCCCTGGCGACCGATAAGAAGCTGCAGATGTCTCCGCCCTGATAATCGCTCTAAAGCTTCAAGCTCGCTTTGATCGCAGGAGTTCTAGGCCGCCTTTCCCGTCCTGCAACATGATGGCACGAAGATTCCCGATCATGCAATGATTTGATTCTATGACATAAATCATAAAAGTAAGCACCATGGACAGATCACAGTATCCTTCACCAGGCATCAACCCGGGACTCGGATTGAAGCGCGTCCTAAGATCGGGATGGATGGCCAGAAAGAGCAGGCCGTGCATTCAAGGGTCATCAGGGAGCGCCAACCTCTCACGACCACGCCGCCATCCATGAAAGGTTCCTTTTTTTCAGGATTCCTCTGGGGTACGCGCTCGATCCATGGCACACTAATCCGACCGGGGCAGACGGCCTTGACTCGCATCCGGCCTGTCCTGTCTGTTCGATATGCATCTCGCTGCATTTTCCCCTGCAATACGGGCCGAATTAACGGCGAAGGCGAGGGCCATTCCCGAGAGGACGTAGCAGTAGGTGTCTGATTGCCAACCGCCGGCGTCATTACCCGTGGCGAAAAGTCCCGAGATAGGGTGGTCCCGCCTATCCAGCACCTCCATGTTCTGGTTGACCTTGATGCCTCCGATGGTACCATGAAAGGCCTGATGGCACCTGATAGCGTAATACGGAGGCGTGCTCAGAGGCTTGAGATACCTGCGGTTTTTGTAAAACAAATCGTCGTATCCTCGATCGCACGATTTGTTGTAAGCTATAACGTTCTTCTCGAGCACATGAGCTTCGGCCCCAATCCAGCCGGCTATTTCCTTCCATGAATGTGCTATCTTCACCTGTCCTTCCTTTGCCTCTTTTCGCAAATGCTTATCAAACTCGGCCATTTTGCTGCCTGGAGGAAACAACCTGTGAACACCTTTCATCAGTCCGTCTTTGATGAAGCTCTGTTTGATTGCTTCGTCAAAGAGGGTAAAGGAAATCTTATCCGGTTGCCTGTTCAGCGCGTTCGCGCTCTCTGCCGGAAGATACGTGGATTCGTCGATAAACCGTTCACCTTTTCTGTTTACCCATACGGTATTGGACTCAACGGACACAACCGAAACCTGCAATGATCCCTTGAAAAATGGGCCCATAAAGAGGATATTCCCTAAATCTTCTGTGGCGGCGCCTGCCTCGATTGCCATGCGGATCCCGTCCCCCATGTGTTGTATACCGTTTACCAGGGCGTCTTCAGTATATTCAGGGCAATACTTCTTCAACATCTCCTTATTACCGGAATATCCGCCTGTTGCAATGACTACGCTATCCGCACAAATCCTCATTTCCTTGCCGCCCGTTACGGCCACTACCCCCTGAATCCCGTCTTTCCCCCTCATAATCCTTTTGGCAGCGGTCCGGCTCAAGATAAGTACTCCCAGTTCCTTGCACCTCGCTGTCAATGCTTTCACCAAACCCGCCCCGTAACCTTCGGGCACGTGATAGAGCTGCGGGACCTGATTATGATAAAAATTGCGCACGTCTTCAAATCGTACGCCCATCTCTTCCAGCCATGCCACAGTGTCTCCGGATTTGTTGATGAATGTCCTGATAATCTCCGGATTAACCTTCCAGTGTGAATATGCCATAGCTGTCTTGAAGATATCCTCAGCGTGCGCATCGATCTTCATCCGGCGCTGGACAGGGCTTTCTGCAGCCATTAACCCTCTTGCCAATGCCGTATTTCCGCCGACCAATTTTCGTTTTTCAAGGAGTGTAACCTTTGCCCCTGCCTCTGCGGCAGCTACGGCGGTTGCCAGGCCACCACCACCCCCGATGACTACGATGTCGGTGACAACCATGTTGTTCTTTGAAGTTGCCCGTGATTTCATAGCCCCACCCCTATTTGTCCCCGTTCACCCGGACTATATCCGCGCCTGAGAAACCCCTCTCTCATGACCTCACTACCGTAGCAAGCTGCGATACCCTTGCCATCACTTGTCTCAGGAAGTCTGTTCACTCTTTTTTCTTTCCACCGGCTGCTTCTACGCTTTGAACGATCCTGTTCATGGCAGCGCCTGAAACATCGACGATGGACGCCCCGCCATCCACTGGAATAACCACACCGGTCGTAAAGGACGAATCGTCGCTCGCCAGATAGCTGCACAGGCCGGCTACTTCTTCAGGTACCGCTGTGCGATGAAGAGGAACATCGTTGGAAAACCGGGAGAAAATGTCCTCTATGCCTGTTCCCAACATGTTGGCAAATATCTGCATATTACTCGTGAACATATCGGATTCCACAGCTGCGGGACAGACTGCATTACAACGGATCCGGAACCGGCCGTAGTCAAGAGCTGCCTGGAAAGTCAGATGGATAAGCCCCGCCTTTGAGGCGCAGTATGCTGGTTTTCCCGGGATGCATCTGATACCGGCCAGAGAGGAAATATTGATGATGGATCCTCCTCCTGTTTTGATCATGTGCGGTAAGGAAGCTTTCATTGTCAGGAACGGACCGGTGAGGTTGATTTCGAGCGTTTTTGTCCATATCGCGGGGTCCAGATCCACAATACTTGCCGGTCTGTGACTCATAGCAGCATTATTGACGAGGACATGCAACCCGCCGGAAAAAGAGAGCGCCGTTTCTACCATCCGTTCCACATCATTTGGATCGGACACATCCGCCGGACAGGTCTTGATTTTATCCGATGGCAGCGACTCGGCCACTTTTTCAAGCATTTCACGGCGACGGCCCGTTATGCACACCCTCGCTCCGTCTGCCACAAAACGCCTGGCAATTGCTTCTCCTATACCCGTTCCTCCGCCCGTTATAATTGCTACTTTTCCCTTTAAATCCATTCTCTTCCTCCTTGCTTAATCTCGAGAAAACTCCGATGCTTCTGCCGACGCAGTCTCAAGAATTTTCCTTCAGTAACCATCACTCATTTCCAAAAAAGAACCTGTTATTAAAACCGCGCCATGGAACATCCGGATGTTCTGCAATTGCTCACATGTACGTGCGCCTTTCAGTGGGCCGGCTCAAGCCCCAGTCTGCTCAGCAGTTTCGCGCGGAATTCATCCCCGCCGGGCTTGAGCACTGAGAGGGTTAGCGGCATTCTCTTCAGGCTATCCAGCATACCGGCGGAAAGATCAAAGGGTATGGAGATGAGATGTGTACCCGGAGGAAATACTTTGCGCGCTCTCATGCCCAAACTCAATATGGGAGTGTAGTTTAATTCTCCGGAAAGGTAGGGGTATACAAAGAGCCAGGCACATCCGATTACCCCGGTGCTCCTGCTTATCCACATCTTTCCCGTGGAGTAGCTCATGGCCCTGAGCAGGATCTCTGACTGTTCCTCTTGGGTGAGAAAGATGAGGAGATCCGGGTCATGAGTAAGCTTGTTAAGAGGAGAAAGCATCACAAAATTGATGTTTCTCCTCGCCTCCAGCCTGGGGATATGATCGTACAAGCGACTGCCTGACCGGGGACTGTCGAAAATCTCCAGTCCTGTGCCGTATACTCCTGATGTATACACGGGTGGCAGGTCCTTGCCGAGTGAGTAAAGGGCCGCTCCGCAAAGATGGTTCTCCGGGGCTGCATAAAAGGCATGTCCTTTCTGGGAATATGCGAGCATCTCGCAGAGAGGCATGGTACCCTCAAGGCATGCGGCATCTTCCGGCTTCGCCGTGCAGTATTTTACCCCCACTGGAGGGGCTTGGAGATTGAGTTTCTCGCTTATCTCCAGCCAGTCGTCTTTGTCACGAAAGGATGACTGTGTCATGTCTCTCTCCTAATTCTTTCGTTTTATGGATGCGTAATGAACGGCATTTTCTCCTGCAATCCGACCCGAATTAATAGCAAAGCCAAAGGTACTGCCGGAAAGGAGGATGTTATAGGTGTCCCATTCCCATCCGCCCGTGTCCGCTCCAACACCGTAGAGCCCCGGGATGGGAGTATCTTCGTGATTCAACACCTCCATGCGGTAGTTGATCTTGATTCCGCCTATTGTGCCCAAAAAGGCCGAATGACATCTGACCGCGTAATAAGGGGGTGTTTGCAGGGCAGAAAGATACCTGCGGTCTTTGTTGAAGTGCTCGTCATACCCCTGCGAACAGAAACTGTTGTACTCGCGTATGTTGCTTGTGAGGGTCTGCGTATCCACGCCTATCCAGGCCGCTATTTTGCCCCAGGAATCGGAAATGATAGCTCGGCCCTGTTCCGCCTCGTCTCGGAGAAGCTTGTCCAGATGAGGTAGCTTTGTCCTCTGCGGCACATAGATGGCCCCAACCCCTTTGATAAGCCCCTCCGTGATGATGCCCTGTTTGATTTTCTCATCGAAGATGGAGTATGACACCTTGTCCGGTTGCCTGTGGACCGTATTTCCGCGCCCGTCGGTGATTGTTTCGTCTGTGAAACGTTCCCCTTTCTTGTTCACCCAGATGGTGTTAAATTCCTGAGCCACGGCCGTCACATGGATCGGCCCGAAAGATCGGGGACCGCCCAAATGAAGCAACCCCAACCCCTCGGTGGCCGCTCCCACATCCATTGCCATGGTGAGGCCGTCTCCCGTATGGGGCAACCCCGCATTGTAGTCGTTTTCTGTATACGTTGGACAGTATTTCTTCAACAACTCTTTGTTGCCCCCAAAACCCCCCGTGGCTATGACTACGGCCTTGCAGGATGCTTGAAACTCTTCAGCCTTTGATTGCGCGGTCACGCCCCTGATTTCCCCCTTTTCATTCACAAGGATTTTTTTGACGGCTGCATCACGCACAATCCTGACACCCAGGTCTTCACAGTCCCTGGTCAGCTGCTTCACCACGGTAGCCCCGCCCTTCTTCAAACAGTGCCAGACCAGCGGTACTTGGTTGAAATAGAGAGCAGGCATAAAAAAATTCAGTCCCTTCTCTTCAAACCAGCGGATGGTATCTCCGGACTTGTCTATGAAAGCCCGGATAATCTTCGGATCAAGCTTCCAATGGGCAAAATCCATCGCCTGTCGGAAGAGTTTATCTCTTCGAGCGTCGATATTTGACCGCTGCTGGACTGGGCTTTCAGCAGCAAAAAGTCCTTCGGCGAACACGGAATTGCCGCCCAGCGTATGTCTCTTCTCCAGCACGATGACCCTGGCCCCTTTTTCCGCGGCCGCCACGGCAGCAGCCAGGCCGCCTCCACCACCTCCGATGATGACGATGTCAGTTTCAAGTTTAGCACCCCGTGAACTCTTGTCCGTTTTCATTACGTCCTCCTTATCATCTGCCTATGGCCCCTAAGGGCCGACTTGGCGAAATTTCGACGAACCTAAATGGCACGCGCCACCTTCGATGCGGTACCTATGGCATCCACGATGAGGAGGGGTTTCTGACAATCACCAACCGCATAAACCTCAGGCGCCTTTCCTTCAAGGCTCTTGAACAGGCTCGTGTCTGCCGATAGCGGCACAGCGGGGATAACTGTGTCCGCCTCAATTACCGATTTTGATCCATCTCGAGTAGTGATGGTTACGCCGTTGGCGACAATCTCAACCTGCCTCACACCCGTAACCATAGCTGCACCTTTCTTCCGGAACCAGGCCAATAGGTGGTTCAGAAGCACCTCCACCATTCCCTCTCCCACAGCATCACCCGATTCGATAATTGTCACCCTTCTTCCGCGCTTCGTAAGGAATTCCGCCAGCTCACAGCCGTGTAGTCCGCCTCCGATAATGATGACCCTTTTTCCCAGTGGCATATAGAATCGGGACAAAAATCTTAAGGTGCGTGGTCCGAAAACTTTCAGAAAGAACCTCATCTTCCTGTGGAGGTCTTTCCCGCTCAATACATGACGGCTATTAATACCCATTACCTGCGGGGTTACAGTGGTGCCTCCCGTGGCTACGATCACCGCGTCGGGTTTTATTTTCTGAATGTCACGCAGACCAACCTCTCTCCCTAATTTGACCTTCACCCCCAGCTTTTTAAGCTGCCTATCAAAATAGCGCACTATGGACAGCAGATCTTCGGGGTGATCTCCTTTCACTGTGGCCGCGATGTGCAACAATCCACCGAGGTTATCGGCTTTTTCGAAAAGGGTCACATCGTGGCCCCGAAGGGCCGAGACTCTAGCCGCTTCCATTCCAGCCGGCCCGCCGCCGATTATGACCACCTTCTTTTTCTTCAGGGCCTTATCGATGGTGTTGTACTCCGTTCCAAGGAACGGGTTAATGCGACACCGCGCGTTAGCACCAAGACACGTATCGCACGCAGTGCAGGGGGCTATTTCATCTACGTTACCGGACAAGAGCTTGTTCGGATAATCGGGGTCAGCCTGTAAGCGCCTTGTCATCCCGATGAAGTCCGCTTTGCCCTCGCGCAAAACATGCTCCCCAAGTTCAGCATCGAGTCTTCCCACAACGATGATTGGAATGCTCACTTCCTTTTTTATTGCTTGAGCGAGGTATATGTTGGCGCCTGCTCCTTTGCGGCTGGCATTATATTCTTCAGGCATCGATCTTAAAGGAACCACCGGCTCCGGGTAGAAAAGCGCCTCAGGAAGAAATGAACCCTGATGAAATCCAAGCCAGTGGCTTCTCACCTGAATAGCGTCGGCTCCGGCAGCCTCTAAGAGCTTCGCTATCTTTCGGCCGTACTCTGGAGTTAGACAGGCATTATTATCGATACCCAGAGCTTGGCCAATCTCCATGCCATTTATGATCACTTCTACCGCAAAGTCCTGTCCCAGACGTTTCTTAATCTCTTGAATGATCTGCCCGACAAATCTCACCCTGTTCTCCGGGGTGCCACCATACATGTCTTCCCTTCGGTTCCAGAAAGGGGATAAGAAGTTGTGCAACAGATGGGTGCTGGCGGCATTTATGTCCACACCATCAAATCCCGCTTTCGCACACCTCACAGCCGCGCTCGCGAACTTATCCACAAGGCCCTCGATTTCGGCAATCGTGAGAGGCCTCGGCGGATCCGAATGAAAATCACTGGGACTATCCAAGGTGGTCGGAGAAGCACCGATAGGCGGGCCTTCAAACAGAGGTTCCGGCATAAAAGGGAGTTTGGTTTGCCATGGTCCTTCGTGAACCAGCTGTATAAAAGCGGGACAACCATATCCGTGAATGATCCTGGTCAATTCACTCAAACCCTTGATGTACTTATCGTCGTCTATACGGTAACGTTCCTTCCATCGCCTTCCGTGCGGATAGTCAATCGTAGCGCTTTCCACTATCAGAAGACCCACGCCGCCCCGCGCGATTGACTCATAATACGACTTGACTTTCTCGTTCATCTCGAGATCATCCTCGTGCCACATGAGCATACCCGATGCGGTCTTGACGATTCTATTTTTCGTTCTTACGGCCCCTATATGGTAAGGTTCCAGTAGTTTTTCAAATCTGCTGTTACTTGCCATCTGTTCTCCTTCTCCAACGCGTGTCAAAAGATTTAGTCATCGCGGCGATACACGGGCAAAATTTCAGAAACCCTGTGAACCGTTTGTGAGCGACATCGTCAATAGTCGGCCCATGAACAATCCGGGTGCTTAAGAAAATAGCTGATCAACACGCCAGTTATTTGGTGACGCTCCACAGCTTCGAAGCCTCCACCCGAATCCTCTTTATATCCGCTCATTCCTTAACGACAGTGCGCTGGTTTAACCTACTGTGGCTCAGACGCATTCTGAATGTACGTACCGTAAGGCGCGGTCGAAAAATGAACGATAGGTCGGTCAACCCTCCGTATCCAATAGGGGCAGTGGCTCAGCCCTTTGGGGACAAATATGAGGCAGCTATTCTTGATCGTGTGTATTTCCCCGCCAAGCCAGAATTCTATTTCACCGCAAAGATCGAGCGGGTCCTCCGGGTTGGTGCCAAAAAATGCAACAACCTCGTCGAAATCATGCGTGTGCGCTTCCGCCTGCTTTATATCCGAGGCTTTCAGATACCAGCCTGAAGAAACGTAAAACGCCCCTTCCACCACTTCCTTGTCCAGATACAATATCCTTTCCCGGTACTTTTCCGGATCGGGTGCCTCTTGTTGAGCCGATTGAGGAAGTTTTAGCTGCGTCACGATATATTTCCCGTATTTGCTTTCACTCATTATCTGTTCTACCTCCCCGTTGTATCCGTCTTTTCACCAGGCAATTAGCCGCAGGTCTCCGTAGGAATATACCTCATGAAACTAACCCTTTCGCATAGGTTTAACCGCTCTGGGTGAATGCCTAATGCGCCTTTTGAGACCACCTCGTGATTCTCTATCTCATTGGCTTCGCTAGAGGGGGTTTTTCTGCAACCCCCTTTTTTCATCCTTAAACGCTGTGCCTAACGTGCCGCCTTGATCTTGTCATAAGCCTCGAATTCCGCCGGCTCCGTGAGCATCTTCCTCCAGACGTCCTTTGTAGCTTCTCGAAAAGCCTCGATATTTGGTTCGGAGAAAACCATCCCTTTCGATTTCATCAAATCTACATCCTCACGTTCTTTATCCAACACTATTTTGGTCACCTCTGCATTAACCTCTTTCCACGTATCCATCCAAAGCTTCTTGCTCTCCGGAGTGAGGCTCTTCCAGACATCTCCGTTCAAATGGAGGAGGAATGCCGAAATCATGTGGTGGGTCAAAGTCCCATATTTCAGAACTTCCCAAAACTTCATGGCCACAACAGGCTGTGTGGGCACGGCGAGACCGTCGGCAACTCCCTGACGCAGGGCTATGTAAAGTTCTCCAAATGGTATGGGCGTGGGACGCGCGCCTATGGCCTCGAAGGTTTCAACAAAAATCTTGTCCTGGGGAACTCTGAATTTCATTCCCTTCATATCGGCGGGCGCGCGGACCTGAGTTTTATTGAAGAACATAGACTGCCAGCCTCCAAACTGCCAGCCAAATATATAGATTCCGGTTTTCTCCAGGTGTCTCCTTGACCATTCCTCTCTGATTTCACCGTCCATGACTTTGCGCGCATGATCCAGATCACGGAACAGGAAAGGGAGTTGGATTACGTAGAACTCTTTCGACCCACCGGCGGGTGAGTACATCATTGCCAGGCTGCCGGTCTTGACCGATTCGAGCATCTGTTGCCATTTTCCAAGCTGCGAATCTGGAAAATAGGTGATCTGAATTTTTCCGTTCGAACGCTGGGTCATTCTTTCTGCAAACCGTGAAGGCGCTTGGCTTAAAGGATCGTTGCCGGGAATCTCTGAGCCGATTTTCAGAATAAGGGTCTTCTGTCCTTCACCCGTATACGCTGTAGCCAGAGGAGATAGACCCATAAGAATGACCGAACACACGATAGTCACTAGCAAATAACGCATTATTTTCCTTTCCATTTCTCCCTCCTTGTATCGTTTTGGATCAGACAAGACACGCACCTGATCTATTGTAAAGCCCGAATTTTCTCGTACGCCTCTCTTTCTTCAGGCTTGGTGACGAGCTTCTTCCAGACATCCTTCGTCGCTTCCCGGAACGCGTTCACATCTGGCTCGATCACTACTCCTCCTTTTGATTTCCACAGAGCTATGTTCTTTAATTCCCTGTCTCTCCCTTCCTTGTCTGCCCATGCTGCGACTTCTTTCCATGTATCCAGCCAGACCGTCCGGGTTTCCGGGGTCAGGCTCTGCCACAGCTCACCGTTCATATGGGCCCACAAAGGTTGAAACATGTGTTTTGTCAGGACCAGATACTTTGCCACGTCATACATATTGAAATTGACGAAAACGTCCAGAAGGCCTGCGGCGCCATCGGCTACTCCCTGACGGAGCGCCAGGTAAAGTTCTCCCAGGGCTATGGGCGTCGGACGCGCACCCAGGGCCTGAAAGGTTTCGACGAAGACCCTGTCCTGGGGAACTCTGAATTTCATTCCCTTCATATCCGCCGGCGTGCGAACCTGGGCTTTGGCGAACACACAATGCTGGAATCCTGCGTTGAGTCCGCCAAAGATATAGATGCCGGTCTTTTCCATGTGCTTTTTTGCCCACTCTTCTCTGATGGGCCCCTGGAGAACCTTGGCAGCATGATCGGAATCGCGAAAGATGTACGGATACAGCATCATGTAGAAGTCCTCGGAACCCCCTGCCGGCGTGTAGACTATCGCCAGGCTGCCGGCTTTAACCGATTCGAGCATCTGTTGCCATTTTCCCAGCTGCGAATCGGGATAATGGGTGATTTGGATTTTCCCGTTTGTTCGTTGCTTCATCAGTTCGGCAAATCGCATAGCTCCCTGGGTTCCCAACTCGTTCATGGGGCCTTCAGACCCTGACTTCAGAATCAGGGTCTTCTGTCCTTCACCCGTATAGGCTGTGGCTAAGCAAGCCGCACCAAACGAAAGCAGAATAAAGATAGAGACAGAGATAGAGATCGTCCGTACACATCCACCTATTGCTTTTCTCATTGCGTACCCCCTTGATATAAGATACTGACACATATATGTCCCTTGACGCGCAATCTCGCAAAAGACACGCCTCAGACAATCAGCCGTTAAGCTGCGAGAATCTTCTGATACGGCCGCGTCTCCGCAGCGCCTCTGAGACTCGATGGATCGTCTCCTCGTCTCATCAACCAGTTCTCTCAGCATGTCGTGGCTCCACGTGTTCCGGGCCTTTTCCTGGTATAAACACGTTACTCAGAACTGCCATATCTTCCAAAGTGATCTGCTTTCCCTTCATCTCATAAGATGGTTAGGAAGCCACAACGTCAATCCGGGCCACAGGGTGATGATGACAAGAGCGATGAGAAGCCCGATGAGATAGGGTATGACCGCTCGAGACACCTTTGATACGGTAGTCTGGCCCAGTGCCGAGACAATATAGAGAGTGGCACCCACGGGTGGCGTAATTAGAGCAAGCGACGTATTCACGGCGAATATTACGACAAAATGAACTGGATCAATGCCCAACTTAGTGATAACAGGAAACAAGATGGGGATCAGCATCATGGTTAAAGGAAGCGGCTCCAGGGGAAAGCCCAGCACGAACAAAATGGCGTTGATGATAAAAAGAATCACCAGAGGATTGCTCGATATAGAGAGCAGTCCCTCTGTCATCTTGACGGTAATCTGCTCGGCGCTTGCGACCCACGAGATGACCGCAGCCCCAGCGACCGTAAAGCATACGGATGCAGTCAGGACGGCACACTTCTTTACCACCTCAAACGTGCTTCTTAACGTAAGTTTCCGGTAGACCACAAACCCGAGGAAAAGAGCGTAGGCTACAGCCACTCCGGCTGCTTCCGTAGGGGTGGCTATGCCGAACACGATCGACCCCACAACGACGATGGGCATGAGAATCGATAGGGCTGAATCCTTAGCGGCTCGAAACAGTTCTTTGCGATCGAATTTCTTCACCGTAACCAGTCCCTTTCGTTTGGACACAACATAGTTCGTGATCAGAAGCAGAACACCCATCAGACACGCCGGGGCGGCGCCCCCGAGGAATAGGCGCCCGATGCTCGTGCCGGTCATGCTCCCGATGAGGACGAAAGCGATGCTGGGAGGCACAATAGGTCCAATGCAGGCCGAAGCTGCGATCACGGCAGACGCCATCTCCGGTGGATACTTTTCCTGCTTCATTGCCGGAATCATCACCGATCCGGTGGCGCTCGCATCGGCCACCGCAGATCCGGTCATCCCTGACACAATCATATTAGCGACGACGGATACGTTGCCCATCCCCCCTGTCACGTGACCGACCAAGGCCTGAGAGAAGCGGACCAGATGGTACGTTACTCCTCCTTCGTTCATCAACCCGCCGGCCAGGATAAACATTGGCATGGCAAGAAACGGGAAGGAATCGACACCGTAAACAAAATTTTGGGCTATGGTCGTGAGAGCAATCGGGGCGGGACCCAGCCATGAGATAAGGATGTAGACCATTCCTGCGAAACCCATGGCAGTTCCAATCTCCATGCCCAAAAACAACGTGAGCAGCATTACGCCGAAAAGAAGAATCATTGCGGCCTCCCGAGTTTCCGGAACTTTCTCACCACTTGAACGAAAAATAGGATCATGCCCAGGGGCAAGGAAAGATAGATAAACGCCTTGGGAATCTCCAAAGCGGCGGTGGTAATGCCCACCTTCGAGGTCACGACCATCACCTTAATCATCAGAGCGCTTACGAACAACAAGAAACCCGCCGAAAGCCCCAGAACAATCCGGTCCACGATAGTTCGTACGGTTTGGGGGAGCATGACCAGAAAGGCGTCTACCCAGAGGTGTCTATCCTGGGAGTAGGCCACGCCGATCCCCAGGAATGCCAAATAGATAAACGCAGCAATACATAACTCCTCAGACCAGGTAAAAGGATAACTGAACACATAGCGCATGATTACCTGGGCAATGGTAAGCACCGCGATCAAGATTAGGAGCAAGGCGCACAGGATCTCGGCGGTACCGACTAACACCTCGTTGAGTCTTTTCCCATTCATGAACTTCCCCCTTCAAGAATTCCACACAGTTGATTTTCGAATAACGTCTCTTTAGTAAGCGGGAGCACCTTCATTGGCTTGTTATGAGACATAGTCTGCCGCATTCTCCCCGGCAATTCGCCCCGAATTGAGCGCAAAGCCAAATGCAGACCCGCTGAGCTCGAGACAGTATGTGTCCGATTCCCAGCCTCCTGTGCCTGCTCCTGCGGCGAACAACCCCGGGATAGAATCACCTTCCTGATTGAGCACTTCCATGTGATGATTGATTTTGATGCCACCGATCGTACCGAGAAAACCCTGATGGCATTTGATAGCATAATAAGGCGGCTTACGCAGCGGTACCAGGAAACTCCCGTCTTTTAGGAGGAGATCGTCATATCCGCGCTCACAAGAAAGATTGTACTCACTGACGGTGTTGATCAGGACTTTCGGAATCGCCCCTATCCATCTGGCAATTTGTTCCAGGGAGTAGGATATCTTTATCCCTCCCTTGGCAGCTTCTATTTCAAGCTTCTTTTCAAGTTTCGTCAGCTTGGTGAGGGGTGGTTTGTTCGCGTAACCCTTGATGAGCCCCCGCTCTATGAAGCCCCGTTTGATCTCTTCGTCAAAAAGCGTGAAAGAAACCTTTTCCGGTTGCCGGTTCAACGCGTTCGCGGCCTCAGGCCATGTGAACCCGCTGGTTTCATCGACAAACCGCTCTCCTCTCTTATTTACCCATATTGTGTTAGGTTCCATCGCGACAGTCACCACATCCAGAGCTCCACGAAAATAAGGACCGCGCAAAAGCAGCGTTCCCAGACCCTCTGTAGCGGCCCCTGCCTCTGTCGCCATGATCAATCCGTCACCCGTGAGAGGCAAGCCGACTGCGTGAAGGGTCTCCGTGTAATAAGGATAATGTTGCCTCAACAATTGCTTATTCCCGGCATATCCTCCGGCGGCAACAATGACACTTTTGGCATGGATCCTGAAATCCTTGTCGTTTGATACGGCCATAACCCCAATGGTCTCCCCATCGTCATCGATCAATATCTTCTTGATGGCGACACCACGAAGTATTTGCACACCTAAGTCCTGGCACCTTTTGGCCAGAACTTTGACAACACCGATACCCAGACCGCGTGGCAAGTGAAAAATGCGGGGACCCTGCGTAGGAATAAATTGGGATATATCCGCGAACTTTATTCCCATATTTACTAACCATTCTGCCGTATCGCCGGACTTATTTATGAAAGCACGAACGATCATCGGATCCGTTTTCCAGTGCGCGTAGCTTAATGCCTTTTTTATCAGTTCGGCTTTGCTCGATTCGTTTCTCAGGCGCTTCAACGCCGGGCTTTCTGCTGCGAAAAATCCCCCGGCCATTGCTGTATCTCCTCCCAGGTTGCGCCTCTTCTCTGCCACGAGAACTCTTTTCCCTTTCTCGGCAGCCGCAACGGCGGCGGCAAGGCCGCTTCCACCTCCTCCTATGACGACAATTTCGCAGCTGAAATCTTCGTAACCCTCTGCCGGTGTTTTCATTTCAGATTTCACCCTTTCACGCTTTGTCTTTCAAAATATTGCCCCAGCCTGTCAACCCCGCCTGATGAATATCTTTCAGTATTGCCTGCGCCTCCCTATAAATAGAAAATGTGACAGAGTAATGTGTCGTATCTCATCAAACGCCCCACTTCTCAGTCCATATGGGCGCCACCGCACACATTGAGGGATTGGCCCGTCATGTAGTCGGAGAGCGGCGATACCAGAAAACTAACCACATCGGCGATATCATCGACAGTTCCCATGCGTCCTATAGGAATTCCTTTGGACACCATTTCGTACTCTTTTAGCCTGAATTGCTCCGCTGTAATGCCTTCTCTCTTCGCACCTTCTTCGTGGAACCTGTCTCGAAGATTAGTAATGATCATGCCGGGACAGATAGCATTAACATTGATTTTGTGAGCGGCGACCTCAAGAGCGAGACTCTGGACGAGCCCGATCACCCCCCACTTGGAAGCTGAATATGCTGCATTGCCTTTGACGCCGAATCTTCCTGCGAGTGATGCGAAGTGGACGATCTTTCCGCCCTGACCCCGTTTTATCATGTCTTTGACGATAGGCTTTGAAATGAGAAAGGAACCCAGCAGGTTAATCTCAAACATGGCCTTCCATTCATTTTCGTCGCCGTTGACGATGTCCAAATTGGGTGTTCCGCGTATGGCGGCACAGTTCACCAGAATATCTATCTTTCCGAATTTGTCGATCGCTTTGGCGACGCCCTCGTTTACCTCTTTCGTGCCGCTGATGTCGAGCGTCAAAGCCAGAGCGTCTCTTCCCATGGCCTTTATCTCTTCCACTTCTTCATCGAGTCCTCTCCATTTTTCATCTCCAGAGAAGAGGCTTTTCGGCGCGGCGAATTTGTCCATCACCACTACATTGGCTCCATAGCCGGCCAGACGCAGCGCTATGGCGTGCCCCATTCCTCTCTTCGAGGACGCCCCTGTCACAAATGCAACTTTACCTGCGAGATCGATCTGAATCATTTCATACCTCCTTTATGGTTAGTCCCTTTGCCCGATCACCTTAACAATTACTTTTCAAGCGTGAGCAATACAGACCAGTTTGAGTTCAGTAAGTTCTTCCATTCCGCACAGAGACCCATCCTTACCCACACCGCTTTCCTTCACGTTTCCGCCCCAGGGGAATTCAGCAGCCATCATCCTTGGCATGTTTATAAAAACACTGTCAACGCGCAATTGATTCACGAACTTTAGGGCCTTCGCAACATTCTTAGTCCACACTCCGGCACAAAGACCGTACTCTGAATCATTTGCCAACTTTATGACTTCTTCTTCTGAGGAGAACTTTAGGATGGGGGCCGCCGGACCGAATATCTCTTCTCGCGCTATTGTCATGTTGTGGGTCACGTCCGCGACTACAGTCGGCATGAGAAAGTAACCTTTGTTGAGCGGCGGTGTCGTGGGTCTCTGCCCGCCACAGACAATACGGGCACCTTCCTTAATAGCGGACTGGATATAGTACTCCACTTTTTCGCGTTGTTGTTTATTTGTCATAGGTCCCATCGTGGTTTTCTCATCCTTGGGATCACCTACGACGATCTTCTTCACCTCACTTGCAAACCTCTCCACGAATTGGTCGTACACCTTCTCATGGACGTAGTAGCGTCCTGGAGTTGAACAGTTCTGGGCTGTATTGCCGAAATGCCTCTGGGCCTGAAGGGTAGCTGCAGTCTCTACGTCCGCATCTTCGCAGACGATGATCGGATTGTTCCCTCCCAGTTCCATGATGACCTTCTTGACCGTTTGGCTCGCGGCGCGCATGATGTCTTTCCCGGTATCGCTGCTTCCGGTGAACCGCACCAGGTCAACTCCGGGGTGCGTAGCCAGCGCTTCGCCGACAGTGCTGCCAGGCCCGGTGATCAGATTGACAGCACCGGGTGGGAGGCCTATCGTATCCAATATTTCGGCGAATTTGACAGCTATCAGAGAGTTTATACTCGCCGGCTTCAATATGCAGGTGTTGCCGACGGCCAGGGCGGGCGTGAGCATTGAGATCATCATCAGAAGCGGGACGTTCCAGGGTGTAATGAGGGCGGCCACCCCAATGGGGACCCGCTGGAGGTAAGCCAGGGTATTGGGGAGGATTGTTTTTGGAAGGACCTGACCCATCATCGCCCTGCTGATTGCTGCTTTGTACTCGATCTCGTCGGCCCCGGCAGCAAGGAAGCCTCTGGCAAGCTGGATCGGCGTACCATGTTCATTTACTTCAAGCGAGATAAGCTCATCCGCGTTTTTTCGTACCGCCTCGGCCAATCGGAAAAGGATTTTTGTTCGTTCGCTCTGCGGCATGTTCGACCAGACGGGGAAAGCCTGAACGGCTGCCTTTACCGCTTTGTCGACGTCAGCTTCGGCCCCGAGGGGAACCTGACCGAGTTCCTCTTCGGTGGTTGGATTAACGACGGCAAACGTTTTGCCGGATTCAGCGTCAACCCATTTCCCTCCTATCCACATCTTATGGCTCTTCATATCATCCTCCTTTATAGATATATTGCATCCTTGTTCTAATCCCTTGTTACCACGAGCCTATATCTTCGTTACAGCTCGATTACCGCGTTGAATCCATCCGTAACAGCATGTCCAAGATTCCCTCTCTCTCGCCTGCAATCGCCAACCGCGTGAACTTCCGGGGCAAGATGCTTGAACCTTTGCACCAGGTCCGACCTCGGCGTGACGCCAACGGAGAGGACAACGGTTTCACATTGTATCTCATACTTATACCCATCTCGATCGCTCACGAGGGCGCCCGCGTCTGTCACGGCTTCAAGCTTAGTTTCTGTCTTTATGGTTACGCGCTGATTATTCAACATGGCAATAAGGGTTGTCAAGTTCAAAGGGTGTACGTCAGGGGTAATCTGGGCCCTGGAAAGCGCATCTATGATGGTCACCTTTCTGCCTTTACGGGCGAGATAGAGCCCTGTTTCGCAGCCAACCAGGCCTGCGCCAACGACCAAAATCGTATCCCCGATCTCGACCCTACCCATGTCAACGTCAGCTACCCGGAGCACATTCTTTCTGTCAATACCCGGCACCGCAAGCGCAGTGGGTGAACCACCAACAGCAATAATAACAGTATCGGGACGCTCCGCCTCTATCGCTTCGGTGGTTGCCTCGGTCGAGAGCCTGACGTGGATGTTAGGCTCATTTAGCGTTGTTCGCCTCGCCCAGGCCAGATAGCCCCTCATGTCTTCCTTGAATGGCAGAGCTGAAGCCACAATCAGCGCCCCGCCCAGTTCTGAATCCTTCTCAAACAAGATGACCTCATGGCCGCGACGCGCTGCCGTCCTGGCCGCTTCCATGCCTGCCGGTCCCCCGCCTATAACGACTACCTTTTTCTTCGTTCGAGGCATATCTCGGTTCAGGAATTCCACCTCTCTGCCGGCTTCCGGATTGACCGTGCACCTGGTGGGGCGGGTATAATCGCGGGTAATCGAAAGACATCGGTTGCACCGGACGCAGGGTCTGACATCGTCCGTACGACCGGCGCGCGCCTTTTTCACGCAATCCGGGTCAGCTATGATCGACCGGATCATGGCAACCATGTCAGCTTTGTTCCGAGATATAATCCCCTCGGCCATATCCATATTGAGAGAGCCCACCGTGGCTACCGGAATTCCAAGCGCCCGCTTAAACCCAGTGGCACAGTCCACATTGATGCCGCGTGGAATGTAAGTGGGTTGAATCATTCGGGCGCAGGTCTCAGGCGCATAAAGGTTGCCAGCAGACACGTGAAGCAGATCAATCCTATCCTCAATCATCTTTGCGAACTCGGTGGTATCCTCGACAGTCGGCGACCCGGGGATTAACTCGTCAGCACTTATCCGATACTCGATAGACAGCTGATCGCCCACCTTTTCGCGGATAGCGTCCAGCACATCGAGAGCAAATGCTGCCCTTTTTTGCAAATTGCCTCCATAGCGGTCACTGCGCTTATTTGTCAACGGGGAGAAGAACTTCCCCAGGAGGTGACCATGACCGCCGTGAATCATAATCATTTCCATTCCCGCCAGTCTGCATCGTTCAGCTGCATCTGCGAATCGGCTGATGGTTGTTTTGATCTGATCAACGCTCATGTCGGTAGGTTTGAAGGAACCTTCGTAATTCAGTTCAATTGAGGCAATAGCACCATATCTCTGAATGGCCTCTACGAGTACGGCCAACCCGTTTATCGATCTGGCATCGGCCAGGCAGAGTGTATTAAGCCGCCCGCAGTTACGAGCATCCTCATAGTCAATGAGTGTTTCACCTATGGTGACAATACCGGCGCCACCTTTTGCCATTCGCCTATGCCATTCGATGAGCTCACGTGTGACAAAGTAATCTTCAGATGCCAGGAAAGGTATGGCGGGGGAGACCTCTATTCTGTTTTTTGTTGTGATTCTACCGATCTTCAATGGCGAGAAGATGTGTGCGTATCCCTCCATTTATCCCTTTCCCCACTTAATATTATCTGCCGCCATGAAGATGCTGTTCTTTCTCCGTCAGATAGTGGCACGATGCATTCCAAACATGCAATGATCTAACTCTATGAGATAAATCATAATTGGTCAGGCACTTTCCTGCGGTGCACTAGAAGCAAGAAAGATCAACATTATGATTCACAGTTCTTGGGTACGCTCACCTTAAAAAGAGCCCAGTCCATCGTCCAGACTACGGCGTACACCACACGCCTCCTCGGATCCCAATTTTGGGTCACAATGTCTTTTCTTGTCAATACCTAATAAAGTCAGGCTGATGCGTACGAAGGTTTCAGACTTATTCTGTTGCTGCCTCGCTCTGATCACACTTCGCCCGAATTGTACATCCAAGAACAAAGCAAGCCCGAACGACGTAGATTTGTGATATAAATTATGGAGCAAAGTCATTGCACAGATACCATCTTGTTATGAAAGGAAGGAGGCCCCGATATGGAGGACCGTATGAAGCTCGAAGTGAGGAATAGACGCGTTGATGAAGACCGCTTTTTCGAAATGAGGAAGAACGTTCTCGCTCTCTGGCCTACAGGGAAGGAGGTGGATCTTGATGATGGAGTGGCGTATCAATTAAACCTGCCTGAAAAGAAAAACTTCATGAAGATCACGCAAAAACTCCGCGACGAAGGACGGTCCGTCGTTTACCCTCGGGCCGGAACAGCCCTCATAGAGGACGAAATAAGTCTCTGCAGAAAACTTGAGGGATCAGGAGTTCCGTATATCCCGGTGACCACGGACAGTTACACTCGTCTGCTCCAGTTTAAGAAGATAGAGGATGCCCTGGAAGAAACCAGGAAGACGGGGAAGAGACTGCTTAACGGATATCCGCTTATTAACCACGGGGTCAAAAAAACGAGACAGGTGGTAGAGAGCGTCAACACAGGGGCCTTCGACCCGCGGGTGTCCTACAGGGCTCAACCCTTGGGCGCCGAGATCGCCTTCGCCGCCGGAATGACGGGCATGTCGACCGGTCCCTTCATCTCTTGGGGCGCCTACGAGAAGAATGCAACTTTGGAGGAAGTTATCGCGACCAGTATGTACGTACAGCGGCTTATGGGATATTATGCCCAAAAAGGCGCCGTCATTACCACAGACCTCCATGGCTGGATTGTTACCGGGGTTCAGCCCATGACGGTAAACCTGGCGACGATGATCGCGGAAGCCTTGATGGCGGCTGAACAGGGAGTCAAGAGTATTGTCCCGCTCGTACACTTCATGGGCAACATGGCCCAGGATCTCGCATGGCTGAGAATACAGCCCCGTCTCATGAGAGAGTACTTGGACAGGTTCGGGTACACTGACGTAATTATTCCGGGTAATTTTTGCTCGCAGACCCCTCTGTTCCCCATGCCTCAGAATATGGGAGGGGCTTTCGCCTTTCCGGGATACGCCGCATTTGTGGGTTCCCTCGGAAAAGCTGAATCGGTTAACGTGAGAACGATCGACGAAGCTCTGGGCATCCCTACCGAAGAGTCCCATGCGGTCACCTATGAGTTCGCTAACTGGGTCTTCAATGTTGTCAGGGGACAGGACATAGAATTCGAAATAGAGGGGATAGCCGAGGAAGAGAGAATCGCCGAGATGGAGATACGGTCCATATTGGAGAAACTCCTTGAGATGGGAGATGGCGACATTGCCGTCGGATGCCTGAGGGGCGCCGAGGCCGGCGTTATCGACTCTTCGTTTAGCCCCAACAAGCAGGTGAAAGATAAAGTTATCGGAATCAAAGACTGCAAAGGAGCAATCCGCTGGGTGGAGTTCGGAAACCTTCCATTCCCGGAAGAGGTCAAGAATTTCCATCGCGAGAAGGTGGCAGAACGAGAGAGAGCCGAAGGAGAAAAAGCGGCTTATGAAATGATTATCCGTGACTTCTGGGCCTTCAGTAAAGGAAAGTTGGTCGGAACCAAGTAATTCGTGTTAATATGGCGACACTGCAGCCAGTCGCGCAGGGCCTGCTCCTCGAAGAACCTGTCAAGAAAAATAGGGGGGGGTGTTTTGACCCGAATAGCAAGGTGTTTTGCTTTTTGATCATTTTTCCCATGCGAAAATCTCCTCACCATAACATCTATCCACAAGCGCCTGGCAGAAAGGTTTGTGCGGTAAGCATTCCATCCTCTGGGAAAGGGGCATTCATGCCTGCTGAAGCCAATCCGGATCTTTTTATAGGACTCAAGGAGATACTCAGCTACATGAGGCTAACGGAACCAGCCTTCAGAATCCTGTACAGCGACTACGGCTTGAAAGGGGACAGAAAGGTTGCCGGTCTCTGGATAGGCCAAAAGAAACAGCTCGATCAATATCTCCAGGCCCTCACCGTACAGAGGGCCAGATTGTGCCACCAGAGGAATTCGGCAGAGAAGAACATGATTTCTCACAGACCCAGACGTAACCAGGCACTTGCGCCTATGGGACTCTGTGCAGTCTACTTCGAGGTTATAATGTAATCACTTGGATATGGGCGGTTTCACTCAGCGATCGAGGGATAAGGACCCCTCTCGGTCTTTCTAAAGCTTTCGTGTTAAGAAGAACCTAAAATAGCCCCCATACCACTGCTTTCTTTCTAATATACTCAGACCGGTGCTAAGAATACCGGATTCAAATTCATCCCATTCAAACAGCTTATGAGGTTCCTCAATAAACATTATCCCTCCGGGGACAAGAATACGGACTGCTTCAGAAAGAGCTTTTCGCCAGCGTGGGATATGGTGCAAAATGGCAAATTCAAGAACCGCATCACAACTCACATCCGGCATATCGATAGCTGTTGCGTCACCGACTTGAAAAGCAACATTTAGTTGACGTCTTTTTGCAAGTTTGATTTGTTCCGGCATAATGTCGAACGCAACTATTCGTGACGGGTCAAATTCTTTGACAAGAAGACTTGTACTGTACCCGGAACCGCATCCCATATCAACAATTACTTTGCCGGTCAAACCGATACTATGATTCTGGAGCATTCTTGTCATGAGAGGAAATTCCTTATGTTTCATTCTCCATTCCCTGAGGGGGTTATTCATCGCAAAGAATTCGAACTTTCCCAGGCGAATGCTGTCGTCTTTTCCCATCATGCTGTCCTCCTTTGTTGAGTTTTTATATGTTTACACGTATCAAATATGAGTATTAGCTCATATTATAATACGTCAGTATATATGTCAAGAATAATGTGAGTATGCACTCATATTCTCTTGACAAAGATCCCTCATTCATTAGAATATTCGTAAGAGAGCTGTAATGGGACACGGTCAGCCAATACGCACGCCAATGCAAACTCGAAGTATCAGCATGAAGAAAAAAATACTTGACGCAGCTTTCAATCTTTTCTGTACAAACGGTTTTCATAGAACCACGACAAATGAGATAGCAAGGCAAGCAGGTGTTTCTATTGGAAGTCTTTATTCGTATTTTAAAGACAAGGAGATGATTTTATTAGAGATCCTGGATAGGTACCATGAGCAGTTCGTTCTTTTGCGAGAAAGATCAATGAGTATGCTTAACATTGGCAGCCTAGACGAGAAGAAATGGTTACGGGGCCTTATTCAAGGGATTATTGCGATCCACGAAAATTCGAAAGAATTCAATCGGGAATTAAGAGCGCTCTATTACTCGAATGCGGATGTTGCAAAAGTTATTAACGAGCAAAATAACGAAACAATAAAAGAAGTGAAGAAGTATCTTCGTCGCTGGAACAAGAAACTGAAATCGAGCGAGGTAGATACCGTTGCAATTATCGCGCTTGATTTCATAGCAGCATTAGTTGATCGGATCGTATTTGGCGATAATTCGATTAAGAAAGAACGGATACTGAAAGCTGGAGTTGAGGGGTTATATAAGATATTATCCCTAAAATGACCAATGCATGATCGGTGTGGCGTGGGTGATTACCGATTTTCCGACCAGCAATAAGGCAACCAATTTTGACCGTAATCTTTATTTTGTCCAAATCCCTGCACATGCATGATTTCAAATCCTATATTTCCAATTGCCATTCTCTGTAGCGCCCTGTATGATAATAATCCAGGAATTGAACATTGTTGGATAAGAAGTCGTTAAAGGGGAAGAGGCGCGCATGAAACAAATTGGATTCATAGGCTTTGGTCACATGGCAGAGGCGCTCGTTCGCTCTCTCCTGACTCGTAAACCAATTCTTGCAAAGGACCTGGTTGTGTCAAACAGATCAAGAAGCAAATTGAGAAAGATAAAGGCTGATTTCCCAACACTGGCAGTTACGACCAGCAATATTCAGGTTGCTCGTAAGGCAGACATAATATTCATTTGCGTAAATACTCACGAAGTAATTCAGGTTATGAAGGAAATCCTATCAAGTCTGGATAATACGAAACATCTGGTAATAATTTCCGGAGGCCTGGAGATAATGTCCGTGGAGCATCTGTTCAACGGCAAAATATCAAAACTCATTCCAACATTAACGTGCGAGGTCTTTCAAGGCGCTTCACTGCTCTGCCACAATAGGCTCGTTTTGGAAAAGGACAAGAAATATATCGCCAATTTGCTGAAAACAATAGGGCGGATTGAACTGATCGAAGAAGATCAATTTGCTGTCTACACAGTGCTATCAAGTTGTGCCCCCGGCCTAATAGCGGCCATCTTTGAACAATTCATAAGATCCGCCGTGAAGCATGATAAAATTGATTACAGAACCTGCTTCGAAATTGTTCTCAGTTCTCTTTTGGGAACCTCGTTGTTGTTATCGAAAAAAGGTGAAGGTTTTAATAACCTGATTGGCAGGGTGGCCCGTAAGGGTGGAAATACTGAAATAGCGGTGAACATATTCGAAAATAAATTGCCTCGCGTATATGATGAACTATTCGGTAAGATAATAAAGAATGAAACAAGACGGAATGACTTTACCAGGAAACAATTCGGAATCCCCAGCAAATCGAAAATGGTAGGCGCACGGGGTTTTGAACCGAGTCTCATGGACATAACATAATGAGATCATTACAGTTGTAAAACTCACTCATACCGGACTCATACTATCGTTAAGCAACCGTACGGTTACATTACCCATCTGTAAATGGTTTGTTACCGAGGACATCGACCTTAGCTCTCATAGGTCGTCTGGGTTTCAACCCGCACCGATTATTGATTATTGGCCGTAGCCCACACCTTGGCATCCCTGCCTGAATGCTTGCCCGCAACGGTCGATTTCTTTTCTACTATAATGGAATTGCGTTTCTTAAGATATCCAAATCGAGACACGGTCATCTAAACGTCTAACCATCGCAAAAGTCGGTTATAATCCTCGGCGATGTAATCATCCAAGAACTGGCACACATCAAAAGGGGAATGTACAATGACACTTGACGAGAACGAGGTGAACAGATATCTGCGCACATTATTCGGGAGGTATGAAGACAGCTTACAGGAGGCATGGCCAGAAATACTCGAATCCAATCCCAAAGCCATGGATGAGGTCACAGCTATCGCGAAGAAGGTCAAACGTAGGGCCATAAATCGGTACTTAGAGCAAAAATATCGGGAGGAAAGCCTGCAGAAACCTCTCGGAAGCAATGAAGATGGCACCTTCACTTTGGAGTCTATTCTCCATAACCCCGCAGACGATGAGCCAGATGAAACAGACCGCGGAAAAGCAGACCTTTACAAAAGGATCGTCAATTTTCTTATCAGTGAGTGTTTGAGGCAAAGAATAGAAAATCATGAACTTAAGAGGAAGGAGATCGAGCTAAAAGCCAAAAGGCTTAGGCTCCGCGCCAAATCCTTGAAGTTTAGAAAAGAACGGTTCGAATCATGGAAACAGCTCATGGAAGAAAAAGGAAGGCAGAAAGAGCGCCAAATCGAGCTCAGGATTGAACTACTGAGACAGAAGATCAAATTTCAAGGAGAATAGATGCTGCTCACGGAAGAAATTATGACAAAAGCCCCTCAAATCCAGCCGTGTCCGACATGAACTGGTGACCATGGCTTTTCAACGATCCATTGAAACAGTTCCTGGATCATGGTATACCAGATTTTTCGGTAGGACCTTCGGAGCTTCGGGTTCTTTGACCGGACTGATCCTTTTCATTGAGGAGTTATCGATAATGCCTCCCTCGTCAAGCTCTAAGGGGTCCTTTCTTATGGAAAGACCAACTCCGAGATTGATACAATGAGTTGAGGGCAAGTCAGGGTCATTGCCGTTTTACTATTTCGAGAAGGGAGAAACGTGTGAATGCCGATGTGAATCAGGACAAGCCTCAAGAGGTAGGGACGGATATCCTTGGGTGGGTAAATGGTCTTCAGTTCGGCCGTTTTCATATAGTTCTGCTCCTGCTTATAAGTCTCGCAGTCCTCTCCGCCGGATACTCTACGCAGATCGTTGCATTTGTAATCCCCTCTTTGCTCAAAGAATGGGCGCTTTCGCCCATGCAGGCGGGAACCCTCGTATCCTGGGGCTTTGCCGGTTTCATGCTGGGATCCTTGTTTTTTGGCGCTGCCGCGGATAGGTTGGGAAGAAAGAAAATGCTTATTGGGACCTCAATCTTGTGCTCGGTTTCTACGGGTCTCAGTTATTATGTCTCCGGCTTCAATCTCTTCTGTCTCCTCCGATTTCTCACAGGCCTCGGCGTGGGCGGGATATTCCCTCTTGCGGTAACTATTGTTTCCGAGTTTGCCCCTCCACACTTGAGAGCAAGACTCCTCACCGTCGCCGCAGGGAGCTACACCTTCGGATGGGTTATCGCAGCTCTCGTCTCAATGGCCCTGATCCCCGTATTCGGCTGGAGGATTGTGCTGGCCGTTGGCGCCCTGCCTCTTGTCTTAGTGCCCTTTATAGGGTTTTATCTACCTGAGTCCATACACTTTCTCTTCGGAAAGACCCATCATTTTTCACGTTTCTTCATGAGAGGTTCCGCTGATTCGGCTCTTGGTATTTCACGGGAGATCTCCCGGATCCGTCGCGTGGCGGGAGTCCTGCCGCCAATTGGCCCTGTTCGAATCCCCGTTAGTTCATCGCCACCATCCACGGGCCGCCTGTCAAACCTTTTTCGGCCAGGTCTTGCCCAAATGACCGTTCTCTTGTCTCTTACCTATCTTTTCACCTCCATAACACTGTACGGCTTATCGTCCTGGCTACCTTCCCTCATGGTGAAAGCGGGTTTCTCTTTGACCAAGAGTTTTAGCTACAGTATGGCTCAAGGAATAGGCTCTTGTCTGGGAGGGGTATTACTTGGCTATCTCATTGACATCTTCGGTCGCAAGCAGGGACTTGTCCTGACCTATTTTTGTGGCGGAATCTCCGTACTCCTTTTCAGTATATTGAGGTCTGGTTCTTCGTTGTATGTAGCTGGGGTGGCTACCGGCGTCTTTGTCCTCGCTGCGCCCACGGTTCTCCTCGTTGTGTGCGGTGAAACATTCGCGACCAACATCCGTTCTACCGGGGTTGGGCTGGTTCAAGCCATGGGCAAGGCAGGATCCATCCTGGGACCTATCATTGGCGGGGGACTTCAAGTCGCTGGATTCAGCCTTCGTCAATTCTTCGTGATCTTGGCTCTGCCCTGTTTTGTCTGTATGGTATTCGTTTTCTTCTACCGTACCAAGAAGAAAGGTGAAACGCTCGAGGCTATTTAGTTTAGACATCATCCC
>Ga0335069_10002179_pt1 | contig 30437 bp, 18 predicted proteins | sample Lox_Sample_11_FD_206714 | JGI IMG/M metagenome (GOLD analysis project Ga0335069, IMG submission 206714) | Soil microbial communities from Loxahatchee National Wildlife Refuge, Florida, United States - Lox_Sample_1.1 | ecosystem: Environmental > Terrestrial > Soil > Wetlands | place: USA...
AGGCGAGCGTGAGTTCGCGGCGATCCAGCGCGCCGGGGCTGCGAAGTGGCCGTCACGGAACAACAGCCGCTGATAGGCCGCCGGATCCGCAGCTGGTGCGCCGTAGAGAGCGCGCAGCTCGTCGATGTCCGAAGCGGACAACCCCGGGAATGCCGGCGCGGAATCCGGTTCCAGCGACAGCAGGGAGCTCTCGTTGCCGTTCGTACCGATGATCAGCGGGACGGGCAGCGAATGATTCGCAGCCAGGGCACTGACCGGCGACTCCCTCAGGAGACGTCCATCGATGGCGGTTCCCCAGTCGTGTTGCTCCTCGACTGCCGTCAACGCAGCGGGTGTGAGTGCTCTTAACTGCACCGACGTGGCCTGCGCGCCGGGCAGGCCGAGAGCGGTGGCAATGTCGGTGCCGCCGGCTTCAGCGGCTGACAGTGTCGTCGGGTCGTTCCAGACACCTGCGGATTGCACGATGGCCCGGTGGAACAGGCCTTTCGCGGCTTGCGTCGCCATGAGCATGAGGATGTCACGAGCGCCCGAGGATTCGCCAAACACGGTCACCGCGTGCGGATTGCCGCCGAATCGGCCGATGTTCTTCTGCACCCAGCGCAGGGCCGCCAGCTGATCCATGAGGCCGTAGTTGACCAGGGGCTCCCGGCCCGCCTCACGGGTCAGTGCCGGGTGAGCGAAGAACCCGAGCAATCCGAGCCGATAGTTGAGCGACACGAGTACCACGCCATCGCGAGCGAAGGCAGTTCCGTCGTAATAGGTCTGCGCGCTGGTGCCTTCAGAGTTGCCACCGCCGTGAATCCAGACCATGACGGGCAGCGGCTTGTCTGGACGCAATGATGGCGTCCAGACATTCAGTGTCAGGCAGTCCTCGCTCGTGCGTGCAGCTGCGCTCAGCGGTGAGACGCGCTGTGGTGGGTGCGGCTGCGGGCAGGAAGGTCCGAAGTCATCGGCGTACCTCGCCTGCCGCCAGGTCCGTGCGGGCTGAGGCGGCCGCCATCGCAACTCGGCCACTGGTGGCGCTGCGTAGGGAATGCCCTTGAAGGAGGCAACGCCCTCTCGCGCGGTGCCGATCAACTGGCCTGCATCGATGCGCACTTGCGGTGAATCGGCTTGTGTCACGCAGGAGGAGTCGGACGGCATGCGCGCCGGGTCGGTACCATCCGCGACGAAACAGGCCACGTCAAAATACTCCCGGCCGTCCGCCTTCTGGACCTGCAGCAGCGTCACCTTGCCGGAAGCCGGTTTCGATCTGACCCAGTCGCGGCGCCAGGCGACTTCAGCCGGCCCACCCTTCAGCGCTTCCTCGAGCACGCGGCCCCGGAGCCTGCCGGTGGGTGTGGCTTTCAGCCCGAGAATGCGTGCGAGTGTGGGCGCGATGTCGGCATTGCTGACGGGAGCATGGCTGACGAAGGCTTGCTTGAAGTCGGGGCCCATGGCCGCCATGTTGTTGAACGTGTTGCTGCGATCCAGGCTGCCGTGCATGCCCTGCCCTTCCTGCAGTGGCGTATCGGCGATCTGGAAGGTGGTGAGCGGATCGTCGGGATCGGTCCGGAACGTGCGGAAGCTGACGGCGATGGAGGGCCGGGGCCATTGGGCGCAGCCTTCCAGTCCCACGGCGCTCAGGGGCAAGGCGCCGGGAATCTCCCCGAGGGCCGAATCCACGAACAGGCCACCCACGTAGTTCTGCTCACTGAGGAATCTCACGATACGCCGGGCGAGCTCGCGATCCTGCGGGGAGCGCGTAACCGCCGCGCGCGCCGTCGCGCAGGTGGCTGCGGTGCGGTGTTCCGCGGTGGGAGGTTCCGCGGTGGGAGGTTCCGCGGTGGGAGGTTCCGCGGTGGGAGGTTCGGCGGTGGGAGGTTCGGCGGTGGGAGGTTCGGCGGTGCGAGCTTCGGTGATGCGCGGTGACGGCGCGCCAGGTGCCGAGGCGGAGCCCACTATATATATGAGATCACTCCCACCCCCGGCGGCCACGACGATCCGGGCCTGTGGGTCTGCCAGGGCTCCGGCCCCACCCAGAATGGCATTGCCGCTGGCTGGGTACTGATGGGCCTGCGGATCGACCGGCACGTAGTGCCGCTGCCCGTCCACGACCTCACTGGTGTCCGGATCGAAGAGCGGCAGCCCCAACGAGTGCGCCAGGTCGATGGCGAGAAAGCCCGGCGGCAGCCATCCGGGGACGACGCTGGGTTTGTCATCGGGGCCGTAACGCAGTGTCGTCGAGTAACCGCCCGCCACGCCGCCGTGCGTGTCGATCTCGTGCTTGCTGATGGTGGCGAAACCATGGTCGGAGGTAACGAACACATCGGTGTTGGCGCGCAGAGCCGGGTTGCTGTCGAGGTAGTCGAGCAGCTGGCGCAGATTGCGATCCGCGTTGGCCACGCCTGCACGCGAAGTGGGACCGTTTATACCGGGCTGTAACGCATTGAGGCTGTCGCCGTGATTGTGCTGGCTGCCGTCGGGGTCACGCGACCAGTAGACCAGCACGAAGGGGCGGCCCGCCCGAGTGAACAGTGGCAGTACCGCCTTGGTGGTCGCGTCGGCAAACCACTGCTGCTGCACCTTGTTGGGCGCCAGGGTGCCCGGTGTCCCGACATTGCCGGCAGGTTGGGTCCGCGCGGGCGGCGCCGCGGTCAGTCCCGCTTCGCGCAGCGCATCGGTCAACTCGGGTGACAGCGGTACCCCATCGCGAGCGCCAGTGGAGTCATCGAGTATGACAGTCGTGGGAGTTGCGAACTGTCCTGACACCGGCCTGAGTTGCGTGACGTCCTGGATGGCCGCCGGGCCGAGCTTGCCGATCGCCGCCGTGCTGAAGCCCTGCTCACGAGCGAGTGCCAGCAGCGTGAACTCGCTCAGGAAGCTGCCGCTCTCGCCGTGCGCATCGAGGTCAGCGAGAACGGCGTCATTCTCCACGAACGGCGTCGGCGATCCAGGCGGCTTGCCGAATGTGCCTCCTTCGAAGATCGGGTAGCCGATGTAGGGATTGTTGCTGAAGTCAGCCGAGTCGCCCGGATAGTGTCCGGTGGCGATCGCGGCAGCGTTGGGTGTAGTCAGGGTGGGATAGATCGAATGGCTGTTGACGAAGTGCACTCCCTGCTGGCGCACGGCCAGCAGCGTGGGCGTATCGGTTGCGTTCACGGAGTCGTGGCGCAGCCCGTCGGCGATGAAGAGAATCACGTTACGGCGCCCTGACTCGGCCATCCCTGGGCCAGACTGCGGAGTCTCCGGCGACGACACGCTCGCAGCGCGGGACCCGCTACCGGTCGCCGACACCGCGGTGTCACGAGATTGCCAGAGCGTGGCCCGACCGATCGGATCGCAAGATGAAATACCCAACATCAAACACAGCATGAGCAGTGCCGCAACGGACTGTCGCGAACGGCCGGACGAACGTGATCGCATCAATTCGACTCCATGGTTTTCGCGGCATCCGGCGCGGCCGGCCCGTTCAGCTCATCGAGAACCCGCTTGAGGATGTCCGGCCACGCGCGCTGCCAGCAGCACACATGATCGAAATCGGGATAGGACCAGACCCGGCCGGCTGGCACGCGCTGCAGGTAGCGTTCGGTCGCCGCCGCCGGCACATTCGTGTCACGCAGCCCCACCAGATACCACTGCCTGAGGTCCGCCCGCAGGGGCGGGCGCAGCGCCGGATTGAGACTGCCGCTCAGGGGGGAATAACCGTGCAGGCGGGCCCAGGTGTCCGGATCCAGATTGCCGGCGATCGAGACCACACCGACAGTCCGCGGCACTTTGTCCGCCATCAGTGTCGCAAGTGTCGCACCGCCGCTGTACCCCACAAGCAACACGCGCGCGAAGCCATGCTCGCGCGCATACGAAGCGGCGGCCACCGACATGCTGTCCACGACCTGCTCTGAATAGCGCTCGGCGGTCCAGAGCTGCTCGGAGCATTCCGGCGGGCGCACGGGCATCAGATAACAAGGACGGCCCAGATAGAGGATCGAGAGTGGCGTGAGCGCCGCCAGCTCGAGCGCGAGCGGGACCCGGGCAGTGGGATCGGTGGCGATGGCACGGCCACCTTCCACCCACGGCGAGCCGTCGCCCTCGATGAAGACCACCAACATGTCAGAGTCGCGCAGCGCCACGTAGGCCTGATGTTGGAAGCCCCGGCCCGCGATCAGTTGCGATTGAAACCGTGCGTGCCTGGCGATGCGGGCACTGTGCTGCTGCGGGCTCGCACAGGCCGTCAGCGCGCTCGCCAGGGCGGCCAGTGCGGCGCGCAATACGGAGCCTCTGGTGCGATATCCCCGGCGCGCTTGACAGTTACAAATTGGCATTACTATGCTGCGAAGGTCTCATTCGACAATAACTCGAAGCGGGTCCCGCGCTGCTGCGTCGCTGGGACTCAAGGAAAGCCTCATGATGACCATGGTGAGGTCCGACTCGCTCGGACGGCTGCCACCTGCTCCTTTCCCTTCGTGGTCGGGCACGCACGCACCACGCTGGGCCAGCTGCGGCGGACCCGCCCGGATTGTACGGATATTCACCTGGGCCCTGCTGCTTGCCGCGCTCTGGCACGGGCCGGTTCAGGCGCAGAACGCGCAGAATGCACCCGCCGCGCTGCTGGAAATGGTCAATACGCTGACCGCCGACGGTGTGTTCCAGTTCGATGCCCTCGAGCGGGCCGCGGCGGCGGCCAATGACAATGCTTACCTCAAGCTCCAGAAGATCTGTACGCCCCTGCCCACGGGAGCGCCTCCGCCAACCTGTACGGGCTCCACGCTCACGTTGTGGGATCGGCTGCGGGAACTCGAAGGCAATGCGAATGAGCTGCTCGGCAGAGGCGTGTGGTTCTACAGCCTGCGTCTGAACCCGGAGGGCATGAGCGATGCCCTGCGCTGGACCGCGCCCGAGGAATACTCGGCGCAGGGCTCGTTGTCCACCAAGTTCGTGAACGGTCAGACCTCTGTGCTGGCCAACCGGTTCTCGGCGCTGCGTTTTGCCTCACAGGGCATCCCCGTGGCACAGGGGGGCTCGATCAGTTCCGATGGCAATGGCCAGTTCTCCTATACCTACAACGGAGTCGGCGCGCGGGGTGGCGCGGCCGGGGCCGACTCCATCTGGAGTCGGCTGAGCGTGTTCGTCAACGGCGCGTTCGGCACGGGTGAGAAGGCGCCGACCACGTTCGAGGACGCTTTCTTCTTCGACAGCACCGACGTGTCGGCGGGAGCGGACCTGCGCCTCAACGATCACATCGTGGTCGGCGTATTGCTGGGTCATACTGAGAAACGCGTAGACTTCAACTCCGCGCGAAGCATCGTCGATGGCGGCATCCGCGGAAACGGCCAGAGCGCGATGGCCTACATGCAGTACGAGACTGACTCGGCCTACGTCAATCTCGCACTGGGCACCCAGCATCTGAGCCTGGCGACGCGACGGCGCATCACCTATCCGTCCAACAATCCAGAGGTTCCGTCCGTCGACGTTACCTCCTACAGCAACACGGGGTCGACCGCTCTGATCGGCACGCTCGGCGGTGGCTATACGTTTCATTACAAGGCCTTCTCCGCCGAGCCCTATATAAACGTACAGGCTGTACGGACCCGCATCAACGGCTTCACGGAGTTCTCGAACGACGGATTCGATATCGACACTCCCGAGCAGACGATCCAGTCGCTCGAGGGCTCGATCGGCGCCCGTTTCCACTATGTCATCAACACGCGGCTCGGCGTGATCGTGCCATACGCGTTCGCCGAAGCCCGCCACCAGTTCCGGGACAGCTCTCGCGATATCGATTCGGGTTACTCCGCCGACGGCGGGGGCACGGACTTCGTACTGCCGACCGACCCGCCGGTCAGGAACTACTACGCGGCCGGTGGCGGTGGCTCGGTCGTGCTGAAGCACGGACTGCAGGCCTACATCCAGTACCTGCGAGTTCTCGATTACACCAATTACACAGACCATACGGTATCCGGCGGCCTGCGTTTGGAGTTCTAATGATGTCGACACGTCTGTGTGCGATAGCGCTCGCACTCGCGGCACTGGCAGCCACGGGTTGCGGCACGCGCGTCGGGAAAGAAGGCAGCGGCAGCAGCAATCCGAACCTGATTGCCGTCATCACGCCGATCGGCCACAAGGCCACGTCCGCAGCCGGAGCCAATCCGGTCGCCATCACCGTGCGCTCGGGCGGCGATGTCATCCTGTCGGGCAAGGACAGCGATGGTGGCGCCGTCGCCATCAAGTCCTTCGGGTGGGCGCAGAGCGGCGGCACCCCCTTGCCCGCCCTGCCTGATCCGGGTGCGATACTGTATCGAACGGCGAATACGATCAGCTTCCGGGCTCCGTATGTCGCTACCAGCACGACGCTGAGTTTCAAACTTACGGTCACGGATGCTTTGAACGCGACCGCGACGGCTGATGTGAACGTCACGGTGGAACCGGCAGGTGATTCGGATCAGTTCCTCAGCCTCCCAACCGTACCTCATCAGTTCAAAGTCGCGGTGGCAACCGTCGAAGGCCTGACCAACCTGGCCGCGGATGCACCGGTTTGCATCAGCATCGTCCGCCAGATCAGCTATACCAGTCGCGATGGCACGCAGCGGCTGGTTACGCTGCCCCAGGACAAATCTCTTCAGGCGGACACGGCGTGGAGCGCAGCCTCCGGAGGCGCTGCGGCCGGACAGGCCGGCGTTCTCTCCGCCCCAAGCGTGGCGGCAGCCGTCAGCTCGTATACCAATCCACGGGTCACGTTCACCGTCCCCACTTTCAACGACGATGCCCTGTTTGCGATGTTCAACCAGCCGGTGGCGGGAGAGTCCAGCAGCGCCCAGAACGCGCGTATTGCCCAGCAGCTGGTCCCCGCGGATCTGGATAAGGCAAAGCAGCTACTGCAGATCACGGCGGCGCCGGGTACCTGCGCGACACCCGGCGCCGGCGAACTTGCTGGCAGTACTCTGGTCGTGGCGTTGCTGAGCAGCTCCGGGAATGTGGCCAATGTTGCGGCGGCCACCGCCAAGGGAACGGCTGTCACGATGGCGACCGACAAGTCGGGCGCGACGCTGAGCTCGGACACCCTCCAGGCCAGCCTCGCCATCGGGCAGCTCGAAACGGCGCAGTCAGCCCAGGCTTATTACAAGGCGCTCGATCCGACCGACAGCAAGACCACCCTGGATGACTGGCTGGACGCCAACTGCTTCGACCATACGGCCGCCGACTACGGTGTCGCTGCAGCGGGCAGCAACGCCGCGCATGCCGTCTATACCAACAACTTCGACCTGGGCTTCGGCCGCGACATGTACTTCATCAAGTGCGCGGCGCCTCACAAGGACTCCACCGGTCGCATCACCGCGAATACCGGTGACATGGCCTCGGTCGTCATCAACTACATCTCGCTCGAGCAGGCCGCGCTGCGCCAGAACCCGATCATCGCGGTGGCGATGGAGTACGGTCCGGCGGCGGACGGTTCCAACCCGACCCAGCGCTTCACCAAATTCTATGTATTCGCACCGGACGATCGCACGGGCGAGTTGAAACGCGTGGGTTCGGCGAACTTCGATCACCGCGGCCAGAAGTACGTTCCGGGCGCCTGCACGTTGTGTCACGGCGGCACGGTTCCCGTATTGCCGGCGAATTTCACCAGCGCGATGACCTATCCGGTGATCCAGGATCCAACCAAGGATGCGACGCAGGCGGCGACCAATTGCGCACAGACGGCGTCGGCCTGCCTGTCCCCCGGCAACACCGATTCGGCCTTCCTGCCCTGGGACCTGGATTCGTTCCTGTATTCCGACACCGATCCGGCGTTCACGGGTATCGCCCTGCCCGCAACGGACTACACGCGCGCCAAGCAGGAACCCTTCCTCAAGGCACTCAACGGGCTGGTCTACCAGACCTTCGAGCCTGAAGTGGAGAAGGTCTCGGTTCCCAACGGTGACGGCACCAACTCGGATCACATGATCGATCGCTACGCCGCTGCGCGCCTGCTCGTCGAGAAATGGTACGGCGGGCCGGGTCTGCCCAATGCCACGTACGACGATTCCAGCGTGCCTGCGGGCTGGTCCGCGCCTACCGGAGCCGACACGCTGTATCACAAATCCTTCTCGCGCCACTGCCGTGCCTGCCATACCGTCAACCCGGACATCCTGATCCAGTTCACCGGTCTCAACGGCTACCACGACGATGGCTACCCGGCATTCGTCGCCGAGTTCGCCAACGGGACGAATGGCGCCACCGGGCTCGGCAAGTCGTATGTGTTCCAGCAAGGCATCATGCCGGCCGCGCGCCTCACGATGGACCGATTCTGGGTCAATTACGACGGTGGCGATAGCGGCGCCAAGGTGCTGGCCACCCAGCTCACCAACTCGGAGGGAGCCACGGGACTGCTCACGAGCACGAAGGATGCAACTCCGACCGGAACGGCCTTGCTGACCGTGCTGGTCAATGGCAATCCCCCCGATGCAACCACCGGCAAGTTTACGGCCACCCGCTTCACCGGCGCCCGCGTGGACGCTTCAGCCAGCTTCTTCGTCGCGAAGTGGACCTGGACGCTGTGTGTCATCGCCTCACAAGGCGGAGCCTGTACCCCGAAACCCGTGATCGCCGGCACAACCGCATCGCCGGGCATCGACACGTCCGCATTCGGCAACTACCAGCTCAGCGTGATCGCCGACAATGGACTGGGCCAGACGGTTTCGAAGACCTTCGAGATCGACGTGCCGGATCTTCTGCCGACACCCTCCTCGGTCACGAACTGCCCGGCCAACCAGTCAGCGCCGTTCAGCTCCAGTGGGGCGGGTGGCTTCCAGCAGCTCGATGTCTCGGGCTGCTTCACCGTGCACGGTGATCCGCCCTTCACGCTGAAGGTCGGTCAGGTGGCCGGTACGTACACCGCCGGCCCGATCTCCGGGGCATCCCAGCCGTGGAATGCCTCCGTCGTCGCCGGTACCGCGGTGCTCGACCCGCTCACGGGTCGCAACACCACCGTGCCGCACATCCAGTTCAACTTCAATCCGAGTGCGACCACTTCGAGCAACACGATCTACTACCAGCTGTGCGACACGGACAACGAATGCGCCACGGGCAGCGACCAGATCGCGCTGGCGGAGTCGCTCGTACCGAGTTCGGCAACACTGACTGCGTACTGGGATCCGCAGCTGAACCCGGACTACTCCTCGGGATCGGTGACGACGGTTCCGGGAGGTATTCCAATCACCTCCACTGCGGTACCGCCATCGTCGGGCAGCCCACCGTTCAAGGCGTCGCTCAGCAACCTGCAGAACTCGCTGGTGCTGAACGTTGCGAGCACGGACGATGTGACCCTGGATCTGAGCAGTCTGACCGCCGGTTCGCTCTCATCACTGCAATTGACCGGTACTTCGCCGGCGAACCTGCTGACCCAAGTGGCCAGCCTGACATACCAGCCACCAACGGGATGCGTCACCAACGACATCAATGGTTCGGCGGCTGTATCGGGCTGCGGCAACAGCGTTACGGCCCTGACGTTCAAGGACCAGCTCAGCTCGACGAAGGTGAGTCCGACGCCGGCGGCGGGTACCGTCACGGTCAATGTCCAGGCGTTGACGAGCTTCTCGCAAACCTCGAACGCCACGCCGTCGCAACCGTCGATCTACACGGTCCTGGGCACGGCGGGCACGTTGTCCACGGGCGACAAGCTCGCGTGCGGAAGCAGTGGCTGCCATCTGTCCGGCCATGGTGGGACCGGTAGCACCTGGGTCTACACACCCAGCTCGACGGCCGGGTACATCAATTCGACCTACAACAGCATCACCGGCAATTCTCTGGTGGTGGCGGGCGATCCGTTGTCGAGCCTCTTCTACACGATTCCCTGCATGACGGGGCTCGGCACGATGAAACAGGAATTCGCCCCGACCTCACAGCAGTGCCAGGTGATCTACCAGTGGATCCTGGAGGGCGGTGCGAACAATTAACGGGGTGGGCGGGACGCGCTGACGATCAGGCCATCGACCGGTGCGCCCCGCTCGAACCGCAGCATGCCGCGCGAGAGGGTCGGCTCCCTGAAGCCCGCCTGCGAGAGGACGGTCTCCACGCAGGCGGTTGTGTGCGTGTAACGGCCGTGCTCGAGCAGAGAGAATCCGGCGATCTGACCTGGATCGCCCGCTTCACCTGCTTCACCCGCCTCCACCGAGAAGACGATCCAGCCTCCAGGGCGCAGGCACGCGCACGCGGCGGTCAGGACCGCGGTCAGATCACCGAAATAGCACAGCACATCGGCGGCCGTGATGAGATCGAATTGCTCGCCGTGCGTGCGCATGAATGATGTGATCTCGGCGCACAGGAGCTGGTCATAGCAGCCGCGGGCTTGCGCCTGGGCCAGCATCGCGCGCGAGAGGTCCACGCCGACGAGACGCGTGACGAGCGGGCGCAGCAGCAGCCCGCACAGGCCGGTCCCGCAGCCCAGATCGAGGGCGTTCCACTCGGTGTCGGCGGGCCGCGGGATTTGCGCAACGCGCTCGAACAGCAGGCTGGGGGCCTGGTAGCCGAGGTTGGCCAGCGCCGTGTCAAACTCCGTCGCCGCGCGATCGAAGACATCCGAAATGAAGCTGTCGGAGGCGCGCAGGGGCATACGAGCGCCCCGCTCGCCGCCCGTGGCCGCCACCAGGTGAGCCGCTACCGGATCGGCAGGCAGCGCGGCGAGCCATCGCCGGTACACCGCTGCCGCCTCGTCGCTGCGCGCATCGCGATACAGCAGCTTACCCAGCAGTTCGTACGCGTTGCGCAGATGGGGATCACGCTCGATGCTGCACCTGAGCAGGCGTTCAGCCTCGGCGAAGTCCATCGATTGAAGGCAGCGCCGCGCCTCGGCGAGTGCATCCAGGTCGCCCGGCGCCTCGTTCACACCCGCACGGCCACGACGAGATGGCCCGCGACGGCGTCTTGCCTCTCATGGCGCAGGACGCCCTGGGAGAGAGTCACAACGCGCAGACCGGCATCCTTGAGCATCGCCTCCACATACCGGCGGCTGTGTTGATAGCGGCCGTGCGACTGCAGCGTGTAGTTCTCAGTCGCAGCTTCCGCCAGCGCCTCCAGCGAACAAGCGAAACAACCACCGGGTTTGAGCACCTCACGGGCGCGCGCAAAAGCCAGCGAGACATCACCGAAATAGCAGAGCACGTCGGCGGCAACGGCAAGATCGAACCGCTGCTCGCAAGAGCCGAGCCATTCGGTCAGTTCCGCCTGGTTGAGCTGATCGTAGAGGGCCCGCAGGGCGGCCTTCGACAACATGTTGGGTGAGAGATCGACACCGACCAGCTTGCGCGCGAGCGGCCGCAACAGGGGTCCGCACAGGCCGGTGCCGCAGCCGATGTCCAGGACCTGCAATCCTTCCTGGCGGGCGAGGGCGCCCGACTCCCTGACGGCATCGCAAAGCAGCTGCGGGGCGCGATAGCCCAGATCCTGCAGGTTGCGATCGAAGGAATCGGCAAAGTCGTCGAAGGTCGCGCGCACGTACCCGTCGGACGCGCGGGTCGGCAGCGCCGCCCCGCCCATGGCCGCGAGCATGTGCTGCGGAATCGGATCATCCGGCGTGGCCGCCTGCCAGCGGGTATAGAACTCGAGCGCCTCCGCGGGACGATTGAGCTTGTAGAGCAGGTGACCGTAGGAGATCGCGATGTTGCGCATGCCCGGCTCGAGGTCCAGCGCCTTGCCCCACGCAAGCAGTGCCTGTTCCACATCGTTGCGGGCGCGCAGCGTCATGCCCAGATTGGCCCAGGCATTGGCGAATCCGGGCGCCAGCTCGATGGCCTTGCGCGCGCATTTCTCGGCGCGCTCGTAGTCGCGCATCTGGAAGTACGCGACGCCGAGATTGCTCCAGGCGTCCACGTAGTTCGGGTCCCGCTCGAGCGCGGCCAGCATCAGCTGGATGGCTTCCTCGTTGCGGTCCTGGTGGTTGCGCAGCAGGCCGAGGAAATGCAGCCCCGAGGGGTCCTCGGGAAAATCGCGCAGGTGGGCGCGATAACCCTCCTCCGCCGCGAGGTGATCACCGGCGCGATGCTTGCCGATGGCATCGCGCAGCCGCTGTTCCGCCGTGCTCACGGCCTGCCGCCTAGGTTCCCAGATCGCGCGGGATGAAGAAGAAGTCGCCGAGCTCGTGCCCGGCCGCCTTGATGGCCTTGAACTCGGGCACCTGGCTGAAATGATTGCGCGCAGCTCCGGTCTTGACCTTCTCCTGTACCTGGGCGAACAGCGAGGGGGTGGTCAGGATGCCGGAGTTCGAACCGAGCACGTCGATGAAGGCGCGTGCGAACACCGAGTCGCCCTCGCCTCCCGCATCCAGCACGGGCTGATCACCGCCGGAGGCCAGCAGCAGTCGCGTCCGCTTGGGCAGCTTGTACTTCACGTAGTCGAGGGAAAACTGGGTCTCAGTGCCGAACATCGTGACGCCCGGATCGGTGGAGAGCAGCCCCGCGTAACAGGAGTCCGCCACCACCAGGATGCGGCGCGCGGGCAGACGTGCCAGATGTGCAGTGATCTGCTCGTTGGCCACCCAGAACGTGTCGTCAGGCGGCCGCTCCGCGTTGACCGGGAGCCAGTATCCGGCATCGACGTTGGCTGTCTTCAGGCGCGTGCCATGGCCCGCGTAGTAGATGAGCAGGTTGTCGTTAGGCTGCAGCACCTTGTTGAGATCGTTGAGTGCCCGAAGCATGGCGACGTCGTTGGCATCCTCGATGATCTGCACCGTGAAGCCATACTTCTCGCGCAGGATCTGGCCGGCGCGCTCCGCGTCGTTGCGCGGGGTCTGCAGGTGCTCGAGGATCTGGTAGTCCTGGTTGCCGATGATGAGGGCGTAGTAGCGGCCGAAGTCCATGCCCTTGACCAGGCGCGCCTGCGCCCTGGGATCGAGCGCGGCCGCCGGCGTGCGGGCCACGGGCTCGCGGGTCTGGGTCGGCAGGCTGGCCAGCTGCCCGCTGCTCTGGCGCCGCTCGGTCTCGAGCTTCGCGATCCAGTTGCGCAGCGCCTGGATTTCCCGGGTCGAGTCCTCGTTGGCGGCGCCGGTGGCGGCGCGTTTCTTCGCCTCGCTCTCGGCCTGGTTGAGCTGCTTCTGCAGCAGCTGCATCTGCTGATCCTTTTCCTCGATGACCTTCTGCAGTTGCGCGCGCAGCTCATCCTGCTGCTGCTGGGCAGCGGAGGAGAACATGACGTTGTCCTCCGGCACCCCCCAGGCGCGGCGGTACAGGTTGAGCGCCTTGAGACGGTCCTTCTCCACGCCCAGACCCTGCTCGTACAGGGTGCCGAGGTTGAACTGCGCACGGGCATAGTTCTGATCGGCCGCTTTCTGGTACCAGATGATGGCCGCCTCGTAGTTGGGCTCCCCACCCAACCCGCGCTCGTAGATCTCACCGACATTGTTCTGCGCTTCGGCATCACCCGCCTCAGCCGCCGTCATCCACACCCGCAGGGCGGATTTGTAATCCGCGCGATCGTAGGCGACGTATTCGCCGCCGCGGATGCGACAGTCCGCGGTCGTGGTACGGGTGGGCCGCCGCTGCGTAATGTAGGTCGTGCTGCCCAGTTGCCGCACCTGGCCGGGCAACAGGCACTCGACGATCTCCAGGTCCTGGCGCGACACCATTCCCTCGGTCGCGGTGTTCTTCTTCGGTGCCGAGGTACTGGCCGCGCTTCCACAGATCAGCAGGGCCGCACCGATGAGCGCCAGGGCGCGCGATCGTGATTCATTGCTTGACATGGTCACCTCGCCTCCACTCGCAGGCAGCCGCCTGTCATGACAGCGGATTTGCCGGCCATCCGCCACCCAACACCCAGCGCCCGACACCCGCCGCCGCTCGCTCCACGCTCGGGTCCGGCCCCTATTCGCCGCGCAATTCACGCAGAGCCTTCTGCATCGGTGGGTACTGCTTATAGTAAACGCTCTTGTCGCTGAACCTCTCGAGCTGTTCGCGCGCCATCTGCCGGTCGGGACGCTTGAGGAACCACGCGATGGCGTAATCGGCCGCCTGCTCGAGCCCACGTTCCGCCAGCGGGTCCTTCGGATGCAGGGCGTAGGCTCTGCCGAAGTAATCGGCTGCATCCGCGCTGGCAGCGATCATTTGCCCTCCGCCCGGCGCCGCCAGCGCCGCCAGTGCCTCGTTGCCCTGGCGGATCTGCTCGTGGAAGTCGCGTTGCACTTCCACGGGCAGGCTCTCCAGGGGCTGGTCGGGCAAGGAGTTGAGATAGTTGCGGTAGGACAGTCCGGCCGCGGCGAGGACCAGCACCGCGACGGCGACGATCAGACCCTTCTGGATGATCGGGATGCCCTGGAACTGGCGCAGGAATGCCGCGGCGTCCGGATAACGCTGGGCGGGCTCATAGGCCAGCGCCTTGTCGATCGCCCGCGCCTCGCGGCGCTTCAGGCCTTTCAGAGGCGGACGTTGCACATGCGCAGCACGCGCTTCGACGGCCGACATGCGTTTGAACGGGTGCGCGCCCGACACGAGTTCGTACGCGACGATTCCGAGGGCGAAGACATCCTCCGTAGTACTCGGCTGCGCACCGGCGAGTGCCTCAGGCGCCGCGTAGTTCACCGTATAACCCTGGAAGCCGCTGTCGTCGTTGTCAGCCGCCGCTGCGGCCAGGCCCGGAAGGGCACCTCCAGCTCGTTCCGCCACCTGCACGGCGCGGGCGATTCCGAAGTCGAGGATCTTCGGCGTGCCGTCGGCCGTCAGGAAGACGTTGGCCGGTTTGAAGTCGGAGTGCACGATGCCCTTGCGATGCGCGTACGCCAGCCCTTCGGCCATGCCGCGGATGATGGGCAGCGATTGCTCGCGCGGCAGTCCGCCAGGCCCGCCCTGGCGAATCAGGCGGTCGAGCGGGCGGCCTTCCAGCAGCTCCATGGCGATGAACGCGCGACCGGACTCCTCGTCGCGATCGAACACGTACACGGTGACGATGTTGGGATGCGCGAGCTTCTGCGCTCGAGCGGCTTCGCGGTGCAGGGCGATGAAGGCATCGGGCCGCGTCTCGAAGTCGCTGTTGAGGACTTTCACCGCGACGTAGGGATTACGGTCGCGCGCTTCCTCTCCCAACAAGTCCTTCGCGCGCCACACCTGGCCCATGGCGCCCTGGCCGATGAGCTCGTCGAGCAGATAACGGCCACGCAGCCGGTAGCCCCGACCAAAGGGAACCTGCTGGCGGGGCGCGTGGTGCTGCGGTGTTGGGGCCGGAGGTATCGGGTAGACCTCCGGCGATATCGGGTAGGCCGGTGCGGGTGCAACTGTGCCTGGCGGCCGCATGAGGGTCGCATCGGGGGCGCCTGGCCGCTCGGCCGTCTGGTCAGCGGAAGGGCGGACTGGCGGGCGCGCCGCAGTGTCGTCGGCTGCCGGGCGCGCAGCGGTCTGATCGGCGGCGGGACCGCGTGTCAGCGTCTGATCGTTGTCGGAATCCTGGGGACTCATCGATCTATGCCTGCACATCGATGATGACAGCAGTCACGTTGTCGCGCGCGCCCGCCTCACGAGCCGCCTCGATGAGGGCGGCACTGGCCTCCTGCGGGGTACCCATCTGCAGGCACCGGACAATGGCTGCCTCGTCCAGCGCTCGATACAGACCATCGCTGCAAAGCAGGAATCGGTCGCCGGGGGCGGCAAGATCGGCCATGCGATCGAGTTCGAGGAGATCGTGACCGCCGACTGCGCGCGTAATCTCACCCGAGGAATCACCGGCTTGTGCCCCGGAGACGGCGATGGATCCGGTGGCCGAGGCCGCTGTGGGGGCCGTGGCGGAGGTCATGGCAGAAACCACGAGCGGATCCGCGCCTGCCGCATCGGAAATCAACGCCGCGGGGGAGCCGGCGAGAACGCTGACCGGCGAGGCAGCGGGTGCGCCTCCGAGGAGGCTGGCTGGCGAAGCTCCTGAGGCGCCTCCAAGCACACCGAGGGGCGAGCCGGCCGGCGCAACCGATGCCGGGGCCGGAATCGTTGCGGCAGCCGGGAAATTCGGTACGGCGGCATCGGGGTGCGCGGCGGGGTTGGCGAAATCACCGGGGGGAGCGGCGGAATCAGGGGCGGGGACGGTGGGATCATCGGGGGCGGCAGCTGCGACGGCGGGATCATCGGTGGAGGCAGCTGGGATGGCGGGATGATCGGTGGGGACGGCGGGTCCGTCGGTGGCAACGGTGTGATCGCGCGTCAGTTGCGTGAGGGTGGCATCGCGATAGACATAGGCCCGGCTGTCGCCCGCCCAGGAGACGCCCCATTCGCGACCTCGAAGGGCCAACACGACGACCGTTGAACCGCTGCCGGAACCAGTGTCAACGCCCAGCGCGGACCGGCGCAGGTCGGCGTTCACTCGGTCCAGCGCCAGGCCCACCGACTGCAGACAGGTGTTGAGACTCGCCGTGGGCTCGAGCGCATTGAGCGCATCCACGACCATCTGGCTGGCAATCTCGCCGTGGCTGTGTCCGCCCATCCCGTCGGCCACGGCCCAGAGGCGATTGTCATCGTTGAGCAGGAAGTTGTCCTGGTTGTCCTGGCGAACGGTGCCCGTGTCCGTCGCCCCCGCGCTGCGCACACCGAACTGCGCGGCGAACTCCAGCGTATCTCCGGAGGTTTCAGGTTGTGGGGCGGGATCCGCCTCGCCGTCCCACCGACCGTCGTCCCAGGTTCCCGCCAGCAGCGCGTGGAAGGAATCGGGTCGCGGCAGGGAGCGACTCAACAGAACGCCGGGGTGAACGAGATCCGAGCCGTCAGTCCACCACATCGTGAGGGGGCGCAGAGCACTCTGCGCCATTCCCATCAACGGCGCGCTCAGCGCCTCGGCGAACGAACCGGCCGAACCGCAAGGCCAATGCCACTGGGTGGAGCTGCCCGGAAAGGGCCTCGCCGCGGTGATGCGATCGATACCGGCGAGCCGGTCGGCACTCGCCTCCAGCGCCGCATCGAATCGGGCCAGGTTGAAATCAGGATTCTGCAGCGCGTCCGCGCACAGATTCTCGATCGCACTGAACCAGTTGGCCGCGGCACGCGCGAACTCGACCGCCGGAATCCCGACGGGCAGATCGACTACGACCGTGAATGGAAAGTAACGTCCTACGCGATCGACGCTGGGCAACAGGATCCCGGCGTAACTCGAGCCGCCGGCGATGCCGTCAGAGAGGAAGAAGCGCCAGATGGGGCTGGTCAGATAACAGTCGAGCCAGCGGCCGCCGAGTTCGCGCTGACTCTCCACCATGCAGCGCTGCATCCAGTCGTCCCACAGGTCGCGGAACGCAGCGGCGACGCGCCGCTCGATGAAATCTCCATTGCTGGGGAGCTTGCCGAAGAACCCGACGTTCGCGCCCCACATGGTCTGCCCGCGATAGGCGCCGTCAGCCGCCGCAGCGGAACGCGCGCAGTTCGTTGCGGGCGAACGGATTGCGGACCGAGGTGGCCTCGATGAGCACCTTCGCGGTCCGGTTGCCGGCCGTCAGCGTGACGAGGTAGCGCAGATCCGATTGCGCCTGGATGGTGGTGTCGTCGAGGAAATGGAACACAGCCCACGGTCCCTGATAGGCCCGGTTGGGACCGCCGCCACCGCTCTCCTCGAACAAGACCGTGACCTGTCCCGGGGAAGGCCCGGGCCAGGCGATCGGCGTCGCGCGCAGCGGTCCGTGCCGGTACTCGATGGTCTGGCCTTCCAGATCGATGGCGAGCCGCGGCACGGCGCTGTCGAGCGAGTCCGGTGTGACCGTGAAATGCACCGAGGGCAGCTGCGCGCCGGGCGGGAAGAAGATCTGGCGGATGCGATCGGCGGTCTGCACCTGGGAGAGCAGGCTGTTGGAACCGCCGATGGCGGCGGCGCCCTGCTTCCAGCGCCAGGGGCTGGTCGAGGTATCCACCAGCGGCGCCAGCCGTTCGCGGAAGAAGGTATCGAACACACCGCCCGGCCCGAACACGCGGCCGAAATCCGCCAGGGCCACATCGTTGCTGCCCTTGGGGGCGAACGGGTAGCGGCCGGCGATGAGCTGCTGGCACTCCGTGGCGACCTCGGTCTGGTAGCGGCGCGCCAGCTCGGCGCCGGCTTCCGACTTCGCCACGGCCTCGCCCTTGCTGCCGACCTGGGCCACGATGGCGGAGATCGGCGCGGGCAGCTGCGCGGCGGCGATCTTCAGCTGGTCGATAGCCCCGGCCTGGCCCTGCGAGGACACCTGCGAGAGCGCGCTGCTGTCACCCAGTCCGCCGCCGATCGCGGCCATCTGCTGCTGGATCTGTCCGATGGCGCGCAAGGTGCCGTCGATCGGTGCGCCGCCCGGCGGTCCGTCCACCAGTTTGTTGAGCGCCTCGAAATGCTTCGTGGTGCGGGTACCGGGCTTCTCGGCCGCCGGGGTCGAACCGAACATCTGCTCGAGCTTGTTGAGATTGGCGCTGATGGCCGATTTGACGTTGGCGACCTTGTCGGCCGGATCGGGCGCCTTGAGCAGGTTCGTGTTGGCCTCCACGAGCACCAGCAGGCGCTTCAGCGGCGAGGTCGCACTCGCCAGCAGCGCCATCATGTTGGACAGGTCCTTGGGGCCGTTGGTCGGCCGGGGCGCGAGATCCGCCAGCACGCCGTCCCACACGCGGATGTAGTCGTCCTCGTAGATCCGCATCATGTCGCCGGCCAGCTTCGGGATGTCGGCCTTGCTCGCGACGCCCTCTCCCAACACCCAGCTGTCGCTGACGAAGTCGTTGGCGACTTCGTATTTGCCGGTGGTCGCGACGCTGATGAACACGGGCTTGGTATAGAGCGCGGCGATGGGCTCGGACAGCGGCGCGCCGCTCTTGCGCACCAGTACCGTGTCACCGCCCAGACCGATCTCCTTGTCGAGGTGGATCTCATGCTCGCTGTCGGAGGCGTGGCTGAGCTTGAGCCGGCTGTACATCAGTACCGGCAGGGAGGCCTGGCGCAGCGAGGTGCGGGCCCTGTCCACGAGATCGCTGTCGAGTGTGAGCGGCTGGACGCGGGTCTTGTCTGCCGTGAGGGCTGACACATGCGCCTGCAGGCGCTCCACGGTCGGGGCATCGTTGGCGAAGCGCAGGCGCCACTCGCGATCGGTGATGAACTGGACTTCCGCCGGCACGAGCCGCTCGGGCGAGCCGAACATCAGGTAGACCTTGAGGTACTCGTACAGCTTGTCGGGATCGCTGGCGAGTTGCCCGATGCGCTCGCGGTAGATCGAGGTCATGGCGGGCGCGAGTCCGGCGTTGAGTTCGCGCAGGTAGGCATCGAGCGCGGCCCCTCCCAGCGAGCCGCCCTGATACAGACCGAACCGCATCGAGAACGGCACGCTGTCCTGATACTTGTTGGCCGCCACCAGCGCATCGTGATACGCGTCGAGCCGCGGCAACTCGGCGTTGAGGTCGGTGGGCGTGACCGCCTGCAGGCTCTGCAGGGGCTGTACAGCTGCCTGCACGTCCTTGAGATAAGCCCCGTTGCGCTCGTAGCTGATGGCGAAGGCCAGGACGCCGAGAATCGTGATCGCCGCGATGCCGATATAGACCGCGGCCTGCGCCAGTGCCTGACGAACTTCGATCCGGCGATTGACGCCGGCAAGTCCGCTCTCCCGGAATACGACATCCATGAGCAGCCGCTGGATGAAGTACGCCTTGCCGCGGGTGCCTTGCGTGTTGATCGCGCGAACGCCGAGTCCGAACGTGCGCGCGAGGGCACCGAGCATGCGATCGACCGGTGTGCCCTCCTGCGTGCCACTGGTGAAGTACACGCCGCGCAGCAGGACTCCCTGCTCGTAGGCCGAACTGCCAAAGGCCTCGTTGACGAACTCCTGCAGGGGGCGCCGCGCGCCGGCCATCTGGCGCGGGAACCCGAAGATCAGCGCGCGCCGCTGCACGTCGCGCTCCGCCTCGATGCGCGCGAGCATCCTGGTGTTGAGGCGCTCGAACAGCAGGTTGAGCTCACCCTGCAGCAGCTCCGCCGCCTGTCCGGCGCGCGAGGCTTCCAGCGGGAAGGTGGTGCCCCACACCTGGGCGCGGCCGTCCTGCTGGAGGTCATCGAAGAATTCGTTGAAGCCCGCGAGCAGGTCGCCCTTGGTGAGGATCAGGTAGACCGGCAGCGTGATGCGCAATTCGCGGTTGAGTTCGGACAGCCGCTCGCGCACCGCGGCGACATGGCGCTGGCGCTCCGCATCCGACTGCGTCGCGAGGTCCGCGAGACTCATGGCCACCAGCACGCCGTTGATGGGCCGGCGTTTGCGGTATTTGCGCAGCAGGCCGAGGAAGCCCAGCCAGCCGGCCGCATCGCTGGACTGGTCCGAGTCCTGCGTGGTGTAGCGGCCGGCGGTGTCCAGCAGGATGGCCTGATCCGTGAACCACCAGTCGCAGTTGCGCGTGCCACCCACGCCGCGCAGCGCTTCCTTGCCGAACTTCTGTGCCAGCGGGAAATTCAGTCCTGAGTTGACGATGGCCGTGGTCTTGCCGGCCCCCGGCGGGCCGATGATGATGTACCAGGGCAGGTTGTAGAGGCTCTGTCGCCCCTTGCTGGACTTCTGCAGCACGTCGATCGCTTCGTCGAAGCGTTGCTGCATCTGGCGCGTATCGGCAGAGGCGCGGGCGCTGGCCGGATCCTCCTGCTTCGCCACGGCCTTGACGAGACTCTTGCTGGCGCGTGCGGCCTTCAGCTCGCGCAGCAGCGCGCGCAGCCCCCACAGCACGATGACCAATACGATGGCGACGATCCGCGCCGGAGTTGATTCGAGCGGCGCGTAATCCGCGATCGACACATACGGTCCGCCGAACCAGATCACCAGCGAGAACAGGATCAGCGCCAGGATCACCCACAGCCATCGCTTGCCGAACAGCGCTTTCATTCAGTGCGTCTCCGGCTGGGGCACGTGAATGATCTCCACCCGCCGGTTGCGCGCGCGATTCTCGGCCGTATCCACGGGTTGATAGCGCGGCTGCGTCGAGCCAACGCCCTGCCATTCGACGCGCCCGAAGCTGGCCATGGCCGGTTTCAGGACCTGGGCGACCGCGATGGCCCGCTCGCGTGAGAGGTCGAAGTTGTCGGCGAAGCGCAGTGACTTGACCGGCTGATCGTCGGTGTGGCCGACGATGACGACGCGGCCTGGCACCTGGTTCAACGCCAGCGCGACGGCGCGCAGGGTCTGGTAGAGGTCGGGGTTGACGGAGGCACTTCCGGAACGGAACAGGTTGGGCGCCGTCAGGGTGACGACGGTCTTGTTGCCGAAGTCCTCCACCGTCAGGCGACCGGCGGATTCCTCGGGAGCCAGCAGTTCCTTCAGGCGGTTGACGTGCTGCGTCGGTGCAGGATAGTCCACCCTGACCGGCGGACCGGCCAGCGCCGCCTTGATGGGTTCGGCCTGGTATCCAAGACGTGCGTGCAGGACCACGAAGGTCACGGTGAGGATCAGGAGTCCCACGGCCGCGACCATCCACCAGGGCACGTAGCGGATGATGGGATTGCGCCGGTCCTCCACGCCCTTCCAATGCGCCGAGAGCTCTTCGTCGCGCAACTGGCGCCGCTCGCGGATGATACGGAACAGGTCGTGTTGCAACTCGGCCAGGCGTACCTGACCGCTCGGATCGTGCCGATACTTGCCTTCGTAGCCGAGCGCCAGACACACGTATGCCAGTTCGATCAGGTCGACGTAACGGCCCGGATCGGCGCGCAGCCGCTCCAGGATGTCGAAGAACTTCTCGCCGCCGGAGACCTCCTTGTGAAACATCACCAGCAGCGACTGGCTCGCCCAGTCGCCCTGCGCGCCCCACGGTGTGTTGAGCACCGCGGAGTCCACGAACGTGCACAGCAGATAACGCGCGACGAGCGAGTCTTCAGGGGCCACCCCAGCCGAGCGCAGGCGCTCCTCGAAGGCCCGCACTTCCTGCACGGCCTGCTGGCGCAAGGTGGCGATGTTGGCCTGCTGAACGGCCGTGCCGAGCCGCGATGCCAGCATCAGCAAGGGCGCGGCGGCCTGCAGGATCGGGTTGCGGGCGCCGACGATGAAGTCCGCGAGATTCGCGTTGCCGCCGCTCAGCTGCGCAGAAGATCCGCCCGCAGTGGCAAAGCGCGGCGCAGGGCTTCCAGCCGCGGGAGCCTGGGTCGCGGGTTCCGGGCCCCCGGCGCGCCGGCCCGCCCCTGGCCGCGGGCGCAGGACGGTACCGTCGCGTGGCGCAAACGGATCGTCGGAGTTGTTGTCCGGCATGCGTCGCTACCCTCTGATGGCCCACAGCTCCATGACGAGTCCCGGGAAGGTATCCGGCACGTGGATGGCGATACCGCCCGAGCCCTTGAGCTCGCGGAAGCGCGGGCTGCCGCGGTCGAACTCGAAGTACGCGAAGCCGGCGTGGAACGGGATCTGGCGGGGCACAACCGACAGCGCCTGCAACGGCACGCCGGGCAGGTGATCGTTGACCAGCTTGGCGATCGACTCGACGCTCGCGATGGTCACCTGCGCAGGCAGGCCGCGCCGGATGTTCTCCGCCGGCACATCCGCGCGTGCCGCCAGGACGAACGCGGCGCTTTCGTAAAGCGACTTGTCGTTGACGACCCCCACGGAGATGTTGAATCGCTTCTTCTCCAGGGGGATGGGGACGGCGTTCTGCTCGAGCACGACGCTCAGCGAGGCGCGCAGCGCGGCGATGAGCGGATCATAGCTGGCGCGCAGCTCCTCGTGCTGGTAGGCGGGGAGCCGGCCCAGGCGTCGCGAGTTGGTGGTGAGCGTGGCCAGGTCGCCGGCGATCTGCAGGCACAGGCGGTAGAGATCCTCCGGATGCACCAGCCGGCTGCTCACCAGGTGATCCACGACAGCCTCGTAGCGGTTCACGGTCTGCAGCATCAGGAAGTCGGCGATCTCCGAGGCACCGCCGCGGCCCGAGGCCACTGCGCGCGCCGCCAGGGCCTCGCCACGCTGATGCAACAGGCCCTGCAACTCCGTGAGGAACGTGGCCAGGCGCGTGGCCTGATGCACGTTGAGCACCGTCGGCATGAACCGGTCGTCGAGCGTGATGACGCGATCGGCCCGGCACTCCTGCACATGCGCGAGCGGGATGCACGCAAAATCCTCGCGTGGCTCGGAGGCGAGCATGAAGCGCGAGCGCAGCGCCGATACCTCGAGAGCGGCTGTTGCGTTCGAGTCCGAGGTGATGTCGCGCGCATCGAAGTCGCGCGAGCGGTAGCGGACGATGCCATCGACGTGTTCACGGCGATCGGACTCCCGGGCGCCCTCCTTGCGCAGCGGGATCGCCAGGAACAGCTTCTGGTCGCGCACCTGCGCCGTCATTTCCAGGGGCGCCGGCAGCGGATCGTCGTCGGGCATCGAGAACGGGGTGCCATCGGGGAACACGCCGGACGCGCGGCGCAGGCCGAACTTGCCGATGGCCAGCAGGTCGCGCTCGATCTCGATCTCGGTGAAACCCCAGGAGTGCCCGCGCAGCTCGCGGGCGCGGCCCTCGATATAGCGCTCGAGATGGCGCTCCTGCTGCTGGAAGTGCTGTGGCCGAAGGAACAGCCCCTCCGACCAGACGACGCGATTGTTGGATGACATGCAGGGCCCTTACTTGGGGATCTCGATTTTCACATCCGCGCGCCCGACGCTGATCAGCAGCTTGTGCGAACGCACCAGGTCCAGCAATCCCTTCTCGGGCGCTGGCGACAGCGCCTTCCAGCGCGAGTTGTTGAGATCGCGGAACCCGGCGACGGCGCCGAGATAGCGCACCTCGGGTGGGATCTTCAGCTCGAGCTGGCGCGTAGTGCCGGGTTGCATTTCGTACTCCTCGCGCGACACCAGGCTCGGACCGAGTGTGGCCTGCTCCTTGTCGATCAGCGCGAAGTAGCTGGCACTATTGAACGAGCCCTCTTCCTTGAGCTGGTACAGGCGCACCACGACCGGCGAGGCGCGCCCGCCGGAGTCGGGATTCACGTCGGCCGCGGCCACGAGATCCGCCTTGGTCGGCGGTGGCGGCTTGGGTGGTTTGCTGCCGCAGGCCAGCAGCAGAAAGGCGCACACGGCCGTGGCCGCCGCGCACATCAGGGTCCTCTTCGAGCTCATGCCATCCCCCATACCGACCCCGGCCAGGCGGGGTGCGTGAGTGTCAGGTCCTGCCGGTGTTGCGTCCTATCGTTTTCAAACGTTCGAGCTGCTTCTCGTAGGCTTCGGCGAATACGTCACCGAAGAGGCGGCGAAAGGTGTCATCCGCATCGCCCGCCAGCCGCGAGTAGCGTTCCACGTACAGATCCCAGAACCGGGACTTGCCGCCGCCGAACAGTCCACCGCGCCTGGTGGGCCCCTCGAACTCCCGCTCCAGTTCCTTCGGGTCGAAGGACTCGAGCATGGACTCGAAGGCCACCCGCACGCCCTCCAGCATTGCCATCTGGTGGTTGCGGATGTCGTCGAAGGCGTCCTCGAAAGCCTGCACCGGGGAGAGAAACCCGGGGTTACGCTGCACCAGCAGGGTGTGCAGGGCACTCTCCACGTTCGGTGAGTGCTTCAGCGGATTGTTCTCGGCGGACTGGATGCGTGTCAGCGGCAGGCGGAACTGCGATTTGATCTCGCTCCGCGCACGCAGAACATCCATCACGCCTTCCACCACCACACGCAGCACTTTGCCCAGGTCCTGCATCATCTCCGGTGACAGATCCTGTTCCGAGAGCCCCGCCCCTCGCAGCAGGTCCGCCAGTTCGGCGCCGACGGCCGCGGACAAGGCCGACGGGTTGGCGGGCACGCGTGACGGCGGCGCGGCTCGTGGCGATTCGTAGGCCGACGGCGCACGGGGCGGCTCGACAGCGGGCGACGAGCTGCGCGGGATGTGCTCAGCCCGGGGCGCTGCCGCGGGTGGTACCGAAACCGGTGGGGGCTGTCGCGCAGGGACCGGTGCAGCGGCGGGTACGGGACGCGCGGGCTGGCCGGTGAGCAGGTCAGCCGGACTGCCCCTCGCGGCCGGCATTTCACGATTACCCGGTCGGACGCTGGGAATCGGATTGGCGGCTCGCGGGGCGGGCCGGCTGGGGAGCGGCGGTGCCTGCGGTGGCGGCGCCTGGGGTGGTGGTGCTCTCGGAGCTGGCGCCTCGATGTGGGTCAGATGTGTCCGGTCCCAGTTGTCTGGAATGCCGGAGGCAGCGGGTGCAGCCGACGCCGCAGGTGACGGAGCCGGGGCTGCGTCCACCAGGTCGAAGGGCGAACCCCCAGCCGGTGTCCTGACGGGCGGGGGCTCGAAATGGTCTTCCAGCGGCGAGGCCTGCTGCCAGTTCACCGGGGGCAGCGGTTCGGGGGCATTGGCCCTCGGACCGCCACCCAGCGCGGCCAGTGGATCCAGTACGCCCGTGTCGGCCAGTCCGGCGGCCGCACCGCCATCCCAGGCGTCCGGTATGAGCCCGCCCGCAGACCCCGCGGGTGCTGCGCCGACCAGCGAACCCGCCGAGGGTCCGGCGGGCAAGACGGCAAACGGATCATCGCTGCCGAGCGGCGCGGTGGTGGGTGCGGGGCTGCCGGGCGGCTCCCCGGGCATCGTGGTGACGATGATCTCGTACTGGTCGATGAACAGGCGATCGCCGCTGCGCAGGGGCTGGGGCTGGTTACCCGGCAGAGCGTTGTTGGCATTGCCGATGGCGATGGCGTTGCGACCGAGGCTTTCGACGAAGAACGCCCCGTTGACGAAGGTTATGCGGGCGTGCTGCTTGGAGATGTAGGGGTCGGGAATGACCCAGTCGTTGCCGGCCACGCGGCCGATCGTCAGTCCGCGCTGGCTGACGATGCGGCGCCGGTTCGCGCCGAGCGAGGCGGCCTGCGGACTGACGACTTCCAGCGTGAGATACATGGGGTTAACCGGTCGCTTCTGGTGCCGACTCTAACAGTCCTGAGCAGCTCCGTTGTGCCACGGGGCTTCTCGTCCAGCGTACTGCCGGTGAGACTCCCTGCGGGCGATCCGAAGACCGCGCGGCGTTGCTGGACTGGGCGGCGTCCGGCGCCCCCGCCCCTAGTCGGGCAGCGACACCAGCCGCAGGCAGGCCTCTTCGTTCTTCGAGTAGAAGTAGAGGCCATCGGTGTCCTTGCCCTCGTTGATGATCACGGGGGTGGAGCTCTCGAACTTCTGCTTGGCGATTGAGGTGGCGGCCACCTCGTTGATGCCGTGATCCTTGACGTACTGGGCCCAGGCCGGGTCCTTCCTCTCGATACGCGCGCCCGCATCGGTCGCGCGGCGCAGGAGGCCGATGAACTGGTAGTAGTCGAAGTCGATGACCTTGGCGCGCGCCACTGAGACACCTTAGCACTAAGTGTGCGACGTAACTACCTGAAAGTAACGGAGAACGCAAGAAACGCGAAGTCGAATCGCGGCGCCCGTCCAGTTCGCCTGCCACCGGCCGGACCTGCCGCACAGAGGGCCGGCAGGGGTCCATCCCGCGCCAGACAGTGCGGGCGGTGCGCGGCGCGGCGCCGGCAAGCCAACCCGGCCGAGCGGCCGGACTCATCCGTTCAGCCAGGACCATCCGCTGACGATACCGAAGATCACACCGAGAATGAGCCAGGTGCGGGCGGCGGGGACGAGGCGGCCTTCGCGCACCAGGCGTGTGAAGCCCAGGATGAGAAACACCAGCGACAGGCATCCGAATACGTACCGGGTCTGCATGGGTGCGTGGTCCTGTGACGGGGTGGTCGTGCGACATGGTTCACACAATCGTGGTGTCCAGCGACACGTCGCCGTACTGCACGCCCGGCTTGGAAGCGCCGTCGGTATCGTGATCCAGCTTCTGCTGGCGCGCAGCCATGCGGGCGTTCGCCTGCGTCACCATCCGGGCGAGCCGGTAGATATCCTTGCCGATGAGATCCTGGGCCAGACGGTCGGCCTCCTCCACGGCAATGGCGACATGGCGATCCTCATGGATGGCGAGCTTCGCCACCATGCGGTCCCACTCGGCCCTGGCGGCCGCGGAGGCGTTGTTGTAGCCCAGCCAGTTGGGAAGTCGCCGCACGAGGTTGGCGTACAGATTGACGGTCAGGTTGGTCGTGTTCCCCGCGGCGATCGGATCGTTGCGGATGCTGCCGCCACCCTCGCCCCATTCATTCATGCGTTCCAGGACCTTGCCGGCCTGCGCCAGCGTGGCGCCCGGTATGTCGATGGAGGGCGTGGACGTCGGATTGGGCGGGTCCCAGTCCTTGATGACCTTCGCGATGATGCGAGGCACATCCATCGGTATCGGTTCGTCCTGGCCCAGCGAGCCGGGCAACTCTCCGCCACCCAGCACGTCGTCGTCGCCACTGCGATCGTCCGACGGCCGGATGTTGGCGTCGGTGCCGAGTATGCCGTAGCGGTTGCCGCCCATGCGCGCCTCCTCAGCTCATCTGCGCCAGCAGGCGCTTCTGCCGCGGCGCCGGCGCGCTGGTGTTGAAGAGCGGCGTGCCGGGATTCAACAGCGAGAGGTACAGCGCCGCGGCGATGCGCTGGCGCTGGAAGCCGCCCTTCAAGACCTGCAGACAGTGATCGCGATTGAGCGGCTCGCCCATGAAGTAACGGGTGCCAGCCTTGAAGCGGCCGGCGTTTGCGGCCCACCAGCCCTGGATCTTCGACACATCGGGCCAGGGCAGACCGTCGTCCTCATCCATCTCCACGTTCGGGTCGTCCGGGTCGTCGTTCGGACCGGACTCGAAGTTCTCCGGCGGCTTCACTTCCAGATCCAGATACGCCAGGTCCAGTCCGGTGATCAGGCTGAACGCCTCGCCGGCCAGGCGGGTCGTCTTGAGCTCTGTCATCTGCTGGATGAGCCACGGAACGTAGGTGGGATCACCGACCAGTCCGGCGCCACGGATCAGCCAGCGGCGGTTGGACGGATCCTGGCCGAGTACTTTCAGCCACGCGTGCGCGTTCTGAGTACTCATGGCCTGGAGAGCGAGTTGGAACGCGCGGGCCCGGAGCGGACCGGGAGCGGCGGCTGCGTTGGCGATGGCGGCCAGAGCGTATTCCTTGTCACCGAGCAGCACCGCCGACCAGGCCGCCCAGAACTGACAACCGGGATCTTCCTCGCTCGCGGCTGCAGCCGCGGTGGACACCAGTTGGCGGATGCCGAGTTCTCCAGCCGTGCGCCAGGCGCGCGCCCGCACCGTCGGGTCAGGGTCTTCGAAACGGCGGGCGGAGATGAGGCCGGGGTCGACGCGGTGCAGGGCGCAGGCTGCGATACCGATGCTGCGCCATGATGCCCTGTCGGACTTCAACAATTGGGCGACCACACCTCGCAGGCGCTGGGGTTCCAACCATCCAAACGCGGAAAGCAGACCCGCGCTGCTGGATGGCAATGCGGCACTCAACGCCAGCAGTTGACTGAGTCGATCATTGATACCAGCACCTGCCGATTCGTCCGCGACCGCGCATACGGTCGCCGCGAAAATGACTCCGACTGACGGCCGCTCGAGCGCGGCAGCGCAGACAGACCATGCATGATTACCGGCAACAACCAACCCGTCCAGGTGTGCCGCCAGACGCTCGTCCAGGCGATCGAGGTGCAATGGCTTGACATGAGGGCCGCGCACAAGCGAAGAGCGCATGCGACGCAAAGAAGCCGTTTCGGTCGCGTGCTGATACAGAACGATCGCTACCGGTGTGCGTGAAACGTTCGGCATGCGCTATCGTGTCGTCAGTCGATACGTGTCCAGGCCTGACCGTCAAAGCGCATCACGTCCTTGCTGCCGATGGTGATCAGCTCGGATTCACTCACGATGAAGCGATAGAACGAAAAGGGAATATCCGCGTCACCATAATCAACCGCGGCGAGTTCGTCGTCCTTCAGGGCGTAAAGCACGTTGCGCGTAGCCAGGTAGAGCACTCCCTTGAAAAGGGCCACATCCCAGAAGTCCTCCTTCGTGACCTTCTGAGGAACGAGCTCCCAGGTGCTTCCGCGTCCGCGGAGCACGGTGCCGACCTGGCCGCACGCGTACGCGACTCCGTCCGGCGCGCAATGCAGCCCCAGCAGGATGAGATTGGTCGGGCTGGAAACCCGATGCCAGCGTTTTCCGTCACATCGCCAGATTTCGCCCTCGCGACCCACGCCATAGATTTCCTTCGCGCTGAAACCGTCGAGAGCCTCTATGCTGACGACTTCCTTCTCGCCGCCGACGGGCAATCCCTGGTCGAACGCTTCCCAGCCCCCGGACACGCGACGATAAACCTGACGATCGATGCCTCCGATGTAGGCGCGGCCGGCGATGTTGCGGACACACTTCAGAAAGCCGACCTTGCCTTCGTCCTTGTCTATGTCGATGCGTGCCTCGTCCTTCAGCTGCTTCAGCGGACCTGCGTGAATGTGTCCTTCGTAACCGACCACGATCAGTTCTTCCGCGGGACGCTGCGCCCAGCAGACTCCGATGGCGGTCCAGGGAAAAGTCTTGGCGGTCCAGGCACCCTTGTTGTACATGGATATCACCGTATGCGGGATCTGCTTCTCCATCATCTCGTCCTTGCCGAGCAGGAACACGATACGGTCGTCATCCAGGCGCGTGCCCGTCCAATAACTGAATTTGTCAGTCCAGCGGCTCATGAATTCTCCTAGGGGAAATCGACTCCGACTTCCTCCGCCAGCTCGACATTGGCCTGGTCCGCCTCGCCCTGATAGGCGCGGTTGTGCTCGGAGTTGAGCGTCGGCTTGTCCACTTCGTCGCTGCGCTTGACACCCATTTTCTCGTGCCCCTTGGCAAGCTGTTCGCTGATGCAGATCGGGTTGCATTCGGCGACGGGGAATGTCTTGTTGTGTCCCTCCGCGCCAATGTCCGCGGACTTCTGCATCGAGAACTTTCCGCGGCTCTTCTTCGCGAGTGTGGTGCGAGTCTCGTGACCGAGGCCATGAGAGCCGATGTGATAGCTCGGTCCCTCGACGATCGCCGTCGGCGCCTGCGACATCTTGTAGTTGCCAACGCCCGTGACGGTAGCCTTCTCGATGAGATGGTCACCCGTCTGCTTGGCGCAGCCTACCTTCTTGACCTGATTGTAGGGAATGAGCACGCAGCGCAGCGCCCGGCGGCATTCGATCCGCTCCATCTCCTGGTGATATTGTTTGTAGAGTTCGCGCACTTCGTCGTTTGCCTTCTCATATGCGGCCGAACCCTTGCGGCACCGCCCTCGCTTGCCTTGTGCCGCGGTGATCTTCTTCTCCGTTTCCTCCGGACATTTCGCCTTCTCCTTCCAGGGATCGCACTTCGTCTTGACGGCTTCGACATTATCATTGCAGTCGGGGATGTGCCCCATCGCGGCGAGGGCGGTGTGCAGCTGCGGTGGCGCACCGGCGGGTTCGGAAGCGTGATTATGTGTAGTCGAGTCCATGTGGCGCACTACGTTCTCACCCTCGACCTTCACATCCATCGACCAGGAAATGAAGCTGGCAGTCCCCTTGATCTTGCTCGTCACTACGTTCTTCTTCGGTGCGGATCCGGCCTCGTCGCCTGTGCTCGTTTTAAAGTTGCTCTGGTTCTTGAGCATGATCTCCTGACCCGAGCTCTTCACCGTCGACGTGCCATCCGAGGTATCAGA
>Ga0335069_10002180_pt1 | contig 30427 bp, 19 predicted proteins | sample Lox_Sample_11_FD_206714 | JGI IMG/M metagenome (GOLD analysis project Ga0335069, IMG submission 206714) | Soil microbial communities from Loxahatchee National Wildlife Refuge, Florida, United States - Lox_Sample_1.1 | ecosystem: Environmental > Terrestrial > Soil > Wetlands | place: USA...
CTACGACCGCCGGAAAAAGAACCCCACCCGATGGGGAGTCGTGATCGAGACACCTACGTATGATCTGACGGTGTTCAAAGTGCACTACGGCAAAATGACCCTGAAGATCTATACCAAAGGCGAACGCGTGCTCCGCATCGAGGTGATCTTGCACAACGCCAAAGCGTACCGCTGGGGCCGCTCGCTGCCGTGCTTCCCACAAATCGTCGGCCGCCTCCAAGGCATTCTGGAAAGATTCCTGAACGCTATCGGGTGTATGAACGCGTGCTTCATCGGCGATGAAATGCTGGAGAAGTTGCCGGAGCCAGCACAAGTAGGTCGGACCCGGGTGGGCGGAATCGATCTAAACAAGCTTCGGACCCGTCGGGCAGCCGAAGCGGTTCTGGCGTTGGCGTCATCCCCGGCCGGCTTCACGGCTGCGGAATTGGCCGAACAGGTCCGAAGCATGACCGGTTCCGACTCGGCATATGGCGCTCGTCGCGCAGCGTATGACATCAAGAAATTCCGGGCCAAGGGAATCGTGCGGAAGATCGACAAATCTCGTCGCTACGAGTTGGCTCCCGACGGTCTTCGAGCGCTCACCGCCTTGCTTGTCCTGCGCGACAAGGTGATTAGACCATTGCTTGCCGCCAGCGGTCAGCCCGAGCCACCCGCACAGCCCGCCAATCCAACCGTTCTCGATCACCACTACGAGAGAGTCCGGACTAGTATGCGCGGGCTTTTCACGGAACTTGGTATCACAGCTTGAACCTTCCACAAATCTTTTCTCATCTTTTGCTGTAAGCGTCTAGGCAGGCGACGGGCCACTGCTCCACGCACTACCAGGAGTAACGACGCGCAGAGAAAGGTCTTCGTGAGCGAGAGTCAGATGAGGATTATAGAATGGGTCTCCAGCATCGATCATTTCGCCCCAACGGGCGTACCAGAGTTCACGCTCCTGAAAAGTCACTACGCCGCTGCGCGTTCCACACTCGTTGTGGCGTAGGACGGCCGCCGAATCGAAGACTACGCGAAATCCCTCGTCGCGAACGCGCAGGCATAGATCCACGTCGTTGTAATTGACCGGGAATGTCTCGGAGAACCCACCTAACTCCCAGAAAAGCCGGCTTCGCATGGCTAAACACGCTCCAGTAACAGCCGTCACGTCACGTGTAAGGTTGAGCCAAGGCCAGATTGGGGAACCCAAACTGCCGCGGCCGATATGGCCGCATCCATCGCCGATTCCAATGACGACACCGGCGTGTTGCAGTGTGCCCGAAGGATAGAGCAACCGTGCGCCTACTACGCCAACATCGGACCGCTCCACCTGCCCGACCAGACTATCAAGCCACAATGGTTCGATCGGTTCAATGTCATCGTTCAGGAAGACCAAGATCTCACCCGACGCCACCTTGGCTCCAAGGTTATTCATTAGTGAGTAATGGAACGGGCCCTCGTATGGAACAGTTTTCGCGGAAAACGCATCGATCACCGCTTGCAACTCGTCTTCGTTACGGTCGCGATGCTGAACCACAATTACTTCGCGGTGATCGTACAGAGTGTATTTCTCGATGGCGCGAAGACAACTTCTCAAAAGACGGGGCGAGCGCGAGCACACGATCAGGCTGGCGAGGACTCGCCGGGTCGGTTTCCAATGGATGCGACAGCAATCCTGATGCTGTGGATCACCCGCAACGTCGGCATACATCCCACGGCGGCGCAGAGTCTCCTGGATAAGCGCTGCAGTGGTCGGCGGCCCGGTGCCCCCGGCTACACTTCCGGGAACAGATTTGCCCGGCACTCGACGGTGGCAGAGGACGCGCGGCACATGACGTATCGTGGCGGGTCTGTCGGTTACACGCAGAAGCAGGTCATACTCGAGCGCGGCTTCGTAGACGGCGCGGAATCTGCCGGCCTGCTCCCAGGCGTCTCGGGAGACTACCATCAGGCGCCCAACATACATGCAAGACAGCAGTAGATCGGGCGACCAATCCGGCTTGAACACCGGCATGCAACGGCAGCCGTTTCCATCGAGGCGGTCTTCATCGCTGTAGATGACGGCGGCCGGCACCGCTGTTGCCAGCCACAGCAGGGCATCCGGCGCCAGCCGATCGCCGGGGTCGATCAGAAAAAGGTAATTGCTGGCCGCCGATGACACCGCGTAGTTGAGAGCATCCACCGCGCCAAGTTCTTTGTCCGTGCGGGTCAAATGAATACGGCAATCCGCGGCAGCTGCCCTCTCCAGATAGTCAGAAAGCCAGTTTCCGGGAGCCGCGTCATGGCAGATCCGAAGTTGCCAGCATGAATGGCTCTGTGAGCGAACCGATGCGATCGTTTCGTCGAGCCAGTCGCGGCGTGGTTCCCTCAGGGTCAGCAAAATACAAAAGCTCAAAGGGGCTGCAACCGAAGGAGGCCTTTCCGCAGGCGCATTTTCGATAAGGAGAGTGTAGGGATCGGTCCTGCCTGGCAGCCGGCGAACGACAAAGGCCAGCGGCGAGCGGGCAAGCCATGCCAGAGTTCTGGTTTTAACGTCGAGGATGGGGCGGCCGATGCGCCGCAATACTCGAAAGATGATGCTCCTTTCGATCACTGCCACGTGGGCGTCAAGCGTCCGCTGATTGTATTCAAGCTGCCTGAGCCTTTGCTCCAATCGCTGGAGTCTGGCTTCATATTGGTCGTGATCGCTCACATTAGCCACAGATTAACCGGCACTGGGCCAAACGGATCAAACGATGGATACCGCACGATGGGAACCGTCGTACCTCTCGAGAACGTCGTCGATTGGGCCGGTCATGATGAGTTGTCCTTGGTCGAGCCAGATGGCGCGATCGCAAAGCTCACGAAGAATGGCATTGCCATGAGACACCGCAAGCAGCGTCTTTCCAGCTCTTCGGAACTCGCGCAGCCTGTCATAGCACTTGACCTGAAAGGTTGCGTCACCTACAGCTAATACTTCGTCGATCAACAAGATATCCGGATCGACATTCACGGCGACAGCAAACGCCAGCCGCATGATCATTCCGCTAGAGTAGGTGCGAAGCGGCTCATCGATAAAATCGCCGATTCCAGCGAAGTCCACGATAGACTGGAAACAAGCCTCCGTCTTCTTGCGGCTGAGGCCCAGCAGAGAGGCGTTCAAGCTCACGTTCTCTCGCCCGGAGAGGTCGCCATGAAATCCGGAGCCAAGCTCCAGCAGGGCGGCGATCCGGCCGTGAACCGAGATGACGCCGCTGTCGGGTTGAGACAGCCCGGCTACCAAGCTGAGCAAAGTGCTCTTGCCGGCTCCATTATGGCCTACGACGGCGAGGCTCTCGCCCCTCTCTACCTCGAACGATACGCGCTTGAGAGCGTCAAACCCTCTGGGCTCGCGACGCTGAAAGAGCTCAGCCAGATGCTCGCGAAGCAGTCTCTGACCTTTGTGCCTCGTAAAGGTCTTAGTGACGTCTTGGAAACGAATTATGCTAGCCGAACTGCTCATAAATGGTCGGAAAATCTCGGCTTCAAAATTCGAAAAACACTCCAGCCGACGCCGAACACAATAATGGAACTGAACGCGAGCTTCAGCAGCAGGGTGGTCGCGGGCGGCCTTGCGTCGAGAAGGATATTGCGCATCGCGAGTACGAGTGCGGCAACAGGGTTCAGCTCGTAGACCCCGGCGTATGCCCCAGGAATCATCGCGAAGGAGTAGAATATCGGAACCAGCCAAAAGAGGACCGTGTTCGTCGATTCGACAACGTACCGCATATCCCGCACATAAACGTTCAGGGAAGATGTGATCAGAGAGAGGCCGCACACGAAAACGACCTCCAGGCCCCAAACTACCGGTAGCCATACCCAGTACAGGTTAGGGGACTTGCCGAGCACCAAGGTCACTCCAATCAGCAGGGCGATCTGAATTAGCAGGTGGGCGCAATTGGAAAGAACGGCTGCCAGCGGAACGATCTCTCGCGGAACCGGCACGCGTTTGATCAGCTGACTGTTTTCCACCAGCGATGTTGTGCCGCTAAGCCAAGCGGTCGTGAAGAAATTAAAGGGCACAAGACCGCACAACACATATGCAGCAAAATTCGGGATTGAAATGTTGTTGAACACCTTGGTGAAAATGAAGGTCAGAACTCCCATCATGATGATTGGGTTCAGGAGCGACCAAAAAACTCCCAAAGACATGTTTCTGTACCTGATCCGAAAATCCTTCGAGATCAGGTTGGACAGGAGAAAAAAGTAATCACCACTCCACATTACAGGGTCCTTGCCACCCGGCTAGCCGCCTGCGCCTACGAACGTTTTTGCGCGTTTTAGTCAATTGTATCATGAATGCTCGACTGTTCTCTTTCGAGATAGGCGGATTCGTAAAACCCGTTCTTCGGCTCGTCTCGTCCCGCTGTGGGAGCGGGTGACATGCGTGTAAGGAAATTCCGCTCGCGAATCTCCGAGAAAAATGCATTAACGCAAATAGGGTCCCAATCGAGAGGCGTGACCCAGGCCCACGTAAGGCCTGCAACGCGCTCGGGAAGAGCGCCGATATTGGGGACGACGACCGGCAGGCCGGCCCTTAGCGCCGCACTGAGCGCAAAGCTATACGTCTCCGGCGCTTCACCCGGAAACCAGACAAGATGCGGATTGACCTGCGCCAGCAGGTCTGGCAGAGAGGCGTTTGTGTACTGCCCGGTCTGGCGGAATGGCTCTGCTCTCGGGCGCAAGCTCTTATCAACGAAGCCGACCAGGGTGAATTCCAGCAGCAGTCTCCGCTGCTGCCCAAGCCGGGCGCAATCCCTGACTTTTGCGAGCCCTTTATGATTCGAAAGCACCCCCAGAATCGCGATCCGGAGCGGCTCGTCGGCCGCCAAACGCGGAGCATCGCGATCAATTTGCGGTATTGGAGGTTCCGGGTGGGGAACGACCAATATCGGACGGTCAGGAACGTACCGCGCGAGGCGGGTTGAAGTATCGCCGGAAGGCACTATCAGACGGTCCGCTCCGCGTAGCAGCCAACTGTTTTCGCGACGCCAGTCCTGAATCGAGCGCGACGGGCTTAGCGGACGTTCGGCAAGACATCGATTGCATCCGGCCTCACCTGGCTCACCGCAAAAGCCGCCTGTTGCGTTGGTAAGATGGAATTGCGGACAGATCGCGTAGTAGTCGTGAGCGGTAAAGTCGAACGGCACACCCAGATCCCGCCGCAAACGGTCCAGGTCCAAGCGGTAGCCATGCGTGTGGTGAATATGCATGCGGACGACACCGCAGCGGCGCAGCACTTCCAGTAGAACCGAGTAATCACGCTCGGCGTCAATGGCCAACGAAAAAGCATAGTCCGGATTCGGGCATTCCACAATCACGGCGTTGTCTGCAGGCATCACAATCAGAAACTCGACACGATGCCGAAGCGCCCGGCTCAGGTAGACAATACTCTCGGAAACGCCGCCTCCAAGGGCATGGCTAACCGCAAGAATCACTGGTCGTCCACACTTTTTGAGGCGCGCGGCTGAGACGATGAACCGAAGTGGGGCCGCCACATCGTTCCGTCCCGCGGATGCAGCGGCTCCAGCGCAGTCCGCGCTCGCAGCGGCGTTTCCCGCTTTACCGGGATGATACGCAAAGATGCCGGCAGCCAGAACGTGCTTCCAGCCAGGCACGAAGAACGGGCCATCCGCCACAGCAACACCCGTCGAGGATCCATCGGGCAGCAGCCCTCCTTGCGAGATATACTCACGCCGCAGATATGTTAACGACCTCGCTTGTGCCCCCAGCACAGCCGTTCGCGCGCCGTTTCCGGCCCGGAAGTCTTGATCGATTGCTTCTGTTGTTACTCCTTGGGCCAATGTTGTAGTGAGGTGCGGCAACGGATACCCCGTGGGTCCTGCGCGATTGCAGAAGGGTGCCGCCGTTCCGATTCCCGGAGCGCTGTATGCTGCTGCGGCCAGCCGGTCTAGCCAGTCTCCTGCGACTTCGGTTCCGGCTTCGAACAGTACGACGTCACGATCAACGTGGAGCGCGAGCGCCCTTCTCATGGCGTTGCGTTCCCGATCGTCTGAAACCAGCGTCCAGCAGTGGTGCTGACAGATCTCGAGAATATTTCGGGTCAATTCTCTTTCGGAGGGCGGCGTGATGACCACAACCTCGAAGGGGATCTGGAACCGGGAGCCTGCCAGATTGTTCAGGCTCTGCAATGTCTCCTCCCGCTCCTCGGTCGTGCGAAAGATCACATCCACGGGGTAAGGGAGCCTCGGAATCTCGAATTTCGGTGTCGAGTTTGTCAGGAGAGCGCTCAGTGAAAACGCCGGGAGCACATCTTCGCCGCTCCCACGGCGGCGGATGTAATCGAGCAGCGGATTGACACCTTCGGGAAGCCGATATTCTTGTGCGTACCATAGGGGATCGAAAAGCGCATTGGGACGCCGATGCTGTTGCCAACCCACTTCTAGAAAGTGCAGCAACGGATTTACTCGAGTCGCCGCGACGTCCGGATTGGAAGCGACGTAGTAGGCAGTATGGAACAGAGGATGCGGCTGGCGCTTTTCGCGAGCGCCGAAAAGCAGGAAGTGAGTCAACGGATCGATGCCGGAGCGTCGGACGTCAGGGTACGTCTCTAAGTAATAACGGCAATCAAAAAGAACCCGGATCCGAGTTCGCTCGGAGCGCAATGCATAATGCGCGTACAACTCCGCCACCAGGTTGCGCCACCTGCGGATGGTCTGTTGTCGAAAAGAATACCGCATCGGCGGCCGCCACTTTCCGATTGGAGCAGCCCAGTTCAAGCACCATGCTATCATGTGCGTGGAAAGCTGAGGCGAAGGCTCGTTGGGCCGTCACTCTGGGTGCCAGGACGTGAGCGGTGTGTTGCCCGTCAGCCTTGCAGATGGGGCTGTGCGGGGCCTCGGCGAGGTCCAATGTCCCTCTTTGAACTGCCTTCTCTAACGTTTGAGCCTCTCCGATACCGCCACCATGGAGTTGGCGATTGGTCGGGCCACATACCCTTCGCCCGCGACCTGATCGCTGCGGTTCAACCCGCGCTACTGGTCGAATTAGGAACCCATTACGGCGAGTCGTATTTCACCTTCTGCCAGTGCATTCGAGAAGAGGGTGGCGACACGAGGGCGTTCGCTGTCGATACCTGGTGCGGCGACACACATACGGGTCGGTACGGCGAAGATGTCTTTGAAGACGTCGACCAGTACAACCGTGCGAATTATGAGAGTTTTTCCAGGTTGCTGCGCATGCCGTTCGACGATGCGTGCGCCGGCTTCTCAGACCAATCCATAGACCTACTACATATCGACGGACTTCACAGCTATGAAGCCGTCAAGCACGATTTCGAGACGTGGCTACCGAAGATGTCGCCCGGCGGGGTCGTTCTGATACACGACATCGCCGTTCAGCAGGAAGGCTTTGGTGCGCATAAATACTGGCAGGAACTGAAAGCATCGTACAGCACGTTTGAGTTTTTTCACAGTTGCGGCCTCGGCGTGTTACGAATTGCCGCGGAACGCAAGCTCGATGGCATTCTGTGGATCATGTTCCGGCCCGGGACGGACTGCGCGCCCATCCGGCGCTACTACGAAACGTGTGCGGAGAGTCTGGATTGCCGGGACGCCAAGGCCCGACCCTCGCGGTGGGACATTGTCAGCCAGTTGTTCTGGCGTTCTGAGAACGAGGACTTTGGCGAGGACCGCAGTTCCAGGGCATCGCTGACGATCACTCCCTCCCCAACTCTGATGCGACTGGAGGCGGCCTTATCTGACGCGCCCTGTGAGCTTCGTCTGGATCTGACAAACCGGGCGATGGCGCTGCGCGTTTTCAAGCTCTCTCTACTGGACGCGACGGGCAAGGCAGTCTGGCACAAGAGTGGGGACGAGTTCTTCGGCACGATGCGGCATGCCGGTCTGGTTCCGGTCAGAGGTGAGGGGGATGACAGCCTTGTTATCGCCGTTGGCAATGAATGCTCAGTTTTGGTGCCGCTGGCTGATTACAGAACCGAACTGGGCTCCGCTATCACACTCACGATTGAACTCTGTGGCGTTCCGCCTGACGCCGCAATCGGTGATCTCGCAAAGCGTCTCCAAGCGACCGCAGAACGCGACGCTACGCGGGCTCAGGGACAAAGCTCAACCGTAAGGCAGGCGCAGGAAATTGGACGGACGGGCAGTGAAGGTTACGAGGTGGCCCTGGCCCAAGCGCAACGGCTCGCTTTCGAGCGGATGCGGGAAGCCGAGGAGTTGAGCCGCGCTCTGGCCAGCGCGGAAGCGCTCGTCCACGAACGCGACGAGCACCTCGTCCGATATGGAGCAGCGCTGGCCGAGGCGCAACGGCTCGCCATGGAGCGCATGCGAGAAGCCGAAGAGTTGAACGAGGCTTTCGCTCGCGCGGAGGCACTCGTGCAGGAACGCGACCAGCACCTGGTCAGATATGAAGCAGCACTGGCCGAGGCACAACGGCTCGCGATGGAGCGCATGCGAGAAGCCGAAGAGTTGAACAAGGCCCTCGCTCGCGCGGAAGCAAGGGTGCAGGAACGCGACCAGCACCTAGTCCAATATGACGCAGCATTGTCCGAGGCACAACGGCTGGCCGCAGGACGGGCTCAGCAGCTCGAAGAACTGAGTGGGGCTCTCGCTCGGGCGGAGGCGCTGGTGCACGAACGCGACCAGCATCTGGTCCAACATGGCGCAGCACTGTCCGAGGCGCAACGTCTCGCTGCGGAACGGATGCGGGAAGCGGAGGAGTTGAGCGGGGCTTTGGCGCGAGCGGAGGCCCTGGTCCACGAGCGCGGCAGAGAGTTGGACCGCTGCGCTGCGGCCCTCAAAGAGACTCGAGAACTGGCAGCAGAGCGGGCCCGTGACATCGAGAAGCTAACCGGCGTCATGTCCGAGAACCGCAGCGAATTTGAGCGAGTGCAAACGGCCTTGAGGAATACGGAGCTGGACCTGGAGAAAGTCAGGGCGGGGTTGCAGGGAATGGAGCGGTCCCTGAGCTGGCGGATCAGCACGCCGGTCCGAACCCTGGAACGCCTGGCGCGATCTTTTTCCAGGCGCGCGTGAACCGGCCTCGTGCGGCTGCTGGCATAATGATTTCGGAGACAGATCTTGGAAAGTGATGCCGCTGGCCTGTATCTGAATCTTATGAAGGGCTGTCTGACCCGCCTGATTTTCCCCGATTCATGCGTGAATCACGAGTTCCGTCCCACCGGTCAGTTTGACCCGGATGCCCGCCGGAACGGCCAGGACTGGCCGAGTGAAGCAGAGACAATGATAGGACAGAAGCGGCTGGACAACCTGCAAGCATGCGTTACCTCGGCTCTTCGCGATGGCGTTCCCGGCGATTTAGTCGAAACCGGCGTATGGAGAGGCGGTGCGGCAATCTTGATGCGAGCGGTGCTAAAGGCATACGGTGACCGCCACCGCCTGGTTTGGGCAGTGGATTCGTTCGCGGGTCTGCCTAAACCCGATCCGGCCCGTTATCCCGAAGATGCCGAAGACCGACTCTGGGAATCCAACGACTACTTGGGTGTCAGCCTGGAAAAGGTCCGGGCGAACTTCGCCCGCTATGAGCTCTTAGACGAACAGGTGCGCTTCTTGAAAGGGTGGTTCAAGGACACGCTCCCCCAGGCGCCGATACAGCAGATCGCAGTACTCCGTCTCGATGGGGACATGTATGAGTCAACGATGGACGTCCTGAACAATCTCTATGACAAGGTTTCCGACGGAGGGTACATCATCGTAGACGATTACGGCGCCTTGAAAAACTGTAAAGCTGCAATTGACGATTTCCGATGCGCCCGCCAAATCTACGATCCTCTGCAGCAGGTGGACTGGACGGGCGTTTACTGGAGACGTGGTGCGCTCCGCGGAGCGGCCACCATGCAACCAAATAACACCAAAGCCGCTATGAATTCGTGAAGTTAGAGCTGCACACCTTGCCGTCGGCTAAAGATCTCGCGGATTAAACCGATCTGGGACAGTGTGTGGAACTGCAGAGATTCCCAATGGTCTCGGGCGCTCCTGATGGCTTTTGCGCCTGCTATCGCAGTGGCGACCTCCATACCAGCCGCCCTGGATGGCCCTCCCGGTTTCGAGCCAAATCTGGGCCAGTACGAGGATAACGTGAGATACGTGGCCAGAGGGCCAATCTACTCGTTGACACTTGGCTGTGGAGGCGGCGCCGTCTACGGGCTGATCGAAAGCGCCGGAGTCGCCCCCCCTGTCGGCATTTTTCCGGATGGAGCCACGTCCTGCCCGGGAGGCAAGGCAGAATCCTCCCTGCCCGTTGCTTCGAACTTCTACAAGGGGCCGGATTCCAGGTCCTGGGTGACCGAAATCCCTCGTTACGCTCGTGTCGTGTTTTCGCAGGTTTGGCCGGGAGCGGACATGGTCTGGCAAACTCGCGGCTCCGGGCTGGAATACGAATTTCGGCTGGCGGCCGGAGTGGACCCGCGAATCGTTTGTTTGCGGGTGGAGGGCGCGGAAAGGGTCTCGGTTGACGGCGTGGGAAACCTCTTGATTGAGAGTGCTGCAGGTGTGCTGCGTCATCAGAGGCCTAAGGCCTTCCAGGTCTTCCATGGCCGGATTGCCGAGGTTGGCGTATCATTTCGGATCGTTTCTCCAGGACGGATTGGGTTTATTGTGCCGCACTACGACAGCGAACTCCCAATCATGATCGATCCGGCTATCACCTATTCTTCTTTTCTTGGTGGGAGCGGCTGGGATGCGGCTTACGGCGTGGCGACGGACACGGCCGGAAACGTGTATATTACGGGCGAGACTGCTTCTGGTGATTTTCCCGGTAGCACGGCCGGACCCGGCAACTCTTCAAACCGGCATCTGTTCGTTGTGAAGCTGAGTCCGCAAGGATCGTTGATCTACACGACGGTTCTGGCGAGCAGCGGGAGTGACTCCGGATCGGCGATTGCTGTGGATCCCGCCGGAGGCGTTTATGTAGCTGGTACGTCAACGGGCAGCGACTTTCCGGCGACGAGCGGGGCCCTTTCCAGAAAATCGAGCGGGGTCAAAGATGCAGTCGTGGTTCACCTGGATCCCTCCGGGCATGTGGCGTTCTCCACATATTTGGGCGGCGCCGGCGACGACGTTGCCACGGCAATCGCCGTTGACAGTTCAGGGGGCATCTACGTCGCCGGTTACACGAATTCGCTGACATTTCCGACGACCGCCGGCGCACCACAGATGGGCTTCCGGGGAGGCGCCAATGATGCGTTTTTGGCGAAATTGAACGCAGCCGGCAGCGGGCTGTTGTATTCCACGCTCCTCGGCGGCACCGGCAATGACCTGGCGTCAGCCGTTACAGTGGACGGATCGGGGCAGGCGTGCATCGCCGGTTACACCGATTCAGCAGGTTTGCCCGTGCGTGGCGCAGTCCAGCCCGCCATCGCCGCGAATGGCGACGCGCTGATCGCCTGCCTGAATGCTTCGGGGACGTCGTGGACAGTGCTGACCTACTTTGGTGGGATGGGGCTGGATGCTGCATCCGGGATCGCGTTGGATGGCAGTGCGCTCTACGTCACCGGCTATACCTGCTCGCCGGACTTCCCGGTCAGCAGTGGAGCATATCAGACATTCAACCGGGGTGCCTACGACGCCTTCGTAGCCAAGCTTAGCCTGACTTCCCCAGTGATCGTGTACTCTAGCCTGTTGGGCGGCCTCGGCGCGGACTCGGCGACCGCGATCGCGGTTGGAAGTGGCGGGCATGCATGGGTCGCCGGCTACACAGCATCCATCGATTTTCCGTTGAACGACGGAGGGCAAAGCGCGTGGCAGGGTGGGTACGACGCCTTCCTCGTAGAAATCAACGACACTGGAACCGCAACCCTTTTTTCCACACTCCTGGGAGGCCCGGGGGACGACCGTGCCACCGGAGTCGTGTGGGACTCCAAGAGCCAAAGCTCGTGGTTAGTCGGATACACGGGGTCTGTGACGTTTCCGGTTGCACAGGGCGCTGTTGAGACGGCGGCGCCGGCGTCGTATAACGCCTTTGTGACCCGTATTGGCACCGCGGCCACGGTTCTGATCACGAATCTCACCGGCCCTTCGAACGCCGCTTTTGTGGTGGGTGACAGTTGGCGGATCGTGATTAGTGGCGCGCCAAATCAACCCGTCTGCATGACTGGTACATTCAACGGTCTGCCGACGGGCGGAACTTTCGGATCTACGGACGCCAGCGGGAACTTTTCGCTGTCGGGCTTAATGACTTCAGCGGTCGTTGGAAACTGGAGGGAAACCTGGTACGTGGGAGGGGTTCAAGCAACGCAGGTGGTCTCATTCGCGGTTGCTATGAAAACTGCCGTACAATTGACGAATCTCACTGGATCTTCAAACACAGTGTTCCATTCGGGTGATCGGTGGCGCATCGATGTCAGCGGCATGCCGAATCTGCCGGTCACCCTGATTGGCCTGTTTAACGGAGCGACCATCGGCGGGACATTCGGCTCGACGGATGGAAGCGGCAGATTAACACTTACCGGCGTAATGACCTCGGCTGTCGCTGGAAACTGGACGGAAACGTGGTACGTGGGAGGAGTTCAGGCAACACCGTCCTTGGTTTTTGGTGTGCAGTGAGCAGCCGAACGGAGTTCGGCCTGCTGCAGCCGAACGGAGTTCGGCCTGCGGAAATGCCGGGGGCGTCGCGCGGGATCTCTCGTCGTGTCACGGCGTGGGGTGCTGCGTTTCTTTTCAATACGGGCTCCAGTGGGTTATACTACGGGCTTCCAGCTCACGGAATTTTGGCGCTTTGCCAGTATTGTGCTGCCGCCAGCAGAGAAGCTTCTATGTACTTCTTAGCTCGGATACGCTCGCGAATCAGCCGCGGCTTGTCGTTAAGGTCCATCGGACCGAATGAAGCGCGAGTCTTGTTCGATCTTGCGGTCGGTGTCACGGCTAGTTCAGTCTCCGTCGCGTTCTGTCTCGTGATCCGCGGAGCGCAGCAGACGCCGGGAGACGGTCTCCTCGTGGGAATTTTGCCCCTATTGCTCGTAGGAGCCAATCTCGCTTTCGGAGTTTACTCCCGGCACCGGACAGCCATGGTTCGTGTGAAGGTTTTGGTCCTTTGCGCTGCAATTCTATCGACTTGTTTGGCGGCAGTTCTTTTTTTCCAGAATCGCGCTGCCATTGCGTTGTGGGCCTTCATTGTCACCGGGCCCGTAGTACTTGCTCGAATCCTTCTCGGGTTGCACGCTGGCCGGCATCGAAGACTTGCCCAGATTGCAGTTAACCATCGGGGACCCGTCCTCGTGATCGGCGGTGCGGGATATATCGGCAGCCATACAGTCGACCTGCTCTTACGGGATGGTCATGATGTCCGTGTGCTGGATCGCCTGATGTACGGCGATGCCTCAGTGGCGGAGTTTCGCGATAATCGAAGGTTTACCCTCATTGAGGGTGATGCTACCGAAATCGCCAAACTGACGGCCGCCATGAAGGACTGTTCGGCCGTCATCCACCTTGCCGGGTTGGTGGGCGACCCGGCTTGCGCAGTGAGCGCGGAGTTTACGCGGCACGCCAATATCATTACAACGCGCATGGCCCGCGAAGTAGCTGAGTCCATGGGCGTTCAGCGTTTCATATTTGCCTCCAGCTGCTCCGTGTATGGCGCCAGCAATCAGGAAATGAGCGAGACCGGCACACTCAATCCGGTTTCGCTATACGCGCAGACAAAAATAGATAGCGAGAAAGAGTTGCTTGCGGTCGCGAGAGACGACTTTTTCGTGACCGTCCTGCGCTTTGCAACTGTTTTCGGCCACTCACGGCGCCCTCGCTTCGATCTGGTTGTCAACCTTTTCACTGCACAGGCAATGACCGACGGGCTGATCACGGTTATCGGGCCCAGCCAATGGAGACCTTTTATTCATGTGCGCGATCTTGCGCGGGCGATCGTCACAACATTAAAGGCTCCTCCGTCTTTAGTGCAGAGTCAGATCTTTAACGTCGGTGATAGGCGCCTGAACATGACTATCAGCGATGCTGCCCAGCATGTGCGCGCAGTGACGCAGCAGTGGCGGTCCGTCGAGATCTCGACCACGGATAATCCGCAGGATCGCAGGAACTATGTCGTATCCTTCGACAAGATTCGCAGAATACTCCGCTACGAGGCCGAAACGATGATCGACACCGGGATCAGGGAAATGGCCGACGAGTTCGCTGCAGGTAGCTATCAGCACTACCGCTCGCCCGAATACAGCAACGTTGCGATGACGACAAAGGCCTACGACGCCTTTCAGGATCCGGCCCAATTACAGCACCTCTATGCGCCTCTCCGCGTCGGTTGATCGTTGATTTATGGAAACTACTAAATTGTTGAGTGGCGGTATCGCGGTCGACGACCGTGGCGAGGTTGGCTTCGTGAACGATTTCGATTTCGCGAGAGTCAAACGATTCTATACGGTGTCCAATCACCGGCAGGGATTCATCCGCGCCTGGCATGGCCACAAACGCGAAGCGAAATACGTCATGGTCGTGTGCGGTGCCGCCCTAGTGGGTGCGGTTCCAGTCACCGATTGGGATCAGCCTGATCGTAGCGCCCCGATCTCGCGTCACATACTGACGGCGCGCAAGCCTTCCGTTTTGTACATTCCGGCGGGCTGGTGCAACGGATTCATGTCACTGACGGCGGATGCCAAACTCGTGTTCTTCTCCACGTCCACACTCGATGAAAGCCGCGGCGATGATATCCGCTTCGATGCCAGGTATTGGGATATTTGGCACGTCGAGGAGCGCTGACATTTGACTGCCCGTGTTCCCGATGACGAGTCTCCGCTCAGTTTCTGTGTGGTCATTCCTATGTATAACGAAGAATCGGGGGCCGGGCGTTGCGTTCGGGAAGTTTCCGCAGTGCTTGACAAACTTCCAGAACGGAGCCGTCTGATCGTTGTGGAGGACGGTAGCCGCGATGGTACACGCGAAACCCTCGAACGGTTGACTGCAGAAGCACCGAAGCTGATGGTCTTGCCGCACACTCGGAATCTCGGCTACGGTAAGGCCCTACGCACCGGGGTGGAGCAGGCGGTCCGAGAGCATTTTGACTACGTACTCTTCATGGACAGCGATCTCACAAACGACCCGACCGACATCCCGCGCTTCGTCATGGAGATGAAACGTGGCACAGACATGATCAAGGCTTCCCGCTACACAGGTAACGGCCGGATGGAGGGCGTTCCTTTTGCGCGCGCCATCGTCTCACGCGTAGGAAATCTGGTTGCGCGATTCTTGTTTGGAGTTGGACTACGCGACTGCACCAACGGGTTTAGGGCGGTGCGAGTGCCCATTCTGGAAAAAATGGATTTGCGGGAGAACGGGTTCGCAATTATCGTAGAAGAGTTATACCAGGCGAAGTTCCTTGCATCCACCTATGCCGAGGTTCCGGTCGTACTAATGAATCGAAGCAGTGAGCTGCGACCTACTTCATTTAGCTACAAGCCTGGAACATTTATTAGATATCTTCGGTATGCCATGAAAGCGCGCTTGGGTATTCATCCGACGCCGGGAGTCGACACGAATGCGAACTGAATGCCGCGGCTGTGAAGGCCGAGTCTTGACCGAAATTTTGAACCTGGGACCGCTGCCGCTCGCCGGGGGTTTTCTGGAGAGTGCCGAAGCGATCTCCAGGGAACAAAAGTACGGGTTGTCAATTCATGTCTGCGAAAATTGCGGTCTGATTCAAATCCTCGACCCTGTTGACCCGCAGGTCCTCTTTCAGGACTACTCGTTTTCCTCGAGCACGATCCCACCTCTAGTCAAACACTTCGAGGACTATGCGGCCTGGATTATAAACAGCCTCGGACCACGAGTAGTGGTCGAGTTCGGCTGCAATGACGGGGTCCTGCTCGCGCCATTGGCTCGCGCCGGCGTAACGGCTGTCGGTGTGGATATATCGGGAAACATAACCGAGATCGCCCGCAGCCGTGGACTTCATGCGTACACGGGTTTTTTCGATGCCGAGACTGCGCGTCGCATCCGGGAAGAGTACGGCCCGGCCGACGTGGTCACCGGCAGCAACGCTTTTGCCCATAACGATCGTCCAGAGTTGATCCTCGAAGGTGCAAACATCGTGCTTCACGAGTCTGGGCATCTGTGTCTCGAGTTTATGTATGCCGGGGATCTGCTCGAGCAGTTGCAGTGGGACACCCTGTATCATGAGCACCTTACGTTCTACAGTTTGTCTACCGTAGCCAACCTTCTACGCCGTCACGGATTCTACCTGGCTAACGCCCAGCGGCTGCCCATGCACGGCGGCTCGCTCCGGGTCGTAGCCGCTCGTCGGCCATGTCCGCTCGGAGCGGACGCGGAGGCGATCCTCGCGTACGAGAACACAACCGCACTCAACTCGCCGGATTCGTGGCTCGGCTTTGGGGCAAGATCGTTGCGCAAGATCGGTATTGTCGCTGAGGTGTTCGAAGCGCTCAGCCGCACTCGATCAATCTGGGCATACGGCGCGGCTGGTAAAGCCACCATGTGGGTGAACGCGTCCAAGATGAATTACCTGGGTGCGGTAATCGACTCGTCTCCACTGCGTGCCGGAAAACTAATGCCCGGCACCCATACCCCCATCGTTTTCCCGGAGGCATTCCGCAAAGATCCTCCTGACCACGTTTTCATCACAGCCTGGAATTACGCCAATGTGATTCGGGCGAAAGAGGAGTGGTTTCGCGGGACCTGGTCTACGCCACTGCCGGATTTGCGGTTCTTTTAGGTGTCAATGGCAAGTCGGAGCATCCTCGTCTTGGGGTCGCAAGGTATGGTAGGCCGTGCGGTGGCGTCGCACTTGACTTCGCAGGGCTTGGAAATGATCGGCACACAACGCAGAGACCGGAACGAACCGGCGTACCTGGATGCGGAGGCTGATGCAGAGACTTGGGAACCGCTGCTGGCCAAGATCGGTGACGGCTATGTCGTGAACTGTATTGGGGTGCTGAAAAATGAGATCGTAGAGGCCGAAAGCGATTCCGTCCTCAGGGCCGTCTGTATCAACGCTACCTTCCCTCACAGGATTGCACACGCAGCCGCCCGCCGTGGCGCCAAACTCATCCATGTGTCCACCGATGGCGTATTCGCTGGCGGGCGCCCGGCACCCTATATGGAAAAAGAGCACCCCGATTGCAGCGATCATTACGGGCGGACGAAGTTGCTTGGAGAGTGCCCGGCGGACAACGCGCTCAACCTTCGATGCTCCATCATTGGCTGCGACCCGTTTCGTCGCAAAGGGTTGCTAGAATGGCTCTTGCGGCAACCGGATGGAGGGGAAATCTCTGGCTACACGGATCACGCCTGGAATGGCGTGACCGCTCTACAGGTGGCGCGGTTGTGCGCGGCCATCTGCTCCGGCGACTCGTTTGATGTGCTCCGCCGAATGTCTCCAGTGCACCACTTTTGTCCAAATGCTCCAACGACGAAATACGATCTGCTCTGCGCATGGAAGGACGCAATCGGAAAGACGATCACCATCCACCCTGTGAAATCAGGGAATCCGGCGGGTAGCAGGTTGCTTGGAACTCAATACGCAGGCCTTCAAACCCTTTATCCGCGCCATCAGGACTGGCGCCAGATTCTGGAGGAACTCGCATTCACGAGACTGAACGATGCCTAAGAAAAAGAAACTAGCCTTTATCCTCGGGATCCGCCCTGACGTCATTCGCGCGGCTCTTGTGATCAATCACCTTCGCAAATATGACGACATGGAGATGGTATTTATATGGTCCGGGCAGCACTACTCGGACAACCTCAAAGACGTTTTCTTTCGCGAGCTCGACGTCGCGCCGGCAGAGATTGATCTCGGATGCGGCGGCGCGACCGATGCGGACGTGGTTGCGTCCGTTGTGTCGCGCCTATATCGAGTCCTGCAAGACCTCGATCCGGTCGCCGCCGTGTTTCTGGGCGACACGAACACGACTACGGGCGCCTTGGCGGCCGCCCAATTGAACATCCCGGTCGTTCACATTGAGGGTTGTATGCGTTCCTATGACTGGCGCATGCCCGAAGAGAAATATCGCACGACAATCGATCACCTCGCCGACGTTATTTACACGTACTTCGACGAATACAAGGAGCAGGGGGTCAGAGAAGGCCTTAACCCGAATAATATTGTCGTAGTCACGAACCCGATCGTCGATATTCTCAACCATTATTATTACTCACAAAGAGAAAAGTACGAATCGATGGCGACGCCCGTCTTCTTCGGATCGCGGGGAATCGAAAAAGATCGCTACTATCTCATGACTTGCCACAGGCGTGAGAACGTCCACATTCCCGATTCGTTTCGGGCGATCCTAAACCTCATTGCGGCTGCACCTCATCGCGTTTATTTCCCGGCAAGTTACAGGACACAAAAGGTGCTCCGCCAGATGGGCTTGTCTGTTCCCGCAAATGTTCTTCTGGTCGATCCAATCGGCTACGAAGAAATGTTGTGCCTGATGGTCAACTCGCGGGGCGTAATCACGGATTCAGGCACTGTGGTCGAGGAGACCTGTGTCCTTCAGATTCCTTCCCTGCAACTGCGAAAATCCACGGAGAGGCCGCAGGTATACGACGTCGGATCGAGCGTCAAGTTCGACCCTGCCAAGCCCGAGGACTATCCGGCGGCTGAGGTCTACAGCAAACTGGAAAGCCTATTCGGAAAGAAGTGGACTCACACTCTCGGCGATGGAAAGTCGTCGATGCGGATCGCCGCAGACTTGCATCGCAGAATAGTTGAGAATGATTTCGCGCGCCATCGGCCCGAGCATTATCATGTTCCAATAGCGCGCTCATACCGCGACGACGGGCTAGTGCTTTGAAGCACTTCAGATGGTTGCTTTGCCGAGGCTGAATGATGGCGATTGGTGCTCTAGACTGGACTCGGGGCAGGCCGGGTCTCTACATCCTCGTATTTCTTCTCGGCTTTGGCGGCGTCACTTATTTTTGGACACTGGTGGACAGGCCACCCGAGGCAAGGTTCGTGCTGGACATGACCGTGCCCCCTTTGACAGTCAGTCCCTGGTACGTGGATCTCTACGTGAACGGCGTTGCTGGCGAGCCGTTGCGAACTGCCGTGAAACCCGGCGGGCGATACCGGTACGAGTGGCCTTGTCTTGTCCGCCAGATCACCTTCCTGCGGCTAGACCCTGTTCAGGCGAAGGGCATAGAGGTTGCCATTCACTCTTTGACCGTCGAGGCACATGGAAACTTAGTACACCGTTTTGGGCCCGAAGAACTCCTAACCTGGAACAAGGTTGAGCCAGGGCGAGTCGGATCAGAAGGGTTTTATCTGAGAGGCGACCGCGAGGTAAATCACATTGAAGCGCACCTACCTCCTATAGATGTTCCAATCTCGTTGGGTCTCGGCGAATGGGCTCAACAGATGCCTCATGACTGGTACACGCGTTTTTTCTACGTCATGCTCGTTGTCGTAGTCTTGGCAGTTCTTGGCGGGATCGCGCAGTCATCCGGGCGGTTCGACTGGCTCTTAGTTCTCTTGATTGTCCCTTTTGTGGGCTGGAGCGTGATATGGACCCGCGGCATTCGTGGTATGCCGCTTTCGCCAGCAGCAGCCGTTGGACAGTCCAGCTACAGCGGCTTCAGCAAGGATCGCGACACGGTGGTGATGATCCTCCTGGTAATCATTCCGCTAATCGCCGCACTAACGATTCGGCACTTGACAGTCAAGTGGGCAAAGATCTCCACGTACTTCGCCCCAGCGTGGTACAGAATTTCGATGGCCTCGGTTCAGATTGGCAAGGCCTTCCGTTCCCCGATGGTTTTGCTTACGGCGGTCGGCATCGTGGTCGTTCTTTACAATCTGTGGGGGGCTGAATACAATGCAACAGTTGTACCCAAACAGGAGTTTCCGCCTGGCTGGGACGATGCGAATCTCTATCTTTGGAGCTACCTCTATCAAACGGGTGCTTTGCCATTTCGCGACTTTTGGTATCCGTACGGAAATCAAATAGCCGGGACTGGCGCATTTCCCTGGGGCTTTCTTTACGAGCGCGTTTACTCCACGTCACTATTTATCGTTTCTCTTGTGTCTTTCTATTTAATCGCAAACCGATTGCCCGGTCGAGCGATCATGATGTTTGCGATCTGGTTCGGTCTGTATCATCAGAGGGTCATTCTCGGAAGTCGCTATGCTCTACTCGTGCCCTTTGTCTTGACATACGTTGTGGCCCGAAAGGAAACCGCTCGTCTCAGTTTGGCTCATGTAGCATTCTGGTCTTGTATCCTTATCGGGCTCATGGGATCTTTGGACGTCCTCATTTACGCCGGTCTGGTCTTGTTTGTTGTCATTGCGCTGGACGCGTTTAGGGACTGGCGTCTCTTCTGGGAGACGTTAGGTCCGAGGTTGGTTCGTGAGTTTGCTGTCCCTGCTGGACTTATCCTTGGCTATTTGATTCTTACTGCCATTAATGGCCAGCTTCCGGGAATCTTAGGGTTTTTCTTGAATCTCAGCCGAGTGTCTTCCTACGCAGCGACACCGTCCAGTTTGGACGACTGGGTTGCTCTAAGAGTTCTTGATGATGGCTTCCTCATGTGGTCTGTTCCGCTTCTTCTGGGCCTCGGAATCTACTCCTATCTTACTGATCCGCCCGAACGGAAGGATGTCGGGCTTTCAGTGCTGCTGCTTGGCTGCAGCACACTCATGTTGTTCTACAAGTTGCAGGTACATCAGGGGTACGCGATATTCCTTGGTGTTGACGTACCGATTGCCGCCTGGCTCGTGCTGGTCTTCGCTCGTCACCGACGAATGACATCTTTTCAAAGCTGTATCGTGATTCTCGCCTTGGGTACTGTATTCGGTTCACTTGTCAAGACCGGCGCGTGGAAAACCTTCTATCAGCACTTCGAGCACCCATCGGTTCTATGGAACGACGCGAAGGCGCTCTTTCAAGAATCATCGTTCTCGCGGGAGTATGTGGTTCGACGCTGGGACCTCAAGAATTTCCGGCAACATCCAGAACTACTTGCGGTGGTGGACGCGATCCGGCCGAAACTTTCGGCGAACCCTAACGACTTGTTTACGATCAGCGACGACAGCATGCTGTACATCATGGCTCGCAAGCGGCCGCCGTATTACACGAACCTCTACGACGGCTCCTTCCTAGGTGCGCAAGAGAGGACTGTTTCATGGCTGCGGACAAATCGTCCGAGTGTTGTTGTGTACAACGTGAGACACCAGGATGTTTTTGGAATACCCGCAGTCGTTCGCGATCCGCTGATCTTTGAAGAAGTGATTTTGAACTATGTGGTCGACCGAAGGATCGGCGACTACGCGATTCTCCGCCGACGTACCGCAGGAGAGGCTGTGGACCTCCCCTTTTGGGCAGACGTATTGGGCGAGGTCAATCTTGGGCAGTTACCCCACAATACAAGCTTCTCCCAATTTGAAGAGTGTGGCAATGCCAATGATTGCGCCGAGTTCCTCCAGATAACACCCAAGTACCCAGTCGACCAGCCGGCAGAGGCGATGGTCGACGTTGCTGTGGACGCGCATCGATTCCGCATCCGGTTTCAGCTCGTGCCGGGTGGCGATGAGGTCATCCCGCTCGAGCGCTTGTGGTTTTGGGGGGCACTAAGGCGCGCCGGTTCCCACCCTGTCGTGGCCGCTCAAAGCCCTCTGATCGACGTGGCTCTTGTGCGTCGTGCCCGCCGTGACGATATCCTCTATTAGGGTCTTACGGTAGCGGTGGGTAGGGTTTAGCCGCCGCTGTGCGCCGACTCAGCATGTGCCGATACACCAGGAGTGGAACGACGAAGCCGTTGCACATGACTAGAGGATAAACCGGCACCGCAAACCGATCAATTGAAGCCAACAGCAGGACAAATCCGAGTTCGTAGACGACCGGAATCGCGCACAATGTCAACAACCGCATATCTCGCCATGCGACTGCAAGCAGTAATCCAATCAGGGTCACAAAATGCGCCACAATGACCCAGTAATCGTAGAATGGTGAGATAAGTCGAAGCAGGGGCATCAACGCACTGGGCGCAGGCCGCTGTTGGAATTCTTCGTTGATCCGAGCTCGTAACGGCTCAGGTCCAGAGCTGATCTTAGATCCGGGAGACAACACTTCCGCCCTAGCGCCTCGGTTATCGCTCTCAGCTCCGTTCACCCCGGCAACGTGAATCATGCTACGACCGAGGCCCGAGAGATAGCGCGCGGGATAGTGCATAATCAATCCGAAAAAGAATGCGGGCACCGATCGGTCCATTGGGCGCACGTAAATCTTCTCGTACAACGGTATCAAATACTCCCACTTCGTCCCCGAGTAGTAGTTGCCTTGATAAATCGACTGCTGGATCGCCTGAAAGTAAAGATCTCGGTACTGGCCTACGTACGGGTGCTCCGGGGGCAATAGGGCCTGTTTGATCATTCCCTGACGCAGCATAACATCTCTCAGACCGGATTGATGCAAATATGGACTCCAAAATGAAGTAAGCACAGGCGGAAGCACGATGACCACCACACTTTGCAACACAGCAGCAATCTGCTTGCGGCCGTGGATCTGCTTAGCCCTCCTGCAGGAGGCGCGCCAGTGGATAAAGGCAGCCAAGGGACCCAGTACTAGAATATTTTGACGCCAGTAGTAGGCGGTTCCCAGGGTCACACTCAATAAAGCAGCGTAATACCACGATCCACTGTCGTCATCGAGATCTCGGAGCGTTAGGTAAAGTACAAGAGCGATGAAGAAAAACGTGCCTGCTTCTGTTAGGACTGAATGCTCATATCCGACGAGAACGGGAGACGTGGAAACCAATACCAGAGCGACCGCACCTGCCAAATCCCCCACCACTCGCCTCATTATTGCACCCAGGAGGAGGGTAGCAGCTAGACCTGCAGTTGACATTACCAGAATAGTGGCAATAGGTTGCCTCCCCAAGAGCCACCAGCTGACCTTAAGGCATAATGGGAGCAGCGGCGTCCGAATTGGCAGCCAATCATGAGGAAAGCGTGCTGAAAACAATACGTCGGCCGCGTCGACGTAACCTAGGCCGTCATAGGTAATCCGCAAGGGTAAGGACACGACGTGGAGTATGTAAAAGGTGGCGGCAAATATTACGGCTGCAGGATAGATCGGGAAGCGTGTCTCTATTTGGGTAAGTAGCTTTGAGGACACCTACTGAACCTCAACCTTCAATGGCGGACCTTCATGATATGTGAGACCCCCCCTTAGAAATTGCACGAACCGCAATGTGATGGACTCCCTTTCCGAACGCTCGTGCCGGAATCGAGATCCTATAACCGGATTTCGAATATGCCGGCACCTTGAAATAATTCGCGACATCAGGTCTCTCAATATTGTACTCCGCCCGGTATGGCTTGCCGTCGATCCCAAGATCAACACCTCCGGCCTCAGATTGGTTGTCCTTATCGACCGCCCATCCCGAAGCGGAAATGTTATCGAGCCACGAAACGGCTATGGACCCATGCGTGAGGGGATTCGTGACGCCATTAACCGAATCGAGACTATAGAGTGGTGGCCCCTCAGCATGTTTCATGCCAGCTGTCGGTCCGTCCGGCTTAATGGTCAAGGTTTGCTCTGTGCCGGTTGGTGGCGGGCCGCAGGCAGCGAGAATCATACAAGCCGAAAGAGCGAGTTTCTTCTTCAGCCGCATAGATGCTTTAGTATACAAGAATTCATAGGGCGGCTTCCTGCGCGACGTTCCGCGCTGGAGTCTCCGGAAGCCAAAACTGCAGACCTTCAGTCCGGGGTCCGTAGGCGAACCTCTCTGCGTACTGCCGATACGGTTTCGAGCGCTCACTGACGCATTTGAATCGACTGCAGCTATCCTTGTACGCAGTTCCGGAAAGATCCCTCTGTCGCGGAAGGCCGTGGTGTTTTGGGTGGCTGTGCGATCTCGGCGTCTATGCTGTCGCCGCTAGCTATTTGGCAAATCCGGAGCTGGTCGACGGGTGCTATGCTGACAGTTGAAATTGTGATCGATCAAGGGGAGCATATGGCTGAGGCACCGATCTTGTGGAAGCAAGCCGCCGATAGGCAAGGCGTTCCAGTTGCTGACGAACAGAATTGGCCAGCCCAACCTTATGCGTTGGCCTTGCCAAACGCCATTCTGCGTGAAGCGTCCAGCATCAGCCAACTAGATGCGTTTTATTATATTGGCGAAGCTTGGGCGCATTTGGTGAGTCACTATCTTCCGCCAGACCCGTTTGTGCTTGATATTGGGTGCGCCTGCGGCAAACTCGCGCGATTTCTTTATATCAACCCAAGACTGAGGTATCTTGGCATTGACATCTTCAGACCGGCAATCGAATGGACAAGAAGAGCCTTCACGCCTCTTGCAGGCGACCGTTTCCAGTTCGAGCACTTCGACGGGTACTCCGCGCTTTACAATCCTCAAGGTACCGTGAAGCCTGGCGAGTACATTTTGCCGTGCGATACCGAAAGTGTCGACACCGTGGTCTGCGCATCGCTCTTCACGCACCTCTTGGAACCTGACTGCGTCCATTACCTAGCAGAAATAGGCAGGGTACTCAAGCCTTCTGGCAGGGCGATCATATCGATCCACACCGAGCCTAGGCTCGGAAGACGTTACTCCGGTGACGAAGCCCGCATCGATGTCACTCCGGACTATTTTGTCCAATTGGCCGAAAGGGCGGGACTGCGCCTCTTCGAAAGAGTCGGTCTAGTCTGTGGCCAGGACGTTCTTGTGTTTGAAGGATTGAAGCCTTGAGACTCAGCCTCAACCTCAGGCTCGCCACCTTAATACCGCTCCCCAAATCTCTCTCAACGGCCGCGTAATACGCCAGGAAAGTGAACCCTCCAAATCCGCGATCCGCAGACGTGCTTCGGCAAGCTGTTGAAGCAAGCGTTGGGGGCTTGAGCCCCGGCCGTTCTCTGAAGACGCGCCCGTAATGCTGTGCAGAGAGGGGTACTGGAACTCGACCTCGAGCCAGCCACCGCCGCGGAGTTCCTCGAGACCATTCTTCACGGGAAGAATCCAGTGCGGATCGTTGCTGGACAGATACAGGAGGCCGCTGCCGCCTAGAACCTCCACACCGTTCCTCGCGCCCTGAATGGCGCCCTCCGCGTTCTCCCAACGCCAGAGAGACTGATTCGAGGAGGTTCGCAGTTCCACCCGACGTAGAACCAGGAACCCAGGCTCCTCGCCCAGATCCAGCCGCAACTCCGCCGGGGGTCTGTCGCGGGGCGGAATCTTCAGCGCTGTCACCTGATCGGCGCCGCTCGCTGAAATCCGGCAGCGGAAACTCTCCGCCTCCTGAAAGACTCCGCCGGCTTCGCGCCACATCAGCTGGAACCCCCGAATCACGCCGTCGCGTGGGGCCGCGCTTGATCCCGACGCGAAGTACGCGCGCGCGGAGTAGGAGGGAAGATTCAGGAGGCGCTCGTAGTCCGCACACATATCTCGCAAATGGCGCGTGTGTCTCTGCCCCAGTGCGGCGCGGACCGCCCGGAGGGAGCGCCGGTCGTCATCCAGTTCCCTAAGACGGTTCAGCAAACTGGACGGCTCCGGATCGGCAAGAAACCCCGTAACGCCATCTTCGATGAAGTCAGCAAAACTCCCAACACGTGTGGCCAGTGTAGGGACGCCCAACTCCATCAGTTCCTGCAAGGTGTAGCTGAATGTCTCCGGCACCACGGAAAGCAGCAATCCAAGATCGGGGCCGATGGCCTGCAGCAGGTCCGGGAGTTCATCCCGGTTGTATTGCGGTATCACCTGTATCTTGGATGAGCCCTGAAAAGTCCGCCCAAATTCGCCGCAGCCGACCAGGAACAAATCGGCAAAGTGCCGCAGGTGAGGTTCCATGGCCTTCAGCAGATTCAGACCCTTGTGGGGTGCCAGACTGCCCAGGATCACAATCCGCAGCCGATCGTCCGGCCTTTCCCCGATCTGTAAGAGACGTTGATCGAAACCTTTGACTCCATGCGGGATGATCTGAAAAGCATCGCGCAGCTCAGGCAGAAGCTCCGCGTAGTGGTTACGAACCGATGGCGACGGCGCAACCAACGGCAGTTTCCGGCGCAGGACGCGGTCCGCGAACTGCTCACGCAAATTGATCCAGTCCGAATGGGGAACGTTCAGAAAAAAACGATGGTGCGGATTCGATTCCGTGCAGCGTACCAGATCGTTCTCGTTACATCGGCGGCAGACCTCCCCGAAAGTGATGTTCAAAGCCGGACAGAACGGGTAATAGTCGTGGCAGATGACCACGGCGGGCACTCCCGCCTCAATAGCGTCCAATGAGTGGCCGATCAGGGAGGAGATGAAAATCGCGTCGATTCCGTACCGATCGATAATTTCGGACAAGGCCGCCTGATAGCCGGAGTGAACGCTTGCCGTGTGCCGGATGGCCGGGGCGAGCGGCCAGACCTGAAGTGGGACGCTGTCTTCAATGTCCCGGTAAAGACGTAGTTCGAGTCCAAATGATCCCCAGTTGCCGATCGACTTCAGAACAAAATTCTCGTGCTCGCGATCTGCGTGGCAGTAATCCGCCACCCACTTCTCGAGACCACCGCCCCAGCTATGCAGGACGTGCAAGTGCCGGCGCCTGCCGACCCGGGTAATCGGCCCTCCAGGCAAGGTGGCCGAATGCTCGAGATGGTCCATCAGATCGGCGCGCAGCGAGACCAGCGGCTCGGATGTTGCATAAGCAGGCGGATTCGCAGGCGGGGCGAGGGTTCCCGTGAACACATGATCCGCAAGAATCTGAGGCCACCGGTGTTGTTTTAGTCGCTCAACAAATCCGCCGAACGTTAACGGGGCGGGACCTGCGAGAACGTCCCGCACCGCTCTCCGGTCGAAGTAAGCGCATTCGGCAAGAAAAGTCCAGATTTCGGGATTCCAAAACTGCGAGTGATGGTAACAGACACGGTCCAGAGTCGTCACGGACTCCCGCGTGTGCGCGATGCCGAGTCCAGTGGCAGCCAATTGATCGTTAATCGGCGACACGGCTCCCGCGCCTTCCATTCGCGCCGCTGTCCAGGCCAGACGGAGATCGAACAATTCGGGCACGATCACCTCGGGTGTCAGAAACACGAAATCCCACTCTCCTGCGGAGCCTGTCGCCACCTCTCGAAACGCATCCTCGTGGGAAGCCTGCTCAGGGAGGCACACCGTCGACACGGCTCTTCGGGTTTCTTCCTCAGCGGGCAATTCCTCCAGCAGCCTCTGTGGCCCGATCACGTAAAGAGCATCTTTGCGAAAGGCCCTTGCCCTTAAATCCGCTATTGCTCGGCCAGCGGTATTCGCGTCCGAACCACAGATTGATAGATACACACGGTAGATCGGGTCGGCGGGCCGAATCGGCATCCTGCCGGATAACCGCTGGTCGGAAGGCTGTACCTCCGCTTGGGGAGGAGAAGCGGCGACAACAGAGATCCGGCTTTCGTCGTTGGCTTCAAACCAGTGGTAGTACGACTGACTGACATCGCGCGTGCGATAGGGATTCGGAAACGCCCGTTGAAGGTCGATCCGTTCTCTATATCGCTTGCGGTGTAGGGTCGTCACACGCTCGCCGTTTTCGAAGAAATCATGGGTCCACGATGAGTTTCCGCACTCCGTTTGACCCAGGCGGTCGCACTCCGACAGATACCAATCGCGGAGTTCGTAAAGAGCCGGCATATCCGCGCCATATTTCTCCAACATGGCGAGCTGGGCTCCGCTGTCGAAGCCTGAGAAGTGGTAAAAGTAGAGCGGTTCACCGGCAGCGGTAAACCCATCGCGGAGGTTGCCTTCGACGCGGCGATGAGTGAGGTTCCAGGTGGCGACGTTGTAGCCGGGATCTCGCAGGATCTCCAAATCCGCAAAGTAGGCGGGGGCGAGGTCCGCCCATCGCTGGTCTGTAAACAGGCCGCTGGGAATGTCGTCGTAGCAGAAGTCCTCCAGACGGCTCGCCCACCACTCAGCAAATCGCCGGCCCTCCGCTGAGTTGCGTACACCCAGAAACCCCAGGTTGTATATTCCGTGTTTCAGAACGGAGAATTCGTTGTCACGAATCGCCTCTTCTGTGGCCTCAGGCTCGGTAAGATGCGGCGTCAAAAGAATACTGGTCGTTTGCAGTCTGGTCGCCAGGTGGTTGAGGGGTGCCAATACGACAATATCCGGGTCCAGGTAGAGAACCGCGGAGCTATCCTGCCGCGAAAGCAGGTTTTTCAAGGCGAAGCCCTTGACTCCGGTGCAGGCCTCCACGACCGAATGTTTGAATAGCCATTGTTCGGGACGATCGAGACCCAGATCGTCAATGCCCATCACCGAATCAAACGGTTCCTTTTCGAGGGTCAGGTCTCGCGGTATCGAATCCACCATCTGGAGATGAAACAGGCAATTGGGCAAAAAGCGCTTTACCGATTCCGCAAGTACCCGCGCCTTAGGCAGATAGTTCGGTGTGATGCTCGTGAAGACGTGGACACACATGACTGGCGACACTTTTCGCGTGCAGAGTGACTACTTACGATAGCAAATCGCTGGCTGGCGTGTGACCCGTGAGAACTCCTGTCGCGCAACTCTGATTCCCCGGACATTTCTGGCAGTGTGAGTTCCGGACCTCCAACGGCCTAGCGCCCTCCCGCTGGCAGAACGTTGCTCGACATCAGGCGCGGGCCGCTCCTTCGACGGCAGTCGCCCTCCTGGCCGGAACACGGGTTTCGCGACCGACAGCGCGCCCGGATTCGTAGTTCAGCAAGGAACCGAACGGGCCGCCGCTGGTCCACCAGCCGTTCAGGTAGGAGTAGATCAGCCTACCCTCTCGGATGTTGGAATTCTTCCCGTCCGTGATTTTCCAACTCCCAGCGACCACGCGGCGCCAGGGTCCGGGTCTTGTCGAAAGCGGCTGAGACGCACGTACGAATGTCCGCGAGCGCATGCCGCAGGCCGACCTGTCTTTGGAAAGGGGCCGGAGGGGAGGTCTCCGGAAATTGCCTCTGCCGGCGAAAATCAGAATCTCTCGAATGCAGTGGCCCGGATGTCCGGGAGTATGCCCGATGTACTTGCGCAGTTTCCGAACCAGGTCCTCGCCAGGAAAGGGGAAAGATGTGCGCCCCATGACACCACGCTCAACTTTGGAAAGCAAGTGTCCATTTGGTCTAGTCAAGAAGAACTAGTCGCAAGGATCGTATACAAAATGAGACCTGAAACTACCGAATTGGTTGTACAATCGATGCCGCCAGAAAGCAAATAAGTCGATTAATGGCTTAGTCTTGAGAGCCTAATTCGATCGGACGGCGAAGATTATGCAAAAGTTGATCGTGCTACTCTGGGCTTGCGAAGCCTTACTATGGGGAGGCAAGGTCGCCACGACCCAACAAGCGGAGCTCGTCGCAGCGCCGCGCCCCTCCGGAACGGCGTCACGGCTTGTCTTTCCCCTGGTGACTACCCAGGGCGAATTGGATACGGAGATCACGATCTCCAACACTTCGCTCGACACCTCGGGAACGGTGCCACAGGACGGAACCTGCACCCTCAGCTTTTACGGACTCAGTGCCCCTTCTCCGGGCACGCCCACGCCGGTCGCAGCGGGCGGCCAGCTGGTATTCAAGCTGTCCGAAGGTGGTGGCGGAATACCGGCGGCGGCCGGTTTCCAGGGCTATGCTGTAGCCTCCTGCAGCTTTCCGCTGGCTAAGGGAACGGCTAAAATCTATCAAGGCGGACATCTGGAATTCGCCCTCGATGCCCAGGCAATTCCTGCCCAGAGGAGCGCGGCAAACCCGCAATTCCTCCTCTTTCCTTTTGTCACAAACCAGGGCGGCTTTGACAGCCGTATCATTCTCGGTAACACCAGCGCAGATCCATTCGGATCGTCTCCTTCATCCGGATCGTGCGCCCTATATTTCTATGGCGAAAACGCTCCTGCGACGACCGTCACCGGGGCGATCTCTCCGGGCGCCGTCTATACGACAACGGCTTCCGCATCCGCGCCCGGATTCCAAGGGTATGTCGTCGCGTCCTGCAGTTTTGCCGGCGCGACCGGATTCGGTCTTGTCACTGACACCGGCGGTCGAAATACCATCTTTTCCGAGACTGCGGAATTGTTGAACAGTAATCGCGGATCCACTCCAAGGCCATTGCTTTTCTCCCTGGTTGCCGGCCACAACGGCGCAGATACAACGCTGGCGATAGCCAACACCAGCTCGGATCCGTTCGGGACATCCAGGGTTTCCGGGTCCTGTACGCTGAGTTTTTACGGCACAAATGCGCCTCCTCCCACGTCGACCGGAGATATCCCTCCCGGATCGGTCCACACCACTTCGGCTGCGCTCGTGGCGCCCGATTTTCAAGGATATGTTGTCGCGGCCTGCCCGTTCCCCCATGCCCGCGGTTGGGCATTTACAAATTCGATTGACGCCAAATCCAGTGGCAACAGTGGGAGCGCCGAGATCCTCTCAGTCCCAAGAAGTGTGGCGCCCTCTTCCTTGTTATTCACGGCGGCTACGAACCGGGACGGAGCCGATACCAGCATCGTGATATCAAATACCTCTCAGGATCCGTTTGGCACGGCGCAGTCC
>Ga0335069_10002181_pt1 | contig 30406 bp, 38 predicted proteins | sample Lox_Sample_11_FD_206714 | JGI IMG/M metagenome (GOLD analysis project Ga0335069, IMG submission 206714) | Soil microbial communities from Loxahatchee National Wildlife Refuge, Florida, United States - Lox_Sample_1.1 | ecosystem: Environmental > Terrestrial > Soil > Wetlands | place: USA...
CCCAAAAACCAGCGGGAACTGCCTCCCGGTAGGGGCTTAAGTGTATTCTACAATGTGGCTGTAACGTGGAAACGAGGGCCTCCGCCGCAGTCGCCAAGCTGATTCGACAGTACGGGCCGACGGTCATCTCAAGGCGCATCGGCTGCACGCTCAAGGGCGCGAATGACCACGCGACGGGCACGACTCCACGCCTCAAGGTCCGCCAGCTCTACCGCGACCACTACGGCATCGCCCTCGAGGACTGGGAACGGCCGGATGGCCCCCCCGAGCCACCACGCTCTCCGCCCGACTGCGGGAGCGCTGTAGCGCGCGTGGAACCCATCGTCGAGGCGCCTGCGCCCCCTCCCTTGCCCGCGGGTCCTACGGCGACCCCCGACGCCTTGCAGACGGTCGTGTCGCTCTTGGCGGAGACTCGGGAGCTCATTGCGGAGGCGAGGCGCGACCTCGATACGCCCTACGCTGCGAAGGCGGCCTTGATTGCGTCCGCGACACGCCTAACCCAGCTCCTCGCCAAGATGACCGGCTCGATGGAGGTCACCCAATCGATGATTGTGCGCTCGTCCTCGTGGGGGCGGATACTCCGCGCGTTCGAAACGGTGTTCTCCCGTCACCCGGAGGCATCGCAGGCGCTGACGGAATTCGCGAAAGAGCTGGCGGAGATGGGAGAGTGAAACCCCGCGCCTCCCGCGCCGCTTCGATGGGACGCGACCTTGGACGAATCGCGGAACACGTGGTCGCACGCCACAATGCCCTCGCGTGGCCGTCTCCGAAGTGGGCGCACGACCCCGTGGGGTTCATGCGGGCGTTCCTCGCCTTCGACCCATGGGACCGCCAAATCGAGATTGCAGAGCTCGTGCGGGACAATCCCCTCGTCGCCATTGCGACGGGCCACCGCATCGGAAAGACGCAACTCGAAGGCGCCCTCGCCGTTTGGTTCTATTGCTGCTTTCGGGATGCGCGCGTCATCCTCCTCGGCCCCACAACGGACCAAATCGATGCTGCGGCCTATCGCAGCACGCGTCAGATTCTTTTGCAGAGTGGCCGATGCGTGCAGTGTGCAAGGGAGAACCCCGACGGCCCAAAACCGTGTCCCCACTCCGCACTCATCACCGCAGAGATTCACTCGAGTTCCCACCACGGCATTCGATCGACGAACGACCTCAGGGAGATTCGTGGCGTCAACGTTCGCAGTCCCGAGGCTGCGCAAGGCATCGCCGGTGAGAATATCTTGATTATCGCCGATGAGGCGAGCGGCGATTACCTCGATAAGATTATGGGCGCCATGACGGGCAATCGCGCGGGTGGCGCGAGGTTTCTTCTACTTGGCAATCCCATTCGCGCAGAGGGTGAGTTCTTTGAAGCGTTCAACCTGAAGAAGGATTTCTACGTAACGCGGCGGATCTCGAGTGAGGAGACCCCCAACGTCAAAGAGGACAGGGTGGTAATCCCGGGTCTGGCAACGCGCGGATGGGTGGCTGAGCAAGAAGCCATCTACGGGCGAGACTCCCCATTCTTCAAGATGCGCATTCTCGGAGAACACGTATTCGCCTCCGAGGGGCAAATCTTCCCCTACGCGATGCTCGAAGAATCCTCGCAACGGTGGAAGGCCCTCCGCCACCCCGATACCGGGAACCATCTCGCTACGCCCTCCGGACCCCTCGTCATCTCGTGCGACCCCGCCGAGTCCGCCATGGGCGACGACGCGGTGTTCATGGTCCGCCGTGGTCACGATGTCCTGGAGCTCTATCCGCGCCGTGGCATCAACGCTGACGGCCACGTCCTCGAGGTGATGGGAATTGCAAACCGTTACCGCCATCCCGGCGAGATGGTGACCTTCGTCCTCGATGCAGAGGGTGACGTCGGCGCGAGGGTCAAAGGGGCGTTCATCGCCTACATCGAAGCGCGCCGCCATGACCGGGTGAACGAGTGGCTGGCCATGCGGTACATCCGCACGAGCAAGAAGGCGGAGAGAGACCCCGACCGCTACCTGATGGTCCGCGACGAGCTCGCGGCCGCGTGTCGGGATTGGTTCGAGGGAGGCGGCTGCATCCCCGACGACGCTAAGCTGAAAATCGAGCTCTCCAGGTTTGCATGGCTCCCCCACGTCAGCGGCCGGGCGAAATGCACCTCGAAGGATGGCCCCGGCGGCCTTAGGTCCCAACTCGGGCGCTCCCCCGGGCGCGCGGACGTTCTCATGCTCTCGACGTGGGTACGCCCCGATGTGCCCCTCCCCATCGAGCGGGCGCCATCCCCTGCGACCACTCCCCAGCAAGCCCTCGCCCAACTCCAGCAGCCGCAACCGGGCAATCGCGCGGCGGCATGGGACCCGTACGCGGCTCTCAGGCAGTTCTACAACCCTCGGTAGACCTCCTGTCACACCGCGATAGGTGTGGCCTCCCTCCGCGAACATGTAGCGGCGCTCTTAGGTGTTTCGACCTACCAGCCCCCATCGAGTGATGTCCCCGGCATAGCGCTCACGAGTGACATCATCGACCGCGTTCGTAGGTCGATTGGCGGCCAGCTCGAACCGCTACCCATCACCAAACTTCATTGGTTCCTACCGGACCTCGAAGTTTGCCAAACGCAAGCGGACCGCGGCGACATGCAACTCGTCGGAATGCTCGGACAGAGTATGAGGCGGGACGGTGTGCTCCGAGGCCTCCTCGACGTCCGCACCTCTATCACATCGCTCCCTCGGAGGTTTCACGGTGGCACAACGAACCTCGGACGAGAAATCATCGAGGCACTGCAGGCAAAGAATGGGAGCGACCGCAGCGTCTTTGACGAGATGTTCCCGGCGAATGAGCTTTCTCGCTTCGCAGAGGACGGCATCGTGTGCGGCGTTGGCGTGGGAGAAATGGTCCCCGTCCAGGGCCGAAACTTTCCGGTCTTCGTCCGAAGGCTTCCGCAAAACCTTTGGTACCTCTGGCAGAGTAACCAATGGTTTTACCGCAGCATCGCGGGCCTGATTCCCATCATCCCGGGGATGCCCGATGCGAACGGACATTGCTGGATGTTTTACACGCCGGGCGGCCGCGTCACGCCGTGGAACTATGGCCTTTGGCCGGCGCTTGGGCGCTCCTTCATTGCGAAGGAGCACTCCTTCTACGCGCGGCAGAACTACATCGCCAAGCTTGCCAACCCCGCGCGCGTAGCAGAGGTCCCGATTGGAGCTACGGAACCCCAAAAGCAGGGGTTCCTGCAGAACATCATCGCATGGGGCCTGAACACGGTATTCGAATTGCCCGTGGGCTGGACCGTCAAGCTCCTCGAATCGAACGGGCGTGGCTTCGAGGTCATGCAAGCGGACATCGACACTTGCAACAAAGAGTATGCGACCTCTCTTTGCGGCAACACCGTCATGATGGACGGCGGCGTAGGGTTTCAGAACGCCGACATCTTCCGCATGATGAGCGAGAATCTCATACGGCAGACGGCGGAGTCCCTTTGCCATGTGATCAACACGCAAGGCCTCCCCTATTTCATTGCCAATCGATGGGGCGACGGCGCCCTCGAGAATGCGATTGCCATCGAGTACGACACGTCCCCGCCGCAGGATAAGAAGGTTCAGGCGGACACGTTCGTGTCCCTGGGCACCGGCCTCAAGGCCCTGGCAGAGGGCCTTGCCCTCCACAAGCGGACTCTCAACGTCGACGAGATTGCCGCGCGCTTTGGCATTCCTCTCAACGAACAGAACCCCATCCTCATGGCGGGCGCCGAAGACCCACCCGAGCTCTCGGCGGACCTCGTGCCTCCCGCGGCCAGTCTGGCGCCAGTGCCGACCGAAAAGAAGCAGCTCAATGGCGCAAGCGCCGGAGTGAACTGATGCGCGCGCGATTCGTCACCACCGGTCTACTCGCCCTGAACCCCCGAGCCTTCGGGCAAGAGTACGACCTGAAGTCTTCGGGCGGCCCAAAGCCTTTCGAGGAAGTGGGCAGCATCGCGGTCATCCACATCACCGGCCCCCTCGAGCAACACCCGTCATGGTGCTGGCAAGACTACGAGACCATCGAAGCGCAAGCGAAGGCGGCGTTTGCGAGCTCATGTCGCGCAGTTGCATTGTGCATCAATTCGCCCGGGGGTTCGGCGGCGGGGTGCTTTGAACTCTCGCGCGCCCTCCGTGCCATGTCCCTCGAAACGAAGAAACCGTTGGGAGTCTTCGTCGATGGGATGGCGGCAAGCGCGGCGTATGCCATTGCATGTTCCGCCACGGCGGGCATTCATGCGCCCCCGACGTCTACAGTGGCGAGCCTCGCTGTATACGAGGCCATCATCGATGAGACGGCGCGAGACCAGGCCATCGGCGTGCAATTCGTTTTCGTGCCATCGTCGGGTGCGGACCTCAAACTGACAGGTAACCCGCACGTCAAGCCAAGCGATGCGCAACTAGCGCATACGCAAGGCCAGGTCGACCTTCTAACAGACTACTTCTACACGCTCGTGGAAGAGATGCGCGGAATACCCCAAGAGGACATCCGCGCGCTTCGTGGAGCCACTCTCCTCGCGTCGCAAGGTGTGGATAGAGGTTTGGTCAATTCTCTTTGTGATTGGACGCAATTCGTTGCACTTCTCGAATCCTATGAAGGACAACCCATCATGACCACACAAGCGTCGGCGCAGGCAAAGGCCAAGTCCGAGGGCGACGAGAAGAAAAGCTCCCCGTGGGACGAGGCGCTCGCGACCATCCTCGGTGAAAGCCAGAGCGGCGGCGAGTACTCCCCCAAGGCGAAGCGAATGCTCGCGGCGCTCATGGAGGACGAGGAGCCCGACGGCGACGAGAAGAAGGACGAGGCCGACGCCAAAACCGAAGGCAAGGAAGAGGAGATGAAGGCTACGGCCGCCGCCTCCGCATCCGGCGCGCAAGCAACGGCGGCAGCATCGAGCAACGAGCTCACCCTTGCGCGGCAAGTGCAGGAGCTCCTCGCGAAGGATGCAAAGCGCGACGAAGACGCGAAGCGCGCGGCGCTGCTTGCGAGTCGCCCTGATTTCTCGGCCCACATCGTCAAATCCCTCGCCAAGGCCCCCATGCCGGTGGTCGAGGACGCTTGCAAGAACTGGCCTCGCGTGACCGCGACACCCGCGGCAGCGGCGGCAGCGGCGACTCCTGGCTCCATTCCGGGGACGACAGATGGCGCCATGGCTGGGATTCGCCCCGAGCAACAGGCGCTCCTTGCCAGGATGGGCACGCGCGGTGCCAAGGCAGCCTCTGCTCGCGTCGAAGGCACGAACCTCGTCCTCGAGGACATGAGCCCCGAGGCTGCATCGAAGCGGCTCGCAGAGCTCCAAGCGCAGGGCGTTCACCCGATGGGAGTGCCGTACGACATGGCGCGCATCGGGCAAACCGAATTCAAGGTCGCGGCGAAGTAGCAACCAAGGGGACCCACGAACATGTCCGCACTTACATCGAATCGGTCTACTTGGAAGCGGGCGCTTCCGACGGTGTCGCTTCCGCTGCCCACTGGGTACAACGCCTACGAAGGTGGCATGGCGTGTCTCGACACTGCCAACCCGGGCGCTGTCTACCCGGGGTATGTGGTCTCCACCACGTTGATTCCTATCGGTAAGTTCACCCAACAGCTGCTGAATACCAGTGGCGCCAACGTGAACGTATCGGTGGAGCTCAACGTCGAGATTTGGTGCCGCAACTGGGATTCTGTCACCGGCGCCGGCGCCGTCACCATCTCGAATCAGCTCCAGGAAGTCTACATCGCCTCGGACCATGAGGTGACCACCACGTCGAGCGGAAACTCGAAGGCGGGTCGCGTCTGGGATGTGAACGGCGATGGCATTTGGGTGCAGTCGCCCTTCCTTGGGCAGTCGTCGTCCTGAACCATGTTTACCGTCGGCGCTCCCATTGACATAGCCACGTGGCCGGTCATGCCGGCTATGCGAACGTGTCGCGAATGCGGGCCGACGTCGACGTTGCGGTTTCCGAAGAATGGGCACGTGTGCTTGGACTGCATCGGCGGCCAAGCGTGGCTTCGATACCGAGAGAAGCGCGGCGAGATTCTGGCGAAACAAGCTGCTGAATATGCGGCCGATTCGAGCATAAAAAGAGCGCGGGTCGATGCGTATCGGTGCAGGTATAGAGAGCGTATCAGCCAGGCCAATTATTATGCGCGAATCAAAAATACGCCGGCATGGCTTCTAAAGGGCGCTGCGCGCAGGGCGAGGGAGCGCGGCATTCCGATCGATATTACCGCGGATGACATTCACGTGCCCACGCATTGTCCTGTTTTGGGCATTCCTATCGTCGTTGGAGCCCGCGGGTTGGGCACGCGAGACAATGCGCCGAGTCTAGATCGCATTGACCCATCAAAGGGTTATGTGCGTGGGAATGTTGCTGTCATCTCGTTTCGTGCGAATCGCATTAAGAATGATTCGACGCTCGAAGAAATTGAGGCCGTCGCGGCATACGCGCGCAAACATTCACCCCAAGAAAAGGTAATAATATCATGAGCGTGGGCGCGCTGACACCATCCTTCTTATTCGAGATCGAGCGACGGCTTCGCAACATCGAGGAATTCGAGTTCGCTCGAATGCTCACGAGCCGCGTGATTTGGTGGAACAAGGTCACCAAGGTTTCGAACATCGCCGGCAAGTCCGAGCGCGTGACCTGGTTCCTCTCGTCCGCCAACATTCGGCAGGTGACGCCTGCGGATGGGTCGTTCATCAACGCGGGCGACATCACCTTCGAGCAGCTCGTAACGCAGACCGCGGAGTATTTCCCAGCGCTGCACACGGACGGCTTCCAGATTGCGAAGCGTGAGGTGATGGCCCTCGACGGTACCGGCCTCGACGCCTTGCAAACCATCATGAGCGGATGGGGGGCGCTGAGCGCCTATTACCCGCAACGCCTGATGGCGCAAATCATCTTGAACGGTGCGGCCACGGACGGAAGCGCGAACGCATACGATGCGACGCCCTATTTCCTCAACTACACGACGACGAGCACGTTCCCAACGGTGAACGGTCACCCGGTCAACCCGTACTTCCCCGGCTACGGAGGGTATGCGAACTGGTTTACGGGGTCCTCGTCTGGCAATTACCCAGGCGCTCTACCCATCGACGATGGGCAGACCTTCGACACGGCGGTCACGAATCTCGCGAAGATTGTGTCCTACATCGCGGGAATCTCGATGCCCAACGGCCAAGACCCCAGAATGTTGCAGGCTGCACATATCCTGCACCCGCCGCGCATGAAGCTGCGCGTCCAGCAGCTCACGAACGCCAAGTTCTACGGAGCGACGGCGTCGAGCGGCGCGGGCACGCAAGACATGGCGGATGGCGTTCGCACCATCTTCGACGTCGGCGCAGGGTGGATGCTCGAAGCCCAGGAGCTTGCCGCGGCGAGGACGTACACCTTCAAGGCGGCCAATGGCTCGACGAAGACGGTGAGCGGTTCGGACACGACCTTCTACATCATCACGACGGAGAACCTCACAAGTCAGCTTGGCGGTCTCCTACTGACGATGTTCGAGCCGTTTAAGACGACCTTCTACTCTGGCGACAGCGGTCCGAGCGCGGGACTCGACGCGATTTTGGATCGTTCGAACGTCCTCGAATACCACCACCAGGGTGTGATGGCCGCGAATTACGGGCATCCTTACGGTCTTTTCAAGTGCTCGCCGACGTGAACGGGGGACGCCTCGATGTCGTTTCCGTACATCGACCTTGCGGGCGTCCAGCTTCGTTCCGTCCTACGGCCTAGCTACTTCACCGACGTCGAGGCGCTAACGGCGGGGTTCACGGCGCAATCGATTGCGACGAACACCTCGCCCATCAACGCGCAGATGCGAAAGCGCTACGGGGGCGTCCTCCCGTGGGGCCAATCCGTTCCGCTTCTCGTTCCAGCGGGAACGACGCCTCCGAACGTCCAGCTTGCGGGAAGGCCCACGCTCGGGTCTTTGCAGATAGCGATTCAAATCACCACCGGCGGGCCTCTGGGAACGGCCATCTTCCAATGGTCGCAGACGGGAGGCGCGCCGTGGACTACAGGCGTGCTCACGGCGGCGTCCGTGCCTCTCGGGATGACAGGAATGTCCGCCCTCTTTCCCGTCGGTACTTACTCGACCTCGGACGCCTACGCGGCGGCCACGGTCGTACCCGAAGTGATTCTCCAGTGGCTCACCACGCTCGTGACGATGGATGTTCTCATTCGCCACGGCATCAACCCTAATGACCCCCTGTCCGAGCTCCTATCGAAGCGCGTGGACCTTGTCCGCGAGCAGATGCAGGAAGCCGCGAACACGAAAGATGGTCTATGGGATTTGCCGCTCAGCGAAGACCTTGGGAGCGCCGTCGATACGGGCGGCCCTTTTGGATACAGTGAGCAGTCGCCGTATACCTGGCAGTACCGCCAGGAAAGAGCCGCATACCGAGAGGGCATCACTGGTACTGGCACGTGCTCACCTAACAAGCTTGTGGGCAGTTAGGTGTCCGACTCGGGAATTGCGGAGCTCGATGCCATGATTGCGACCTTGCGGCGCCTATCAGGTCCCAAAGTCGGCGAGCTCGTGGCGACGAAGGCGGCGCCCAAGGTCGATGCCGCTATCAAGGCGACGGCACGTTCGGGGACAACGCCAGAGGGTACGACGTGGAAGCCAAAGAAGGATGGTGGCAGACCGCTTGTGAACGCCGCGGCGGCCATCAGTACCAAAGGCCTCGGAAACCTCGTGGTGACCACGCTGACGGCGCCCACATCGTTTCACCACAAGGGGCTTGGAGGAAAGCCCACGCGCCAAGTCATCCCCGATAGCGGAACGGTCCCTGATGGCGTAAAGAAAGCCGTCCTATCAGCGGCGACGGAAGTCTTCTCCGAGCTCACGAGGAGGACGTAAGGCCATGCCCTTCGGGCCCCCTGGATTCACCGGTCCCACGTCCGAAAGCTCGCTCGTGGCGCTTGCGACGTCCCTACAGGCCTACTTCACGGCCATCGGCAACACGTCCCCCGTGTATCTCGGCCTCAAGTACCGTGACACCTGGGATACGTCGCGCGTCGTGGTCATCGACGGGGAGTTCGACGGCTCGAACACTCCGAAGGTGCGCTCCGCCGGGAAGTTCGGCGCCCCCTGGCAAAAGAACAGCACGAACCCGCGTGAGCTCGTCGCATGGTCGCGACCCGTGACGCTTTCGATTCGCGGCGTCGACGCGACGAACCCGGATTCGGAAGCGGCGCAAATTCAAGCGACCGAAAATCTCATCGAGGCGACGGTGCAGGGCCTACAGAACGCCATGACCGTGGATCCGGTGACGGGCGCCAATGTTGGGGTGGGTCAAGCCAACATCGATTGGGCCGATAGCAAGGCCTTATGGGTAGATCCGGGCACCGCGACGCAACAGACATGGGGAAAAGAATTCATTGTAGGGTTTACCTACAAGTGTGTCTTCTTTGACCTCGCGGACTTCGTGACGGTGCCCTCTCCGAATCTGCAGAAGGGCCCGCTTCTGAACACCATGCAGAGCGGCATCAACGCCTTCGTGAAGTCCGCGGCGTCTGGCCCTGGCACTGCGGTCATCAGCGGCATGGGCTTCTGCAACCCAGCGCAGGTGGGTCAAAATCTCGTGCTCTCGGGCGCAGCATCGAGCGCCAATAACGGGGCCTTCCCTATCGTTGCATTCATGACGTTCAACACCCTCGTCATCTCGAACGCGCTCGCCGTGGCGCCCGATGCGAACAACGGTGCAATCGTGTGGAGCGTTCAGCCTCCCACGTAGACCTTTGGTCCTAATGGCCAAGCCATAGAGGGCTTGACATGGGAATCCCTGCAGTCACGGTTAAGAAGAACCTCATAGGTGGTTCCCCAGCACTCCAGAGCACGCAAGGCATTCTTGCTGTCATCGCATCGGCGTCGACGGGCTCGGCCCTTCCGCCCACGATGCTTACGAACCAGACGCTCGCGACATCGACGTTTGGTTATGGGATGCTCCCCGAGTGCGCCGTATACGATATCAACGTCAGCGGTCTTCCCGTTGTGGCGTTGGCGGTCAACCCATCCGTTGCGGGCTCGTACTACCAAAGCACGTTCGTAAAGAACATCAGCGGGACGTCTACCTCCGTCGTTACGACAGGAGCGACGAATCCCTACCTGCACTATGAGGTGCAAATCAACATCGTCACCGGTGGGACCATCGGGACGGCTGGCATCACCTACACGTGGTCTGTCGACGGCGGCAACGTAGTCAGCCCCGTGACGGCCCTCGGGACGTCGTCCACGCTGTCGATTCCCAACACGGGCGTGAGCTTCGCCCTTGCGGCGGGCACGCTCACGGCGGGAGACAACTGGACCATCTACACGGAGCGCCCGCTTCTCAATAACGCGGACATTTCGACTGCGGTCGCGACCCTTGGCAACACGAAGCTGCCGTGGGAAGGCGTCCTCATCGATTGCCAGTACGGGACCGGCACCGTGTCGCTTATCGATACGTGGCTCGCCGGGCGCGAGGCCAACGGACAATTCAACTTCGCCATCATCAACACCCGCTTCCTACTGGAGCCGACGCCCACGGCGGAAGCTCCTTCCGTGTATGCTGCATCCATTACGGCGCAGTCAAATCAGGATTCCTCGAACCGGCTCTGTCTCTGCGCAGATGGGGGACTTCTAACGAGCCTCATCACGGGCTACACGACGAAGTTCCCCACGTCGCTTGCGCTTGCAGGGCAGACGATGGCGGTCACGCCGAACATCGGCACCGACCCGGCTTATGTGGGCCTTGGTCCCGTGGAAGGCTTCCAGATTAGCGCGAACGGGAACCCCAACGATTGGGATGAGTTCCTCTATCAGAGCCTCGACTCTGCGCGCCTAACGACGCTTCGCACCTTCGCAACGGGCGGGCCTACTGGCACATTCATCACGGACGCCAACGTGCTCATCTCTACGGGCTCGAATGTCTACTGGCTCCAATTGCTGCGCGTCCTAAACAAGGCGTGCTCGATTGCCTGGCAGATTCTCAATACGCAGCTCTCTCGCGGCGTGGCGACGGTCTACAACGCGACGACGGGCGCGGTGAACATCAAAGAGACAGCCGCGCAGACCATCGAGAATCTGGTCAACCCGGCGCTCCAGAGTGGCCTTTCGGGTCAGGTGACGGCGGTTCAATTCCTACTGAATCGCGACGACAACTTGACCACGCCTAAGGCGCCCATCAACGCGCAGGTGGCGGTGGTCCCGCTGGTGTACCTCAAGAACATAATTGTTACGGCCAGTCTCGTCCGAACCATCTCGGCCCCGGCGACGGGCGCATAGGAGTCGATTATGGGTGCAGGCGCTGACGAGATTTTCCGTATCGGTGGCTTTATGCTCTCGCGCACGAGCGTCAAAACGCTTGTCGACGGCGTGCCGTACACCGGTATCGTCGAGGTGAACGGCGAAGAGGCGCGCGAAGGCGAAATCGTCCACGGCCAACGCACCGACGGTACACCCTTGGGCCTCACGTCAGGCCTCTATATGCCGGGGCCGTTGACGTTCAAAACGTACATCGATTCAGGCGAGCAGATGTTGCAGCAACTGTCCGTCCTCGGCCTTGGCAGCTTTGGCAACTACCTGTTCACGTTCATCCTGGAGATTTTCGAGAACCCACTTCTGCCTGCGATGACCTTGACGTGGAATAAGGTCAAAATCGAGAAGCGGAAATTCGCACTGCCGACAGATACCACCGCACTCATGTACGAATTTGAGTGCAAGCACCTTGGAATGCAGGGTGTGGGCGCTGGCGTGGGCCTCTTTGGTCTACCGAGCCAGCTTGCCAACGTTTCGAGCATCACGAACGGACTCTAACGGGACTTCGGAGCGAGAGGGGTTGGCCGACTCCTCGCCTCCCGGCCGTGGCGGGCGGCCGTCAGCTCCGGAGAGTCCCGCCAACTAATTTGGACACGAGGAGGAGGACATCATGGGACTGGACGAGGGACGGCAAAGCCGTCTTGCGGAACTTCGCGCGTTGGACGCGGAACGTGAGGCAAAGGCGCAAGAGGCGGCAGAAGAGCGAGAGCTTGAAGCGAGAGAGCTCGCCTTCTCTCTTGAGCAGAAGGGCCTAAAAGAGGGCCACGACTTCAAGGTGCTCGTGAGCGCCATCGGAGGCGTATTCGCCATCCGAAAGCCTGATGGGAAGGCGATTCGCAATTGGGAGCTCGCGTCAGAAAAGCAGAAACTCTCCCTCGAATGGCAAATTGGTCTCCTTCGAAACTACATCGTCGAGCCCGATGAGAAGTCCCCCACGAAAGGCATCCAGTGGGCGCAGCTTTCTGCGCAGCGCCCCGGGCTTTGCTGGAAGGCGTCGACGGCGTTCGTGGAACTGATGGGCGTCGATGTCGAGGAGCGCCAAAAAAAATAATCGCGCAGTGGAAGGAATCCCGTAGCGCTCCACTGCTAGCGGCAAAAGCGTTGCGGGCTTTCTGGCATGTGTCGCCCACGGACAGGGCCTCCGAAGAAATGCATGACCTTGCAACCGTGGGGGCGCTTCGCATCAACGAGCTGGTAGCTCACTCGGTGGGCATGGTGGAAAAGCCCATGACCATCCAGCTCCTCGCCGGCCCCACGGGGGTGACGCCCTACGAGCTTCCCAAAGAGTGAACCTCATGACGATTGCCCATAAATAAGAGGCTCGCATGGCGGACAACACGGCGACATTTGCACTTCGCATCGATGCCGATGGTGAGCCTGCGGCGGAAGCGGCGGCGGAACTTGAGAGGTTCCGAGGCGCCATCGAAAAGAGTCAGCAAGCGGTCAACGATTACCGAAAATCGCTCCGTATGCTCAAAGGCACTTCCGACGAGGTACGAGATGCGCGCGAAAAGTTGAAAGCGGCCATCGCCCTCGAGCAAGGGAAGATTGCGCAGAACAATCTCGCCATCCTGAAGCTTGGAGGCTCCTATGAAAAGCTTGCCCGTGCTGCGCGCAAGAACCGTGATGCCACCGAAGCCAACAAGCACGCGATTGCGGCCATAGGCGGCCCCGTGAAGGTCATGGCCGAGCGTTTCGACAGCGTTAAGGCGATGCTCCCCGCCCTCGCCACGGGATGGGGCGCATTCGCCGCAGCCATTGCCGTCAGCGTCACGGCTATCGGCCTCGCCACGGCGGCCATCGGGGGTCTTCTCGTCAAATTCAACGAATGGCTTGCGACGACGGCGGACGCGAACCGAAATCTGCGCCTCACGCGCGAGGCCTTCGCAGGCAACACGAAGAATGCGGAGGCGTGGGGCCACATCATCGATTGGGCGAGCGAAAAGACGGCCCTCACCACTGCGCAACTGAATCAACTTGTCATCGCGACCGAGAAGACGTTCCGAGGCTTCCGCCTTTCGGGCCAAGGGATGGTCGATGCCTTCAAGGCCACGAGCATGGCGGCAGGGGCGGGGCGCGAGGACGTGGCGGACTTCTTCAAGGAGCTCCTCGAGCGAGGGAAGCTCAGCGGGCGCTCGTTCATCGCCTTTCCGGACCTTGCACGCTTTCGCAACGCAGGCATCGACGTAACGAAGGTTTACAAGGAGCTTGGCATCTCCTCTGCGCAAGGCCTCCGAGGGAGCCTTGTGTCGACGGACAAGCTCGCCGCGGCGCTGGCCAAAGTGGCGGACAATCGGTTTGCCGAAATCAACGCTAAGAAGATGCTTTCATTGGGAAATCAATGGGACAGACTGAAGGACAATTTCACCCGTTTCACGAATGACCTTTCGGCGGAGGGGGGAGCGCTGGAGCCGCTGCTCAAGGCCCTGAAACAGGTAGCCGACCTCTTCGACCTGACCACGGAGAGCGGCCAAGAGCTCAAGAGAGTCATTACGGCTTACGGAGGGGCCATCTCCACGGCCATTGTGGCGAATTTGCCGGCCATCAAATCGTTCGTGGTCGAGGGAATTCGTATTGCGGGCCTTTTCCTCGAGGCGACCGCCGCCGTCGTGCGCTTTTCGCAGTCGGGAACGGGGCTTTTCCTCATCCAATCCACCCTTACGGCCCTTGCAGCGACGATGGCGGGGATTGTCATTGTAGGCGCTGCCGTCGCTGCAGCATTCGTGGCCATCGGCGCCGCCATTGTCGGCCTTGGGAAGCTGGTAGAGGTGACCGTTGACCCCTTCTTTGCACTCACGCGAATGGACTGGGCAAGCATCGGAACCGCCATCGTCGACGGCATCAAATCGGGCCTCGAGGCGGCCATCGGCGGCCTAAAGGCAGCCGTTGCCGACATGGGCGAGGGCATCAAATCCACGTTCAAGGAGATTCTAGGCATCTCGAGTCCCTCGAAGGCTTTTGCAAGGTACGGCCTACAATCCGGGCAGGGCTACCAGCAGGGCATCAAGGCGGCATCGGGCCCCGTCGCCTCATCGTCGGCCGCCATGGCCACTACAGCGACTTCGGCCGTCGCCTCGACGTCATCCCCATCGGCCACGGCAGCGGCCGCGCAGGCGCCTCCCTCGTCGTCGCAATCGGCCCCCTCCCAAGCGGCGTCTTCTGGGCGCACCGTCACCGTGGGCACGATCGAGAACCACTTCCACATCTCGGGCGGCAACGCCGAAGAGGTAAAGGCGGCGCTCTCGTCGCACTCGTTCCTCGAGGACTTCGGGACGACGATTCGCCAGCTCCTACAGTCGCAAGGCTACCCCACGGGAACTCCCGCCACTTCAGGAGGCTAGGATGGGCGAAATCCTTCCCGCAATTGCCCCCGGCATCGGTGACGGGAACTTTCCCTATCCGGCCCTGAACCAGGTTGACCTCCCGGGGGCCAGCTCGATTACCCAAGAGGGCCCCTATATCAACGGCGTCCACATGCCCGGCCAGTGGCTGCTTACGCGAGCGGTGCGGGAATTCGGGTGGCAACAGCAACGGCAGAACTTCATGACGGGCGCCGTGCTCGTTCCCATCGGCGACCCCCTGGCGCCTATCGAGTACGAGGTGCGGATTTGGGAGGATGGAACCATGGGGCTTTTTCGCGCCATGCTCCAAACGCTCCTAAAAAAACCCGTCGTCGCCCTCGGGGCTGCGATTCCCATCTCGGCGGCACTTGGCATCGATGACCCACTCCTAAAGGACTTGGGAATTGCGAACGTCGTCGTCGCCTTCGTCGACATTCCGAAGAACCCGCTCGTTTCATCCGGCGGCAAAGGCCCATGGGTAGGCCGCGTCGGGTTCATCGAATACCGCCAACCCTTGCCGGCGCTCCCGTTGCCTGACCAGACCATCCCCAGTCCTGGCGCCCTCACGCCCCCCGCATCGAGCAACCTCGCCACGGCGCAAGCGAGCGTCACTGCGGGCGCCAGCGCGCTTCAGAGCACGGCCGCGCGAGCCTTCGTGCCCCCGCGATGACTACGCCGCTCACGCTCGCGCCCCTCGTGGGCCTCCCTTACCAAGTGGTGAAGGCCCGACTGCTCACCCTATCGACGGGCGCTTGGATTCTTGACGTCGAGTTGAGCGCCGACGCCATCTCCCAACAGGGGATGCCCTCTGGCAAATGCACATGCATCATCGGAGGCGCCCCCTTCGTCGGCACCATCGACGCGGCATCGAGCGGCCAGTTTGGCCCCACGGGCTTCGTGCGCGTCGTCGCCGGTGGGAACGGGTGGAGCAAGTCCGCTCCCGCCCAAGACTGGCACGCGGACAACGGCGTTCTTTCGACGATTGTCTATGAAGCGACGGCGCTCGCCGTGGGCGAAACGCTGGTGGACCTCTCGCCTTCGATTCTCGGCGTGGACGTCGTTTATAATGGCAATGACCCGGCCGTCGCAGTGTTCGGGGACGCGGCGTGGTTCGTCGACCCGACGGGCATGACCTTCGTAGGCCCGCGACCTCCCGCCATTGCAGACCCGACGCTGTCGATTCGCGATTGGGACCCCATACGACAGACCGTACATTTCTCGTGCGAGGCACCACTTTTCCCAAATACCACGCTTATCGATACGCGGTTCAAGGCACCGCTGACGGTGTGGAACGTCGAGCAAATCTTCGACGGGGACGGGTCGCACGGGTGGGCATGGACGGGAGCGGCGGATACGCCGTTCATCATCGAGGAATTGAAGGCGGCCACACTCCAGTGGACGCGCGCGAGCTTCCTGCGCGTCTACCGGTATCGCCTTGTAGTCTACCTGGGGACTGGACCCGGCGGCGGCCCTCCGAGAATGGCACTCCAAGCCGTCACCCCATCGTCCGGCGTACCGAACATCGTCCCGATTGCCCCCTGGAGCGGCGTGGCGGGCGTCGTGTCGGAGCTCGCGCCCTCGCAAGAAGTGCTCGTCACCTTCGAGAACGCCGACCCGACCCTTCCGCGCGTCGTTGGCTACAGCCTGGTGTCACCGACCGGGCTTGGCGTCGGCCTTCCCCTCACGACGAGCATGGACGCCCAAACGGAGCTCGACGTGGGGCCCACGTGCCCGGTGGTCAAGGTGGGCGGCGGGACGGATTTTGTCGTGCAAGAGACGCCCTACAATGCGCTTCTCGCGGCCCTCACGACCTTTGCGGCGGCATTGGCCTCTGGGGCATCTTCGCCCCCGCTGACACCCGTGGGAACGGCGGGCACGGCATTGCAAACCGCACTCGGGGCCCTGCCGCCGCCGGCAACCGTGAAAACGAAAGTGGGGTGAGCCATGACGCAACCCGTTCAAAATACCGGTAGCTTTTCCTTTCCTGGCCAATTCCCGGTGACCGCGCCCGATTTGGCCGTGGCGGGGAGCCCCTCGAATCCGAGCGCCGGCGGCATCGTTGATATGTCGCTCCTCGCAACGGAAACCATCAGCGAACTCCAAAACTTGCAGCAAGACTTGACGAATCGCCTTATCGAGATGCCAGGCTCCAACTTGGACTTTGGGACTCCTAACACGCGAGGCATCGGCATTATGGCCTATCTATCCGCAGCATCTGGGGTTCTCGTGGGGTTACCAAGGCGGATTGACCATGAATTTGAGCAAGACCCGCGCGTCATCTCATCGCTTACCACGCTCGTTACTCAGCCCGATGGCTCGAAGCTCGTGAGCACGCAAATCACTGCTGTTTCCGGTGTATTTGGCCTCGCGTGGGGCTGGAGCCAAGCGGGCGTAGTCCCACTATAGCTCCTGACCGTTGCGCAACGGTTGAATGGCTCTCACCGTTCAACAATTGCTCTCGCCCATCACTCCTGCGCAGGTGCGCGCGAGTATGGTGACGGTTCTGCAGTCGCTTGGGCTCCAGCCCCAGAACTGGGCCACGGGCGGGGTTGCATCGAGCACGCTTACTGCCGCGGCAACCATTCTAGGGTCGCTATCGACACAACTATCAAACGCCATTGCCCAACAGTGGAACCCCACGGCAAGCGGCGGTGGCCTACAGCTACTGAGTCAGTACTTCTATGGTCTCACCCCTCCGCAGCCCACGTTTGCGACTGGCAATGTCGTTCTCAGTAACACGGGGGGAGGCGTCTACACCTATGGTCCTGGGCAAGCGACGTTTGGGTCGACCATCGCCAATGCGAACGGGCTCTATCCGCAATACACGAATATATCGTCCTTCACTCTGTTAGCGGGTTCCCTCTCGACTCCCACCACGCTGACAGTCCCCGTGCAGTGCACAACCATCGGTACGGCGGGGAACTCGGCGCCCGGGTTCGTCACGTTGCTTGTGACGCAGATGCTCGGGGTCACCTGCAATAACCCCGCTTCGATCCTTGGAATCGACGGCCTGACAGACCCCGCCCTAAGAGCGCTGAATACGAACTCTCTTGGCGTTCGCGGGTCCGCCTATGGCCCCCGTTCCGCGTACGCCTATGCCATCTCCGTGGCCGTCAACTCCGTGACGGGCCTGCCGGTCAACGTCAATCGGCAGAGCATCTCGATTGCAAGCCACACGGGAGAGGTGACCATCTACGTGGCATCCCCCGCTGGTCCCGTTTCCACCACGGACCTTCAGGGTATCTCGAATTCCATCGAGGCCCTTGCGCGCCCCCAGGGCGTCACCGTCCTCCCGGGCCTTCCTGGGTACCCAAGTGCCCCCGCGAGCGCGACCACCGTGGCTTACGGACCGACGATAACGGCAAGCATCGTCTCGCCCAGCGGGACGTCGGCGGCCGCGTTCATCACGGCCATCAACGAAGCCTTGTCGACGTGGTTCGAGGGTCCCCAAAACCCCATCGGAGGCCTCACGGCGACGGACGACGCCCATCCGGCGGGCTTCACTGGAATCTTTGCGACCGGGGTCGACGGCATCATCGGAGCCGCAGTGTCGGCGCTGGTGCCAGGGGCCTACCTCGTTTCGACCTCGGGAGTCATCGACCTCGCATTGACAACGGGACAGGTTGCCGTGTGGACGCCGCCGAATCCCGCGCTGGTAGTCAACGTCCAGTATTCGAACTAACCGATGGCTATTGGACCCTCCCTCCGCGCGACCCTCGCAACGTACGTGCCCACGTGGCTCGGAAACGTGCCTGGGCTTCGCAATCTATACTCACTCCTTTGGACCTTTGCTCTCATCGGCGACTGCTACCGAGAGATTGCCTTAGAAGGTCAGTTTGCGGCCTACCCCGGCGTGGGAACCGTGACGGCGCTCCCGTACATCGGAGCGAGTCGAGGGCGAGTGCAGGGGCCGGGCGAATCGGACGCCGCATTTGCTGCGCGCTGCCTCTCGTGGCTCACCGATGTGGCCGAGATGGGCAACTCGGAAGGCCTCGTAAAAGAGGTGCAGGCCTATCTGGTGGGACAGGGAAGCCTTGGGGCCGGGGTCTATCCCGTCGTCGCATTCGTAGATAGGCATGGCAACAAGACCACTGCGAATGCCGACCGCAGCATCACGGAGAGCTCCGTATCGTGGACATGGGACACGGTGGACGGATGGGTCGATGAATTTGGGTTCCACGGTCTCGCGGAGATTGCCACCTATTGGTCTGATGGGTGGCTCCTTATCCAAGACCCGTACACACATTACACCGGTTTCAGCGATGCCAATTGGCTTGCGGCGTGGAACTCGGGAGACCAAACCGTCGATTCGTTGACACCTCAGGGCATCGTCTCTGCGGTACAAGGCATCGTCGACACGTGGAAGGGCGGTCACACGTACGTGCGGTGCATCGTGTGGTGCGCGAGCCCTGGCTCTTTCTCGCCACCGGGCACGTACGGCAATTGGTCCAGCAATCAAAGTGGGACGCAAGCGGCCACGAGGAACGGCGCGCTTTCCTACTGGCAACCTGTTGGAGGGGCCTGACAAATGCCGTCTGCTTATGCTGGAAATCCATCGAACTACCCCGCGAGCGTCAACATTCTCTCCGGGGGCGATGCTCCGAATACGGCGAACTTCAATACGGCCTATGAGGGCACACTTGACCGGACGGCGTTTCTGCGCGCGAGGACCGCGAATGCCGTGCAGAATTGGTACCCATCGATTCTTCCCGCTTCGTTTCCGGCAAACTCCTCGGACAACGCGGGAACGGTCGTCTACGGAGCCGCGTGGAATCCAAAGACGGCGCAATGGCTTGTGCTCACGAGTAACGACAACGCGAGCGGTAACAACAAGAGAGTATCTGCGTATCTCACCTATGGCGAAGACCCTGCAAGTGCGGGCATCCCAAACGGACATTTTGGGACGAGCGCGGTAGCCCAAGACGGGTCGGTGGTTGTTGACCCGAATAATACGTCTGGGTTTCTTGCTGCCCTGACGTACACAAGCGGCTCATCGCTGGTTTTCAAGTGCGTGGGCACGACGTGGACGCAAGTGCATACGTTCTCCTCCGATGGCAGCGTGGCCATGTGCAGTTTCGGAGGCTACGGGATTTTCTTTACCGTAGGTATCACCGTTCCTGCGAACGGAGATGTAATCATCTCCTCCACTGCCGACAGCGGCTCGACGTGGTCCACGTATACGTACACACTTTCTTTATCTGCAAGCTATGTCTCCGCAGTCGAAATCAAGGCCAGTGCAAGCCTTGTCATAGCGGTGCCTATTTCCTATAGCGGCAGCTCTGGCCTCAATGACTACTTTACAAGCCCCGACGGAGTTACCTGGACCCATAGGACATTCTCGTTCCTGGGTTCGCATGACCTCATCGTAGGAATTTCCTGGCAACCACTGGCGGCCGTATGGGTCGTGGCCGTCCAGACTTCCGTTCTCTCTGGCACGACGACGGCCTTCTACTCGTCTCCCGATGGGGTGACGTGGAATCTCATCACCGCGGGCCCCGCCGTGACTCTCTCGGACATTGAGAGCGTGGGCCCCGTCCTCGTGTGCGCGCTCCAGCAACCCGCGAATGCGACTCCGTGCAACATCATGTCCAGCGAAGATGTGGGAGCTACTTGGTATTTGAACCAAGGAACGCTTCCCGGAATGGCATCGACGGGCACGTCAAATCCGGCGGTCGTTACGAACGGGAATCAAATATTCGCGTTCAACGCAAATAATCTTCGTTTTTCGAATGTGGCCGGGCTCCCGGCTTCTCACCTCTGAGGTCCGCCCGTGACGCAACCTCTTCCGACAGCTCTAGACCAACTCCTCGTCAAAGCCGTTCAAGACAACGGCACGCTCGTGCCTACCCGTCAGGCCATCAACTTCACGGGCGTCGGCGCTGTCGTAACGGACGACGCTGCGAATAACCGCACGAACGTCTCTATCGCGGGCGGGACGAGCACGCGGACGAGCATCTCGATCGCCGGCGGTTCCCTCGGGACGACGACGACGACGACGCTGACGGCCTTGCAGTCGGCCTTCAACATCATCGAGCTTACAGGGGCCATTTTAGGAAACATCTACGTCCAGGTCGTCGTGACGAACGGAGTTTCCTGGACCTTCCGCAACCTCACGACGGGCGTGGGGTACGTCATCCTCCAATCCTCGACGGGGACGAACCAGATTCCCGTGGGGCAAGGGCAAAGCGTAACGGTCTACTCGGACGGAACGGACTTATGGCTCTCGTGCCCTCCCGCCAGCGGTCTCATCGCACCCATGGTCGCGCCGATTCTCTGGTGGCCTGGGAACGAAGCGAGCGGCGGGACGCTCCACAATTACGGAACGACGGCATCGTCTGACTTTGGGACGCTCACGAACTTTTACACCAACGTGGCGGGCGCTCCCGCGGGAGAGCTGTGCGTCGAGATGATTGGCGGAGGGGCCAGCGGGCCGACGACGACGCCCACGGCGAGCGACCTTGTCCTATGTTGTTGGGTCCAGCTCGGGCTTACAAGCTCCACTTACAACATCCTTTCCTGGAATGTCAGTAGCTCCGACGTCACATATCTGCAGGTTGCGAGCGGGGTGCCGAAGTTCACCGTGGCCGGACAGGGCACGGTCACTGCCACGAACGACCAAATTCTCAACCCAGGTACCTGGCACCACGTCATGGGCCGGTACAATCACTCCAACGGCCAGATGCTCATCTACATCGACGGCAATTACACGGGCGCAACTCCGGGCGGCGGGGGAACTCCAACGTGGAGTGGCGGCGGGTGGCATCTGGGGACTCCTGGAGGCTCTGGCCCATACGGCAAGATTCAGGACGTGCGCGTCTACGACACCTTGAACGCTCCTTCGAGCGACCAATTCTATCGGCGCGGAATGCGCTGGAACTGAGGGATTCCAATGGCGCTCACGACGACTACAGCATCGTTCACACAACCGGCAGCGGGCAACACCGTCACGGTCACGGTTGCCCTTCTGAGTGCGCTCTCAGTTGGCGCCATCGTTACGATTCCCAACGTAGGAAACTACGTGGTCCAGGCGGTGACGAATCCCAGCACGGTCACGCTGCAGGTGACTGGGGATGCGTTCAACGCGATTTCGGGCACGGTGGTCGCCTCTGGGAGCACCATCAACCCCGTCGGCACGGGAGGGCAAATCAACGCCGCGGAAGCGGAGATGGTGACGAACCAGGGGTCGTCGATTGCGAACCTTGTTGCCATCGCGGTAACGCTCGTCAGCGTCCTCGCGGTGCTTGGGGCCATTAACACCTATGTGAGTCACATCCCTTCGCAGGGCGCTGCGCCCATGGACGGCGCGCTTCCTGTCACGGTCGCTAGCAACGATACGATTCAGACGGCGATCAAAAACAGCGTCGCGGCGATTCCGGCGCAGGGCGCGGCCGTCACATCGGCGTCGTTGCCGGTCAACGTGGCATCCGACCAAATCGTGCCCGTGGGCGCCAAATACACGGCCGCGGGAACGTTCTCACCGGCGCTCGTCTTCACTGGATATCAGCCCTCGACTAGCGGCACGCTCCTCAAAGACGCTGGCGGAGTCATTCATGCGGTTGACATGGAGAACCTCACCGGTTCGTCCAAATACCTCTTCCTATGGGACCAATCGGCCTGCAATACCGATGCGGGCGCCAAGGTGATTCTAACGGTATTGAACAACACCGTGAGGACCGTTGGAACTGAGTTTTTCACTGCTCCAGGAATGCAATTTACGAGCGGGATATGCATTGCATTCTCGAGCAGTATCACATCATTCACGGGAGCAAATACGCAGCTGAACCTCAATGTAACAGGAGAGTGAGATGGCCCTCGTAACTCGCCCAGAGCTACAGCAAAAGTCGGAGGCGGCGAACGCTGCGGCGATAGCATCTGCGCTTTCTGCAATTGCATCGGCCGTACCGGCGGCGGTAGCCAGCGGCGCCTTTTCTGCCAGCGTGAATGTCGCCCTCACTGCGAATGAACTGCAGGCCGTTAATTACAAGCTTACCGACATGGGACATCTTCCGCTCACCGGCACGACTCCCGCCTTCACATTCAGCTGGTGACGCGTGGACGTTCCTATCCTCATCGCCCTCGGAGGCCTCGCGGCTACTATCATCGGGGCAACGTTCACCCTCGGGCGCAGTCTCGGAAAGATAGAGTCATCGCTCTTATCGATTGAGGATGGCCAGGACGAGATGCGATTGCAGGTCGCAGACCTTCGGAGCAAGCACGACTCCACGCGAGCCAAAGCGCAAGAGGCCCTTGTGCGCGCGGAAATGCTGAGTGAGCACGACGAATGACGAAGGACGAGTGCAAGGCCCTTTCGATTCTTGCTCAGCGCGCGAATACCGCGGAAAGCAACCGCGAGGGCATGTGGCTCGATTTCGTGCGGTCCGCTTGCGATTCGATAGGTGCGGCCGCGGTGGCCAATTGCGTCAAAGAGTGGATGCAGGCGCATACGAGGAAACAAGAGGGACACGATGACAACAAAGAATTGGGTGACAGTCATTCTCGGGTCGTTTCTGGCGGGCGCGGGTAATTGGGCGGGGGCTCACGTATCGAACGGAGTCCCTACGGGCGGAGAGCAACTCCGAGCCTTTCTAGTTGGGGCCTCGATTGCGGGGTTCCTCGCGGTGTTTCACCTTTTCCAAACGGCCCCGGCGGACGTGCCGAAACTGGAACGCCTTGCCAAGATTGTGTCCAAGGGGGGCCTCGTGCTTTGGCTTGCCCTCGCGTCGACGGCCGTCTCCGCGTCAGGGTGTAGCGTCCCCCCCGCGGTGACTGGAGGCATCGTCGCCGGGGTGGATTTCGGCGTGTGCGTCTTGAACGTGGCGGCGCAAGACGTGGGGCAACCGATGGCGACAGTTATCAACGATGCCATCACCAAATGCGGGGGTGACGCGTTGCAGGTCGCGCGCGTTCTCGATGCCCACCAGCGGGCCATGGACGCCAGCCTGAGGGCGAGGTGATGGACTTCTACATCATCGACCAATCGAGCGCCGCCACGGCGGATCCGACCTTCGGCGGGCCCCTTACGCTGCCCCTGCTTACCCAGATGGCGGCATCCCTCGAGATTCAACTTAACCGGGACCTCGCGCCCTACTGGGGAGGCGCCTACCGCGTCACGACGGGCCCTGAGGGGCAAGCGGCACCGGGGGCTATCGTCTGCGCCATCCTGGACGCGCTCCTTCAGGAGCCGGGAGCAGTCGCCTTCCACGATGTCGATGGGAACGCTCTTCCCGTCGTCTTCGTCGCGCGGTCGATGTGCAATGGCATCATCACGGGCAGTGTCGCCCTCTCGTCGGCTCTCAGCCATGAGATGTGTGAGACGGCCGGGGACCCCGCTTGCAACCTTTGGGCGGACGATGGCGTGGGCAACGAGTGGGCGCGGGAACTTTGCGACGCGGTCGAATCGAACTCGTATGACATCGACGGCGTAGCAGTGAGCGACTTTCTGTTGCCGGGGTTCTTCGCGGCGAACGCGATGGCCCCCCTAAGCTTCATGGGCTCGCTTGCGCTGACGGGCAATACTCCGCCGGCACCTTTCGGGGTGGCCCTCGGGGGCTATCAAATCAAGCGCGCGAGCGGCGGCGGCACGTCGCAAGTCACGGGTGCTGTCCGGCCCGCGATGGCTGCGAAGAAAGCCCATTGGAGCTCGCGGACGTATCGGCGGGGGGCTCGCGTCGGATAGGGCTTGCTTTCGATTCCAGGACGGATACTATCGCCTCCGTTCACGGCACTCCGTTCCTGTTTCTGATGCCGTCCCGGTCCGCACCCGGGGCGGCTTCTTTCTTTTGTGCGCTAGGCGTGCGCGGCTGCGCCGTTGACGCCCACGAGACCAAAGCGCCCGCGGCCGATGCGTTCCACCGGCGGCTTCTCCTTCTTGAGAAGGCCATGCAGTGCCTGGCGCACGCTCCCGGGTTTCGCCCCGAGGCTGCTCGCAATCGAGTTCACGTCATGTTGCCCGGCGCGAATGGCGTCGAGTACGCGGCCTGACACGGCGCCGGGCGCCTGACGGCTTTTTGGTGCCGTGCGCGCCTTGTGATGCTTGCGCGAGGGCGTTGCCTTTGCGGGCTGCGAGGGTTTCGGCAGCGCCGTCAGCGCAGGGCGCTTCTCGATGCGCAGCACTAGGGCAATGCAGTGCTTTGCCTTCATAACCATTGCCGGCTCGTCTTCAAATTCAAAATCCATTTGTGAGTCCTCCAAAGTTGCAGAATGCACGTGAACCATAGAACACCGCGCCCCAACGTTGGCGATAGGGCTTTCGCCCGTCGCCTCAAGGCCTGCGAGTAGGCCCCCATTCCACGACCATAGAGCACGTGTCAGCGGCATATCAAGTGGAGCCATGCAGATCTCGCCCAATGGCATCGCCCTAATCCGAAGTTTCGAAGGCTGCCGTCTCACCATCTACAAAGACCAGGGTGGGGCCGACACTATTGGTATTGGCCATCTCCTGACGCCCCTCGAGAAGGCGACGGACCGCTTTGCCGACGGCATCACGCAAGAAGAGGCGGACGCGCTGCTACGGGCGGACCTCGCATGGGTCGAAGGACAGATTGCGAAGCTCGTGAAAGTCGACCTATCGCAAAACGAATACGACGCCCTCGTGTCGCTCTGTTTCAACTGCGGCGATGGGCCACTCGTGGGGACCCTTGGCAAGTTGCTCAATGTGGGGCGGAAGGACCGGGTGCCGTTCGAGATGACTCGATGGTGCCATGGGGCTGGCGGGGTCATTCTGCCGGTGCTCGTGAGGCGGAGGGCGGCGGAGGCGAAGCTTTGGGAAACGCCGGATTCGCCTGCAGTGGCTTAGGCCCTAGCAAGTGTGGAAGCTACGATTTGTGTGACATCTCCTCCGCCTCGCGTAGGACAGCCTCCGCCCGCCCCCCAGCACTGCTTTAGGCGCCACCCCTTGAAGCCAAAGCACCACCACTGCAGATACCGCCCCTTCCCGCGCTCCTTGCCTTCGCGCACGATGTAGGTCACGTCTTCTTCTCCTTCCGAATCAGACGCACGACGCGGCCGCCCATGATCAGCTGCGCCCACGCGCGCGCGTCTGTCTCATTGCGAAAACGGCGGGCCTGGCATCTAGATGGCGAGAAGATGTACGCGACGTCATGCCTGCGGCAGCAATTCGCATCCCCAACCAAGTAATCGCCGTGCCGCATGACGACCCACCCGGTGATGACACTGCTCACGTCTCCCCCTCACTCTTCTCATCGAGCATCCGGAGCACGCGATTGAGAGCGCAGACCCAGCCGTCGACGTCGGGCACTCATCGCGCTCCCACCGCAGCTTCTCCAACTCTCCGGCATCTCCGGATGGTTGCGCCTCGCGTTCGGCTAGGAGACGAATTACGCGGCCAATTATCGGCTCCTCGCTGTTGAATTGAGCGAGGTAGTCGGCCCGAATGCGCGCGAAGGAGTCGGGGGCGGTCATGGCCAATCTTCCGTCGCAACTTGCCCGATGCGATGCCCGCACGCTGCGTATCGACAACGGCCCACAACCTTCGATGGTTCCGTATTCGCGCCGCACACGTGGCACTTGCCAGCGGCGATATCTGCGTCCGCCTTGGCAATCACGCCGTCTATTGTGCGCTCCCATTCCTCTTTCTCTTCCTTCGTCAGAAGAGATTGCTTGGGGCATATTGTCGACGCGAGCCCCCTTCCAACATCTAGGCATGGCCACCGATAGGGACCCGGTGCAGAGTCGTCGCGCACCGAAAGATATGGCACTCCAGCTTCACATGTATCGTGCTGAATGCCGTTGAAGTGGCGGCATTGCTCGCGAAATTGGCCGAGATACCTGGTCATGGCCTTCCCGTTTCCGCGGTTGCGCTTCGCTCTCCCACCAGCCGCCTTACCTTCTCAAGAATCGTCCCACCCTCCACGCCCGCGAGCGCCGCGTCGATTGCGGCGAGACCGGCCGACATCGCGTCGCGCTGTTCACGGAGGATGCGAGCGTTATCCTTCAAGACACGGTATTCGGCCACCAGGGCCTCGACATGCCGAACGACGTGCTTGGGGCTGTCCAACTGCAGGCAATGAACCGCCGAGGCAATGTACGTAATGGCTTCCACAAAGTCGGAGTGGTCGACGTCGACGTCATGGGATACTGGAGTCATTCGCTGAAAGAGCCGCGCAAGCATCACGCTTGCCCTTTGCCCGTGAGTGACTTGTCCAGCTCCTTCGCTTTCGCGGCCGTGTCATCGGGCTCGGGAAACGCATCGTCGATGGTGATGTTCTTGGAGGTGATGGCGGTCCCCAGGCCAATAAGGACTTCCAGTTCCTCGAGACCCACGTCCTGGATGCCCTTCACGTTGAGCCGCGCCCAAATCCGCTCCACTGGTACGCCTATTTTCTGCAGGCGCCCCACCACATCTTGGCGGCGTGCCGCGAGCGTCTTCGCGTCACCCACGGCGACCTGTTTCACTTTCGCGAAAAGCTCGTCCACTAGGGCCCTCGGGACCACCTGAAAGACGGCGTTCCGCCGGGCGATTGCCGCCGCGGCCGCCCCCGTCGTCGCAATCATGTCGTCGCCAAACCGGTTCCCCTTTTTCCCGGTGATGCGCCGTTTTACCTCGATGACCACGCGGACGTTGTTCTCCATGTCCCACGCCACGCCCTGGGCAGAGATGAACTTTTCCTCAGCGTCCAGGACTCGAGAAGCGACGTGCATGTTCTTGAACGTCGACTGGATGATTTCGGAGAACCGCACCGAGGGCCCCGTGATGATTTTCCCATCGCGCGGTACTCCGTACATGCATGATGCCGCCACCTCTTGGTTCAACGTGGCCAGCGTCAAGGCCTCTTGCTGAAACTGCTTTACCGAGCGTCGAAACCGATGGGCGACCTCCATCTGAGACATAAGCTCGCTTTTATTGAGCGTCGCGATGGCCTCGCTATCGCCGTGGTAAATCTCGATTTCGCCCTCGATGGGTTCGTCGCTCGCGGTCTGCACACTCATGGGTAATTCCTATTCATGCCGCCCATGGCGGAAGGCTGACGGTAGTTATGGTCATCGGATATCCGGGGAATGTGTCCGCCGTAATGCAGTAATCGAGCTCGGCCATCGCGGCGGATATGGCCTCACGCCCTCGCACGGTCGCCTCGAGGTCCAGCGTGTAGACTGCAATCAAATAAGGCGGCGTCCGCTCGATAACGACGAAGACGAAGTGCTCTATCGGGTGACCGCACGCCGCAAACCCGTCGCCGTAGAAAGCCCGTTGCCGGTGGTATCCGAACTTGGCAACGGAGCGCGCGAACGCCTCGGGTCTCGCATCCTCCGTGGTCTTCAGGTCCACCAGCATTCGGCGGGACTCGACGTAGTAGTCACCCCGTGCCTTGCAGCGAAGGCCCGTGCTCTCGTGGCGCCAAAGTGCCGTGACCTCCGAGGCGCCCCCCTTGAGCATCTCCGAGGCGAGCGGGTGCGCCCGAATGGCGCCGGACATTCCCAAGAGGTGGGCAGCGTCGGTAGCGCTCAAGAGGCGCTTGCCATCGTTCGAGGCCCGCCAAGCATCGCGCGCTGCACGGTTATCCGTCTTTCGGCAATCCCCGAATTTGGGTTCGACGACGTACGTCCGCGCGAACACTTCCGGTTCCAAGATGGCGCAATGTGTTGCGGTGCCGAACTCGAGAGTTGATGTCGATTCCTCTTCCACGCCATTCGTCCAAGCGCGATAGAGCTGCGGGGCCCGTGAGAACTTTTCGAGCGCCGTTCGGCTGATGATGCCCAACGCCCGCTCATGATAAACCTCTGCAGGCAGCCCATAGTGGAGCCCATCGGGAAGGTCCGATAGCCGGACCGGATTCGCTGTGGTCACTCCGCAATCTCCCACTGGTTCGATGAATACGTCCCATCCCCGAGATGCTTCGCGGAGAGCATCGGCGCGCGCCAGAGCCGCACGACACCGTCAATCTTCTCCTTGCGGTAAACCCATCGGTCACCGTCGCAGCTATATGTGAATTGTGGAGCCGGGGCGGGCGGGGCCATGAAGGCATGGACTTCGCTCATCACCCGTCGGATCGCCTGGCCGTAGTGACTGTCTCCTTCGGTGTCCGAGAGTTCCGCGCAGAGAGCGAGCGCTTCAGTGAGCATCATTCTGCCGCCCCCCTCTCGTGCTCACCCATCTCGCGGACGGTTGCCCGTATCGCTTCCTCGGCGTTCGCTTCGCTGGCATCAGCGGCGGCGCGCATCGCCTTCACTTCGGTCGCCATTGAGGCGAGCAATTTGAGATTCGCTGCGACCAACACATCAAAGCGGCTCTTTGCCTGCATAGCCGTGTTGCCAACGACACACGACCAACGCTCTGCAAAGTCATCCAATTCTTCGAGGTGCCTCTCGACGAGGCGCTTGGCGTCGTCCGCAAGAAAGCCCTCCTGCATCGCGCGGTCGGAAAGCGCCCGCCACTCCTCGCGCTCGCTAAGCACGTCCTCCGCAGCATGCCGACTGGCGCTGCCCACGTCCTCTCCCGCGTCGAGGTGGCGCGCAAGTGCGTCACGGTATGTCGCTACGTCGAGGGGCACATCGCTGGCAGGGATCGGCGGCATGGCACTCCTTGGCGAGGGGGTTGCTCCCTCGCGGCATCACTGTTGTGCTGTCATTCGACAGGCGCGTCAAGCCAAAAGTGTTCACTTGACAGCCCAGCCATTGTGCTCCACCATGACGATTATGTCGTACCCGAATGAGGGCGTCCGATTGTTTCGCGAGGCCCTGGAACGCCGTGGCGAGCGGCCGGCCGATGCCGCGCGCGCCCTCAAGGTAGACGATGGCACGATGAGCAACTGGACGTCGGGCAGACGCAAGCCGGGCCGATTTTATGCGGGCCGCATCTGCGAGATGTACGGCACTCCGACAATGGCCTGGGATGAGCCGTGCCGAGCCCCAGACCCCGCGCCCTCATCCCCGCGCATCACGGACACCGAGCGGCAAATCCCTGCAGTGAAAGCCACCGGGAGCTGACGATAAGCACGTCGCCACGCGTAAGCGTGCAGCGGCCACGTGCAGTCTGCAACGTTCCGCCTTTATCGATGTACGCGTCTAGGCGCTGCGACCGAAACGGAGATTCAGTGAATACCGAGAACGCGATGGATCAAGAAAATACCAAGGCGCGAATCATCGAAGAGCGGCTCGCGCGGCTCGCGGAGCTGCAGTTGCTGCATGGTAAGCACAAAAAGCAGACGCCAGAGAACGCGGCGAAAATGTGTGCCATGGAAGCGGCGGCGTACATTGCAGGCGAGCCGTGGTCCGATCATCCGCAATGCGTGTGCCCGGTGATTGCGAGCTTTATGCGCAATTGGAACGATGGGATTTTGAGCGATGAGGACCGGACACGTCTTCTCCGTCCGCTCATCCCGCTCACGATTGGGACGCGGGGCGATGATGCGCTGCTCCTGCGCCGCATGTGGCTCATCATCGATTGGGATATCCGGACGCGGACATCTGCGATGTTGCGCCTTGCGGGCCTTGTGTCGGAGGCATCAGCCTTAGAGGGCCTCTCCGAGATCCGCTCGCAAGCTGACTTGAAGACGGCTCGTGAGGCTGCGCAGACGGCACAAAAATCTGCGGATGCCGCGAGGGCTGCCGCGAGGGCTGCCGCGAGGGCTGCCGCGAGGGATGCCGCGAGGGATGCCGCGTGGGATGCCGCGTGGGATGCCGCGAGGGCTGCCGCGTGGGATGCCGCGAGGGCTGCCGCGAGGGATGCCGCGTGGGATGCCGCGAGGGATGCCGCGTGGGATGCCGCGAGGGATGCCGCGAGGGATGCCGCGTGGGATGCCGCGAGGGCTGTCGCGAGGGATGCCGCGT
>Ga0335069_10002184_pt1 | contig 30399 bp, 27 predicted proteins | sample Lox_Sample_11_FD_206714 | JGI IMG/M metagenome (GOLD analysis project Ga0335069, IMG submission 206714) | Soil microbial communities from Loxahatchee National Wildlife Refuge, Florida, United States - Lox_Sample_1.1 | ecosystem: Environmental > Terrestrial > Soil > Wetlands | place: USA...
GCAGGCCTCGAGAGCGACAACGCCTTCCTCCACGAAAACACGTGCTACGCCATTACATCAGACGAAGGAGATGACAGCGGAGACGTCCGTCAAGCGCCACGTCAGAGCTCGCGCGTTGCTCAGTTGAATGCCACGGGCGTGCGTCCTATGGACGCTGGCACGGATCCCGGGCTTTGCGCCGCCGCGCCCGTCACTGACGACAACACGCCTTTTTCCTATGTGGATCAGCGTCCGGATCTTGAGCAGGCGGCCTTCGTGCAGGACCTTGTCCGCCTGAACAAATGGACCATCTCAGCCGGCCTCCGATACGACCATTACCAGCTCATCCTTAATGACTGGGCTCTTGGGCCGCGATTCTCCGTTTCGCGCTTCTTCCCATCGGCCAATACCGTCGTGCACGCTTCCTACGATCGAGTCTTCCAAACACCATCCTTTGAAAACATCCTCCTTTCCAGTTCCACCCAGGTCGAGTCCATCGATCCCACCGATTTTCTGCGACTGCCAGTGAAGCCTTCGACCGGAGATTACTTCGAAGCTGGCACAAGCAGCGTGCTCGCGCAGCATTTGAGGTTCGACGCCAACTGGTTCCGACGCGTCGTTGACAACTATGCCGATGACGACCAGATCGACAGCACCACGATCAGCTTCCCAATTGCCTTCCGCAAATCCATCATCTACGGTCTCGAGGGCAAGATCGAAGTGCCTCAGTGGAAGCGCATTTCCGGATTCGCCAGCTACTCCTATGAGGTTGGCAATGTCTGGAATCCTGTGACCGGAGGGCTCTTCCTCGGCGATGATGCGGATGAAGCCGCCGCCGATCTCACCGGCCATTTTCCCGACTCTCAGGATCAGCGTCATACCGTTCGAGGACGAGTTCGGTACCAGGTACATCCTCGCGTCTGGCTCGCAGCGGGGATTCAATACGACACCGGTCTTCCATTTGAATTTGGTGGGGGCCGCGATCAGGCTCTTGCGCAGTACGGTCCGGACATCATTGACCGCATCAATTTCGACCGCGGCCGGATCCTGCCGTCCTTTCAGGTGAACGCCTCAGCCGGGGCCGACCTCTACAGTTCCGAGAGAGTCAAGATTCGGCTGCAAGCGGATGGACAAAATCTGAACGACGTACTTGACGTGATCGACTTCGGCGGGTTGTTTTCCGGGAATGCGATTGGGCCACCCAGAAGTGCTTTCCTTCGCCTGACGTCAACGTTTTGAGATCTGCTTCCCTATCGACTTCCACCGAAGGTTGCGCTCTCAATGCCAGGATGGTGCGGAGACTCATTGGGTCGGCACTCATTGCGAGCGGAGTTGCGGTGCTCGCTCCGGGCTAGATCCGACCCAGGAGTTCTCACGAAACTACCCATCAAGACAAACGCATCGACACCTCGAGATCGCCCGCCATTGGAACAGACAGATAACGCTTTGTATTCGAGCGCATCTGGCTGACAAACTCCTGGCAGAGTCGCGCGTCATCAGCAAGGACAAGCGACCCAGGCCGCAGACGGCCTTCGACCCTCTCGAGAACGTCGACATAGAGGGCCTTGGCGCCGTCCAGCAGCACAAAATCGAACGTCTCGGGAAGATCGTGCGCCAGCGTCTCAAGTGCGTCGCCCTCGCGGATTTCAACGAGATCGATCAAGCCAGCCTGAGTCAGATTTACGCGGGCTCGATCGACTTTTGACGACTCGAACTCTGTGGTGATGAGGCGACCACCGCCGTTGTCACGCAAAGCGGCAGCCAGATAGATTGTCGAGACCCCGAAAGACGTGCCGAATTCGAGCACTTGCCGCGCGCCTGTTGCACGCGCGAGCATATAGAGCAGTTGTCCCGTCTGCCGGGAAACGGGCAGGGGGATGTTTTTAAGCAGGCCGTAGAACTCGCGGTACTCTGTCCTGCTTGTGAGCAGACGTGAGGCATCGGACTGAGCGACAGCCTGGAGCGACGGCTCGCTGGTCTCAGCCTCGTCAAAGAGGCGATCGAGCAATCGGACAATGTGAGGGGAATTGAGTGTGTTCGTTACCATATACGCACCTTCTCGCAAACCGGTTGAACCGGTTGCAGATGAAATGTGCGTTGGCTGACGGTAACGCTTACGGTAGCAGACAGAACGTCTGTTACGAGGTCAATGATAACGCAGCCAGTTTTCGTGTCAACCTACGCCGCGATGAGGACAGACTGGTCGATCAGGCATTTGGCGTATCGCTTTCATTTCCGCTTTCCCCTCGGTCTCTTTGGGTGACCCCCTGAATCGCTCCCGCCGGGCTCAAGACTCTGAGCTGCCGCGCCCAAGGCGGCTTTCAGGTCTTTCGCTGACAGGGCGCTCGCCGGATCGATCAGCCACTGGAGAATGAGTCCGGATAAGAGCACGTGATAGAAAGTACCGATCGTGCGCACCGTGTGTTCACTCACCGCGTTTTCATCCTGATTCAGAAACATCGCCGCCAACCCTCGGCGTGCGATATGCAGTTTGCCGGCAATGATGCCGCGGGCTGCCGGTTGCGCGACCATTTGAGCGAAAATTTCGAAGTTGGCGACCCAGAGCGAGCGATGAGTTTCGAATGTGGCCATAATCTTCGCCCAGGTGGCCTCAAATCGCTTCGCCGGAGAGACGTTCGACGGAACAGCAGCTCGCAGTGCCTTCTGGAGATCCTGGTCCCATTCGCCAAACGCCAGCAGCAAAGACTCCGTCAGCAGTGCTTCTTTGGAGTCGAAATGATAGCCAATCGCCGCCAGGCTCACCCCGGCAGCTGCCGCTATATCCCGTGCGGTGGTTCGGCTGAAGCCCTTCTCCAGCAGGCACTTCTTGGCTCCCAGCAGCAGGGCTTCGCGGTTATTCAAATTCTCTCTGTTCGCCATAGAACAATCGTACCAGACATCCGTATTGCACAAATGTCTAATACATCTGTACAATTCAATATGGAGGTTGCGATGAATAACAGGAACATACTTATCTCGGGAGCGAGCGTGGCCGGTCCCGCACTGACTTTCTGGCTTCATCGGTATGGATTCCAGCCAACGATTGTAGAGAGAGCGCCATCCCTGAGACCGGGTGGTTATGCCATTGACTTTCGCGGTGCTTCCCTTCGCGTACTCGAACGCATGGGTCTTTTGCCCGAAGTGCAGCGCAAGCAGACGCGCATCGGCGCAATCACCATCGTCGATCGGAACAACCGGAAGGTCGCAAGCATGCCGGACGGATTCACGAGCGGAGAGTTGGAAATTCTGCGAGGCGATCTCGCGGCCATTTTTTATGATGCGACGCGCGACACGACCGAATACATCTTCGACGACAGCATCGCGGCGATTGAAGAAGGCGTCGATGGAGTGGAGGTTCGGTTCGAGCGGGGAACGCGGCGGAGATTCGACCTTGTGGTGGGCGCCGATGGGCTGCACTCGAAGGTCCGTTCTCTTGTGTTTGGCAAGGAGTCCGATTTTGTCCGTTATCTCGGCTACTATGTGTCGATCTTCACGGTCCCCAACTATCTGGAGCTCGACCATGCCGGTCTCTACTACGGGACGTTAGGAAAGAAAGTCGGCATCTTCAGTGGAGGTCCAGCATCAGAGGCTAAGGCGTCTTTCTTTTTCGCCACCGAACCTCTCGACTACTCCCGACGCGACAGTGCCCAGCAGAAAGAGATCCTGCGCGAGCATTTTCGGCAGGAAGGCTGGGAGGTGCCGCGCCTGCTTGAGTTTTTGGAAAAGGCACCGGACTTCTACTTCGACTCAGTCAGTCAGGTAAAAATGGACCGCTGGTCGGCGGGCCGCACCGCTTTGGTCGGAGATGCAGCCTGGTGCGCGTCGCCGCTGTCGGGCATGGGGACAGGCATGGCAGTGGTCGGTGCGTATGTCCTGGCCGGCGAACTGGCCGAGGCCGATGGCGACCATCGAGTTGCGTTTGCAAAATACGAATTGCTGATGCGGGACTTTGTTAATAAATGCCAGGGCATTGCGGATGGGGGCACGGACTGGTTTGTACCTCGAACCCGTTTTCGGCTCTGGTTGAGCACGCAGATGTGGAAGATCCTTCCGTACACGCCCTGGAAGAACATGATGATCGAGGTTCCCTTGAAAATCGGAAACTCAATCCAGCTCAAAGACTATTCGGCCCGAACGGATTGCGCCGACAGGCTGAGTCAAGTCGGCCCGTAAAAAGAACCGCAGCCATCTTTTGACCAGATGGCTTGCAGGCGTATAATAGAACGGACGCTCGTTTTATTATCTGCACCCGGAGACTGCGATGAAGGCAAAGAGTCCCAGCCGCACGGCTGAACACAACGCGCTCTTCCGAGCCATCGAGCACGCACGTCCGAAGAAAGATCGGATCATCGATGACAGGCTCGCTCAGAGCTTTCTGCCAATTCCATTTCGGCTCGCTGCGCTGCTCTCACATAATTCTCTGTGCTCGGCGATGCTCTGCTGGTACATCGATTACCGCTGGCCCGGGTCGCGGACTTCACTCATTGCCCGTACGCGGTTGATCGATGAGTATCTGACGTCAGCTTTGGTTAACGGAATTTCACAGGTTGTCGTCCTTGGTGCTGGGTTTGACTCCCGCGCCTATCGGATTGCTGACGCCAAATGCACACGCTTCTTCGAGGTCGATCACCCGAACACGTCAGCCGTCAAGAAGGTGCACATCGAGCGGGCAGTCGGAGCCTTGCCCCACCATGTCACATACGTCGCGGTGGATTTTGAGCGCGATCACGTCCCCGAGTCTCTGCAGGCTGCCGGCTTCGACGGCTCCAAACCAAGCCTATTCCTTTGGGAAGGAGTCTCCAACTACCTCAGCGAGTTTGCCGTCAGATCCACGCTGTCATTTATCGGTAGCTTGGCCCCGGGGACAGCGCTGGCATTCACCTACGTGGATCAAGATGTACTGCGTCATCCCGAAGGTTTCGCCGGCGGTCGTGAGGTCCAAAGGACGATTGCCCGCTTAGAGGAACCATGGACTTTCGGCATTCAGTCAAACCGAGCGCGTGCATTTCTTCAGGAATGCGGGCTCGAACTCGACAGTGATCTTTCCGCCGCCGATTACCGACGGCAATATTACAAAAACGCAGATCGGATCAGAGGATACGAGTTCTATCACGTCATCTTCGGACATGTGCCGACGAGGATTCGGCAATCGGGCGCACACTCACCTCGGGAGGTTTCGCTTGCCCAAAGTCAGTAAAGAATACCTCGATTCCCGACGTTCAGAGATCCTGGAAGCTGCGCTGACCTGCTTTTCGAGGGAAGGGTTTCACAAGACGACGATGCAGGACATTGTCCGCCAATCCGGTCTGAGCCCGGGCGCGATCTACAACTACTTCAAAAGCAAAGAAGAAATCATTGCGGCGATCGCCAATCAACGTCAAATCAAAGAAAAAGAACTGGTCATGGACGCGATCAAGACGGGACCGGCCAAGCACGCACTTGAACGCATCCGCGATGCTTTTCTGGACGAACTGGACAGTCCCGAAGAACGACTTCGGCGCCGCGTCAGTGTGCAACTGTGGGCCGAGGCGCAACGCGATCCGAGCGTACGGCGACTGGTTCGCCGAAGTTTTGAAGAGCCTCGCAAACTTATCACCGAAGTTCTGTCTTCCGCACAGGCGCAGGGCGCAATCACAGATGGTATTGATGCTGATGCTCTGGCCCGCTTTTTGATCGCCGCCTTTCACGGTCTTGCGCTCCAACGAGAATGGGATGACCGGTTTTTGGCTGAACGACAGAAGATCATATTTAGTTGGCTTTTACAGGCGGTAACCGGCTCTCCAGTATCGGGCGAAAAGGAACTGCCGAAGGTACATCGCGAGTCATGAATGGTGGCTGCCGAATACAGAATTGCTCCAGATTTCTCTTCAATCCAGTCGATAGACCGTCCTCGTGCAATTGGCTGTTGCCACCTTGGCGGTGTATCGACAAGTTCCAACCGGTCCGCGGCCAGCGTCGCTGCACCTTGCCCAACCCGTGAACACAAGCTCTTCTTGTTGATTTACTCTCGACCATTGTTTTGTGGGAGCGGAACTGCGTCTCGGCTCAAATAGCGCAGATCGGCTAGCTATCATCGTAGTCTTCCGTGAGCGATTTCAAGAATGCAACTAACGCATCGATGTCGTCCTGGCTGATGGACATGTTGGCGAATTCGGGAGGAGCATTGCGCATCTGGCCGGAGCGAGCCAGTGCTTCCACGGCGATGTAGTGCGCAATTACGTCGTTGAAAGTTACTGCGCTGCCATTGTGGAAGTAGGGCGCCGAGTCTTCCAGATCGCGAAGCACAGGTGTCTTGAACTGCGCAATCGTCGAAGCCAGCCCCTGGTCGGCAGAGCAGTCTTTTCCGCTGGCGCAAACAAAACTCTTAAGATTCGCCTGCGGATTGGGCACGTCCGGATTCAGGTAGATATTCCAGAGTCCAAGATCGGCAAACTCCGGATGACCGGCTACGGCTGCGTGGCGGAAAGATTCCGACGCATTGGGATGCGCTGCAGATGCCGGCATATAGGCATCGAAGTTCGCCAGCCGATCGGAGTTGTCGGGCACATGCAGCTTCATAAACGCGCCGATTCCGTTTGCGGTGTCGTACTCCTCTTGAGAAACACCGGTGTTGTGAAACACGAAGTCAGAAAAGTCCGGAGCCTGATGACAGGCAGCACAGTTTCCTGCGTGCGCATCGGTTGCTCCGGCAGCAGCCGACGCCAGAAAGATCTTGAGTCCATCGAGTTCAAGAGCGCCAAACTGATAGGGCTGATTATGATATTTGAAAGATCCATCAGCGGGAGTAATGTAGATGGGGTTGGTCAGCGCCAATACGGCCTGATAAAGCCGCTGGTTATAAGCAGCTTTGTTCTCCCCGGCGAGTGGCGCCTGAGGAAGGTGGTTAACTCGCAGAAAATCATCGTACGGCGAGCCGATATAGCGGCCGAACTCATCGCGCTGAAAGAGCAGGTCCTTCATATATGTCGCAATGCACATTGCGACCTCATTCACAATCTGCGCGTCGGTTGCGGTCGATACGTCGAGCCGTTGGGATTCCGGCAGGCGCAGTTCGCTGGTGATTCGGGGATCTGTGCCCTTAAATATAACGGCGTAGCTCAGCCCGTCGAGGCGGTCTGCGGCGAGTTGTCCGCTTCCGTCATCCTGCCGTATTACTTGCGCGATATGTGCGATTGCCTCGTTGTATTGGGTCGGTAACCATCCGAAGTTGCGTCCCGTCATCGTACCGATAACCAGGTCTTCACCAGAAGCAAACTCCCCGTCGAAGTGAAGAAACAACGGCCCGGAACGCGGCGTAAAGGAATCGACCATCTGCATGGCGTTGCGCGGCGTGTGATTAAACCCGTTCGGTTGTAGCTGCCCGGTGGGAATTGGGCTGCGCGTGGTGAAGTCGGAGTATGTCCGGTTGCCTGCGCCGGACACGCCCTGAAATTCGGTGACGAAGTGGCAGGAGCGGCAGTTGATGGACTGGCCGGCAAACGGGCCAGGCAGTGGGCCGTTGAGCGTCTGCACCTGAGACACTACCGGATCGCCGGTGGCAAGGGGTGCATTCACGCCGCTCATGTGCGCGGCGAAATACTGAGAGAAGCGGGTGTCGAGGAACAAAGCTTCGCCTATCGAATCTGCCGCCGGAGTGGCGTCTGATTCCGTAAGTGCGGCAGGAGCTGCGCCCGAGCTGCAGCCCTCCATGAAGGTGCCCGCGACCAGACCAAGCGCTGCGAAGGCACAAAGCCCCCCGAGAAATCTGCGATTGAATGTCATTGCTGGCCCCCCGGCGTTTTTATGTTCAAGCTGCGGATATAGGCGATCAATTGCCAGCGCTCCTGTTCAGGCAGGCCTGCCCAGCCCGGCATACCCTTGAAGACCTCACCGTTCTTCAGAAGCCAGGCCAAATCGCCGTCCGTGGCAGTCCGGATACGCTCACTGCGCAAACTTGGTCGTGAGCCTTTGCCCCCGGCGTTCTCACCGTGACAATGCGAGCAGTTGGTTAGAAAAAGGTTTCTGCCGGCTGCAATTGCGTCCTGCTGGCCGGCATATGGATTCCTGCGCTCGCGATCTGCCTGTGGAACGCTTTTGAGCCATGCGCCGTTGGCTTTAGCGAAGCAGACCGCCGACGCAGCAACAAGGCCGGTCAAAATCAGCAAGCGCAACTTCATTTCGACCTCCGGAACCAATCGCGGACCTGGGGGATTTCGTAGGAGACCCCGAAGCGCCAGAGCACTTCGGCAGAGCTATCGTTGAGTCCGAACTCGGGTGAGAATTTGTAGGTGAAACCGTTCGGTGCGCTAAGTGCAATAGTTGGGCCGGCATATTGTTCGGTCTGCTTAAGGCCGAAGTTGTAGCGCGTGCCGAGTCCACCGAACAGCTCAGCACCGGCAGCGATGTTCTGCCGGCAAAAGATACAGTGATGGCTACTCGCTTTTTGAGAAAGCGGCCGGGCCGCTGCCAGCGCGTAACCGAACTCCCATGCTTCGTTTTCGTTGACTGCCTTCTCCGAGATGATGTTTTCCGAAAGGTTCCACCCTTTGGCGTTGCTCGAAAGGATCAGTTTGCCTTCGATCGACCGCTCGACTTCATTGCGCAAGGCAGCGTTCGGCACCTGCTGTGTCGTGATGCTGGTATTGCCGGTAATTTCAAGAAAGCTCTTGTCTGCTGCGCTCACATCTTCGTATTCGACGTAGAGCACGGGATTGATCCAGTACTCGCGTGGCAGCGGTCGAAAGCGATTCTCAAAGCGGAAGCCGGTGAACACCGACGAGTCGTGCTCGGTCGCCTGGCCCTGCAGATAGGCCTCAGCAGTCCACCACGCCGTTACGCCGTACTCGAACTCGACAGTGGGCGCAAAAAAGCCGTTGGCGTCCTTCGGCGTTGCAGCGATGTTCTGATTCTCAATTTCGAGATTGCCGGGCTCTTCCAGAACAGAAGAGTAGGTGACAAAATACGGCGGCTCCTGCTGCGCTTCGGCAGACTGCACCCGTACTAGCAAACCCGTGAACAATCCGATAAGAGGGACGACAGTTTGAAAAGCGTTGCGCCGCGTTCGACCGCGCCTGAATGCTACGAGCAAAGCACAAGGTTGAAAAGACATCAATCTGCCTCCCACTGCATGCACGGGAGCATTCAACCGTCTACTTTGCGGGATTCCGTAATCCGGCTATAGTGTAGAGACAGTCGTCAGCCCTATGGTTGTCGATCCCTGGGTCCCCGCGGCGCTTCGCCAAAAGACAACCGCGGGGGCCTTCGTTTTGTGGGTCCGGCAATGACCTGCCTTACCCTTCCGGTCTGGATATTTCCTGAAATCCAAACTACGACAATTTCGGTCGTATATCAACCCCATTTGATCGCAACCCGACCCGAAGCTACATATATGGTTCATTAAATTTAACTTATAGAAGCCTTTTCACCCCCACTGGCGAATCAATCTTCTCATAATGCGGACCGAATCGGTCGGCGTTGTGAATGATCGCCGGGATGTTCTCTGACCCGCTTCGAATGCAAGTGACATCGAGTGATCGACTGTCCGGCCTTGCTCAGAGTTCTCGCGGGGCTCTCACATCCGTCGGCCGATCAAAATCTCCATTTCAGAGCAAACTGCATCTCACGCGGTGTTCCCGATCCAACCGGGGTCACTGGCGATACGGTATTCACCGTGTTGATGATGCTGCCGACTCCATTGGTGTTTGAAGGATTGAAGGTGGATTGCGGCTGACCGAGCTGCGGATGATTGAAGACGTTGTAAAACTCAGAACGGAATTCCAATTGTCCCTTCTCGGCGAGAGGAATCGTCTTGCTGGCGCCGAGATCGATCTGCCATGTACCCGGTCCGCGCGCCACATCTCGCGGCGCCGTGCCGAACTCTCCAGCCGGAGTCGCAAAGGCCGCCGGATTGATCCAGTCTGCCACCGTTTTGCCTCCGGGCGGAGTCAACGAGACGCCGCGAACCAGATCGGGACGCTGCGTGCCCGAGCTTCCGTTCGGCGCAACGTAGCTTGAGGGCATCAGCACATTGACCGGAAAACCGGTCCTGGCGAGTGCCGTCATGGTCATCTCCCAGTTACCAGCTACAGCGCTCGCAATCCCCGGCTGGTTCAGCATTGCCTTGCCGAGGCCGAAGGGCAGTTCATAAGCAGCATTGCCATTCACTACGTGGCGGGCGTCCCAGGCCCCGCTTGCCCGATCGCAGGCCAGACACAACGCATTTTGAGGCGATAGATTGTCACCGTCCCCGCTGCCGTTTGAGCCATTGTCGATCTCGTGGGACCAAGTGTAATTGGCCGTCACCAGCAGGCCGTTGGTGAACGAACGCCGAAGCGCCACCGCGAGACCGTTATACGAGCTCATGCCGACCGAGCCGCGCCAGCCGATAGCCGGAGCAAAGGCCGGATATTGAGCAATTCCCGTTGCAGGATCGATCAGGTTCACTACGTTGGTCTCAAGCAGGTGGACACCGTGGCTTCCCATGTAGTAAACCGTGCCCACGAACTCGGCGGGCAGCTCCCGCTGTGCCGACAAGCTCCATTGCTCCACATACGAGTCTTTGCGGGTCCGCTGTTCGGCGTTCGGCGAGATGGTTCCGGCCCCGAAACTGACCGGATAGGACAGCGGCGACTTCGAGCTGCCTGTCGCCGAATAGGAGGGGACTTCATTCTTAGCAGGCAGATTCTGATCGTCCAGCTGTCCGTCTTCGTGGTAGATGCCGAATCCACCCCGGATTACGAACTGGCTGCTTTTCGATGCTGTCCAGGCGAACCCCACGCGCGGGTCCACGTCGCCGTAGTTCTGGTGGCCAAAACTGGCGCCTACGCCGCAGAATCCCTGCGCGCCACAGGTGGCAAAGTCGAATGGGTTGGCCTTACCGTTTTTTTCGGTGAACAGATCGAAGATGCTGTAGCGCACGCCCAGGTTCAGGTTGAGATTCCGTCGCCATCTGTATTCGTCCTGCGCATAGAGAAAGTAATCGTTCTTGCGCAGTCCGTTCACCGGCAATGCGCCTGTCAGAGTGGCTTTCTTGATTGCGTTGTTCGCCAGATCCTCTACCGTGGAGAACGTAAGCTTTCCGTGTTGCCCGTACTCCTGGTTCAGTTGAATGTAGCGGATCTCCACTCCCGCCTTGACCGTATGCCGGTCATGAACCCAGGTCAGGTCGTCAATTCCCGAAAAAGAGTTGCCGACGTAGATGCTGGCATAGTTGTAGTTCTCGGTGACAAATCCCGGCCCGGGTCCTGTCGAAATCGCAATCTGATAGTCGATGCCTGAGTCGCTGTAGTTGTACTGGTTCGAGGTGGAGCGATTGAAGCCCGCCTTGACCTCGTTCACCAGGTGCGGGTTGAAGATGTGCAGCAATTCGAGCATTCCGTTGACTGGCGCTGAGACCTTTTGCTGCAAGTCCGTCGCCGAAGCCGAGAGCGGCTGCGTATCCACTGACCGGTCGAAGTTGAACCGCATAAAGCCTGTGGTGTTCGCCGTAAAGTGCTGGTCGAGCCGCAACATTGCAGAACTCTCGTTGACCACCTGCGTGCATTCGCAGGTCAGCAGGTCATAGTCCAAGTAGTGCGGGTCTCCGGGATCGGTGGCAGGCGTCCAGGGCGTCAGAATTCTTTTTGGACCGGCTCCGGCGAATCCGTTGACGATCGCGTATACCGGCGAGGTGTTTGGAACCGTGGCTTTGAGCGACTCGCTGGGCACATCACCGCTCACCGGGTAGCCCCAGTTCTGACGGTAGGCTTCCGCAGCCAGAAAGAAGAACGTCTTGTCATGTACGATGGGACCACCCAGCGCTCCGCCAAACTGATTCAGCCGAAGCGGTTGCTCGGTTTCGCCGTTTGAGGCCCACTCAGGCAGCGGTGCGTCGAAGGCATCGTTGCGCAGGTACTCGAAGAGCCTCCCGTGAAAACGGTTGGTCCCGGTGGGTGAGCTCACGTCGAGTTGCGCTCCTCCCGTTGCGCCGCCCTCGGCGGTCGACATCAGCGTATCAACACGGAACTCCGCGATCGCGTCCAGCGGAATGGCGAGCCGCACCCACTGGCGTTGTGTCTGATTCACGATGTTGGTGGAATCGACGCCGTCGTAGGTAAAGTTGCTGTCATCGAGCCCGCGCCCGGCAAATCGAATCGATCTCTGGTTGCTGCCGCCCGTATCAATTGCACCGGGAATGTACGCCGTCAGTGCCGCCCAGTTGCGGCCGTTCAGCGGCAACTCGTTCGCCTGCTCTCTCTCGATCAATCCGGTCACTGCACTGTTGTTCCGGTCGATTAAGGCTGAAGCGGACGAGACGTTGACACGCTCTTCGCCGCCGGTCACTTCTAGCCTGGCATCGAGCGTACGCGTCGCGCCGATGACCTGCTCCACATCGACAAACGCAAGCCTCTTGAAGTCCTGATGCTCGAAGGTGATGGTATAAATGCCCACCGGCAATTGGGGAATGCTGTAGTTGCCGCTCGGGTCCGAGACCACCTCGCGGCGCAACTGGGTCGAACTCTGCAGCGCTGTGATGTGTGTCTCCGGCAGCACTCGCCCTGAGGAGTCGCTGACGGTTCCACTCAATCCGGTTCGATCGATCTGCGCCCCCGCAGACCCTGCCGCGACGAGAAGGATCGCGGCGAGAAGGCAAACTTGTGACGAGATATCAAATCTCCGAAAGCTGATTCCGCATTCCTGGATCACGATACAGACTCGGTTGTCCGATTTCCCTTGCGGATTCGGGAAGCCACGTGACTGTACGTAGACTTGACTCTGCTGATTCGGAGACTCGACTTGATTTCGCATGAGCAATCTCCAGCAACTGCGAGTTTGTAAACGATTTTCTCAGACATCCCTTTTGTAGAGTCATGAATATTGATTTCCACCGTTTCGATGTGTCTTTGTGCAGAGCGACAATCCGGCGCCTGGAACCGAGGTCAGAAACGCACTCTTCTCGCAGCGGACCCGATGCGGCTTTCACGGCGATAACACGGGTTCAAATCCCGTCGGGGACGCCGCCGTCCATTCCGATTCTTCTCCGACCAGCGGAACAACCAGACGTTCGGACCCTGTTTGCGGCTGGTTTGGATAATGCTTCCTTGTTGCATAGCTGCCTCCTTTTGGTGCAGGTGAAGGCAGTGTCTACTCATTTGGGCACCATCGGCGAATCAAATTTCCGCCTGCAGGTGGGTCAATGTCTATTCCTTTTGCTGGTCGTGATCTACGCATCTCCGGCGCCGAGCGGGCAGGAGGAAGCCGCCCCAGAACCGACTTTGTCCCTCGATGAGTGCCCAGCCGGTGTACCACTCGTCGACAGAGTTGCCGCGAGCCAATTGGCAAAGATTACCTGTCCGCGAAGGCGGCTTTTCGGCCAAGTGCCGAGAACGCTAATTGATTTGAATGGCTCGGTAAGCGTAATTGGCCTGTTGGAAATATCAGATTTGGACCCCGGCAACAGGAGGTCCGAGGCCTGGTGGCGCCTTCATTGTGAACGTGTTTGTGTGGGCAGCGAATCCAGGAAACGACCCACAATGGGGACAAGAAGTGGTGATTGCAAGATCGTGTAGTGTGTCACGTCTGGGAGTACGGTGAGTTGTGTGTTGGACATGCCTGACCCATCCCATCCGCCGTCCCTTTTGCCACCGCCAAGGAGTTCGAAATACTCCACAGCGAGCGCCGTACGGACGGCATCTGCGTCGCCAAAGACGAGCAGCACCGGCGCTTTGATCCTCGCAACCTCGCTCGACCAGTTGTAATCCTCTTCGGCCAGGGCCTGGAAGCTCATGGGGCGGTCGATGTCCGCTGTCCGTCCATGGCCTTGTAAATCGACGGCAACCACTTCCCGATCCCTCGAGAGTTGTGGCATCACGTCGGCGAACAGGTCAGTCGAGCCGAGCCCTCCCTGGATCAGGACCAGGGGCGCGCCACTGCCGTGTATTCGTAGTACATCTTCAGTCCGTATGCCGGAGCGTACCCGGAGCGCGCCCGCGCGGCCCGCGCTCGTGAGAAAACAGATGTGGTCAGAATTGCTCCCGCCGCGGCCTTGACAATTGCTGCGTGGGGCACTCGTTATCTCCTTTTCGGTATCTGCGTGCGCTTCTGTTGAAAGCAATCAGCAGGGCCTACCCGTCGAAGATGCACGCAATTCGCTCGTCGAGCCTGCTCAATGACTGTGTCTCCCCTGTTTCCATACCCGCTTGCAGGTGGCTATCTCGCGCCTCACGCGATGGGTGACGAATCTTATGGGTGAGTTGACCTCCGCTCTCGGATTCCTCGAAGGTCACGGTTGTCACCCATGAGGGATTGCCAATATGCGGGTTCCATACCGCTCGGTGTAGATCAGTCGCTCATCTAAAACGATTTCGGTGTACATGCCGTTAAACGCGTGATCCGTTCCGTCCGGCATCCACAGCACCAAACGCCAAAGGCCCCCGACCTGAACATCGAGGTCGCAAGCCACAACGCTCGACCCGTCGCATCCCCACCAATGCCGCACATGCTCCGGCCTTGTCCATGCCTCGAAAAGGAGAGATCGCGGCCATTGGAATGAGCGTGTGAATACAATCTCCAGGTCGGATGGAAGAGACACTGTGACTTCGGAGCTTCGCTTTGTGGGCATTCTTCTTCTCCCGCGTCCCAAGTTTCGACAGGTGATCGTCGAGCCAGTTCCTGCTCTGCTCCCCAGAACGGGCGATGTCGTTCGAACCAACTGGCGAATTAGGCTAAGGCGTCTGTGGAGGTGCGGGCCGTTCGTGAAGAATCATCCAGTTGATGCCGAACGAGTCGCGCACCTGGCCAAAGCGAGAAGCAAAGAATGTCTCGCGGATTGGCATCAGGACCTTACCATCGGCGGAAAGCGCGCTGAAGGCGCGTTCCGCTTCAGAGTCGCTGTCCATTCTTAGCGTTAGGTAGGCGCTGCGCATTGGTTCTGCATTTGGAATGTCTGCCGCCCAGATCTCAAGCCCGCCCAGTCTCCGAGAGAGCGCTCACCGAGGTGGACCTCCGACGAGTACGTGCTCCCGAAAGCGCGTGAAATCTGGTGGACCGAGAAGTCTCGGAGCACGATCAGAATGTCATTACCAAGCGAAGCATGCCCATGCGCCCAGGGCCGATGGCATTGCCGGAGAACAACCCTCCGAAATCAATTACTTCTAGCTTGTTGCTCAGATTCTCGCCGTCGGCTTGGAGGCGCACCGAAACCTTTTCCCGCTGATAGAGATCGGCGCTGACTGAAGCATTCTCCGTCAGGTAGGGAAGGATTCGGCCGCGATCAAAGTTGAGATGATTCACCACTGCCTGACCATACTCCGCGACATCCTGCTGAACTGTCTGGTTTGCGTTGAAGGGGAGGCCGGTGCTGTAGTCGCTTCCCAACGCCAGCCACACCCGCGGGGTGACCTGATACCGAATGCGTGTACGCACTGAATTCCGCTGGTCCTGCGAGTCAGGGGAGTGACCCGTCAGCTGACTTGTCGCGTCAATCGCGTCGCCACCGAGGAACAGGCCACCTGTGATCGGGTTCCAGACGCTCCCCACCATGTAGGAGTAACTGGCAAATCCTGAGAACCGTCCCCATTGCTGGACCTCCAGCTTTCCTTCAGCGCCATAAATGACTGCCTTGTCGAATTCGATCGGAAAGCTGATGCCCGTACTGAATATCTGGGAGTCGTCTGCATAGTTCTTCACATCGCGTCTGTACATATTCGTGTCCACACGCAGCTTGCCGAACAGCGCTTTTGTTGCGCCCAGTTCGTAATAATCTCCATGCGCGGGCTCAACTGGCAGTTGGACGATAGGAAAGCTGGTATCGAGCGCCTGCGCCTCCGGAGAACTGGACAAGAGAATGTTTTCGAACGAGGGTGTTTGGAAGATGTGATCCCAGGAGCCATGGACTTGAACTCCAACCGAAGGGAAATAGCGCGCGATAGTGACACGCGGGCTGACTGCATTTTTGTTAACGGTGAGCTGGTAGTGGTCCCAGCGGATTCCGGCATCAATCGACCAGTTGCCGAGATGTATGGAATCCTCGACGTATGCCGCGTGTTCCAGATCCGGTCGGCTGCCGGAGAAGGTGAAACTGGTTGCGGCAACGTCAATGACTCCCACGTTGAATGGGCACTGCGGATTGTTCGGCTCGTCGCAGTCGGGAATCAGGTAGCTGAGATTTTCATGGAGGAACTTGTTGTCTGTCTGAATGCCAGCTTTCCACTCTTGATGAGAACGATCGGTAGTGATGCTGGCATTGAAGTAAATGTCCTTGAAGTCGTTGTGCTGCGTGACATTGACAGGCCACGATGCCGGGTTGGAATAAAAGTCGAGAGAATTGTCACGCCACATTCCGCGTAGTGTGCCCATGGTATCGGAAGAAAAAATGTGTTCGTAGGAGATAATGCCCATGGTTTCGAAATTGTCGCTGGTCTGTAATTGGCCGCCAGGGATGTAGACGCAGTTATCTGAGGCTGGGTCTGGACCTGAACATCCATCGGTATTGTCGCCATTTGGCACATAGGCGCCGTTCTGCTGGACCAATTCGTTGGGAATCGCGTAGCGGGCGAGTTCGTGACTGACAATCATCGTGAGATGATCTTTCGGCGTGAACTGCCGCTCATAGTTGAACGAGAACTCTCCTACGGTCCCGTTATTGGTGTAGTTCTCAGGGGCCGGGGTATTGAGGTAGTGGTCGGTCATGTTTCCTGCCCCGCTGAACCCCATCGTGTTTTTCCCCCATGTGTATTGGTCCTGCGTTTCGATCCCACCCGTGGCATAGCTGCCTCCAAGCAGGGTGAACTCCCCGTGAAAACCAGGTTGCTCGTTTTGGATCATATTGACCACCACCACGCCGCCCAGCGAACGGCCATACTGAGCCGGGATGCCGGCGGTATAAATCGACATGGACTGAATGTTGTTGGCTTCAATCGATGGGCCGAAACCTGGCGAACGGTTGTCGGTAAGCGGGATGCCGTCGATCACGAACTGTGTCTGATATTCAGATCCTCGGGGGTGAAGAACTGCATTTCCTTCGTAAAGCCAGCCCGGTTCAGAGTTGACCAGGCCCTGTACTGTGCGGCCCGGAATTGACGTCAACCGGTTCTGAATAGTCTGCTGCCCCATTTCGTTGACAGACCCGGCGCGATAAGGATCGAGCAGCGTGTCAGATTCCTGAACAAGCACTGACTGGGAAACCGGAGCCACTTTCAGTTGAATCGTACGATCAACCGGAAGAGTGGAACGCACGACAACCGATTCGGAGACTTGCGCAAAAGAGGGCGCTTGAATATACACCTGGTAGATTCCATAGGGCAGGCGCCTCGCATCCACGGCACCTTGAGCATCGGTCGTGAACGTGGAGTTGTACTGATTCGCGTCGCTCACAAGCTGGACTACCGAGCGGACGACACGTCCGGCTGGATCGGTCACAGTCAAGCGCAGTTCACCTGTGTTGCTCTGGCATAGGACAGGAACTGCTGCAAGAAACAGCGGCAGGGCATATCTTTTCAATGGCTTAGCCTCGGAGGAACTGAAATTCACCTGCGTTTGGGGCGTTATTCTGGGTCCGTGGGGATGTCAGACCTTTTCTCTCACCCTGGATATTCCCCTAGACCCTAGTCTGTTCAGTGTTTTTTACCAGCTCTTCCAAAAGAAAGGCTGAACAAATTGAGAGGGATTTGGATATTCAAATGGAAGGGCAAGGACTAAACTCGCCTGCCGATCTTGTATGCAAATTGCCGCTCTTGGCTTCTGCAAAAGAGGCTCAGACAGGTGTGGCCGAGATCGAGGCGGAGGTCATGACCCTGTTCGAGGAATATCGGACTCGGCTCTTACGATACTCAGTCTCTTTTGGGGTTCCGGTCGCGGATGCGGAAGAGATCGTACAGGACGTGTTTCTTTCTCTCTTTCAGCACCTGCGCCTTGGACGGTCTAGGCGTAACTTGCGTGGTTGGATCTTCCGCGTGGCGCACAATCTCACGCTGAAGCGTCGACACGCGAACAAGCGCCAGCTAGAGCTTCTGGATGACGATGCCAAGATAGCAGCTCTTCTGGTTGATCCATCAGCGAACCCAGAAGCATCTTGTACGAACGCTGAGAGGCAACATCGGCTCCTGGCGATTGTCCAGGCCCTTCCTGATATCGAGCAGAGTTGCCTTCGCATGCGTGCCGAGGGGCTTCGCTATCGAGAAATTGCCGCGATCCTTGGAATTTCGCTGGGGAGCGTCTCGGCGTTTCTCACACGTTCACTCGCAAAGCTGATTCGAGCGGATCGGGGGTAGTATGAAGCACGATCACGAACATCTATCGGATGAAGACCTTATCCTTGCCGCGGATGCCGAGCTGAGGTCTGAGGGAGCACGCGTTCATCTCGAAGCCTGCGTCGAGTGCAGGAAACGGGTGACCGAGTTCGATAACGTAATCGCCCGCTTAGCTAAGGCCCAAAGAGACCGCCTGGATTCTCAACTGCCATCGATCGCACGGCCTCGCGCGATGCTTAGAGCCCGAATATCAGAGATAACCGCACGCGAAGCAAGTCGTCCGATTGCGCCCAGGTTCTTTGCAGGCGCATTCGGATTCGCCGCTTTAGCAATTTTCATGGCTGTGGCAAGCGTAACGATCATGCGCCAATTCGGTCCACGGAACCAAAGTGCTCCACTCTCATCAAGTTCTGGCAGTGTTCTGCCCAACCGTGACTTCACTCCAGGAGCAGTGCGTCCGGCTTCACTCCAGGAAGTGTGCGTTGTGGCGCAAGAAGAGGTGGTGAAAGAGGTTTCGCCGTCACAACGAGAGCAGGTTTTTGCGGAGTACGGCATCCCTGCGGCCAAGGCAGATGACTATGAAGTGGACTACCTGATTACCCCAGGGTTGGGAGGTAAGGACGATATCCGCAATTTATGGCCTGAGCCTTATCGCACAGCGGCGTGGAGCGCTCACGTAAAAGACGCGTTGGAAGAGCGTCTGCATGAGATGGTTTGCTCCCATCAGCTCGATCTCGCAACGGCGCAGAAGGCAATTGCCACCGACTGGATCGCGGCGTATGAAAAATATGTGCGGGCCGGTTCTGCGAAGAGCTAATAGCTCTAGGCTTTTAAAGCCTGCAGCGAAGCTGCAGTCAACTGTTGAGAACAGGACTCTCTCTCCGCGGAAGGTAAAGTTATGCATTTGACAATTTGTTACTCGTTTGGAACAGCCACCATCGACAATGGACGATGGCGACCTTAATTGTTCACCGTATGCTTTGGCAAACGCTGAACCTGTTCGAGAGGTTTCTAGGAGAGACTTCCTTTCACTCGTCCTAGATTCGAGTTCCGATCTAAGTGGCAAGCCCGTGGATCACAATCTTTCCAAAAGCTTCCAGGTAGAGATGCCGGTAGGCCACAATGATCTTGTGAAATGGATAAGCGGTGTCGATGACAGGATGCACTCGATGCTCTGAGAAGGTTGCAATCATGCGTTCGTACGCTTTCCTCGATCCGACGGAGTAGCCGCGCAGCACCGCTTGCTTTCCGAAGATGGCAAATCGTGGAACCGTGATGCGCGCAGGGTATGAGGTCGTTCTTGTCCGCACGGAACATGGACTTGCGACCGGGAGTACCCTTGTTCGCTGTCGATGACGGGTCACGCGGCGAATGGCACGTGACCCATGCCGGAAAATGACTCCGCAGGATGCTTCCCTTCTGTTTTGGGGCACCGGGTTTCTCAGGCGGTAAACGCGCACCCCAAGCCGAGTGCGGCCAGCCCTTTGCGATAAGTGACGGAACTGCGGTCTGCCGGGAAGTGTGCCTCATCGTGGAGATTGAGCGGGAGATCTTCAAGGAATTGCTTTTCGACGATTTCGATGTCCTCAGCAAAGACCTGGTAATTGAAGTCGAGCGTTTGCTCGATCGGCGCATCTTTCTCAAAGTTGCGGCAGAGCGGCACAAACAGACGGGTCCTGCGAGGCCCCTCCAAGAAAAGAATCTTCCCTTATGGCTCCGTAGGCGAGGGAGTGCGGAATACGCTGTTTCGAACGCTTCTGAAAGTACGCATACGAATCTTTCTGAACGAAGCGCTAGGCGACAGAAGAAACAACCGACCGGCGAGTGCATCATAGAGTCAGAATCATCTGCTCTGTCCTGAAGGCACGCTGCCGAGCGATCATAGGGGAGAGCGATTAAAAGCGTTCTCTACGAGAGGTTGGGTGTTGCCGGACGATCTCACAGCCGCGATTGCGCGATCCTGGACTCTGCCTCTTTGGCCGACCATCATCCTCATTATCGCCGGAGCACTTTATTTGCGAGGCTGGCTGCAGGTGCGTCTCACACGCCCGCGCGAGCTGCCGCAGTGGCGGGCATGGTGCTTCTGGAGTGGGGAAGCGGTCCTCTGGTTGTCTCTTGCGTCGCCGATCGATGCATTGGGCCAGTTCCTGCTGCTCGCTCACATGACGCAGCATTTGGTGTTAATGTCGGTTGCGCCGCCGCTTCTCGTGCTCGGAAATCCTGTGGTGCCTTTGTTGCGGGGGTTGCCCCGGTCGTGGATTCGCGAAGACCTTGCTCCCTGGATAAGCTTGAAAGCTTTTGAAAAGACGGTCAAGTCCATCATGCATCCGGCCGTTGGCTGGATCGGCATGAATGTCGCATTCATTGGCTGGCACGTCCCCGCGGCTTATGAATTGGCTTTGCGTTCGAATGGTTGGCACGACATCGAACACGCGTGCTTCTTTCTGCCCTCAATGCTGTTCTGGTGGCACGTGCTTCGTCCATGGCCCAGCAGGAGTGCATGGTCTCCGTGGACCGTTCCCGTCTACCTTATAGCCGCGGATCTGGTGAATACAGCCGTATCGGCATTTCTTGCCTTCTATGGTCAAGCGGTTTACCCAACCTATGCTTCCTCGCCCCGCATCTTCCCTATCAGTCCAATCGAGGATCAAGCCGCTGCAGGGGCCGAGATGTGGGTGATCGGATCGACGATCTTCCTTGTCCCCGCGGTGCTTTCGGTTTGGAAGATGCTTTCATCTGCGCAGGTCAGGGGCCATGCGGCGACGGCGCATTTGCCGGCCCTGGCTCCGTCGTCGGTTCGAAAGTTCGATCTCATGCAATTCCCTGCGGTTGGCGCACTCCTGCGTTCTCGCCATGGGCGAATCGCGCTGCAAAGCGTCTCTTCTCTGACGATGACACTCGTCATCGTGGACGGCTTGCGAGGCATTCCACTCAGCTCGATGAATCTCGCCGGAGTCGCTGTTTGGAACATTATCCGACCAGTGAGCTTATTGTTGATTGTCATTGTCGGAAACTTGTTCTGTATGGCATGCCCCTTCACGCTGCCGCGCGAATTGGCACGTTTGCTCGGCATCGCTCGTTTGCGATGGCCGCGATCGCTCAGCAGCAAATGGCCGGCCATAGCGTTGATGTCGATTTTCTTCTGGGCCTACGAACAATTTGCACTGTGGGACTCGCCCTACGCCACCGCGCTCCTCCTTCTGGCCTACATTATGGGGGCGCTACTGGTCGACTCGCTCTTTGGAGGAGCTAGCTTCTGCAAATTCATCTGCCCGATCGGCCAATTCAACTTTGCCGCATCCCTCGTTGCTCCGTTGGGCGTAAGCGCCCGCAGTCAGTCGGTCTGCACGCAATGCGAGTCCCATGACTGCATTCGTGGAAATCAAAGCCAAAGAGGATGCGAGCTACAGCTCTATCTTCCCCAGAAGGTCGGGAACATGGACTGCACGATGTGTATGGACTGTGTGAAAGCGTGCCCACATAACAATGTGGGCATCACGGCGATTCTGCCGATCGGAGATTTGACGCGAAGCCGCTCATCGTCGCGTCTCGATATTGCAGTGCTTTTGTATTTCGTTTCCTTCGCCTCTCTGATGAATGCCGCATATATGATTGCACCCATTGCGAATCGGCTCGACGATCTTGGGCAGAGACATCCGTTCCTGGCATCAAATCTCGGATCATTTGGGCTTGAAGCGGCGTCATTTGGCTCGTTTCTTCTGACGTGGCTGGTGTTTGCCTGGACGCTCAAGAGGCTGTCTGCGCGCGAAAGCGTCCGGCACTACTTCGTGAGTTTTGCGTTTGCCGCCCTGCCTCTTGGGTTAGCCATTTGGGTTGCGCACCTTGGTTTCCACCTGGCAACATCGGTCTCATCGGTTGCGCCGATGCTTCAAAATGCGTATGCACACCTCGAACCAATGTTAAGCAGGAAGAATCCGATAGTGGGAAGGATCGCGAAACTCTCGCCTGTCTGCCGCCCCCTGGAGATCCAACTGATTCCGGGTTCGAAGGGGTTCGACCTCTTCAGCCTTCAGCTATGGGCTCTTGATTTTGGCGTGTGCTTGTCTCTCTACTCGGGTTGGAAGACGATTGGTCGTATTGCATGCTCCCGCCGCAGCAAGGCGGTTATTACGTCGCTTTGGATTGTTGCAGCTGGCGCGCTTTACGCCATTGGCATCTGGCTCTTCACTCAACCGATGCAAATGCGCGGGATGAGAATGTGACGATACGATGGCCGCTGCTGTTCATCCTCACCCTGAGTGCCTCCCATGCGTTTGGTGATGGAGGCAGACTTCGCTTTCACGAACAGGCTGGCCCATTCACCATCACGTTGTTTACGAGCCCTGACCCCATTCGAGAAGGACAAGCGGATTTCAGTGTGGCAGTTGAGCGGCCGGGCGTCTCCGGCATCATCGAGGACGCGAACGTGACTCTGATTTTGACACCGGCGGATGGAAAGAGTGGCCGTCTTGTCCTCCACACCTCCCACAGCGCAGCCACGAACCGTCTTTTGCAGGCTGCCAACTTCAACTTGCCAGCGAGTGGCTTTTGGCGGGTGACAGTGAACGTTCAGCAAGGAACAGATGTGGGTCAATGCTCGGGAGTAGTCGAAGTAGTCCCCGCCACTCTCGTCTCCAGCGAAACGACTTGGGAAATCGTGGTGGTCCCATTGACTATCATGCTGTTCGTAATTCATCAGTGGCGTAAGCGCGTGTTCAGAATTGGAAAGGACCGGCCCGCATAGACATCTATCGTTGTTACTGCCAGACATTTGACAGTTACACCGTAACTCCGTTCAAAAGGGAGATACTCGTTCGTCGCATTTTGTCCCGATGGATTGAAGTGAAGTAACATTTAGGCCCAGCTGGCCTGGCTTGCCAAGGAGCACACCTTTAACGGCGACCTTCTCGCCAAGAAGATTGGCTGGACCAAACACTGATACTCCGTAAAGCGCGTAGTTGTCACTCCCGAGGGGATAGTCCTTCTCTTTTTTGAGTTCGAAGGATGTCGCACCTTGGGTCTGAGCTAGATCTTGGGAATTAGCATGCTGCAGTAACCTGCCTCGTTGCAGACGCCAATTGCCTCGCGAGTCTCGCGACAGACATCCAATGGCAGACCCTATCTTCAAAGCGTCCTTTCCGTTGCCATCGATACTGAACTGAATGAATGGTGTAAACATCTCATCCCAGCTTTGGTTCATAGCCCGAAAGTAAACCGGCTTCTCAGGTGCTGGATTGCCAGATTTCTTCGCGGAGTTGTCATAGTGCGCAGTGACAATCAATTTGCTTCCAGCAGGTAGCCTGAGCGGCGTTTCGAGTTCGTAGGCTAGCTGCCACCGATGGTCGAAACGAGGCACACAAAGCAATGTTTGTTCATGCCCATCGGGATATACAACGGAGTAAGTGAAGTCATTGCCACGGTAATGAGCGTGGGGATGGAACTGATAGATTGTGACGGGCTCCACGTACGCTGAGATCCCGACGAGCTCATAGCTCGCGGCGAACGGGGGGATCGGCGGAATTCCCACGTGTGTACCTTCGGCTTTGACTCCTGGACTGTCAGCGAGAAGTTCTTTACCGTTGGCAATGATCGTTTCGCCAGCGCCATTCACGCGATACAGCTGACGCGTAGGCGGTTTGGGAGCAAACCAAAGGGCAATCTTAGAGCGATCGGTCTCTGGTTTGCCCGTTGTTTGATAGTGAATATTAAAGATCACGTAATTGTTTTTACCGCCCTTGAGCAGCTTGGCGCTACCCTCTGGATACGTCTCGAGTCCACTTCCCGGCGTGTAGATCGAGAGCATGTCGGGGCGCGGTGGGTGTGTGGGTGTGACGACTGCGGGTTGGATAAAGGCAGAAGTGGGAATGCCGAGTTGTGCTGCTGTGCGCTCGGCCTGCTGAGGTGTCATACCCTCCGGAACAGAGACCTCTGTCAGTGCCATATGGTGGACAACAGAAGGGTTGGTAGGTTTGGTCTGAGTCGCGGCAATCCAGTGATCATCGGGGAACGGTACTTTTACAAAGACCGTCGTATAGGGGAACGCGCCTTCAGCAGGAATGTGCATATCGCCGGTCAACTCGACGGTGAAGTCGGGATCTCGACCCTGAAACCGCGCCCAGGCATTCGCGGGCGGACTTGGAGCGGTGCCGGTTCCTTTGGGCGCACCAGCATCCACCCAAGCCAGAATCGTGTCGACATCTTTCTGGCTGAGGCGTGCGTCGTTACGGAACCTCAAGCTTCGCGCGGAATCGACGGGCCACGGAGGCATCGTGCGCGAGGCAACCATCTTCCGAATTCGGACCGCGCGGAGGCGCGCATCTTCGTATTTAGTCAGTGGTACGCGAAATGCGATCTCACCGCCTCCGTGACATCGCGTGCAGTTCTTGTAAAGGATCGGCGCGACATCGCGATTGAAGGTGGGTGTGACCGGTCCCAGGTTCTCAGTTTCTCCTCGCAGCTTTGGAAGGGCTAACCATGCAGCGGCTCCGGCCAGGACACAGAATGCGCAAAAGCGGAGCTGGGCAAAGCGACTAGTGCTCAAGAAGAAGGCCTCCGCTGAACCAATCGACCTGCGTCCGAACAGCTTGATCCATTCACCGATATTATCGTGTTGCGGTTTTTTCGGCCACGGTTGACGTATTGAGGAGTCTATCCTCTCAAACCTCGCTACGAGTCTACTAACTGCGTGTCACTTTTACGCAAGAATCATCGCGACAAAAGCGACGCGATCACATCTCTCCTTCAACATCTTTCCTGATCCTCGCAATGATGTCTGTGTCCATCTTGTTGACCCCGACGGTATGGGAGGTTGCTTCCGCATTGCTGGAAGTTTGTTTCAAGCGCGCGATCCAGAATGTAAACATGCAACTGGCAGCGAGCAGGACGCCAGCTGGAACTCCAAACGCAAACCTTCCTGCGGTTCCGTCCGGCACGACCAGGATGGTCTCTCCGTATTTTGCCCTGTAGAAGTTGATGATCTGGGCCTTTGATTTGCCTGCGAGGACCATATCAGTCACTTCCTCGCGCATCTGCTCTGCCTCGGCGCTCATGTGCACTCGGATGGTCTGTGAATAGCAGCAAGGCGCCATGAGCGTGTCCTCCAGCTGCTTGATCGTCTTGTCCTGCTCCGGCGTCGGAGCAAGGACACGGAAGAGAATGAGAAAGGCGGTCAGTGGTAACTTCATCGGTAGTCCTCCTTCATTTGTGGCAATCGCGGCGGCGGCTCCATGGATTCCTTAGGATTGAGTTGAGGTATGCAGCAGGTGCATTTTATGGTCCTCTGTCGCGATCGGAGAACCGCAAGTCTCCTCACATTTCGGCAGGGGGCAAGTGGGCTAACCACGCCGAACACGTAAGAGCTACAAACATGAACAGAGCCTCTGTGCGAAGCCAGTGTCGCATGAGGGTGGCTCGGCTCAGTGTCCAAGGCGTGCTCTCTCTTAGGAGAAGCCGCACTCTTATGCCATGAAGCAAGGCGAGAGAGACAAAGAAGAGTTTCAGCAACAGCATCCGTCCCCAGCCCGAGATAACCAGTGGGGAAAGAGACCCATTCAGGCCTTTCCAGGAGTTGTAGATTCCTGTCAGAATGACGCCTACCAGAGCGAAGCTCACGGTTGCGGAAAGTCGCTTTCCAAAGCGCACAAGGCTATCGAATCCTGCGTAGGATGCTAATCGGGGAACTGTAATCCATCCGGCTACGAGAATTCCTCCGCCCCAGGTTGCAATTGCACAGAGATGGAGGAACTGAACTCCTTCGCGAAGAGTGAAATCGCCTTCGGAAGCAGCGTGTCCATTAAAGGCTCGGCACGCGATGAATCCGGCTTCAAGGGCTAAGCCGATGAGAACCGATCTTATCCGCTTTAGAGGGAAGGTCAACATAGAAAAAAATAATAGACATGGTACAAAACAAAAGCTTGCGACCATAGCGCGACCGGAGTGCGTGGCGCCAACATCCCGAGCAGCATTCCAGGCGTCTGTCCAGCCGGTGTCCCCGATCATTGACGCAGAGAGCAGCAGGTATTGCAGAGGGAGAACGATGATCAGGACCGTGGAGCAAAATCTTAGGGATGACCGAAGCGGTCGTTCGCAAGACTCACTTCTCCCCAACCAGAGGCGATTGAGCAGAACGCCCGCCAAGGCCGAATAGGCCAAGTCAGATATCGCGTCTGCGCAAATTCGCATGGCTGGGAAGAAAGCGAGCATCTGTTTCCCTGCGTCTCTATCGCACCGTGAATTTGTAGCTTCCCTGCAGCCGATGTCCATCAACGGACACGTTGGCCCAATGAACGACATAAGTCCCTGGCGGCAAGGATCGAACTGCGAGGGTCAATGTCGTTGGATCGCCCGGTACCGGAGCCGAGGTCTCGGGGTCAGCTGACTTGCCTTTTGCATTTGTTAATTTGATCGAGCTGAACTTTGGCTCGACCGCTTCGGAGAATGTGATGGAGATCTTGCTGGGTGCTGGGCCAGTTGAATCTGGCGCCGGAACCATTGTCTTAGGATGCGCATGCGCAAAGGCGGACGGTGCCATCGCAACCATGAGCCCTAGCACACAGCCAATTGGTCGAAGCCTCGGTTTAAGTTGATGCATATTTCCTCCTGAGTAGACTGGGATGGCGTGGAGACTGAAAGGGGACCAATTGGTCCCTGATTCACTTACGATGCAGGTAGGCGATCAGATCAGCAATCTGCCGATCGCTTAAGCGTCCGCTAAATGCCGGCATTGTCCGTTTCCCATTTACGATGACGTCACGTACTGACTCATCCGTGGCTGGCGTAGACCCGTCCGGCAAAAAACGGCTCGAAAAGAGCCGATGCAACTTCGGGGGGACCTTCTTCAGACCGAGCTGGTTCTCTTCATGACAGTCATAACAATGCATGGTATAGAGAGATGCACCGCGCATCTCGGATTGGTTCAGCGTCTTCGAACAGCCGAGCATGCAAGTGATAGGTAGAGCCCCCAACAGAGCCGATGCGACGAAGCCATATGCTGAAAAAACGTACAACATGGAGCGGTTACCTCGCCCCCTTTGCGGCCACCGCCTCTACTGCGCTGGCGACTTCGTCGGGCTTCCAATCGCTGCCACTCCATGTTTGCGCCACTTTGCTATCGGGACCAATCAGCGTGGTCTCCATGGTATGCGTGATTTGATTGTCCTCCTCTGTATATTCGAGGCCGAACGCCACCGCAAGCTTCTTGAGGTCGCCTGGAGTCGTGTCAGCGAACTCCCAGTGTGAGAATCCGGATGCGTTGTCATCAAGATAAGCAAGACCATACTTGCGTAAAACCGACGGCTTGTCGTAGCTGGGGTCGAGGCTGATGCTGAGCAAATGGCTCGCCAAATAGGTCTTCGGATCGCGAGCCAGGGTTTCGTTCACCTTCGCAAAATGACTGGAAATAAGAGGGCACGCCGTAGGCATTGGGCAGCGCGTGTAGATGAACGTGATCAATAGCGCCTTGCCGCGGTAGTCCTGCAAATGGATTGCGTTGCCATCTTGATTCACGAGTGGCAGGTCCGGGACCTGTTCACCGACCATCAACTGGTGAGGCGGCAACATCGCCGGCGCTAAACCGGGCACGGCCTGTTTCGTCACTACCACGGCGTCGAGCACGTATTCGTCACTGTCGGAGCGGGCAAGAACATCCGCAGAAATTTCATCGCCTGGCTTGAGGCGCGCTGCTTCCGACGGGTCCTTGAGCTTGTAGGGCATGGTCATCGCCGGCATAAAGCCTGGAATATCGCCGTGCTGGATCGTGATTGCACCCGTGGACGGACTCGTCGCCAAGACCTTTCCATTAAGGTGGAAATGCTCGATGGTCGCGGCTACCGGATGCAAGACCTCACCAGGTTGATCACTATTATTCTTGCGGCAGCCCTCGAGCGCGACTACAGCGAAAAAGAGTGCATTCATCGTCAGCACGGTCAATGAACGAAGGCGCATATGCTTTTAACTCCTCGACACCATGGCTCCATCTAGACTCTTGGCGGATACTTTGCGAGCTTACGTTGCAGAGAACGGCGATGGAGGCCAAGCTGTTTTGCTGCCATGGAGATGTTTCCCCGGCAGTCGGTCAAGACGCGCTGGATATGTTCCCATTCGACACGAGCCAGACTTGGCACGACAGATGGCGCGTCGGTGGCGATGGTCGTTGCAGGCAGGGATTCGAATACAGCGATAATCTGATCTGCGTCGACAGGCTTGCTGAGGTAGTGATCGGCGCCATCCCGTACCGCTTCAACGGCCGTAGCGATACTTCCCCAACCCGTCAGCACGATGATCGACATTGTCGGATCCAGTGGGCGAAGAGCGCGCACGATATCCAACCCGCTCTCGCCGTTGAGTCGTAGGTCCACGATGATCAGGCTCGGCGCGTTCTCGCGGACAAGACAAACTGCCTCTGCCAGACTCGATCCCAGGAAGACCTCCCATCCCCGAGCTTCAAAGGCGCGACCAAGCCTGGTTCGAAACAACTCGTCGTCATCAACGATGAGAGCGGTGAGCTCATCACTTTCAGATCTAGATGACAAAGGGCAGCTCCAGGGTCGCCGTTGTTCCTCTTCCGACTTGGGATTCGAAGGTCAGCTTGCCTCCCAGGTTCTCGGCAAACGCCCGCACGAGAAAAGTTCCGAGACCCATGCCGCGATCAGGTCCCTTTGTGGAGAAAAACGGCTCGGCGATGCGATTCATCACTTCAGGGGACATGCCTATACCCTGATCGCAGACGGTAAAGCAGAGAGTGCCCTCGTCGGCATCTCCCCTCAAGCAAACCGGCTGCCCTGCAGTACTGGCATCAAGCGCGTTCTTTACGAGCGCCATTAGTACTTTACGGGTGGTCTCCGCCGGAAGTCTCGCTGTTAGACCCGTGACCGCAAATGTTTCGATTACTTGTCGCTGTGGCTCGGGAAAGCTGTTCCGCAGCTGCTGGAAAAGCGCGTCAATATCAATCGGCGAGGGGGTTTCCCCGATCGGCTCGGCTCCCTGCGAGCTCATATCGCGCAGGATTCGGGCGCATCGATCGACTTCAGCGCGAATCAACTTCGCATCAGCAGCAACGTGCGGGTTTCCTTCTACGCTCCTTGCATAGCGTTCCAGCTCCTTGGCGACAATTGCGATTGTTGCCAAGGGTGTTCCCATTTCATGGGCGGCTTGCGCTGCCAGAGTCGCAAGAGACGCGACTCGCTCCTGTCGCTCCAAAAGATTCTGTAGCCTAAGAAGCTCTTGCTCGTGACCGCGCAAAGTTTGCGTAATCCTGCTAATCAGAACGGAAACGAGCACCGCGGCCGTGACGAATGCGACCCACATGCCGATCAGATGCGCGGAAAATGTCTGGGAAGGATGATGTCCCTCAAGCGCCGTCACAGGTACATGAAAAAAGAAAAGAAATCCAAATCCTAAGATTGACAACAGACCTAGCAGCCAGGTCCACATTCGGCTTAGGACCACGGCCGAAAACGTGATCTGAACCAGGTACAGCAAGCTAAATGGGTTTGCTGGGCCACCGGCGATCGCAAGCACAGTTGTGAGCAGAATGATATCGAGGACCAATGTGAGGCCGAGGGCACGCCTTGGCCCAATCCGAGCGCAAAAGCGGGGGAGGGAAAGATTGGATACCACTCCGATTGAGAGCGGAAAAGCGAGCCAGTCGAGCAGAAGCGCAATATGAGCAACCGACGATGCGAAGAGGATCAAGACACACTCGAAAGCGAGAATGCAGTAGCGCAGCTTCCTCAGCCATGGCATGACCAACGTAGGCGCAAGTTCGCTAGTGGAGACCAGCTGTTGCTCAGAAACATGCTGCCGATCCGTGACTAAGACTCGCATAGATAGGAGGAGAGCACTGTGACTTGCAGCAAATGTGCTCATACACCGTTCATTGTAAGCATTCGGCTGATCCAGACCTGCGACAAATTGCCGCAGTGCGCTTCTAGGGCACTGCGGCGAGAATCTGAGAAGTTCGCGCGTACGCGGTTCCATGTCGTTTCGGAAATCCAGGTGCGTACGTGATTGTAACGGGGACTCAAATGTGCGTCTTAGTGTGTATTGAAGCTGGGACCATACTCGGTCGACTCCCCACCGTACCGGATTCTGATCTGAACGTACGGTGCCTGCCATGCGCGCGCGGGTGTCATCATCGTGGCGAAAAGCGGGCTGGACTCAAGAGTGCTTTTATTGAACGGCTCACCGTCAGCTAAGAGGTCATGAAATGCTCCGC